>Ga0123519_10001602_pt1 | contig 38661 bp, 37 predicted proteins | sample YelNatPaOPRAMG02_FD_87396 | JGI IMG/M metagenome (GOLD analysis project Ga0123519, IMG submission 87396) | Hot spring microbial communities from Yellowstone National Park - Yellowstone National Park OP-RAMG-02 (version 2) | ecosystem: Environmental > Aquatic > Thermal springs > Hot (42-90C) ...
AGCCAACATCCACGCGCCACCGGACCGCAAGCTGACCATCTCCACCGGGGGGCTGGAGATCCTGGAGATCCAACACCGGGGGGCGAAGGTGCCTTTCGGGCGCCAGGGGGAGGAAATCATTCTTCACCCGGAGGGTCCGGTTCAGTTGACTTACACGGTGGATGTCAGAAAAACCGATAACAATACGGTGGAACCCGGGAACATTCTGCTTCTGGGCCTGTGGTATCCACTGGTGGAGGGGTTTTGCCGCTTCCACTTGAGTGTCATATTGCCTTCCGGCTATTTTGCCGTCTCGGAGGCGGACCGCCTCAGCCAAACGGAAAAGGATGGTCAGGTGAAGTTTACCTTTGAGTTCCCCTACCCCCTGGCGGAGCGGGACGGCATCAGCCTGGCGGCTTCCAACCGCTGGCAGGTACTCCGGGATCGGTATAAGGATATTGACCTCGTGGGGTATTTCTTTCCCGAAGAGGCTCATCTGGCCCCCCGATACCTGGAGCGGACCAAAAAGGTGCTGGCTAAATATGAAAACCTCTTAGGTCCTTACCCTTACCGGCGGCTGGCCCTGGTGGAAAATGATCTGGAAGTGACCCAGTCTCTGCCCACCCTGGTGCTCCTGGACCGAAAGGAACTGGAACCGGAGGACCTGGAGCGCACCCCTCTGGATCATGAAATCGTCCACCAGTGGTTTGGCGGCGCGGTGTCCCCGGATTTTGACCGGGGGAACTGGTGCGAGGGGCTGGCCATTTATCTGGCCGACCACCTCATCCAGGAGGAAAAGGGCCGGGGATGGCAATGCCGGCGCCGCATCCTCTCGGGTTTTCAATCCCATATGGCGCGCAGACGGGAATTCCCCCTTAGGGATTTCACCGAGCGGATTGATGACCCCACCCGGGTATTGGGTTACGGCAAAGGGGCCATGGTGTTTCACATGTTGCGCCGCCAGGTAGGGGATGCCAATTTTTTTGCGGCCCTCAAAGACTTGGTGGCATCCTACCGCTACACCGTGGTCTCCTGGGAGGACCTTAAGAAGGTTTTGGAAACCTTAAGCCGCCAGAACCTGGACTGGTTTTTCCGCCAGTGGGTGGACGGCGTCGGCCAGCCCCGCCTCAGAGTCCTTCAGGCCACAGCCAGGAAGTCCGGCCCGGGCTTCAAGGTTACCCTCACCGTGGCTCAGGAGGGCGGGCCAAAGAGGCTGAGGCTCCCCATCACCTTTTACGGCTCCGGCACCAACCGGATTTTCCTCAAGGTCCTGCAGGAAAACCGGCAGCAATATGATTTCTACCTGGACTTTCTGCCGGAAGAGGTGGTCCTGGATGAGGACTATGACCTGTTCCGGCAGCTGTCTCCGGAGGAGGATCCCCCCACTTTGGAGCGGCTGCTCAAAAGCCGCACCCTCCTGGTCGTACCTCCGGTCACGGACCGGGAGGTTTACCGGGAAGCCATCCAGGAGGTCACCGCCCGAGGGGCCCGCTTGGTGGAAAATCTGACAGACGTTCAAGGCAGGGGTGCGTCTGTAATTTTTCTAGGCCGGGGACATCCTCAGATGAGAGCGCTTTTCGGCGAGCTGACCCCTGGGGACTGCGCCTTTTCCTTGAGAGTGAGGGCGCAGCCCCATGCTGTGGCACAAATGGTGGCAGTGCTGGAAATCAACGATCCGGCCGCTTTTTCCCAAAATTACCGGGAACTCTTTGCTCACCCGTTTTACAGCACCTATTGTCCAAGAAACGGCTCCAAGGTTGAGCGGACCTTGGCCCCCACCCAGGCGGGACTTCGGCGGAAAGTTGCCTTTGTATCAAAATGACCAGAGTTGCTCCGGTGCCGCCATCATCACTCCTTGACGACACCCAGCTTTCCCAAAAGAAGGTCCCGGTAGCGACGCACATACAAACTATGACACCCCGCCAGGGTGCCGAAGGGTGGGTACAGGATTACCGTCATCTGGAAAATATAAGAGACTGCTTTAATAAAGGGGACATCGGCCAACAATTGCAGAAACCCGTAAAATCCGAAGATAATAGGGAGAATCACCCCCAAGTATTTCCCCATCAGCCGTATTTCCCCGGTGCGGTCGTTCTGGTATCGGATCCCGAGGTCATCCAGCGTCCACATCAGTGAAAGGATCAGGGCCGCCAGTACCCCTAAACCTGAGGCCCAAAAAAGGCGATTCAGGGAAAATTGCCCTGGCGGAAGCACCGTGGCCGAAGACAAGGCCACACTGAGGTAGCCTTGAAAAAAAGACAGTATTTTGGCAGCCAGAAGCATTGCCAGCCCGATTCCCTGGAAGGGACGAACCAGCCAAATCTTAAGCCTGGCAGGCTCTGGTTCCTCTCCCATTAACACCACTAAGCCCTTTGACGGCCGGTTGACCAGCCCCCGTAACCATTTACAGAAAATGGGCAACAGCAATAGGGGAAGACACAAGTTGAGAGAAAGGCGCAGGTAGCGCAAGGCTGCCTTCCAGATGGCCTCCCCTCCCGACAGAAAGGTGAACTCACAAAAAAAGGCGGCGATGAGCAGATTCGCCGCCAGCACCAGAAAAAAGGGGCTGAGGATGATGATGGGGGTCAAGCTTGGCCTCCCCTTAGGATGGATGCCAACACAGAGGATTTTTAGAAAATTTAAATTATTCCTGAGGAGAGTCCAAGAGTAACCGGAACCTGCAGCGAAAAATAAGAAAATATCATCACTTGCCAGGTTGCGGGATTCCTCCCAACGGGAGGGGAAGCCAGTAAAAAAAACTTGCCAAACCGATTATGCGATTTAATATATGAGCAATAGGTCAGAATCTGAGGAGGATGGGTAAATATGATATACGCCATATATTTCGTCACCGGTATTGTGGCTGGGGTAGTGGGAGGGCTTCTGGGCACCGGCGGCTGCGCCCTGATGATGCCGGTCATCCGCTTCGGCTTTGATTTTCCTGCGGCTCTGGCGGTGGGCACCACCTTGACCGCCGTGGTTTTTACCGCCGCCTCCGGCGCCATTCAGCACTGGCGCATGAAAAATGTGGATACAGAAACGGCAGCCCTCACCGGCTACAGCGGCATCCTCGGGGTGGTCATCGGTTCCGTCATCTTTGGATATCTCAAGCCCTATGGGGAGCTGATTGACCTGATTATCGGGATTGCCTTTATTGTGGTGGCGGTGCGCATGCTTTACGAGGGCCTGCTGCTGAAAGGGCCGCCGGTGGCCGCCGGACCGGAGATTCCCGGCAAACCTCTGTCCAAGACCGTTTTGGGCTCCGGCATCGGGGCCCTCACCGGCATCATCGGCCTGGGCGGCGGTTACGCCTTGGTGCCCTCTTTCATCTACTTCCTTAGGGCCCCGGTGAAGTTGGCCATCGGCACCTCCATGGCCTCCTTCGTATGGATGGCCCTGGTGGGGGCAATTTTTAAATTATACCAGCAGGTGGTGGACCTCCCGGCGGCGGTCTCCCTGGGGGTGGGCGCCCTTATCGGCGCCATCTTTGGGGCCATGCTGGTGGCCAAAATCAAACCCCACATCCTCAAGTCCCTGTTCGGCCTCTTGTTTTTTTATGTCTCCCTGAAATACATACTTATCTATTTCGGAATTCACATCTAATTTAACGCAACCTTTCCTGCCCGGCTCACAAATTCTGGGAGGGACAAATCGGGGGGCCGGCCGGTGCAGCCGAGCCCCCTTTTTTCAGAGGGCTTCAGGGATGAAGAACCATTGGAAAGGAATTTACTCTCTCAGGTCACTTCAGAATTCTCCACCAAAACGGCAAGTCTTTATCCCAGGTGCGACTTGAGGCCCCTGGCTTCCTGTTGTTCAAACCGTTTGATCATCTCCTTCCAAAGACGCAAGGCTTCTTCTCCGTCCTGGTCCAGCACCGCGGCTTTAACCAACTGCCATTCATCCTCGCTGATTGTCAGTACCACCTTTTTTCCCATGTCCCACCTGCTATTCCTCAGACCAAGATTGATCTTCTAATTGCCACAAACGCGGTGAAAAGCCCCCTGCCGCAGGTTTGAAAGGTTTATGACAAGGGCATTCCTTGATTTATTTTTGTGGGCCCAAGTGTTGATTGAGAAATTAAGGATTTTTGCCCCGGTCCATTTCGAAAACCGGGCGACAATGAGGTTTGCTGGCCTCGTCCACCTTTCTTTTGATTACCTTGGCCAGGAAATCCCAGGCTCCTTCTTTGTCTTCATCCAAAAGGATGGTGTTCAGCTGAAACATCTCCTCAGGATAAAGAACGATGATTGTCTTTTCTTTCAGCATTAACCAAGTCCTTTTTGCTTGGCAGGCTTTTACTTTCCCCCTTGGCAAGGCTAGGGATTTCCGTCTCGGGACTGGTTTTTCCCCTTGGGTGGCAAGCGGCTTCAGGAGAAGAGCCTTGCCATTAGCTGCTCTAAACCCTCCAGGCCCCGGATCTCCCGGCCGAAAAGGGGCACCAAAGCCCGCACCTGGCCGTCAAAAAGGCGCCAGATGTTTTCCAGATGTTCTGCCTGCATGTCCCGGCGGTGGGCGATGAATTCCGGCACGGCTTCCCCTTCCGGCTCCGGGAGCAGCCCATTCACGATAATGCCCCCCACCGGAATGCCGAAGTCGTAAAACCAGGAAAGGAAGCGGGTGATCACGGCGATGGGCAAGGCCTCGGGCAGGGTGACAAAGAAAAAGGCGGTGAGGTCCGGGTCGGTCAAGAGCTTGCGGGCCCGGCCGATGCGTTCCTGGAACTTCACCAGGTAGTCCATGAGGGGATCGGCCTCCTCCTTCTGGGAGAAACTCAGAAGCTGGCGCAGGGATTTGGCCTCCTCCCGGCTTTTCATCATTTTGTTGACCCAGAGGGAATAGACCCGGGACATTCCCAGTAGCCGGCGGGCGTTGGCGGTGGGGGCGGTGTCAAAGACATATACCTCAAACTCCTCCCCGAACATCAAATCCAGCATGTTTTCAAACATGGCTGATTCCTCAAAGGCCGGATTGAGGGTAGCCGCCTCCACGAAGTCATCAGCCTTGAGATGCAAGTCTGCAAACCGCAAAAACCAATTGATCTTTTCTTGAATCTCCCGCCGAGACCGCTCAATGGTTTCCCGGGTGTCGATCTCATAGGCGAAGGCCCGGGGCTCTCCCGGCAGAGGCGTGATTTGGCCGTAAACATTTAAGTCCAACAGCCCGGAGAGAGAATGCACCGGGTTGGTGGAGGCCAAAAGAGTTTTTTTCCCTTGTCTCGCCAACCACAAGGCGGTGGCCCCCGCCATGACGGTCTTGCCCACCCCGCCCTTGCCGCCGAAGAAAAGAAAACGGAGACCGGTCTTATGGGCCAAAAAGTTTTTCAGGCTTAAGGTAATGTCTGCTGCCATGTCAGCCTCTTGGTGGACCAAGGCTCAGCGGGCCGAAGCCCTTGCCCCAGGCCTTGGCTCATCTCCCGGATCACGATCTCAGGCGCATAAAAATTCGGCCACCCGGGCGATCATGGGAAGACCGGTAACATCCCGCTCCAGTTCCGGGACCTGAGCCAGCACCTGGGCCCCAAAGGTGCGCTGGATGTCGGTTAGATACTGCTCTTGCATATCCAGACGATGCTTCAGGTAGTCCGGCAGATTTTCCGCCTTCAAATAGGCCGGGAGGACGCGGTTCACCACATAGCCCGAAATGGGCACCCTGAATCTGGCAAAAAGCTCCGCCGCCTTGAGGGTATCCTGAATGATCATGGCCTCCGGCACCACCACAAAGAAGAAGGCGGTTTTCTCCCGGTCGGTGAGGATGCGGGAGCTTTTCTGGATGCGGTCTTTTATATAGAGAAGTTCCCTCAGAATGGCATCCTCATCCAGGACCTCGTCCCGGCCCATGTGGGCCGCGATCTGGTCATATTCCCGCATCTTCTCCCTAAGAGCGGTGATCTTTTCAATCCAGGCGTCATAGACTGTGGCCATGGATAGATAATAGAGAGCGTGGCCCAGGGGCACCAAATCATAGATGTAGTAGTCATACTCCCCGGCCACCACAATGTCCACCACCGCATCGAAGATGGCGCTTTCTTCCATGGCGGGTTCGGCCGCCGCCGCCTGGATATAGGTCTCGATTTCTTCCGGGAGCTCGGTCATACCGTACATGTCCCGGATTTTCTGGCGGACTTCCTCCTGATAGGTCCGAACCCGCTGGTCAGCATCTATCTCTTGGGCAAAAAGGTTGTCCATGACCTGGACCGGGCCTTTGCCGAAGAGGTCCTGCTGAAAAATATCGGACAGAGACGCCTGGGGGTCCACGGAAAAGACCAGGACCTTGTGCCCTTGCCGGGCCAGATAATAACCCAGAGCCGCCGAGAAGGTGGTCTTGCCCAACCCTCCCTTGCCCCCGAACATCAAATAACGGCGCTGGGGATTGGCCTTAAGAACTTCAGCCAGAGAAATGAGGCACCTCCTTACCGACCCCCAGCCAAAAGGGTCAAAAATGGGATGGTTGAAAATATCCTGAAACGGCAGGGGAGGCCCAACCCTGGAGCCACTCCCCCCCAACCCCTTTGATCATCCGGATACCGGCCCCCAAGAAGATTCGGCAGACTTCAGCAAAATTTAGGCCAAGGCGTCCGTCAAGTCCTTTTCCCGGAGCATCCGGCGCTTCCAGGTGGAGATCTGGGGTACCACGTAAGGCAGTAACCGTAAAGAATAATAAGGAGGCAGCAGCGGTACCCCCAGCATGTCCCCCATGGTGACCAGAATGAAAAGATGCTCCATGCTGGCCCGGGTCTTTAGGGCATATCTGGCCGAATCGTGGGCCGCCATGCCGTAAATAAATTGCTTCACCGCCTTTAAGAAGCGACGCCATCTCTTTTCTTCCTCTGTCATGGAGACCTCCGGAGGCAGGTAAAACGAAGGGCCTTCAACTCCTAAGTAAAGATCCAGTTCCACCAAAACGGCAGGTTGATCATGGCTCCCTTGTGACAGCCCTCATTCATTTGGCCGCGGCGGTAATTTCCCGACCTGCCTGACGATAACGGTTGATGGCCTTGAGACCATCCGCCAGAAGGAAAAAGGCGGCAATCACCAAAAAGAGGGCCACAATTCCCATTAGGCCGTTACCGATGGTAGCCTCCAGCAGGCTCTGGCCTGTGGCCCTTTTTACCTGACCGGTGAAGACCTGGCTCAAAAGATTATATGAAGTGTAAAGCAGGGCCGCAATGGTAGTGACGAACATAAACCACATGGGTATCAGGGTGAAGGTGGCCCGCTTTCCCTGGGACAGAAGCCATACCGAAGCCACCATCAGGGCCAGAGAGGACAGCAGCTGATTGGCCCCGCCGAAGAGAATCCAGAGATACTGCCACCAGCCGGTTTGAACCAATAACAGAGTGAGCAGGGCGGCAATCAGAGTGGCAATGGTGTTGTTGCGCAGAAACGGGGAATAATCTCCGGCCAGCTCCACGGTGGCAATTTTCATGAAGCGCAACACCAGCTGCATGACGGTGAGCGCCAAGACTATGATGATGACCACCGCCATGGTTTTACCGTAGGCCAGGGGAAGGCCGACGAAGCTCAAAAGGTTACCGAGACCAGTGGCAAAAACCGCGCCGGCGCCTGGTCCCCCGGGTTTCATCAGATCCTGGTACTGGGTAAAGGGGATGGCCGCCGCGGCAGTCATCAAAGCCACCACCGCCAGGAGCATCTCGGTGAACATGGAGCCGGCCAATACGGGCTTGGCGTCCGTCTCCCGCTCCAACTGGCGGCAGGTGCCCGAGGTGCTTACCATGGAGTGCCAGCCCGAGATGGCCCCGCAGGCGATGGTGACAAACAATATGGGCCACAGGGGGCCGATACCGATGCTGAACTGGGTATAGGCGGGGGCCTGGATGGGCGGTAAGCCCACCAGAATCCCGATGATACCCCCCACCAGACCGAACATCACAATATAAAAGGCCACATAATTCAGAGGCAGGGCAAACCGCCAGATGGGCAAAATGGCGCTCATGGAGCTGAAAGCCACGGCAAACAGGGCCCAGACCAGCTTGTTCTGGGAAAGGCCGGTCCCCAGTATCAGATCGGCCGGGAAGCGTTTCCCCAACTCAATGCCAACCAGAGCGAGGGCCACACAGACCACGGTCATGAGCAGCACGTTTACCCGCCAGCGGTAGATCATCTGCCCGGCTAAAAATCCGGCCAGGGCCAGGATAATAAGGGCCAAAGGCCCGGAAGGCAGCTTGACGAGCGCCCCGGCAATGACCCCCCCGAAGGCGCCGGCCAAAAGCAGGAGATAAAAATAGATGAAAGCCAAAAGGATCAGACGGGCCCGGGGTGAAATGAGCTTGTGGCTCAAGCCCCCCAGGGATAAGCCGTCACAGCGCAAAGAAACCATCCCGGAGATATAATCATGCACCCAGCCGATGAAGAGCACCCCCAAAAAAAGCCAAAGTAACGCAGGCAGCCAGCCCCACTGAAGAGCGATGATGGAGCCCACCACCGGTCCGGCCCCGGCGATGGACTTGAACTGATAGCCGAACAGCACATTTTTGGGGGTAGGCATGAAATCCACCCCGTCCATATACATCTTGGCCGGGGTAATCCGCTGGGGGTCGGAGGCAATCACCTTCCGGTCGATAAAACCTGCATACCAGCGGTAACCAAGAACCGCCACGGCCAAGGCCCCGGCAATAATGACCAATGCGTTCATGGTCTCCTCCTTTGCCTGGTAAGGTATTGGCCCTTAAACTATCCGACTTTCACCATAGCACAATCAGCCCAGAATAATAGCATTTTTTAAACTGCTTCGGCCCGGTAGCCAGCCGCCCTGAGACTTTGGGAACCACAGGACTATCACCTGCTGGTCAAACCCTTGAAACCGTATCCCTGGAGCACCCTGGAGCAACCTGGGGCCAAGGGGCTCCCGGGTCCTCGGCTTATTTTAAAGGAGTCTTCTGCCCCGGTTCAAAACAGTCTCACCCAGCCGGCATACAAAGCCAGACCGAACCAGGCCCAGTTGTTGGCATAGTATTCCTCCGGACTGACAAAGTAAGCCTGGTTACCCTTTTCTTGATAGAAGGTCAAGATCTTTTGGGCCATCTGCCAAGCGAACTCCTGGTCGCCGGCGGCCATGCCGGCGGCCAGGGCCCCGGCGTAAAGCACCGGGCTCTCAAAATCCGCCTGGGGGGTGCCATCATAAGCGTATTGGGCCACCAGGCGTCTTTTGTCCCGCCATTCCCGGCGAAAGAAGGGAAGGAACTGTTCCCGGCAGAGGGCCGCAGCGTTCAGGTCTCCATACCAGAGGCGGTCCAGGGCCAGGCGCCAGGGGAGGCGCACCGCTTCCCAGCCAAAGTGGCTGCTCCGGTTCGACGCGGGGACAAGCCCACCTTCGGCAGTCACCTCCACCCAGTCGGGAACCAACCCCACCCCAGGTATCTCTCCCAGGCTTTTTGTCAGCCGACGCAGAAAGGGATAAACTTCGGCGTGCAGGCGGCCGAATTCCTTCCCGAAACCGGATTGGGCCAAAAGCCGGTAGGCCGCCGGAAAGAAGTAAGAGGGGTTGAGAAGATAAGGGGCCTTTCCCTGGTGCCAGTTCCCGGGGGCCAACAGAAGCCACCCCGGGGGGACCTCCACCACCTCTTTGGCAAGAAGGTCCTGGGCCACCCTGCGGGCCTCGGTGTCGTATTCCGGCAGGTCCGGAGGGGCCCGCCAGCCCCGGCGGGAGGCCAAAAGCAGGGCCACCGCATAATCCAGGTCACCATCGCTGGCGGTGTTCCAGTCCAGGACCCCAAAGGAGCCGTCCGGTTTTTGCCCCCAATGCCAGGCCAAAAGACCATCTCCGTGGGTGGCCTGCCTTGAAAGGTGGCTTTTGGTCCAACGGTACACCCGGCAAAAGGTGTCCTCATCCCCGGCCCACAAGGCCCGCAGCAGGGCATAAGCCTGGGCTTCGGAAATGGAACCCCCACCACGCTCCGCCAGAATCACCCGGCCGTCAGGAGAGAGGAAATTTTCCCGGTAGCTGGCCCAGGAGGCCTGAAGAACCCAGGAGAGACGGTCGCCGGCCCGATTATTGCAAGAACACCCAAAAATCAGGATTAACAGAAGCCCCACCGCCCCCGTCCGGGTTAACAATGGAAAAAAATGGGGCAATCTCTTCAAAGGTGCCTTACCCCCTTAAGCTGTCCTCCTGCTCCCCACCGCCTTCAATGGGTGGTGGTTCCGGCGGTAATCAGCCGAGTGCCGCCCGGCGGCCGGATCCGGGAAAAATTTCAATAATACCAAGATGTCATGTTTATGAAGGTCTGACAAGAAGGTTTTCCAACCTAATCCTTTTCGGAAACACAAGGTCAGACGGCATTGGCCGGCACTTTCCTCTGGCGAAATTTTCTTGACAAATACCGGCAGTTTGACAAAATAAAGTCGAACAATCCTTTTCATGAGCCAGAGGTCAATCAAAACCTTTTATATGCTGATCACCAAGTAAGCTTTCGGCATCTGGGCTCCCTTTCGGGATCACCAGGATGCCTTTTTTTATTGAAAGTAACCCATGAAAATCTCTTTGGAAAACGGGGTGGAATCGGACTTTTCTCCCGGAATCACTGGTGCCCAGGCGTTACGTGATCTGGGAGTAAACCTGGACCGGGAAGTGGTGGCCGTAAAAGTAAACGGTGAACTTCGGGACCTTAACACCCCCATCTTTGAAGATGCAACCCTGACGGCCATAACCCTTGACACTCCGGAAGGTCTGGAGATTTTACGCCACAGCACTTCCCACCTCATGGCCGAGGCGGTAAGGGAGCTTTTCCCCCAGGTCAAGGTGGCCATTGGTCCGGCCATTGAGACGGGATTTTATTATGATTTCGACTCGCCGGTCACCTTCTCTCCTGAAGACCTTACCAAAATCGAAGCCAGGATGGCGGAACTGGCGGCCCAGGATCAACCCTTTGTGCGGGAGGAGGTGCCCCGGGAGACGGCCATCCGCCTTTTTGAGGAAAACGGTGAGCCATACAAGGTGGAGCTTCTTAAGGAAATTGATCAAGCCCGGGTGAGCCTTTACCGCCAGGGGAATTTTGTGGACCTGTGCCGGGGCCCTCATGTGCCCTCCACCGGCTATCTGCGGGCCTTCAAGCTCACCGGCGTTAGCGGTGCCTACTGGCGGGGGGACGAGCGCCAGCCCATGCTGCAACGCATTTACGGCACCGCCTTCCCCACCCGGGAGGAGCTCCTGGAACACCTGCACTTCCTGGAAGAGGCCAAGCGCCGGGACCACCGCAAACTGGGCCGGGAACTGGGCCTGTTTGCCATCGAGGATGAAGCCGGACCCGGACTGGTCATCTACCATCCCAAGGGGGCGGTTCTTAGGGGAATCATAGAGGACTTCGAGCGCCAACTGCACCGCCGCCGGGGATACCTCACGGTCATCGGCCCCCAGATGCTCAGGGCTGATCTGTGGGCCCGCTCCGGTCACCTGGAGAATTACCGGGAGCACATGTATTTCACCGAGGCCGAGGGGCAGCTTTACGGCATTAAGCCCATGAATTGCGTGGCTCACATGCTGATCTACAACTCCCGGGTGCGGAGTTACCGGGAATTGCCCCTGCGTTACTTTGAACTGGGGACGGTGTTGCGCCATGAACGCTCCGGGGTGCTCCACGGCCTCACCCGGGTCCGGCAGTTCACCCAGGACGATGCCCATATCATCTGCCGCCCAGACCAAGTGGAGAGCGAGATTCTGGGAGTCTTGGACTTGGTGGCCGAAGTGATGGCCATTTTCGGGTTTGACTACGAAGTGGAACTATCCACCCGGCCGGAGAAGTCCATCGGCAGCGACGCCGATTGGGAGTTGGCCACCGGTGCCCTCGTGGGGGCCCTGAAAGCCCGCAGCCTCCCCTATCGCCTCTGTGAGGGGGAAGGAGCTTTTTACGGCCCCAAAATTGACGTGAAACTTAAGGACGCCCTCCAGCGCCGCTGGCAGTGCGCCACCATCCAGTGCGACTTCACCTTGCCGGAGCGTTTTGATCTGACCTACGTGGGGTCGGATGGCGCCCGCCACCGTCCTGTTATGCTGCACCGGGTGATTCTGGGTTCCCTGGAACGCTTTTTGGGGGTTCTGGTGGAGCATTTCGCCGGGGCTTTCCCCGTCTGGCTGGCTCCGGTTCAGGCCGTTCTGCTGCCCATCACCGACCGGGTACACGGCTATGCCCGGGAATTGGCCGCCAAGATGCTGGAAGCCGATCTGAGGGTGGAGATTGACCTCAGGCCGGAAACCTTGCGCTACAAGATCCGGGAAGCCCAGTTGCAGAAGATTCCTTACATGGTCATAATCGGGGACCGGGAGGCGGCCCAGGGCACCGTCTCCCCGCGTCTCCGGGACGGCACCCAACTTAAGGATTTGTCGGTGGAAACCTTCATTACCCGGCTCAGGACAGAAAGCCGCATCCCCATTCCCGGATCCAACCCTTAGTTCGAGGAGGTCAATGGCCAGCCCAAAACAGTCTCCCCCCCGTGTCCGAATCAATCAGCACATCAAAGCTCCGGAAGTCCGTCTTATCGGGGTCGACGGCCAACAGGTAGGCATCATGAGCCTGAAGGAGGCCTTGGCCCGGGCCGCCGAAGCCAACCTGGACCTGGTGGAGGTGGCCCCCCAGGCCAACCCCCCGGTCTGCCGCATCATGGATTACGGCAAATACAAATACCAGCAGAGCAAAAAACAGCAGGAGGCCAGACGCCGGCAGACCACCATCCAGGTCAAGGAAGTCAAGGTGCGCCCCAAGATCGAGGAACACGACATGGGGTTCAAAATCCGCCATATCCGAAGATTCCTGGCAGACCGGGACAAGGTCAAGGTCACCGTGATCTTCCGGGGCCGGGAAATGGCCCACCAGGATCAGGGTTACCGGCTCCTGCAGCAGATGCTGGAAGTCTTGTCGGACGTAGGTCAGGTGGAACAGGAACCCCGTCATGAAGGGCGGACCCTGTTCATGGTTATTGCGCCCAAGTGAAAAATCCCTTTGGCTGAAGTTTTTTCTTTGAGCAACTACCTTTTTCGGTTATAAATAAATGATTTGGAGGGAATTTTATAAATTCCCTCAACCCAGGGAGGGTGTTTCCGAGAACCCTTTTTGTCTGGAAAGGGTGCAATTCGCTCGTACGAGGACGAAGCATGCCAAAATTAAAGACCCACCGGGGTGCGGCCAAACGTTTCCGGAGCACGGCCAGCGGCAGGCTGAAAAGGAAACAGCCGGGGCACAGTCACCTCTTGACCGGCAAATCCCGGAAACGCAAGCGCCAGCAGCGCCTGCCCGACTACGCCCATCCCGTGGAGATGAGAAGCCTGAAAAGGCTGTTGCCGTATCGGTGAGGAAGGAGTAAACCATGCCACGTGTCCGAAAACAGGTGGCCTCCCGGGCCCGCCGCAAGAAATATCTCAAGATGGCCAAGGGTTACCGCAGCGGCCGCCGGCGCCTTTACCGCTCGGCCCGGGAAGCCGTGGAACGGGCCCTGTGCTTTGCCTACCGGGACCGGAAGGCCCGGAAACGGGAATTCCGACGTCTATGGATCACTCGCATAAACGCCGCCCTCAGGCCTCTGGGTCTGTCCTACAGCAAGTTCATGGGCGGCCTGAAAAAGGCCGATGTCGCCCTGGACCGCAAGATCCTGGCGGACCTGGCCGTTTATGCCCCCCAGGTCTTCACCCAGATAACCGAACTGGCCCGTCCCGCGGCCTGATGGGTTAAGCCCCGCCCAAGAAGGGTAAAGTCCCTTTTGGCCCCGCCGCGGAAAAACCTGCCCGCCAAGACAGGATATGACTACATTGGAACGGCAGATCGAGGAACTGTTGGCCACCGGACAACGGGAGATCCGTCAGGCCGCCTCCCCGGAAGACCTGGACGCCCTCCGGGTGAAGTATCTGGGACGCAAGGGCGCCCTCACCCAAGTATTGCGGGGCCTGAAAAACCTGGAGCCGGAGGTGCGCCGCCGGGTGGGGGCCTTGGCCAACCAGGCCAAAGAACATCTGGAAGCCGCCTTGGCCGAGGCGCTAGCCGCCCTAAAAGAAGCCGCCGCCCGGGCGGCAGCCCCGCAAATTGACGTCACCCTTCCCGGCCGCCAAGGCTTTTGGGGCCGCCTGCACCCCCTTACCCGGATTATGGAGGAAATCTGCGACATCTTCCTGCACCTGGGCTTTGAGGCGGTGGAGGGCCCTGAAGTGGAGCTGGATTATTATAATTTCGAGGCCCTGAACATCCCCCCCGACCATCCGGCCCGGGACATGCAGGACACCTTTTATTTCAACGACAAGGTCCTGTTACGAACCCACACCTCCCCCATGCAGATCCGGGTCATGGAACAGCGCCGCCCGCCGGTACGCATCATTGCCCCCGGCAAGGTCTATCGCCGGGATTCGGACATGACCCACTCCCCCATGTTCCACCAGGTGGAGGGGCTTCTGGTGGACCGGGGTGTGACCTTTGCCGATCTCAAAGGAGTGCTCACCGAGTTCGTCCACCAGATGTTCGACCCGGGAGTCAACCTCCGCTTCCGACCCAGCTATTTCCCTTTCACCGAGCCGTCTGCGGAGATTGACATCGCCTGCGTCATTTGCCGGGGTGAGGGCTGCCGGGTGTGCAAGGTCACCGGTTGGCTGGAAATCCTGGGGGCCGGTATGGTGCACCCGGCCGTCTTTGAGGCCGTGGGGTATGATCCCGAGGAGTTCACCGGTTTTGCCTTCGGCCTGGGAGTGGAGCGCATCGCCATGCTGAAATACGGGATTGACGACATCCGGCTGTTCTACGAAAACGACCTGCGTTTTCTTAGGCAATTTTAACCGGCTTTTACCTACTCCTGGATAATCCCCGGCCCTTTCTAATCCTCCTTGCTGAGCACCATCAGGTGCTCTTCGGTCCGCTCGGTGTAAGGCTGGGTCAGGTGCAGACTGTAACGGCTCAGCATCCACAGCTCCGGGATAATTTCCGAGACCAATTCCCCATGATCGAAAACCCGCACCATGGAGCTTTCTGAGACCACCACCGCCACGGCCCGGGTCTCCTTGGAGATAGAGGCCGCCGCCATATGACGGGCCCCTAGCCCCAGTGGCAGGCGAATACCGTCGGACGAGGCGTTCAGGTAACGACAGGCCGACACCACCACGCCGTCATCCGCCACAATAAAGGCTCCATCCAGTTGGGCCAGCTCCTTGACGGTTTCCCGCATATCCGGGTCGTCTATCCGCTTGACTTCGGGTGGATGACCCAAAAGCGGATCCAGGATCAGGCACTTGGAACGCTTCAACACCTCCTCGGCGTCGCTCACTGTGAACAGGGTGCCGATTTTCCGGCCTTCCCGACCCTCCCGGGCCAGCTCCACCGCCAAGGTGATCACCTGTTCCAGAACTCTCCGGTTAATGCCGGTCTTCTTGGAACAGATTTTCTCAAAGGGGCTGGTTGAAAGCAGTTGGAGCATCGTTATATTCTAAAAAGAAAGGAAATTTCTGTTTGAAAAATTAAGACTTTAATCGGACTTGTCAATTCTGGCGGGAGCATTTGCTCCTGGCCGAGCTCCCTCCCCAATAGCCCGTATCAGGGTTAAAAATTTGAGGAAAGGTACTAGGCGACCTTTTGGCTTATCCCAAAAAAGTCTTGTTGTCTGGTCCTATGACCAAGCCGATCAAATCCACGGATCAGCTTCTGGCTGACCGGCGGCAGGTCCGGGCTGACCTGGAAAAACTGCCGGAAGGCCCAAGTCTGGCCAGCGACCGGGAAACCTGGTTGCGAGATGCCTTGGCCTTTGCGGAAAGTATCGTGGAAACCGTGCGGGAACCCTTGGTGGTACTAGACCGCCACTTACGGGTGGTCTTTGCCAACCCCGCTTTTTATCGCACCTTCCGGGTGACTCCGGAGGAAACCGAGGGACGTTTTATTTACGATCTGGGCAACCGCCAGTGGGACATCCCCCGTCTCAGGAAATTGCTGGAGGATATCATTTTTCACCAGAATTTCTTTGAAGATTTCGAGGTGGACCACGACTTCCCCCACATCGGGAAGAAGACCATGCTGCTGAACGCCCGTCTCATTCCGGAGCGAGGACGCCAGCCGGACCTGATCCTTCTGGCCATCGAGGATGTTACTGAACAGAAGCAAGCCCGGGAGGCCCTCCAGAAGGCTTATGCGGATCTGGAAAGACGCGTGGCCGAGCGTACCCGGGAACTGGCCCTGGCCAATCAGCGCCTTCAAAAAGAAATCGAGGAACGAAAGCGGGCCGAAGAGAGGCTGGCCCAGAAGGCCAAAGAGCTGGCCCGCTCCAACGCCGACCTGGAACAGTTCGCCTATATTGTCAGCCACGACCTTCGGGAACCGCTTCATGTGGCCGCCGGCTTTCTCAACTTGTTGTCCCGCCGCTATAAAAAGAATCTCGATGCCAAAGGGCAGGAATTCATTGATTGCGCCCTGGACAGCTTGCAACGCCTGGAGCAGCAGATCCAGGACCTGTTGGATTACTCTCGGGTAACCACCCGCGGAAAGGAATTCACCGAAGTGGACTTAAACCAGGTGGTGGCCCAGGTATTGAGAGACATGAGTCTCCTCATCCAGGAGAAAAAAGCGCAGATTTCCTGCGATCCTCTGCCCCTGGTAATGGGGGACGCCGCCCAATTAACCAGGGTGTACCAGAACTTAATCGGCAATGCCCTGAAATTCTGTGGTGACAAACCCCCCCGGGTACATCTGGGGGCCAAAGAGGACGCCGGAGAATGGCTTTTTTTTGTTCAGGACCAGGGCATCGGCATCGATCCCCGCCACTATGACCGGATTTTCCGCATGTTTGAGCGTCTGCACCCCCGTAGCCAATACCCTGGTACCGGTATCGGCTTGGCCATTTGCCGGAAAATCGTGGAACGTCACGGAGGCCGCATCTGGGTGGAATCCGAACCGGGGAAGGGCTCCACCTTCTGGTTCTCCCTTCCCAAACCCGCCCCCTCACAGGACCGGACCTCCCGCTAAGCCGGCTGACCCATCGGCTCATTCCTCTTTATGTGGCCCGATGGTAATTTGCTGGAGACGGGCCCGGCCTTTCTCCAGATGACTGTGTAGGGCCAAAAGGGCAGCCAAGGTAAGAAGAAAGGCCGAAAGGGAGAGCACCCGCTCCCAACTGATGGTCAACACCCCTTCCAGAATCACTTCCCGGACCATGCTGATGATGGCCACTTCAATGATCGACCCCAGGAGGATGCGCTGTTCTTCCAGATAAAAGATCATCAACCGGAAAAGTTCCACCATCACGAAAAGGTAAATCAGGTGACCGGCTATGGTCCGGAAGTTCCGGACCTGCATGGTCTCCAGACTGGTTTGATACATTTCCACCAGCATGATCCAAAACATCAGCAGACAAACCCCGATGACTATGAGGTTTTGGAGATTCTGCAGAATCCCCGACATCCCCACCGAGGTCTGGGAACCGAAAAACCGTCGGAATTTTTTTAGTTTTATCTCCATATGACTCATATTCCTTGGCTCTTTGGACATCAATTAATGAAATAGGCCCGATGTCCTCCCCTGTCAACCGGCTTTGGTCTGATAAATGGAAGACACCCTGCCTTCAGGGCAAGGAAGTCTGATTTGGCCAGGTTTTTACCGGAAGTCCTTTATTTTTATCACCTCTCAAAATTCCCCTGAATTTCAAAGTTATTGAGCTAACCAGGGAGGTTGCAGGAATCTGGTCACTTTCGTATAATGGCCACCACAGGGAAAGCTGGTCCAACCGGCAAAGGGCTGCCATGTGAAGGTGACCGGGAGCATCTGGTTCCCTTTGGGAAATCACTCCCAGCCAAGATAATGGGTATAATGGGCCAGGGTTAAAAAATTCCCAGGAGCCTTTTTCCACCTCGGTTATCCATGTTTGACCAACCAGCCTGGGTGGCGGAACGGGTAGACGCAAGGGACTTAAAATCCCTCGGGGGTTCCCCCCGTGCCGGTTCGAGTCCGGCCCCAGGCACCAGGGATTTGTTACCCGGAAACAGATACCACTTGACTTGGGGCAAGGCTGGGGATCAGGGAACCTTGATCCTCTCGTCTAAAAAGTTGGGCCATTTCTGACACCACCCTCTTTACGGGCAAACAAACATACAATTTAAAGTTTAGATCAGTATAGGTTTCCTCCCCCAGGACAATTCCGGCTAGACTCACACTTTATGACGGTAAATCAACAAACCCTCTATAACTCCAACTGGCCTGAATGGCTGGATATGAAAAGATATGGTCCGGCCAGCCGCTGGTTGCGATGGCTGATTTCCCTCCTCCTGGACCAGATAAAATCCCCATCCGAGATTACCACTATCCTTGATGTAGGTTGTGGCGAAGGTACTAATACAGAACTGCTGGCCAGAAGATTCAGACATGCCAAGGTATTCGGAACAGATATTTCAATAACCGGAATATTATGTGCTCAAAATTATTATCAATTACCTAATCTGATATTCAGACATGAGTGCGCCTTAGAATATCTCGATTCCTTTTATGATATGGTGACATGCTTTGAAGTACTGGAACATGTTCCTCATTGGCAGGATTTTCTGACTAAATTGACTTTGGTCACAAAAAAATATTTGATGTTGTCATTTCCCACGGGACGCATGAGGAAATTCGAAGAAAACATGGGACATTTAAGGAATTTCAAAAAGTATGAAGTGGAGAACTTCCTTCTCCCCTTGGGCTTTCGGGCCGTCCGGACTTTTTATGCCGGTTTCCCTTTTTTTTCTCCGCTATACCGGGAATTGTGCAACTTATTTCACATCGGTCATGCCAGCTTCAGCCGGGGAAAATACGGTTGGTCCCAACTGGTTTGCTCCCAAATCTTTTTCCAATTATTCTGCCGTTTCTCCACCAAAGAACGACTGGGAGATCAATTTTGCGGTCTGTTCGTCAACCAGAACTGGCAGGCTCAAAGTGGTAGATGAAAGATTTCACCCTTCTTCCCCTTCGGTCTTATGCCAGCCCGATCTACGTGAGGCCGCCGGGCGTTTGGAGCCCAAAAGTTTAAGGACCTCCTCTTCCTCCACATCATACCAGTGGCGGTAGGCATCGGCCACCGCGAAAACCAAGCCGCTACGGATATTGGGACAGACCAGCAAGTCCACTTCGGGAAGAATCTCCTGGACGGTGCGATCCAGGGCGGTGGGTACCGCCACCACCAGTTCCCCGGCTCCCCGTCCCTTGAGGAAGCGCAAAGCGGCGCGCAGGGTGTAGCCTGAGGCCAGGCCGTCGTCCACCACCAGGGTGGTTTCCCCCTTGAGCTTAGGGTATGGTCGGTTACCCCTTAAGCGGGCCTCCCGTTCCCTCAGGTTTGCCAGGGTTTGGGCCACTTGTTCCTGAATCTGCCGGGGGGTGAGGCCTAGACGCCGGATAAGCTCCTGGTTGAACAAAGGCACACCGTCGGGATCCAGGGCGCCAAAGCCGGCCTCCGTAGTCCAGGGAAGCTGGATCTTACGAACCAGGACCAGCTCAAGAGGCACCGTCAGGGCCCGGGAGAGTTCCACTGCCACCGGCACCCCGCCGGCGGGAATGGCGAAGAGACGGAGACTCTTCCCTTGATAGTCTTCTAGCATTTCGGCCAGCCGGCGGCCAGCGGCAGTGCGGTCGGCGAACACCTGCACCCGGTTCCTCAGAGAGGGGTCATCCCGGAGCTCTCCCATGATCGGCGAAACTCCTCCAACATGGCCTGCACCCGGCGGCGGTATTCTGTCTGGCCGATTTGCGAGCCTTTAAGCCCGGCATGGAAATTGATTTCCGACAGAAAATATTCCTCCGCTGAACTTACAAGCACATCCAGCACGGCATAAGGAAACTTTCCCCTGCCCATGACCCGCCGGCAGAAGGAAAGCAACTCACTTTCCAAAGGCACCGGTCGAAACTCCCCTCCCAGAAACAGATTCTTGCGAAAACCCCGGAGATTGATTCGTTCATAGGCCTCCGCGTAGTCCCCCACCACTACCACCCTAAGATCCCGGGCCTGATCCAGAAAAGGTTGGACCACCAAGGGGAAGGGGAGAGGGGAAAGGCACCCCAGACTGTGGAGGGCCTCCAGATCCGGCCAGAGACTGACCCCCAGGCCCAAATGCGCCCGATCCCGCTTGGTGACCACCGCTCCTGTAAACCTGTGGTCTCCCAGTCGGGCCGCCAGGTCTGAAAGGCCGTAGGCCACAAAAGTTCCGGGAAGCATGAACTCCCCCAGGACATGAGCCTGGGCCGTCTTGGCCAGGACCAGCAGTTGGGCCAGTAGGGGCGGGAAAAAGATCACACCCCGGTCCTTCAAATCCACCAGCTTGATCTCTTCTCCAGGTTTGACCGCCAAGGGACCCAGTATCAGGTCTCCCGACGCCAGACGGGGATAATGGCGCCGCAGTTCAGTGAGCGATCGAACCGTGAGGGGTGTTTGGGGCATGTCCCTTTGAACCTTTAAGGTTCAACTGCTGGGTTCTGGAGGAAACTATCCCCGTATGGGCGGAGTTGGCAGGTGTGGGCAAAACCGGCTGGCGACGCAGATAGATGTCGTAATAATCAACCTGGGCAATTTTGCGCCAACATTTCCTTACCTTATGGGGTGGATAAATCTGGCCGAAGATGGTCTTCCCGAAACTCCCCAGGATGAGAACCTGGGCCTTCACCTCATTAAAATCATAAGGGGAGCGGCGGGGATTAAGGAGAACCACCCCTTTTTCACTGGATTCCACCAGGAAAAAAGCCGGCATCAGATGAAACCGGTGCATGTCATCCAGAAACACCAGTTCATACTCGGGGGTCTCAATGAGGTAATGCCGCGGGATATTCTCCAGCAGATATTTCACCAAACGGTCAGGGGGATGGGCCTTACAGGTGGCGATGGCCCCCATAAGGTCAACTCCGCTTAACGGATATAACCAGGTGAAAAAACCGAGCGTCAGACCCACGGTGACCACCTTGGCCTCTCTGGGGGACAACCCATGGGTGAGCCCGGAAATTACCCGTAAAAGAACGGTGGCCGCCAAAGGAGTGGCCAAAACTAGGGCTGGCAGGGCAAAACGGGACCAGAAAATGGCGGTAAGGTAAATCAGACTCCAAAGAAAAAACTGGGACAGCCAAAGACCGCGCCCTAGGTCAAGACCGCCGCGGGACCACAGCCACAGGGCCCCCACCAGACCCCAAAGAAAGAGGGGGTGGCTGAAAAGATAACCGAAACTTTGGACATATAGGCGCCCCACGGTAAGGGGGGTGAAAAACTCGTGGCGCAACAGGGCCTTCTGCTCCAGGGTGTGCAGGATGGCAGGCCATATGCCCCCCAGAATCACCGCCTTTAATATTAAGTAGGCGAGCACCGGGATAGAGAGTCCCAACCCCAGGGCAAAAAGATGGCGGGTCAGGCGGTGCAAGGAACCCCGATCCTGCCAGATCAGAGCCCCCAGAAAGGGGAGAAAGGCTACGGCATAAAATTCCTTGGCATCAAAGGCCAGGCCCAAAGACATACCCCCCAAAAACAGGGAAATCCTGGAATCCCCCGCCAGTCCCCGGATTATCAACCACAGCGCAAAAAGAAACAGGCCCAAGGCTGGGACATCGCCCATGACATTGCGGCCCCACCCAAAAAGTTCGGTGCCCATTGCCGCCAGTACCACCGCCAAAAAAGCGGTCTTGCGGTGGAATAGCTGGCGGCTGGCCAAATACAGGGCCAGAAAGGTGAAGATCAGATACAGGCCCGCCACCACCCGTCCCTGCAGTACCCCTATGCCAAAAAGGCGGTAGGCCAAGGCCACGGGCAGGATGATTGCCGGGCCGGCACTTATGCGGTGGTCCAGGTCGGAAAGCTGGTCAGGGCTCTGCACCGTGAAGGCATAGCGCCCGTGCTGCACCAGATTGGCCGCGGTCTCCGAAAAAATGGCCTCATCCCACCAGAAAGTGGGATAATTGGCCAGGTTGTAAAAGGAGGCCCAGACAATGACCGAGGCCAGCAAAATTGCCCCCCAGAAACCGGGGGATTGCAACCGTTGACCAAAACCTTTTTGGACCATATCAAAGACACGCAGGCTGCCAGATTCAAAGGCAGTACCTGGAGAGCCGCTGCCCTCTGGCAGAAATTTGGTGCAAATTAAAAGCCCGCCCTAATTATAAGGCAGGCTTCTTTTCCGGAAAAGAAATTTTTATCCGGCAATCAGATAAGTGCCAACATTATAGACCGATAATATGCCGGTGCAGTTCGGCGGTCTTCTCCATCCGGGCTCGGTCCCGCTCGGCCACAATCTCCGCCAGGGTGTCCTGCACCCTTTTCAGCATAGGGCTGTTGATATCTTCACCCCGGCGGTGGGCGTCAATGAGCTTTCTGTAACAGTTAATCATCCGGGCAATCATGGGGACGGCGTATTCCCGGCCCTGGACCTTGACCGTGGCCAGACCCAGATCAAGATAGGCCTTGAGTTCCTCACCCAGAATGGCAAAGGCCACATTGGGGGTTCGCCGCACCTTTTCGTTCACCGCGTCAATAAGGGCCGGGCTATGGCCCCGGCGGCTAAGCACCTTGCGCCGCTGTTCGTCGGTGAGGAGGCACAGACGGAAACAGCTGCCGCTGCGGTCGGGCCAGCCCTCGTATTCCACAATCTCATTGCCGTCCTCGTCGTAGTAAATCTTCTTCACATAACAATCGGCGATGAGTTCATGGAACAGACAATTGCCCACCCCGCCTATGCAGCGGTTGCCATGGATCAGGACTTCGGTGCCCAGTCCCAGGCTGTCCGCCTCCGCCTTGAAGCGGGCCAGTTTTTCCACGGTATTGATCTCGGTGGAGGCCACGATCTGGGAGGCGCCATACTCCTTATACCGGATCATGTCCTCCTTGGTTTGAATATTGCAGCCAACGCTGGCATGGATGATCAGCTCCGGAAAATGCCGGTGGACCTCCTGCATCAGAGCCGGTGTCTTAACGATCACCCCTTCGATGCCGAAGTGGGCGTACTTGTCCACTTTCTTTAATGCCAGGGGAAGATTTTCCGGGGGAATTTCGGCGTTCAGAGCCACCCTAACCTTCCCATGGTAGCGCCGGGCAAGTTGCACCGCCTCGCCTATCTGACTGTCTTCCAACTCCCAGGCGCACTTGCGCCGGCTGAAGCCCTTGGCCCCGACATAGACGGCGTCGGCCCCGTTGGCCAACACTGCCTCCACCATTTCCAGGCTGCCGCCGGGGGCTAAAAGTTCATTGGTCATCACTCCCACACCTCCCTGAGCCTGTCCTCGGTCCCGCGGCTCTGCGTAAGCTGCTGCGCCAGTGCCTTTGGTAACCCCCAGGTTTGGTGGGTTCCTGCCTTGCGCCCACTTCTTGACGCTGGCTCTCTCAATGAAGTTGAAAGATTAATCGGTAATATCCAGTTGAAATTTTAACATAAGTTTAAATGGATTACCAGTCAAGGAATTTCCCGGAAGGCCCGGCAGTCCCGGTCCCCCCGAAAGTTTCCCCCGCCCTTTAATGCCCTAAGCCCGAAGATATACCACCGCCGCAGTAAAAAAGAGGGCGATCTCCACCCCGAAGGTCAGAAAGTAAATCACCAGTTCCATAGGGGTATAATCCTCGTCCAGGAGGATCCGGTTTGGTTCTTTGAGAATCTCCCAGGAGGTTTTCTCAATCATCGGGTTCTCCTTATCACAGGATGGTTTTGGGGTCTTGGTATACAGTTTAATAAAAATCCTTCAGAAGTTCGGCCACGGGCCGCTCAAGAGGCCAGACAGCCATGGGCCCGGCTGCCAGAGCCGGGAAGGCCTCCTCCAAGACAGGCCGGGGTTTTTTGAAAAGCACCCCGATGGGTATCCTATCCCCCCACTCCTTGGCCTTCTGGTAAGCCCAAAGCTCATTTTCCGGGGCATAATCCGGCTCTTCCTCCACCAGGTACACCCGGGCCTGGTACCACTGGTAGGTGTTGACCTTGTTGAAGCTCACACAGGGCTGCAACACCTCCAACAAGGCAAAGCCCCGGTGGCTGATGGCCTGCTTGTACAACTCCTTCAGGTGCTCCGGCATCCCGGCAAACCCCCGCCCTACCCAGGAACAGTCCTGGGCCACCGCCAAGGCCAGGGCATGGAGGGGCGGATATGGCACCCCCTCCGGCTGTATGGGGCTCTTGAAACCCTGGTCGCTGGTGGGGGAGGCCTGCCCCTTGGTCAGGGCGTACACCTGGTTGTTGTGTACCACCAAGGTGATATCAGGGTTGCGGCGGAAAGCGGCCAACAGGTGGTTCCCCCCCTCCCCATACTGGTCGCCGTCCCCGGTAGTGATCACCACTTTGAGATTGGGGTTGGCCAGCCGTACCCCGGTGGCCACCGGGAGGCTGCGTCCATGAATACCGTTAAAGGTATGGCACTTGAGATAATGGGGAAATTTGCTGGACTGGCCGATGCCCGACACCAACAGGATCTCCTCGGGGCGGAGGTTAAGCTCCGCCAGGGCCTGTTTAAAGGCCTTGAGCATGGGAAAATTGCCGCAGCCTGGGCACCAGGCCGGCTCCAAACTGTCATACAGCTCAAGAGGCAACATTCGGCCCTCTTAGGCAATTCCGGCCAGCTCCCGGAGGATGTACTCCGGGGTGAAGGGCAGGCCGTCATAGCGCAAAATCAGGTGATCGGCAACCACCCCGGTTTCCCGGCGCAGGAGGCCGGCCAACTGCCCCGAGGCGTTGGCTTCCACCACCACGGTTTTTTTTGCCCCGGTCAGGGCCTGAACCACGGCCTTCCGGGGAAAAGGCCAGATTTCCGCCAAATGAACCAGCCTTAAAGTGGCCCCCGTCTGTTGCAGGCGCTCCCGGGCCTCCGCCACCGGACCGAAGCTGGACCCCCAGGTCAAAAGTACCAAGGGGGCCTCGGGAGAGCCGGTTATGGTCAGGGATCCCAGTTCCCGGGCCAGCCCCTGAAGCTTGGCCAGCCGTTTCCTATGCATTTTCACCCGTACCGTCAAATCTTCCGTGAGGTGCCCGTCTGGGGTGTGTTCATCCGAGTCGGCCACCACCAGTTCCGGCCCGAAACCGGGAAGGCGCCTTGGGGAAATGCCGCTTTCTGTTAAGGCGTAGCGTTCGTAGGTTCCGACTGCCGGCCCGGTTTGGATCTCCCGGGCGGGATGTACCTGAGGAAAGTCTGAGGCACTGCAGGTAAACTGGGCATCCGCAAAATATTGATCCGTAAGGAGAAATACCGGCGTCTGGTAACGCTCCGCCAAATCCAGGGCCTTGGCCGTGAGAAGATACCCCTGAGGCGGGGTGCCCGGAGCCAGAACCGCCCGAGGGAAGTCGTCCTGTCCGGCATTAAGCACGAAGTTCAGGTCCCCCTGGGCGGTGCGGGTGGGGAGACCGGTGCTCGGCCCGGGGCGGCTGGCCACCACCACCACCAAAGGGGTCTCGGTCATGGCTGCCAGACCCACGCCCTCAGTCATGAGGCAAAAACCACCTCCCGAGGTGCCGGTGAGGGCCCGGGCTCCGGCAAAGGAGGCCCCCACGGCCATGTTGATGGCGGCAATTTCGTCTTCGGTCTGCTCCACCACCACCCCAAAACGGGCAGCCCGCTGGCTTACCGCATTAAACAGGCTGGTCCAAGGGGTCATGGGATAGCCGCAGATGAAAGTGAGGCCGCCGGCCAAAGCCCCGATAGCCATGGCCTCGTGACCGCTGATAAGCAGGCGGGGTTCGGCGGGAAAACTCACGCCCGCAAGAGAAACCCGGATCCCTTGGCGGATAGCCAATTCGTGCCCCCGGGAGGCGGCCAGGCGGTTCAGCTGCACCACCTCCTCACCTTTGTCGGCAAAGGTTTCGGCCAACAGATCCGCCAACCCGGCCACCGGCAGCCCCAGAAGGCCCAGAATGGCCCCGCAGGCCCCGGCATTGATGGCAATCTCCGCAGCCTTGGTGTCTGGCAGAAGAGTATCCCCAGTCAGACTGATGCTTCTTAAGCTCTCGGGGACTGTTTTTACCTCATCGGCATCGAACACCAGGAGGCCCTCTTTTGAGAGCTCCCAAAGGTGCAGGTCAACGGTTTCCTGGTTGAGGGCCACCAGAAGGTCCAAGCCCTCCCGGGGGGAATATATGGGAGTGGCGGACACCCTGATCAGATTGTAGAGGTGGCCGCCCCGGATACGGGATTGATAGGATTGAGTGACGTGCACAAAAAGGCCGTGACGCACCAGGCTCTTGGCCAGGGGACCGGTGATGGCATGGACCCCCTGTCCCGCGGCCCCGCCGATGAGAAGATTAAAGTCAGAGGGCATGGCCGGTTTGGTCTCTGGGGCACGTGAAAATCTGCACATAACAGCTTAATCACCCCGCCAGGTCTTGTCAACAGGAAATCCTGCTTCTGGATAAGGATTATTTTACAACCTCTCCCTGCCTGAAAATGAAGGGATGAGGTTCAACCACTCAAGCCCCATCCTCCTTTGAGAATAAAATCCCAATCTGAAGGCCCACCTTGATTCCCTGGAACATCAGACTCATTTTTTAATCAACCCCCTTAAGAAAGGAGGTCCGGGTATGATCAAAGAAGCTGCCTTGCGGGAGAAATTCAGCCCTGTTTTCGACAAGCTGGGTGCCATGGTGGTTGCTGCCCGGGATGCTTTCAACCGTCACAGCCAAACTAGTCTGGAACATTTGAAAAAACTCTATGATGACCTCAATTCTGACCTGAACGGCCTGTTGAACGAGATCAATGACCTGTTAGCCAAAGCTCCGGAAGCTCAACGGACTTCGCTTCTCCGGTTGCAGAGTCTGGTCACCCGCCTCCAGGTGGTGGGTGAAACCCTGATGGCCCTTTCCTCCCCCATTTCCCAGAAAATCAAGGGAGGGGTGCTGTTCTCGGACAAGGCAGTATCCCAGGTCAACATGTTGTTTGACCATCAGGCCGGCCTTCTGCGTTCGGTAATGGACGTGCTGAAAACCGACAACGCCTTCCTGAAGCGCTATATTCAGGAGGAGGGACGAAAATTGGTGCAATCCTGTAACGATTTTGCCACCGAGCACGAGGCCCGGCTGATTGAAGGGGTGTGCCTGCCCCAGGCTGCCCCCCTGTTTTTGGCTATCCTAGACCAGATGCGCACAGCCGGACAGCATGTGGTGAACCTGGGTCAGATTTTAAGCCAGGATTAATGCCTTTCCCCCTTTGGCCCAACGATACCCCGGGGGGGGACCCGCCCCCCTCACGGGAGCCTTCGGTGAACCTAAATAGACCCCTACTTCACCTGGGCCGAGATAATCTTAAAATCTCTTAAGTTCCTGCCTCCTTGTGCTAAAGTTAGTTTCGGACTCCCCATCGTGCTGTGGCTATTGTATGCCTGAAACACATACCAGGCCGGATTACCTGAGCCGCCGTCGGGTTAGCCTCACGGGCTCGATCCAAGGCGTAGGGTTTCGGCCATTTGTGTACCGACTGGCCAGGGAACAGCGCCTGACCGGCTGGGTGAAGAACACCTCCCTGGGGGTGGAGCTGGAAGTGGAGGGGCCGGAGGCCGCAGTGACCTCCTTCCTCCACCGGCTAATAGAAGAGGCACCTCCTCTGGCCCGGCCGGAGGTGGTGGAGGTCCTGGAGATCCCGCCTCTAAAGGAGAATGGCTTTCAAATTCAAAAGAGCGAAGACCGGGACCGTAGCCTCATGGTAACCCCGCCGGATGTGGGGCATTGCCGTGAGTGCGCCCGGGAAATCCGGGACCCTCGGGACCGGCGCCACCTTTATCCTTTCACCACCTGCACCGACTGCGGACCCCGTTTCACCGTGATCCGCCAGGTGCCTTACGACCGCAGCCGGACCACCATGGCCGTCTTTACCATGTGTCCCGACTGCCGCCGGGAATATGAGGACCCGGGAGACCGGCGCTTTCATGCCGAAATCATCGCCTGTCCGGCTTGCGGCCCCCGAGTTTGGCTGGATTATGAGGGGGAACGCCGGAGTGAGGCTGCCCTGGAGGCAGCAGCCAGGCTGTTACATGAGGGAAAAATCCTGGCGGTGAAGGGTCTGGGGGGCTTCCATCTGGCGGCGGACGCCCGAAATGACCAGGCGGTTCAAGACCTGCGCCGGCGGAAAGGCCGCCCGGACAAGCCTTTTGCCCTTATGGTGCGGGACCTGGAGGAGGCCGCCCGGATCGCCGTTCTCGGGGACCTGGAACGGCGCCTCCTCAGCTCCCCGGAGCGACCCATTGTGCTCTGCCGGAAGCAGCCGGGAAGCGGCATTTCTCCCTCAGTGGCCCCGGGTAACGGCTTTTTGGGCTTGATGCTCCCCTACTCCCCCCTCCATCTACTTCTATTGGATTTGGCGCCCCCGGCCCTGGTTATGACCAGCGGCAATGTAAGCGAAGCCCCCCTGGTATTCACCAACGAGGAGGCCCGGGAAAAGCTTGCCTCCCTGGCTCACGCCTTTTTGCTGCATAACCGGGACATTCAGGTGCCCTGCGATGATTCTGTCCTTAGACCCCTGGCCGACGGGAAGGTTGTCCTCCTTAGGAGGGGCCGGGGTTTGGTGCCCCAGCCCCTGTCCTTGCCTCTAGAAGCCCCGGAACTCCTGGCGTTGGGGGGCGACCAGAAGAACACCTTCTGTCTGGCCTGGAGCCACACTGCCCTGATGAGTCAACACCTGGGCGACCTTGACACCCTGGAGGGTCTCAGGTACTGGGAGACGGTCCTCCGCCATTTCCAGCATTTGAGCCGAAAGTCCCCGAAAATCCTGGTCCATGATCTGCACCCCGGTTACTTTACCACCCGCTATGCTCTGGAGAAACGGGGCGTTCGCCTGGTGGGGGTGCAGCACCATCACGCCCATGTGGCCGCCTGTCTGGCGGAACACAGCCATTCAGGCCCCTGTATCGGTCTGGCCCTGGACGGCACGGGCTACGGTCCGGAGGGCGGTCTGTGGGGTGGGGAGATACTGGTGGCCGACCTGGCCCATTTCACCCGGGCCGGGCACTTGGCTCCGGTGCGTCTCCCTGGTGGCGAGGCCGCCGTCAAAAATCCCAGCCGCATGGCCGCCTCCTATCTTTATGCGGCCTTCGGGGAAAACTTTCTCGAGTTGGCGGCCCGGCTGGGGCTTAATTTTTCGGACCTTGAGCAACGGCTGCTTCACCGGCAGCTGACCACTGGCTGGCAGGCCCCTTTAACCACCAGTGCTGGACGGTTGTTTGATGCCGTGGCGGCGGTCACCGGCATCTGCCGGCGGCGCACCTACGAGGGACAACCGGCCCTGGAGCTGGAAATGGCCGCGGCCCCCGGGGAAGAAAAATTTTACGCGGCCGGTCTTAAGCACTGCGGCCAGGCAGTGGTTCTCGATACCCTGGCCATCTTCCGGGGAGTGGTAACCGACCTTTTGGCCGGGGTGGACAAGGAGCGCCTAGCTGCCAGGTTTCACCTCTCCCTGGTGGAAGGGCTGGCCCGGATGTGTGAGACCCTCCGGCAACGCACCGGCCTAAATGTGGTGGCCCTTTCAGGAGGCGTTTTCCAAAACGGCCTTTTGCTCACTCGACTAAAGGACCGTTTGGCTCAGGCGAAATTCCAAGTCCTGTGGCCTCAAAGGGTGCCTCCGAACGACGGCGGCCTCTCTTTGGGCCAAGCAGCGGTGGCCGCAGCCCAACTTGGCCGAACCTGACCGGACTACAGGGAAAATTAAAACGCCTGAAAGGTTCCGTACCAGCTTTCCCATTGGCCTCCCCTACTCCACCTTCCTACCATCGAAGGTATTTTTTACTGCATTTTCCTTTAAGTTTCCGGGCCCAGGTGACGAGAATGGCTAAGGAGATGGCGTCTCCCCAAGGGGACTGTCCGGACATTTCAAGACCAAGCCATGGAGGAAGCTGATGAAACGAAACTACAGCTGGTGGGTCTTTATCCTAGTTTTGGCGGTCATACTGCTTTTGGCTCAGGCGGCCCTGGGTCAGTGGGGGGCCATCCAGCGGGGCGTGGAGAGCGCCCGGCCGGCCCCGGGTCTGAAATCTCCGGAGAAGGACAAACCTCATAATGTGGCGGATGAAAAGGTGGGTGGACCCGGGCTTCCTAGAGCCACCACCTTTACCAACAAGGTGAGGCCGTTTTCCTACACCATACCGGCAGGCTGGCGCCAGGAATCAGGGGATCCCACCGGAGAAAGGGTGATCTTCATGAAACCCGGCACCACCTGTAGTTTTCAGTTCCACTTCACCCAAATGGTCCCCAGCTTTCCCCGGGCGGCAGCAGTAGATGCCGGCCTGAAAAAGGCCAAAGAGGAGATGTCCATCGGCAAATACCAGGCAGTAAAACGGCGGGATCAGGGCAATGGCAAATCCGGGGTCATCGGCTGGGAGATGGTGGAGACCCCCAAAGGGGGTGGCGGCTCCCATCAGCGCATTATCTGGCAATGTTATGACAGCCAGAATTATTACTACAATTTTATGGCAGCCTGTCATCCGGACCAATTTGCGGAACACCGGGCGGTGCTTCAGGGCATCATCGATTCCATCCGGTTTTCCAAATAAGTTCGGGATATAGCCCCAGACCCCGGGAAGCCCAGGAGATGCCATTATGGTCCCCAGGGCACCGGATTAGGGCGCCTCACCCCTAATAGCCCCTTGACCCTGGGGGTACCCGCTGAGGCCGGGATTGGACTCCCCTGGCTCGGCGGGCCCCCTGGTCAGGGCTCCCTTAGTTTTAAAGATCAACCGTCATGGTGGCCGGGAGGATTAAGCATGGAGCTCAGGTTGCTCACCGCCATATTGGCCATGCTATTACTAAGCTCAGACAGGGAATCAGGTTACTTAAATCCTGAACCGGAAAGCCCGCTTTCTCCCGCCTGGGTGGAATCCGCCCCGGATTGCCAGCACAACCCCGGGCCCCCGGACCTCGAGGGAACTCCACCTCTTTGGGCCAAGTTGAGCAAACCCCTGGTCACCCGGCAGCAGAAAAGATCCAGGCCCACCTGAGGCCTCAACAAAGGGCGCCGGACGTCCGGGAAGCCGGGAGCTTCCCCAACAAAGGGCAGGGCAAAAATGCTATCGCCAAAGCCAGACCCACATCCCGGTTCTTCTGAATAATTCCCCCAACTGGGTCCGGGGTAGTCCACCCCTTCGCACAAGTGGTGCCCCCCTTTCCTCCAGGGCCCTTAAGCAGTTGAGGTAGGCATTGGCAATGCGAGCCCGTGGTTTTCCCGGCTTGGGAAAGGCTGCAGGAAGAAATCCCGCATTCGACGGTTACCGGAGACTTATAGATCAGTTAAAGGTCAGGCCAGGGCCGGCGCTTCCATAAGACGGGCCAAGGTGGCCGCTGGACGCCTGGATTCCCGGTTGTGAAGGGGTGGCACCCAAAGACGCCAGGCATCCTCCTGACTGACAAGGTGCTGGATAAATTTCCGGTGGAGCTCGTGACTCCCCCGGGTGACCTCCAGGCGGCCCACTAAGGGCAGACCCAGAAGGGCCAGGTCCCCCAGCATATCCAGGATCTTATGGCGGACAAACTCCTCCGGGAAGCGGAGGCCCTCCGGGTTCAGGACACCCTGCTCATCCAGGACCACGGCATTTTCCAGAGAACCTCCCCGGGCCAGTCCCCTGGACTTGAGGAACTGCACCTCTTTTAGAAATCCGAAGGTGCGGGCTGGAGCAATCTCCCGGCGGAAGGAATCGGACTCCAAGAACAGGCTGTAATGCTGGCGGCGGATCAGGGGGTGAGAGAAATCAATGGCGTAGCTGATGCGGAGCGCCCCCGGCATCACTCGGATCCAGCCGTCGCCGTTGGTGTACTCCACCGGTTGCTGCACCAAAAGATACGCCCGGGGCCAGGGCAAAAGCTGGGTGCCCGCCTTAAGTAACAGCTCCACAAAAGGAAGGGCGCTCCCATCCATGATGGGGACCTCAGGACCGTCCACCTCGATGACGGCGTTGTCGATGCCCAGACCGAATAAGGCCGCCAACAGGTGTTCCACCGTACCCAGGGTGACAGTCCCTGCCCCCAGGGTGGTGGCCCGGGTGGTGTCCACCACCTGGGTGAAATGGGCCCGGATGGTAGGACGGCCCGGCAGGTCAGTCCGCAGAAATTTTAGACCCTGGTTGGCAGAAGCGGGAAGCACAGTCAGGGTCACCGGCTCACCGCAATGCAGGCCGATGCCTTTGACCTTAAATGGACGGGCAATGGTTTTTTGCCAGATCATGACTCCCCCCGCCCAAATCCGCTGCAAGGGGCATACCACCAGGGCCAAGTCTTTTTGTTAGATAACCCATTAATAAATTTGTAACTTTTAGTAAGCCGGCAAGATGGCCGGGTCAGTATGTGGCGGAAATGCCACAATCGCTCCAGACCTGTGGCAAAAAAGCCACAGATCGGAAACCGGTCAGGGGGGAAATTCCACCTTGGCCCACCAACCGGGGTCCACCTCCGGGAAGATGCGGTCCCTTTCCTGACAGGCCCTGAGGAAGTTGAGATCCTCCGGGGCCAGCTGTCGGGTGTCAGCGTAGCTTCGCGTAAGGCGGGCCAGCCGGGTGAAGTCCTCATAATGGGAAACCAGGCGTAGTTCCGCATAATCCCGGGCGCTGAAGGTGCTGATGAGGAACTGCCAGTCCGAGGCTTCTAGGAGAAAGAGGGTGCGGCCTAATTGTTTCAGCAGCTCCTGAAGCTGGGGGTCGGGGTCCTGGGCGTACGTCCGGGCCAGGGCCTCCATCTCCTCCTCGGCCGGATAAATATGGCGCCAAGTCCACTCGTTCATGTCGTTCAGCCAGATGAAGTGGTAGCCCCCCTCCCCCCAGGAGCCTTCCGGGAGGGAAATAATCTGGGTGGGGTCCAAAAGATCCAGGGCTTCGGAGCCGGTGACCAGCCGCACTTCAGGGGTGCGGTGAAAACGCTCCAGCACCTGGTACAGCCAATCCGGACCCTCGAACCACCAATGGCCGAAAAGTTCGGTGTCATAAGGGGCCACTACGATGCCGGGGCGCCCCCGGGCGGCGCGGAAGTCCGCCAGAATGTCCCGGACCAGGTACACAAAGTGGTCAGCCTGCTCATGATAGCGGGGAACTACAGCCTCGGGATAATAAGGACCCTTATCCGCCAAATCGGCTTTGGCGCTGGTCACCTTCCAGTAGCGCAAGCCTCCGGGAAAGCGCTTTTTGTGGAAGTCCAGATAATTGCCGTCCCCGGGATACCCCCACTCGCCGCTCCAGACCTGAAGACCGGTACGGGGATCACGGGTCAAGGCCGCCACCGGACGCTTGCTCTCCGGGTCGGAACTCACCAGGTAAACCCCATAGCAGGACTTCTCCTCTTCTTCCGGCCTCTCCTGGTACTGCGCGGCGAAGCGCTCCCACAGATGTTTCAGGGCATGAAACCGGTCCCGGTAAACCCCGATGGCCCGCCCCCCTTTTAGCAGGTGGGAGTCGATTATAAAATATTGAAGGCCGCTTTCAGAGAGAAACTCGTCCACCCCTTTGCGCAATACCGGATCCGGTGGCGGTGTCACCCCGGGGGGGACCCAGCGGTAGCGGGGACGATAGGCGCACTCCGGCAGCCAGAAACCCCGGGGCTCCCGACCGAAATAACGCCGGTAGGTGACCACCCCCTGCTTCACCTGGGCCTGGACCGCAGTATCCCGCCCCAACAAGGGCAGATAACCGTGGGTGGCCGCGGAGGTGATCACCTCCAGCAGGCCCGCCTCCATAAGACGACGGGCTTCCTTGAGCAAATCTTCTCCAAAGTCCTCGATGAAAGTCTGTTTCAGTCCCTGGTAATGCTCTTCCCAGAAGGAGGCCAGCTTGGCAAAATGAGCTTCCCCCAGGCGGGCGAAGGTCACCTGGTCCTCCCGGGCGGCTTCAATCTTATGGTCCAGGTAATCCCTGAACTCCTGCCGGAAAGTGTCAGCCGCCAGCATTTCCGCCAGAATCGGCGTGATCCCCAGGGTTACCCCGGAACGACGGCCTGCCCGGGCCAGACGGTGGAACCGTTGAAGCAAGGGAAGGTATGATTCGGCCGCAGCCTCATTCAGCCAGTCCATGCCGTGGGGCCAGCGGCCGTGACCGATTACATAAGGCAGGTGGGAATGCAGCACAAAGGTGAAATAGCCCAGTGGCTCAGACATATGCTTCTCCAGGTCAAGCAGGTTCTGACATTTCAGGTTAGGTTACCATTTTGGGGTACTTGCCCTAAGACCCTACGCCCCTAATTGCCTTATGGCCTTAAAGGCGGCTTCCGCCCCCAAAGCCCGGCAACAGGGAATGGGGAAAAATGGGGAATTTTTCCCCTTGGAGGGGGAAATTCTCCCCAGAGTCCAAGGCCCCTGGGTTCAAGGCGCCCATGCCCCGGATTCCGGAAAAGCTTCCGTTCGCCCCCGATTTTCCAGAATGTTCCATGGTTTCAGGGAAATAACCGGTCCTTCCGGATTCGCCCAACCCCTTCCCCATTCCGGAAATTTCCAGGGGAAAATCCCCTAGGAAAGGTTGGTCGGCTATCCGGAGGAACATTTTGGGGTCAAAAATCCGCCCTCCTGTTTCAATTTTCAACCGGCTGCTCTCCAGGAGGGCAAAGGGAAACAGCAAGATTATTCCGTATATCTCCAAGACTTAGGCCCTTTGCCTGAAAACCCCCCCGGATTCCCCCTGGGGGGCTGACCTTGAGGGCCGATGTGGGCCATCCTAACCCATTTCTGCCGAAATTAAAAGAGTTAATGAGGTTACTCCTCAAGGCTAAGAGCCTTCTGGAAAAATTTCTTCCTCCCCCTTGCCAAAACTGAGGGCATGATTATTGCATATTAGTAATGCAAGGGGGAGAAGGATATGCCACTTTACGAATATCAATGCGTGGATTGTCGAGGACAGGATCAACGGGTGGCCGGATTGGATGACCATACCGCCATCTGCATCTTCTGTGGCGGCCTTATGCTCCGCCTCAATGAAGATGTGTTTCAGCCTTATTTTGAGGAAGAGACCCGGGAACTTCCGGCGAATCAGGCAAACCGGGCGTAATTCCTCTCTTGGGGGCTGACCCCTGAGGAATGTCTTTTGGTGACGCGGTTTTCCTTCATGCTGCCAGGAAAACCGCGTTTTTTATGGCCACTCAAAGGAGATTGCAGGCGTCAAATACCTTAATTGGTGCTGAGCTCCCGGTCTTTCCCGTCCCGATTCCCCCCAGCCTTTGCCGCATTTTTGGCAGGTCTTCTCTCAAAGAGAGAAAGGCCCCCTTTGCTTCCAAAAATCTGCTTATCAGGTTGAGAAAGGAGAAGGTTGATAGTTGACCCCATGTCAGCCAGGATGTTCAGACGGCCCCGAGACAGTTGGGACCGTCAAAAGGCGAGAATGACCACCGAAACTCAGGAAGTGGCCGGAAACCTCTCCCCGGTTTGTTCTTCAGTTGGCAGCTCGGAGGTGATCTCCGTTAGTTGATAATTCCAGGGATTCGTTAAGGAACTGCTCCACCAGGACTCCTGCAAGGCGATAAAGGTTGGACCAATCCACCCCTTGGCAAGTGACGCTGACCTCGCCGATAACCTCCCGGCACCAGACCATCCTGAGGGAGTTGACCGGCTTGGGCTTGGTGGCGGTGACTTTCTGGACGTGGAAGGCCTCAATGCTGAAGACACAAAGGTGAGGGAAGGTGGGGATCCGATCCCCATGAATCAAAAGCCCCAGACAGGGATATCGGGGTTTTCGGGTAAAAGGGGATAACGAAGAGGCCATCAGGCCGGCCTGATTAAGCCGGTTCACTACTTCCTCCTCCACCCGGCTAAGGTTTAAGCCCAGCTCAGTAAGTTCCGGGTTTACCGGGGAAATCCACACATAAACAACAGGTAAGCCGCGGGCATACTGAGGGGCGCCCTTCTGCGGAATGGGGTGCCGGTTCCTTTCAGGTTTGACTGTCAAAATATGGCCCTTTGTGAATATTGGCTAATTTCTTAGAGGTTACAGTAAGTTAAAATAAAGGAACGGCACAATGAGCCAAATTTCAAGGCGAGCTACCAAGTTGACCCGATTCTACAAACAGGTCAACAGGCTTGACAATCGGGGACAACCTGAAAAAACAGATATTCTAACCTGGTTTTTGGCAGGGAAATAACCGGAGGGTATGGTATTTTCCCTTAGAGAGGAATAAGGTTCAGGGTTCCAGGGAGGTGAGTCCTTCACGGATGGCATATTTGGTAAGCTCGGCCACGCTCCTGATCCCCAGCTTGTGCATGATCTGCTGGCGGTGGGTTTCCACGGTTTTGACGCTGATGCTCAGGAGTTCGGCAATCTGGCTGGTGCTTTTGCCCTCGGCCATAAGCTGCAGCACCTCCCGCTCCCGGGTGGTAAGCACCGAGAAGGCGGACTGGCTGGGGCCGGGCAGACGCTGCACGTAATCCTTGACCACGATTTCCGCCACCCCGGGGCTCAAGTAGGTCTTGTTGGCCATGACCAGGCGGATGGCCTGGGCCAGCTCCTCGAAGGCGCAGTCCTTGAGCAGGTAACCCTGGGCCCCGGCCTTCAGCATATTGATGACAAAGCGCCGGTCAGCATGCATGGAGAGGGCAATGATCTTGACCTCGGGAAACTCCGCAAGGATCTGGCGGGAGGCTTCAATGCCGTTCAAGTCCGGCATGTTGACGTCCATGATGACCACATGCGGGATGACTTCCTTGACCAGAGCCACGGTTTTGCGGCCGTCTTCCGCTTCGGCCACCACCTCCATGTCGGGCTCCTTCTCCAAAAGGGTCCTGAGCCCCTGACGCAGGATCTGGTGGTCATCGGCGATTACGATGCGGATGGCCATTTTGCTTCTCCTTGCCAAGATGTTACGCCTGGTTTAGACCTGGAAACCCCCAAGGTCTGCCACTGGTTTACTCATCGTCCAAAGGAGAATTTACTTGAGGGAACCGGCACCAGGAATGTGGGTCCTCTCAACCGGATTTTGTTGCTGATTATAGCAACTTTGGCCTCAAGAGGAAAGAACTTTATTCCTTGAACCCCCTGCCCCTCTTTACTCAGGGATTCCCCTAGGTTAAATATAAGGGATTTTCTCAGAAGGGCAATGCATTAATAAATCTTTCAAACCGCCCTTTTCCAGAAAACTTGACAGATATTTGCGAGGGGGGTAAAAGAAACTTTCCGATTTATGTGCCAAGAAATTTCCGGCCCCCTCTCTTTGGAGGTTATAGGAGTTTTTTTTAGGCCTGCTCATAGCGGAAGGCCGCGGCGCAGGCCCCCTCGGGGGAGACCATGCAGGGCCCCAGGGGGCGGGATGGGGTGCAGGCGGCGGCAAATTGAGGACAGTCCCGGGGAACCAGGCACCCCCGGAGAACTTCTCCGCAGCGGCACAAGCCTGAGGGGGGCAAAGCCACCTCCGCCAGAAGCGAGGCAAAGCGACGTCGGGCATCAAAGCGGGCGTATCTTTCCCCAAGCCCCGCTCCACTTCCTGGAATGACCCCCAATCCCCGCCAAGGGGCATTCTCCGGGACGAAGACCTCCTTAAGCAGCGCCTGGGCCCGGGGGTTGGCCCGGGAGGACACGGCCCGGGGATAAACATTGGCCACCCGGGGCCGCCCCTCCTTTAACTGTTGCAGCAGGGAACCTATCCCCCCCAAAATATCCAGGGGTTCAAAGCCGGCCACGGCACAGGGCAGGCGGAATTCCTCCGGGAGGAAGCGGTAGGCCTCAGTGCCGATGATGGTGGACACATGCCCGGGGAGCAAAAACCCGGAAAGTCTCACCTCCCCCCTTTCCACCAGGGCCCTGAGAGCCGGAGGCATGGTTTTGTGAACGGAAAAAACCGAGAAGTTGGGGAGATTTTCTGCGGCCGCCGCCTTGACCGCCACAGCGGTGGCCGGCATGGTGGTTTCAAACCCCACCCCGAAGAAAATCACCTCCTTATCAGGGTGATTCCGGGCCAGGGTTACCGCCTCCCAAGGGGCATACACCACCCGCACTTCCACCCCCCGGGCCCGTTCCCGCTCCAGGGAGGTGGCAGAGCCCGGCACCCGCAGCACATCCCCGAAGGTGGCCAGCACCACATTGGGCAGGCGCCCCAAGGCCAAAAAGGCGTCCAAGTCCTCCGGGGCCGTGACGCAGATGGGACAGCCGGGTCCGGATATGAGACGCACTCCCGGAGGCAGCAGGCTTTTGAGGCCGAAGCGGGCCACCGCCATGGTGTGAGTACCGCAGACCTCCATGATGGTGGCCGGCCCGAAGGCCCATTGGGCCAGTTGCCCACTGAGACGCCAGACCAGCTCCGGATCCCTGAACGCCTCAGTTATCTTCATTGGAAAGCCGCCGCCAAAGGGCCAGCGTGTCCTCGGCCACCTTCAGGTCCACCCTGGCGATGGCCAGACCGGCATGGACCAACACGTAGTCCCCCACCTGGACCCCGGACACCACATCCAGGCGAACCTCCCGGCGCACTCCATCCATCTCCGCCTCCGCCGTAAGGCCGTCAAGAGCCACAATGCGCATGGGAACCGCAATACACAAGGCCACTCCCTCCCCTGGACCTTAAGGGGGCTCCTTGACGAAAAACTTTCTGCAGGATCCCGGGAGGTTTCTGGTAAAATATATCAATTTCGGGGCAAAACCAAGAGGCCGGAAAATCTCGCCTGTTTCCCTGGGTACATGCCGGGGTGCCCCTGTTATTGAAGTTATCCCGAATCGCCTTGGCCCCCGGGGGCCTGCAGGCTTCCAAGCAAGGAGTTTTTATGGTTGACCTGAATCTAAATGTAGTACGACCGGTGAAGCTCACCCTGGAGAGTCGCTTCCGCTTCCGCTGCCACCCTGGGGTGCCGTGCTTCACCGCCTGTTGCGGCCGGACCAC
>Ga0123519_10001611_pt1 | contig 38552 bp, 39 predicted proteins | sample YelNatPaOPRAMG02_FD_87396 | JGI IMG/M metagenome (GOLD analysis project Ga0123519, IMG submission 87396) | Hot spring microbial communities from Yellowstone National Park - Yellowstone National Park OP-RAMG-02 (version 2) | ecosystem: Environmental > Aquatic > Thermal springs > Hot (42-90C) ...
AAGTTATTATTAAGGAGCTCACAGTGTTCTAATTAGTTAATATTTGAAAGCCCGGTGGTGTAGCGGTCAAGCATGAGGGCCTCTGGAGCCCTTGACGAGAGTTCGAATCTCTCCCGGGCTACCATACTCTAGCGTTTAATTTATACTAATTTGCCGAGGGTTTCGCTCATCTTCCCTCTTTTTTTGGGTTTTCAATGGTTAATGGAGGCACGTTAGGGTATGAGTGAGGTTTCGGATGTTAGGAAGGCGTTTGAGGATTCTCTGCGGCGAATTGATGAGCTTATTGAGAGCGTGCGTGCTGAGCGTGACAGGGTTAAGGCTGAGTTTGAGCGTCGCTTGGAAATGGTTCGTTTCGGGCAAGTTGATTGGAGTCGGTTTGAGGAGTTTTTTGAGGAGCCTTATGTGGTTATTCCGAAGAGGCCTAATGAGTGGTATGTTGTTGCGCCTAGGTGGCTTGATTTTCAGATTGGTTGGCTGGAGCGGGCTACTAAGGGCTATAACATTTTTGTTGTGAATCAGTATGTGAAGTTGTTTAGTTCTGTTCCTTCGGGTTTGAGTGAGAAGTTTCGGTTTAGGGAGCCTTTGCCTGTCAAGGTTTTTGATGGCATGCTGTTGACGGGTAAGGAGCTTCAGGGTGAGGCTTGGGATAAGTATAAGCGGTTTTTGTCGAGGCGTGAGGGCGAGGATCGTATTCGGGTTAAGAAGGGTTACGAGTTTAGGCTTATTGCGCAGATGATTGAGGATGGCACTTTGCCTTTTTTGGCGAAGCCTGTTGTTGAAGAGGATCTGCGAGAGTGGAATGGGCTTCAGCTTAGAGGGTATCAGGAAGAGGCTTGGAAGGAGTTTCTAGATAAAGGGGCGATAGGTGTTTTCTGGGCTTTTGGTTCTGGCAAGAGCCTGTTTGGGGTTTATGCGTTAGCTCGGGTTAAGGGTCGGAAGCTTGTTGTTGTGCCGACTTTGACTTTGAAGGAGCAGTGGCTGGAGCGAATCGCTAAGTATGTGCCTCAGTTTCGGTCTGAGGTTGATGTGCAGACGTATCATGCTTATGAGAAGATTCGGGATAAGGAGTATAGTCTTGTTGTTTTTGATGAGTGTCAGCATTTGCCTGCGGATACTTTTGTGCGGTTGGCTACGTTGAAAGCGAAGTATCGGTTGGGTTTTAGTGGGTCGCCTTATCGTGAGGATGGTCGGGAGAACTACATTATTGCTTTGACTGGTTTTCCGATTGGCATGGCTTGGGAAGAGTTGCTTAAGTTGCAGGTGGTTAGGGAGCCTGTTTTTCGGGTTTACATTTTGAAGGATAATAAGGATAAGTTGCGGAAGCTGGAAGAACTGCTTCGTATTCCTATGAAGACTATTGTCTTTTGTGATTGGCTTGAGCTGGGAGAGAGGATTTCGAAGATGTTTGGGGTTCCATTTGTTTATGGGCAGACTAGGGAACGCCTTGATGTTATTCGTCAGAGTCAGGTTTGTGTGGTCTCGAGGGTTGGAGACGAAGGCTTGTCTTTGCCTGATATTGAGCGGGTGATTGAGGTTGCTTTTCTTTTCGGTAGTCGAATGCAGGAGAGTCAGCGGTTTGGGCGTCTGATGCATTCGGCAAAGGTGGAGCCTGAGCATATTGTTCTCATGACTGAAGAAGAGTTGCAGCGGTATGAGAAGAGGCTCTATGCTATAACTGAGCGTGGTTTTCGGATCGAGTATATTAGGTGATTTTTTGGCTGAGCATTCCCCTGTACCGTTCAAATCCTTTAAACGGCAAGTTTTCCACAGTGGAGATAGTGGTAGTCAGAGCCTTCGTCAGCAAGTTTTTGCTTTGCTTGACAGGAATCCGTTGTTGACGCCTAAGCCTTTGTGTAAGTTGTTGAATTTGCCTTATCGGAAGTATTGGCGATACATTAGTAATTTGAGGACAGAGTGGAAGTATCACTATAGGAATGAGCGGGGTTCAAAGTGTTCAATTCACGCGTGGCGTGGATGGTGTTACGTGCCTGCTGGTGTTGATAGGGTTAGGGCTTTGGATGTGGGTTGGGTGGCTAGTAAAGCGCGGAATCGGTGGTTGTTGTGGCGGGATAGGTTGGGGCGGTTGCAGTGGTTTGAGACTGGTAGGGTTAATTTGTTTGTGCGGGCGCCTGCTAATTTGGGTCGTGCGTATCAGCTTGTTTGTGATGGGTTTAGTTTTACGGGTTTGATTACGGATGTTAAGGTTTTGGAGGGGGTTTTGGCTGGTGTGCGGTTTAAGGGTGCGCATTACGTGTTTGATGTGGAGCAGCGGTTGCCTAGGCTTGTTATTGACTTGTTTGCTAAGAGTAATGGTGTGGTGATTAAGGTTGGGGATGCTTCGCATCCGAATGCGGTTGAGGTGGTTTGTTGTTATCCTGACTGGGCAGAAAGAAACGAACACATGCTGGAAGAGATTAGGAAAATGTTGAATGACGGTTTTTATGAGAAAGATTATCAGAAGAAATTAGAGTATGTAACATAGTGGTTAGGTTGAAGACACTTAGAATTTCAGATGAAGCTCATGCGAGGTTGACTGCAGTTGTTGGAAGATTGATGGCAGAGTCTGGCAAGACGAAGACTTATTCTGACGCAGTTGAAGCTATGATAAGCAAGTCTGTAATATTGTCGGCGGATCTTCTGAAAGAAGTTGAGAGTTTCATTAAGGAGAACCTCGAATTAGGTTATGCAACAAAGGAAGACTTTATACAAGAAGCAATGCGTCTGAGATTAGCTTCCTTCATGGGGAAAAGACTTGAAGGATCGGGCAGAAAAACAACGAAAAAAGGGTGAGATTATGATAAGCTGGCAATATTTTCCAAAATCGGATTCTATACCTGAACACCTGCTCAAAGTGGTCAATATCTTCAAGCAACATAGTGAAGCTATAGACTCGCAGAAACACAAACTGACAAGCAATGAAGTGCTTTTAGTCCTGAAGAAAAGCCTGCTTGACATGAATTTCAAAGTGGAAAGAGGCAGCAGGATTGACGACAAAATCAAAGTACCTGTTTTGTTTGGACGAAACGGGCAGATGGAAAAATCGTTTCAAGTGGATGCTTTTCATGAGGACACTGGCACGGTTCTCGAAGTAGAAGCAGGGAGAGCCGTGACTAACTATCAGTTCCTCAAAGATCTATTTGAAGCCTGTATGATGCATAATGTCAATTACCTAGTCATAGGTGTACGTAGGACTTATAGAAAGAGACCAGACTTTGAAATTGTTCTAACTCATTTCGATACGCTTTACGCAAGTGGGAGGCTCAATTTGCCACTGAAAGGAATCTTAATCATCGGCTACTAGACTGATCAAAGGGCTTCCATGCAGAAGCATGAGGTTTAACAATGTATAAGTCCAAAACAACATTCAGTTAAACAAAATGTGATAATATATCGAATTTTCGATGCTTAAGGTTAGCCAACTTCTATCTAGAGAAACTTATAATTAGTCTTATTTATCATGTATTTGTGTAATTGAGGTTTGCCTATGCCTTTGCCTGAAGACTGGGCTAAAATTGAGGCTCAGGACTTAATTGATCACCTGCGTTCTCGTACAATGGCTGGTTTACCACATATTGGAGTGCTCGGTCCGAAGACCGCGACTGAGTCTGACGAGCCTTCAGACATCGAAGAAGATGAATATACCCAACCGACTGAAAGCGATGAGGGCGACGCTCAATACCCAGACTGGAAATTTGTGCCGAACAAAATGAGTTATCAAGTGACGGTCAAACCCGTTGATAAATCGCCACTGGTAACCTACATAGTTTTCTTCCTTAGAATGCGCGAAGGCTGTGATGGAGACCTGGGGCCCACGTTGGATGACCGACCAAAGGAATATTGTCTCACACTAGATGAGTTACTTCATGCATTCAAAAAATATGAGTTGATCATAACCACTACCTTACTTTCAGAGCAACCGAAGATACAGCTCAAAGTGGACGACAAATTGAGCGAATTAGGAGAAAAGCAAGTCGATGTTACCTTAGATGCCAATAAACAACAAATCTCAGTTTTCCTCGAAGATCAGAGTGATGTGTTCCTGTTCTATGAGGAATCCAAGCCTCGACTTATGAGACAAAAGTACAAGATTAAATACACAAGAACAATAACAAGAGAGCATGATAGAATAATAATAAACGCTGAACTCAGAAATGAAAGCCCCAAATCTCCTCGTTCGGTCATACCTGAAAGAAAACGTGATGAGAAATCTGGGAGTTTGGAGACGGAAAAGAATGCCGTATTACGGCTAATCAAAGACGATAAACTGTTTGACTCTTATTCGCCTAGGCTTTTTACAATTCCTGGGCTGAGGAATAATCCGAGTGGCAACAGATACGGGTATCTAATGGAAGTTACAATGGAAGAGGACATACACTCTTCTGAATATCCATATTGCGAACGCGATGCAGCAAATACAGTTAATTGTATAATGGATGACTCAGAACTAAAAATATCCGCTAACATCTATGATGGTAAGCTGGTTTTTCGAGATTATGCAATGTTTGAAGAAGATGTGCCTCAGATGTCGCCAGGACCTCGTCCCAGTGAGCTCTGTTCGGAACTTGGGCTTAACCCCAACCTTCAAGCAGTCTTCGAGGAAGACCTTGGGTTTACGAATTTCTATCTTTTTCAAGCAGCCTCGATTCGTTGCATTCTAGGCGTCATGAAAAAACCCACCGACCTTGACACAATAGTAATCTCGGCAAGAACAGCAGGAGGAAAGACTGAAGCATTTTTGGTTCCAATCGCCCAATACTGCATAGATAATAGGGACATAAAAGGCGTAAAAGCTTTGGTGTTCTACCCCACAAAGGCACTAGCAAATGACCAGACTAATAGGTACATAGAGATCCTGTATCATCTTAACCGTAGACTTGGTGACAAGAAAATAACGTTGGGTTTGCTGCATGGCGACATCTCGAGGATGGAGCCAGAGCCGGGAACCGAAGAAGAGTGGGATTTACCTTTGTCTTGTCCTAAGTGCGAACGCGGAGTTCTTCGTTCTGAAGGAAACCTTCTCAAGTGTAACGCCTGTGGAGAGGTAATAGACTTTGTCAAAGTCCGCAATAGACAATTGGTTTACTCTGATCCACCAGACATTCTGATTACCAACCCAGACACATTGATATGGGATTTGATGATGCGCCCACAGAATCATTCTATCTTTGGTAGGCCAGTTTTCGTCTGCAACGATTGCGGGTGGACATACGTAGCGAAAGGGAAAAAAAGAAAATGCGATAACGACCAGTGCAAAAGTTCAAACATAACATTAATCCAGCCGACAATTCCTCGTTTTATAGTCTTTGATGAAGTGCACATGTTCAAGGGCACATTTGGAATAAATTGCTCCTTCTTTATCTCAAGATTGCAAGCAATTCTTCGAAAATACAGTGCGCAATACCACAATGAGCCAACGCCAAAATTCATTCGAATAGGCTCGACGGCGACGATTTCGAACCCTGTCGAGTTCGCTGAGGATTTCTTTGACGCTCCTCCAAACGACGTACTATTAGTTCCGAAAGACAACCAAGAAAGAAAAAGCTTTTACTTGACGGGAAACCGAGACGAGACGATTCGACGCTATCATGTCTATATAATGCCTTATGCTTACAACACTGACAGCACAATTGGACGAGCCATCTACTATGTCCAAATGCGGTCGAAGAAAGGGACACCCCCGACTCGTCTTGTGGAGAAAGGCGAAGCTTGGGATCAATACTTGCAAACAATTACCTTTGTAAACTCGATACGATCCTCTAATAATCTCATTGCTTTGACACGACGAACAGTGGCCAACGATCTCCCAGACATCAAGATTGATGGGCACACGACTGATTTTGATAGAAAAAGTAGAGCAAAAATCGAACGGGCATTTAACAGAGATGAACTACATTGCATCTTTGCAACGCAGACCTTGGAAGTTGGTGTGGATTTCAGGAGAGTTGATGTGGTTGTTGTGAATGGTTTTCCCTTTTCATTTAATGACTATCTGCAAAGAATAGGAAGAGGAGGGAGAAAGAGGGATTCGTTAGTAATCACAGTTTGTCAAAACTGGAAGCCGATTGATCACTATTATTTTTCTAACGCCAGAGAGGCACTTAGAGATCCAACCGCCCATATCGAACCCGTACCAATTACAAGGAACAATATTGAAGCAAGCAAAAAACATGTTAGAGGAGCACTCTTTGACTACGTTATATCAGATGTCGATTTTTCAGAATATCTAGACGATTTCAGAATGTTCAAGAATATCACGACCAAACTTAAGGACATTGAAGAGCACTGCATTAATGCTCTAGGCAAAAAAGGAATTCTCACTCAGGAAATCATTCCTTGTTTATCGGAATTCGTTGAGTATCTTGTGAATCTGTCAAAAAATGAGTTGGCACCAAATACGCTGTTCAAGAGGTTCAGAGATACAATAAACGAAAAATATCAACTAACAAGTTTGAGATCGACCGACCGTGAAGTAGTTGTGGAGGTGTTATGGGCTCGATGACAGTTACAACAAAATCTCTCTCCTACGCATTAAGAAGCCTCTATCCTGGTGCCTTCGCATCATATCAAGGAATTGTTTTTCGAGTTATAGGACCTGAGCAGACTTCCTTACGTGGAGTCTCTCCAGACATGACTTTGACAATATCCGTAATGCAGAAACTCTCTGACTCTTCTGGAAAAGAATTATTATCCAAAGCCATTCAGAAACTTCAAAAGCAAATACAAGAAGAAAGCGGAAGAACGGTTCCGAATTTGGAAAAAGTAACAGTCACGGTTCCCAAAAAGATTGATTTGCGATTCGATGATTCCCTCGATATGGTTTACTGCTCAGACCCCAACTGTGGCACCTTAGACAAGTTATCATATTTTAGATACCCGCCGAAGGATAGACTGCCTATTTGTAGAAGATGCCAGAAAGCCCAAGTTCAGCAGGCCCCAGTTTGGATACCTCAAAGACTTCCTAGAGTCATGTCTCATGCACTACTAGGCGACCCGGGAACGGGAATTATCCGCAATATGGGTACGGCTCAAATATTCTGTTATTACAGCAAAACCGGAGATAGGTGTACCCATCCACAAAGCGCTGATGGCAAATGCGTTCACGACTTCATTCGTAAACTAGGGTCTCTCAAAATGGAGGATCCCCAAAGGCCTGTTGACTCTCTGCGAAGGCACAACCCTCATTGCCCCAAAGGACTCAAAGTGGCTCCGATCAAGCTTGAACGACTCTTTAGAACGGGAAGTCATTGGTTCAAAATGGACTTTCCTAGGGAATCAATGAGCGTACCTTTGCAAGTATCTGCTGTCGAAAGTTATAATCTGACAAACGACCCAGAAATAGATGAGGTGAATGAAGTACTAGCAAATATAAAACCTGTGCTGTTCAACCCCAAAGTTGTGGATTTGGAAAAGTCAAGATTTTCACGGCTGAGGGTTCTTGAGATTACCTATGGTTTTCGAATAGGAAATAAGTTCAACGGAGTGTCGAGTTACTATCTTGATGGACAAGAGAATAATGTGCTTGGGCGCCTAACTGACACACAAGGCTTCTTATTAGTGTTGAAGCCTGAATTCCATGATTTAATAGAGAAACTCAAAGAAGAAAGCCATGAAACTCAAAGTGCTGAATATCTGAAAGAAGTTGCCGTGCATTCGCTCAAACATGCGCTGTTGGTTCTAGCTCCAATGTACACAGGGTTCGAACCTGAGAAATTTCATGGATCATACGACGTACTCAAACCAGAAGAAGGAGGGAGGGTCTACGTCTATGACACTGACGAAGGCGGAAATGGTGGATTTGCAGCACTTATGAATGACAAAGACAGTCTCATCAGGATGTTTAAGAACATTCGACAAAGGCTTGAATGCCGAACGCGCGAGTGTTCGAACGCCTGTAAACAATGTCTCTTCATAAAGAACTGCGGGAATGTTAACAGAAAACTCAACAGAAAATTACTCTTGGCACTTGGGGTATTCTGGCCTGACTAAAGGAGAGAAGTCATGGTCGCCGATCTTTCTAGAAAGTTTAGAATCATGGCGGATATCATACATACTGTTAATAATGGAAAAACCACGCTTGAAGACTTAAAAGCTACCTTGGCGTCCAATGCCGATCTCAAAAGGACTGAAGTAGAATCAATCGCAAGGCTAGCAAAGGAATTTGGCTTTATACGTGAAGATGAAGAACATAAATTGCACACCACCAACGCAGGTCTTGCTTTTGAACGATATGTGACTGTGGTTGACTCACAAGTCATGACATCCATCACTGGCGTGCCAAAAATTGATAGAGGAACTGAACTTAAAGTCTGTATAACCGTGCCGCCTATGTGGGTAGAAAAGATCCGAGAGAGTTTTGGTGATATTACTGAGCATACATTAGCGGGTCAAAAGCTTGTTGCAGAGGATGCAGAAACTAAGCTAATTATTGTAACGCCGTATCTTGACGTTGGAATAATGCAAGTTGCCTTGAAAGACATCTATGCTAAGAACGCTGAGTTAATTGTTGTGACAAGTGAACCCTCCCTAGCCAAAACATATTCTGGTGGAGTTAATTTCAAAATTCAAAAGCTAGAGGCTCTCATTAGGAGTCGATTCAAGTCAGGGAAAGTCTTGTTCATAAGCGAGGATACCACATTGGCCCATGCTAAAGTGTGGTGTTCTGATAGATCTCTTCTTGTTACTTCGGCTAATGTGAAACCAGATAGTACAGCAGATAACCTTGAAATTGGAATATACACTGATGACCCTGGGCTGGTCTCAACAATGCGGAGTTTACTCGATCAGATCCTAAAGATGGAGGGAATCAAATGCCTTCTAAAGATTCCTCCATAAGCAGATTTCTGTTGACGATTTATCCTTATATGCATATGAAAATCTATGATGCGATATGTAGAAACGAAAAATTTCGCGAGCGCATGCCCGCCATAATAGACGACTTAATCGAAAACCCAGAAGAATCGCGTCGAAGACTTAAATCTGAGGCTGGAAAGGGTGACTCACTTGTTGCTCATGCCTTAAGGATTCTTGTAGCGCTCTCTGAGAAAGGCAACACCGCTATCCTAGCGCAAATGCGAGATGCAAATACGAGAGTTATTATGGACGACCCTGTTGAAGCGATAGTCTTGCAGATGATGGCGAGTGATCGATGGTCTAAGGAATTTGGAGAATCTACCTATGATCTAGTCCTTGCGTTGCCTCAATGGTCCAATGTCATTGCAATTAGTACTACTGAGGCGGAAATCCCTACAGATCCAATTATTCCTCGACTGGATAAAGTGAGGCTTGAAAACGTCCACCTATATAGTTTCTTTAATCGTGCCCACGCCGTAAGAGGACGAAGAGTTAGTTCAGTTAAAAAACATAACAATGATCCAATCAATCTGAATCAATTTAAGCCGTTTATGAGGACATGTAAAGACATAGAAACTATCGGAAATGGATTAGCCCTTCGCTATTTTACGCCTTTCTTTACAGAAGAAGGTCTAAGGCTTGGTTTTTTCTTCGCTCTGATATGTAGAGCTACTTCTGTGGATTGCATTCCTTCTACAACAGGCTTTGGCGTGACACCTGACCAGGTCGCCTTGACACTGAGTGATTATAGTGGGTGTTTGAAAGCCCGCTTGAATACAGAGATATTCAGGGAGAGTTTGAATAATCCAAAGCAGCGAACCGATACTAAGCTGAAAGACCCTATGGATCTGAACGATTTCAAGGGAAGTATTCTGATAGTTGGCGTCTGGATGCTGGGACGAGATTACCCTGAAATTGCCTTTCTCGGTTTGCTTGGAGACGATTTTGAACCAGCTACGTGGGAAGCTTTATCATACATGAATTCGCATAGAAAACTGTCACTTGGCTACATCCAAGGAATTTTGGACGAGAATCAAGTTGATAAGGCTTGCAGGAATACCGGATGCGTCATAAAGACTAAGGATTGGGTGTACTATAAAGAAGAATCTTGGCCCACAGAGATTTTTCTGGCAATGGAGGAGAACGGATTTCCTTATGAATTGTCTTTACCTGACGCATTAAAACATAATGCAAGCCATTGGACTTGGAAAGTGTGGTCAAAACAAATTCGGCGCTTTTTTCGCATCAATCCTCATTTGTTAGAGCTTTACCGGTCAAAAGTACCACTCGACATGTTTAGGAAAATGCACGAGTTTTCAGAAAAAGAGAAGGAAGCAGCCGCAAAATTGACCGTGTACGTCGAAGAAAAAGTCGTATTGATTCCTTTTTCAAGCAGAGAAAGGAGCAAGATTCTGAATGTCTCTCGAAGTCTTTCAACATTAGGATATACCGCTTGGGATTTGTTCTCTCCTGAATGGAAAAACGGAGGATACGCGCTTGAAAGAAGGTGGTTGCACTTAAGGTCACGCCAGAAGCAAGTTTTATTGGACGAAATGACCTCTGCACTGCTGTTTATCCTCTCAATGAGAGGAGAAGTCAGAATTCCTCGAGAAGCGATAAGTAGGCTTGATTAGAATTCAATTATTCTTTCTATTATCGATAACTCGCGAGCTCAATTCTTGCTTAGATTAATGCTTTATCTGCGTGGTAGACCTTGAGAGAAATAGTCGCATAATCCTTTCAATGGGCATTTTACACATCTAGGAATTCCATAAGTGCAAATAAGAGCCGACAAGTCCAATAAAGCAAAGTTGTATGTCTGGTGCTTGTCAAGTGGCACATACATAGAGGCGATACGCTCAATGAGATGCTTTCGTCGTCTCTTTGGTAAATGTAACAAGAAAACTCTGCCATAGATTCTTTCCACGTTCGTGTCTACCATAGCGGAAGGTTCACCACATCCAAGTGACAAGACCGCCCCCGCGGTATAGGAGCCGACGTGGGGAATTTCCAACAATAATTCCTTTGAACAAGGAACAGTGCCTTCAAATCTTTCAACCAAGTATTTTGCGATAGCCTTGAGTATTCTTGTTCTCTGTTTATGATATCCGATTGTCGAAAGTGTTGATTCTAACTTCGTTTCTTCAGCCGCTGCGATTTTCTGAGGATGACTGTACTCTTTCATGAAGGACTGATAAATCCGAAGCACTGCAGAAGCGGTGGTTCTTCTCAATAAGACTTCGGCAACCAAGGTTCCGAAAGGTGTTGGATCCTTTCTCCATGGAAAATCCCTGAGGTGCTTCTTAGCCCACTCCAATAAAAGGCGTTGGAAATCTCCTTTTCTTGTAGCTGCCACAGCATCTAGTATTTTTTGGTCATCATATTTAATCATCGGCTAACTTCCCCATCAATCGCGGCAGACCTGATGATTTTACTTACAACCGTGGAGAGATGCAAAGGCACAGCATTGCCTATCATTTGGTATTTTTCCTTGGTCGACCCGCTGAATTTCCAAGATTTGGGAAAACCCTGAATAGCAGCATATTCCTTGATGCTTAACGGTCGAATTTCATCTGGGTGCGCAAGGCACGTAGCTTTCCTAATCGGAGAACTTACTAAAGTTGGCACCGGTCTATCCCAATGAAGCCTTCTAAAAAATCCTGTACGTCCACCTTGAGAAAAGAAAGCTCTTCCCATCGCTTCCTTCTGTATTTTAGGCGGTAGATCCCGCCAATCACCGCCTGGAGGGACATACTTAAGATATGCTCCCCAAGGGGGGAAAGGTAAAAACTCGGGGTCAGTATCATCTAGTCCTTTGAGAGCGTCTCTGAGGGTAGTGCAACCACGCTTCCGTTCTCTTATGTCCAATAGTTGCCCATCGCGAGACCCCATAATAAATAATCGTCTACGTTTTTGTGGAGCACCATAGTCGGCAGCATTCAAAACTTCAACCGTTAGTCTGTATCCAGTTCTCCTAAACTTTTTGAGGAGAAGAGCGAAAGCCTTTCCTAGCCTAGATTCTTCCTGTATTTCATGTGGTTTTTTCTCTGCCCTTTCATAAAAAGAAATATGCTTGAGTGTTGCTGATCGTAGGCCTGGCACATTCTCAAAGACAAAGAACATGGGCTTAATCTGCCTTACTATTCTAATGAATTCGAAGACAAGTGCGCCTCTCTCATCACATAATGAAAGCCGTCTTCCTGCCGTCGAGAAAGGTTGACAAGGCGGTCCACCAATAACAACAGTTGGCTCTGTTTTCCGCAGACCGGCTTTTTTGAGAATAGCATGAGCTGAGACGTGTCTTATGTCTTCGTTGATTATTGGTATGAGTGGACGATTTGCGCGAATAGTATCAAAAACAGCTGGATGATTATCCACAGCAGCGCGTATTTCGAAGCCTTTCTTTTCGAAGCCAAGGTCAAGCCCCATAGCACCTGTGAAGAGAGAAATGGCCGTCAAACTCACTGATTATTCCTCTGACCCTAGAATGTAACCCTATTTATAGATAAATCTTTGGACCAGCGAAGACTTAGTAACCGCAGCAGTTACTCTTTTTCTTTCAATATGACGGAAAAAAGCTTAAGCCAGGTTCAAACAGAGTGAAAGAGAATTTCGTTAAAGCCTCTCTTCTATTAGCTTGTTTATGATTTGTCCTATTGTGGCGCCGTTCTTTTCTGCCACTTTTCGTATTTTCTCATAGTTTGCTTGCCTAATGTAAACAGAAAGGCTAGGCAACACTTTCTCCAAAAATAACTGACTACCTAAGAAGTATATAACCATATAACTGACTACTCAACTAGCTAGTTTCTCGCATATTTTTATCCCAAGCATCCAAAAATCTGGCTTGAAGACTCAACGGAGCTCAACAAGGCTTGCCTTGGGAAGAAACCGACCAATACATTCGTAGTGGTCATCGTAACCCAGACGATTTTAAACCCGATAGTCTCCGCACTATAACCGTAAGTGAAGAGGAAGGCATCAAAGCAGTAGTCGGCAAGCCTAAAGGCAAAGACACGATGGAAGTGCAAAGCTACCTTTTCAGCAAAGAGAAAGACTGGACGCTTGACAAGGCTAAGGCTTGGTTTGAAAAACACCGCGAAGAAACAGGAACCAAAGAACACGTTTCCTGCATCCTTCCTTTCCAAGTCTTAGAGAAAGTCGTTGACAAGCCTCTACGCATCAAAGGCATAGCCATGACTTCGGGCATAAGCAGAAACTTCAACATCTACACTCCCGAAGAGCTGCAGACTTTCGCCAACAAGCTTGTTTCTGCTCCCGTCTATGTGGAACATGTTGCCGTTCCGAACGCTGTTGGAAAAGTAACTCAAACAAGCTGGGACGGAGAAAACCTCTGGTACGAAGCCGAAATCTACGAAAGCGAAATCGCCGACAAAATCCGCAAAGGACTAATCCAACACGTTAGCGTGGGAGCAGACTACGAAACACTAGACATCGTAGACGGCAAAATTCCACACGGACTACACAATGCCGAACTGAGCCTTGTCGCGGTTCCAGGTATCCCAGAAACAAACGTGCAAGTCTTAGAAAGCCTAAAACCCAAGGAACAGATGGCAGAGCCCATCATTGCAGGCGAATATGTTCTGGGCTTTTACCAAGATCAGGCTGCGTTCATGCCTGAACATTTCCGAACAGTCTGGCTTGATCAGCAGAACGGCGTTTTGGCTGTCATGTCTAAGGTTCGAGAAGATCCTTCCAGAGAGCTGTGCCAAGCAATCCTATTTTCAAAAGCCAAGCTGTGGGATCAGAACAGCATCCGCGACTGGTTGAGCCTTCACCCTGACTACATCAAGCCTGCAGTTGTCTCCGAAAAGACAGAGCCAGTTAAAGAGAGTGCGCCAAAAATGAGCGAAAAAGTTGAAAACACTCCAGAACAGCCACCTAAAGACGAGAACCCGAAGGAACAGATTGAAGAGAAGAAACAGCCAGAAGAGCAGCAAAGTATTGCTGAGAAGCTTCTGAAGAAACCCGAAACAAAAGAGCCTATGATTTCTGTAAAAGAAGCCAAAGCCCTAATCGAGGCTGTTTTGCCAAGCCCCATGGTTGAGCGAAGCTGGAGCCTAGGTCCTCAGAGGCTCTGTCAAGAACTGCGCGGGGTCATCCGCAATCTTGAATCAAGGTCATATGAGGTGACAAACGGGAGTAGGCAAGGCTGAACTTGCTGAAACCGAACCAAAAGGAGAGTGATGTGTTTTGGCTGACGTTTCAGGCAAAACGTGGATGGCAATAGGCGAAACAGACGACCCATACGCTGTCATAGAACGTTTCGAAGCTGCAGCAGCAATAACCAAAGGCGACCCAGTCTATCTAAGCGCAGACGACAAGGTCAGTCCCGCAACATCTGCTCAAGACTGCATAGGCATCGCAGTGCAATCAGTTGCTTCTGGAGCCATGTGTCCCGTTCTGATTCGTGGAAGAATCAAAGTGAAAGCTGGTGGCGCAATAACCCGTGGCAAAGCAGTCTACGGAGCAGATGCAAGCAAAAGAGTCGTAGCATTAGCTGACATAAACGAAGGCGGATCCTCAACGATTTCTTGGACCAGAAAACTCGGGTGGGCTCTCGAAAACACAACAGCAGCAGACGACCTGCTCTTCATCATCGTGGAGAAGTGACAAACATGAAGCCTAAACTATTTGAAAGCCTCACGCAAAAAGACGGCGAAGTCAAGGAATTCTACGAGAACGTAAAAGGCAGAGCAACAACACACCCGTTCTTCAAACGCTATGCTGAAGTTGGAATAAAAGAAGGCTTGTTCAGCGACATGGCTGGCGCACTAGGCAAGATGCATGACACGCTCATAGAAGCTGCTTATCCCGAAATGATAGGCAGAAACATCATCAACGTCAAACCAACAACCGAAGCCCTAGAACGATTCCCACTCGACGAAAAAGCTGTAGCCTACCTCTACACAGAAGGCTCAATAGCGAGATTATCTGGCAAGAAAATAAGCACCATCGACATTCAAACCAACACCTTCGCAGACGCTTCAGAAGAATGGACACGCGAATTCGCAGAAGACGCAACATGGAACGTCATGGACAACATGGTTGAAAAAGTCGGCAGAATCTTGGGCGAAACCGAAACAAACAAGATACTAGCGCTTTACGGAGCCATCGCAGACGCAGACCTAGCTGGTGGCGCACCAATTGCAGGCGGTGGAGCAGCCTTAAGCTGGGCTGGTCTCCTCAAGCTTCACAATGCCGTGCGTGGTGAAAACTGGCGCCCCTCAGTGCTTGTGGTGCATGAGACGCAACTGCATCAACTGCTAAATGACGACAAGTTCATTCACGCCCAATACTTGCCTTCTGGACAAACCGACATTGAACGCGGAATCGTTACAAGCGTTTTAGGCATGAGAGTTCAAGCAAGCACGCTTGTGCCTAACGGAACGGCTTATGCGATTGATACTCGAGTGGCAGCAGTCATGCTTCTGCGCAGAGACGTTACTGTCGAAGACTGGGAAGACCCGAAAACTGGCAAGTTTGGAGTCAGAGCGACCACAAGGTTCGGCATGGGAGTCTTACGAAGCAAAGCAGTTGCCAAAATGACTAACATAAGCACAAGTCTGTAAGCCTGAGCATGGTTTTGAGAAGTGCTCAAACAAACAAGCTTTCAAGGCAAATGCTCACGATGCGGTCGAATCTACCATAGTCAATACAGAACTGATATCATAGTCTGTGATTGCTGGCGAAAATGCCCCCTATGCGGAGCTGAGATGCAACCGTACACGCCTGATCCAGCAAGTAACACTTACGGCAAAGATGACAAACGCGAACTAACCATTCTAATGGTCTGCAACAACACCTCAGAACATCCGTCCAATTCCCAATTTTACAGCACACAAAAACCAGTCGAAGTCGAACTGACATGAAAAAATTCGAGGAGAAACTAACCCTCGCAAAGATTCTTTTATTTCCGCTTAGCAGACAGCCTCTACGCAGAAAACAGCTTGAAACCATAGCCTTCAGAAAGTCTGCAACACACGCCACTTTTGAACCCATGTTCAATTTTCTCGTTCAGAAGGGATTGATACAGAAAAGCGAGCAGAGACACACCGCTCCTTACACTATAACAGAGAAAGGCAAGAAGTTTCTGGAGGGCCTTCCCTGAGCAGTGTTTTAAAGCGGATTGTAGACGCTCTTTCTCGTTCGCCTTCGGCTGGCATCTCCTCTCCAAGTCAGCAAACAGTTTTTGAAACTTCGGTTATTCCGCTTGCTGACGTCATGAGGCTGTATGAAAGAGACCCAACATGCAAATCTAGCGTTGACTTACTCAGCGCTGCTACTGTGGGAATCGGTTTCTACACGACCTGTGAAGGCGGTTTTGAAAAGGCTAAACAAGTGATTGACGATTTCAATGAAGAGGTCAATCTTGACGGCCTTCTTAACCAGATGGTTTCACGTCTGATCGCTTGTGGAAACGATTTCTGGCTTAAACTGGTTCCAGACAAGCTTGAGGATTTGCGTAGGCTTCCGATAGACTCCATAGAGAAAATTCAAGAAAGCTTCATAGAAGGCAGCAATCTGAAGATTCCTTACAAGGTTGAAGGCTACAAACTCAAATCTTCCTATGGCGGTGGAAGCCTCGACCCAAAGGCTGTTTTGCATTGGTCGATAGGTTCAGAGAATCCATGTGGATTTGGAGTCGGTGTCTTGCAAGTTCTTTTACACACTTTGACCGTTAACAATGATAAACGCCCTTCGTATGCTTGGATGAAAGCCAAAATCGAGCGGTTAATGCCAAAAATATTCGAGAGATACGCCGCTCCAGATGTTGTCGTTCAGTTGGAAGGACAGAAAGAGGACACCATTAAGAAGTTTGAAGCCAAAATCAGAAACAGATCCGAAGAAGGAGCATGGATCTTCAGCGGCGCTAAGACCGCAAGCGTCAACAGTGTAGCCATAGACCCAAGAGCCAGCGGTTTCGCACCCTACATCGACCACATGGTTAACCAGTTCTATCTCGGATGCGAGACTCCTCTTCCACGCCTTTTCAGCACACCTGGCTTCACAGAAGCTTCAGCCAATGCGGCTCTTGACCTTCAAAGCATGCTAATCAAACCTTTACAACGGTATATCAAGCGTCAAGTAGAAAGGGAAATCTTCGCGTTGGTTTTGTCGCAAGCTGGCTTTAACCCTGCAGAGGCCAAGGTGCGACTGAATTGGGGTTCTCCAGAAACGCCTGAAATAGTGCCCACTGACTTGATTAAAGCGGCTGAACAGAATCTCATTCGCCCTGAAGAGTTCAGAAAGAATGCAGTTAAGGTTTTGAATTGGGAACTCTGGGACGAGCAACCCAAAGATTCTGCTTCTCAACAGTCAAAAGGAGGTGAAAACAAGCATTGAATCCGTTAAATATCGGCTTGGGAGTCGTTGCAGCGTTAATCTATGCCTTCTTGGGCTACTCAGCACAGGACAAGCCTTTCGACTGGAAAAAGTTTCTGCGGACAGTTGCCATAGGCACGTTTTCAGCGTTAGGCTTGGATTTGGCTGGCTTGACCTTTGACGTCTACACCGCTCTAGTGGGTCCTACAGCGATAACAGTGTGGCTCACAAAACTGGTTGACACTGCAAAACCCGAGCCCATACCGAAATAACGCATGAAATCTGAAGCATCATCACCGTTTTCCAGTTTTAAGGCTCATTGGAGAAAATGACGCTTGTCTGTTCCATGGGGGCAATATGCGGAAGCATACAAAGCGATACATGATAAGTTAGTGGAAATTCTTGTCCAGCTCTCAGTAAAAATTGAAGATGCAAATCAATACACAGGCACATATGCTCCTACTGGTGCAGGCTCTACAACTATTGTTTCATCAGTTTCAGGCAAGACTATCAAGATTTATGACTTTTATCTCTGGAATAGCGGAACAGCAGATGTTGGTGTTCGCCTCTACTTTGGCGCAAGCGGAAAAAATGTCTTTAAGGGAAAGTTGGCAGCGAAGACAGGCGTCATTCGAAGCATGGTAAGGCATTGGGAAAGCAATGCTGATGACTCGCTTGTTCTGTATTTGGACGCGGCTGGAACTGTTGATTATGGTGTAGGAGCAGTGCAAAGCTAAAATGCCTACGGTGTCAAAGAACCCTTGGCAAACAGAAGTTATTGTTTCGGGCTGGAATTATCCAGAAAGAGCTTATGGAGAGGATGGAATAAACACTTATGCAAGTCCGCCAGATGAAAGCACAAAGCCTGAGCAAAAATACTCTGGATTTAACTTCACAGAAAGCGACATTCCACCAAGCAGTCAAATAACTAAAGTTGAAATGGGAGCAAAACACTACGAGACAGATCCAAGCGGATACATTCAATACACGACTCTGAAACACGTAAACTCCTTAGGGTCAACATCTACATATCAGTTGACAAGACGAACATCCTTAACATGGGACTGGATAGACATAACAAGCAGAGAAACAAGCTGGGATCTAGCAAAACTAAACAATGCTGATGTCCGCATAATTTCTGAAATCCACTCGGCAGGTGGAGGCGGAGGCTGTAACCCTACAGATGTCTATTTTTTGGGAAAGGATGAAGGGGGGTGGATAATGCGTAGAGCAAAAGAGCTTAAAGAAGGTGATGTCCTTCTGGCATGGCACCCAGAAAAAGGTCTAATCTTCTCAAAAGTCAAGTCTATACAAAGCTTCACAGGATTGCAGAAACTTATAACACTGTTCTTACCCAAACTCAAGTTTCCAAGCTTGTCTAAAAAGGGTGAAATATTCGAGTGGCAGCCTCACTTAACTGTGACAGGACAGCATCAGCTTTATTTTGCAAAGAAAGGCAGCAGACGAGGCGAGTACGCTTGGTTCATGCTCAAGTCTGAAGAGTTGCACACTCGTATGATGTCCGGAGAGAAAGACTTCTATGTCGGGACGCTATGGAAAGCTGAAACGTTAGCACCCTTACCTCTTGAAAGGGTCGACCTCCACGAAAAAGTTGAAACCGTTTACAAAGTCACCCTAATCGATGAAGCAGCCACATTATTTGCTGACCAATACTGGCATGAAGATTTGGCGTTGCTTAAAACACATGGTTACGGATTGCGGGAAACACCTATGTCAATGCCATTGCTCAGCCAACTGCTAAAACAAACATCGTACGTTGACACTATAGTTTTGCGTGCAACGTACGCTTTGCTTAAGGAAATGCAGATAACAGGAGAAGGGTTGACTTGTGTCATAGCCTAACGCCAGATAAATCCGTCTTTAATCGAAAGAAGTCCTACCGCAATACGCTTTGACTAATATCTCCGAAATGGAGCTTCCTTGATCGAGTCTATTCCTCTTCTGGAATCTGGCCAATGGTATATTACTAGCCTAGAATCTTTTTCCATTTTAGCCAGTTCGTCCTGAAAATAGGGAATCCGCCTTCTGTCAAGTGCATCGAGAAGAATGAAGAATGCATTTCTAGTAATGCTACTCTTGAGACAAGCTTCGAGTTTTCTAATATCTTCCCTTACTCCATCTTCGTAAAACGTTCTTCCCCAACCAGGCAATATCATCTTGATCTCAATCATTGCCTCATAAGGTGGAAAATCTGTTTCATTTCGCCATGCCTTTTTGAACTTATTATGATCAATCACGACAAGATCCGCACGTCGTGTTCGCGGCCATTTCTCTGTCCTCACGTACTTAGGTCTCTCTATACTGCCTTCTGCATGAACACACCATTCCGATCCAATGGAACGAGATACTGTCCTTTTCCTAAGATGACTATACAATGCCCATTGCACATCTCGTTCATTCCAATAATAAGCTCCGCCATAGTTCTCGTCCAGATGAGAATTTTGTCTGTAATCTTTCAAAAAGTGTTTTATGCAAGCTTCAACTGCCAGTGCCTTCTTGCTTCTTCGTGGCAAATTCTCAACCAATTTTACAAGAACACTCGTTAAGCCTTTAACTTTTTTCACATTAGGACAATTGTTGAAAAAGACAAGTATGTTAAGATTTCCAAATCCAAGTCTTACGGTTTCTGTTTGAATCACTTGTTTTTCATGCTTATTTTTCAGCAAGATTCCTTATGTTTACCGTTTTTCCCATTTTATTTTGAATTTAGAGCTATTTGAGGTCTAAAGCCGTTGGTAGACGTGTCTGCTGATGATGTTCGAGATGTTATAAACGTTAGTTCAGCGGATATACCTGATGATAAGATTCTGAAGATGATTAAACGTGCAGAAGTCACGCTTGAACTTGAAACAGGCAAAGACATAGACTATAGCGAATGCTCAGATGCTGAAAAGGAATTCATAACGGTTCTTGCTGCCGTCTATGCTGTCTGTTATCTTACTGGTGGTTCAGCAGTTGGCTTAAGCTTCACAGTAGGCGACCAAAACGTCAACATTCTAAGCAAGGCTCCACCGTTGGATGTGCTGCAATCTGAGTTAGAGCGAATCTTGCGCAGTCTTAAACTGCCTTATGTGGGGAGTGCTTGATGGTAACAGTGCCTGAAGCCTACTACCAATTCATAATGGATTATGCGCCTTACGTTTACGTGATTCCGCCAGACACTCCAGACCCAGCTTGGGGAAGAGCAGCCTTTGCCGCAGCCTTCGCCATCGACTTCCTCTCCGAAGCCTATAACAGTAAGCAGTTTGAAAACAAAAAAACAGACATCTACAACAAAATCGTGAATCTCGCCGACTGGATTCTAACCCAACAATGCACAGACCCAGCCAAGAAAGCTTATGGCGGATTCAAAAGCAACGAAACAAGCACATACTATTACAGCGTTGACGCTTGCCGAGTCATCCCGTCGCTTCTACGAGCCTACGACGTGACAAACGATGAGGATTATCTGAATGCTGCCAAGCTTGCCGGAGCCACGTTTCTCAAAACCATGCAGGATCAACAAGCCTATGGCGGATTCGCAAGAGCCGTCACAATCGCAGACGCTTGGCTTTTGCAAATGGATGTTGAATGTCTCTATGGGCTTATAGGTTTGAAGATGCTTGCTGAAAAATACGACACAGCCAACGCCTCAACGTATGAGGACATAATGAACAAGGCTGCCAACTTTCTCAGGCAAGGACTCGAAAACCTCTGGCTATACTACGACCCTGCAGATGACAAATGGCACAGAATCGGTCTAAGCGAAAACGAGATTTACGATGACCCCTTCGCTTACGCTTTGCTCGGCTTGTATGAATACGAAGGCTGGAGCCTCACATGCCAAAAAATCTACAACTTCATCAACTCAATCCGAGCAAGCGCCCAATACCCCGCCTACAACCCCGCAGTCTGCTGGGCAGGCTACATAGACGTAATAAGCCGATTCGCAGCATGCGACTACTACGATGCAGTCACAAGCGGAATCCTCTGGAAAATCCGCAAAGCTCATGACAAGCCAAGCTTTGAATTTAGCATGAAAATTATCGACAAGCATCAAGATGAGTTTATGTTCTGGGGCGCCAAGCACACAGACTACAGCTATGTGGAAAACAAGAAGGCGATGGCAACCGTATGCTGGCTTTCTCTCCTCTATCTAAACTACGAGGAACCGACAACACGTTTCAAGCAAATCCTCCGCTCAAACGGAGAAAACATCACATTATACCAGATCCGTGAAGCCTCAGAACAAACCAGCTACGGCGAAGACATAGACATAAAAGCCATAGTCTCACCAGCAAGAGCAGAAGAAACCCTCATAGAACCTGGCTACATCCTAAACGACTACATAACCATCCACGTCTTTGCTCCCATCAGACATCATGACAAAATCCGCAGAAAAGGAACAGACTACGAGGTTCTGGACCTTCAAACTTTCGATTTCCGAGGCGAAACAATCTACTTCAAAGCATACTGCAGGAGGCTTCTCGGACAATGAGCGAGTCGGAAGATCCAACAGCAACAGTTGTTAGGCTTTTGCAGAAGAACATCCGAGTAGTCAAAGAAGACAATTCAATCGCAAGCATTCTCGTAAGCCAAGAATGGTATGACAGAGAACTTTTCAAAAACTATGATGGACAAATAACCGTAGGTCTCGTAGAAAGCAGAGACACAAAAATCGAAATGTCTGGACGAATCCGCAGACGCTTAGGTTCTCTACGAGTCAACGTATGGGCTACTGACAAGCAAGGGTCATCTGACAACGGCAAGCAGATCAGAAATAAGACCGTTGAAGAAATAAACCGCGTCATAAGACAAAACCGCAACAAACCCAACACGACAGAATACAACTTCGCTGGTTTAGGCTATCCAGAAGGCGACCCCCACAAGGCGTTCCAAACAGGCGCAGCCTCAGAGCTTCAACCAGAACATGCAAACTGGAATGAGTTAACAAGCTTGGAATATCAGAAAATCTGGTACAGCGATGACCAGAGACACTCTAAATCTCACAATATCAACGGCGAATATGCTCTCATGCTTTTCCGATTCAAGATTGAAAGCCGAGAAAAAGCTGTCAAGCAGATTGTTTTGTCTTTTGAGGGCTACGGTTCTGCTCCTGTTGGATTCGGCGTCACTGTAAAAGTTTGGAACCATGTTGCTGGCGCTTGGCAAAATGCTCATTACGGGACTGACGAAGCAGACGAGACCGTAACCATTACGTTAACCTCAAACTTGACGGATTACATCGATGATGAGCAGTACGTATGGCTTCTAGCTAGAACAACGAATCCAAGCGATGGAATGACATCAGCCATCTTATACTGCGACTATGCATGTTGCACGGTCACCGTCAACGGCATAACATACTTGGACATTGTCAGTTTCCGAGACGCCGACCGAGTGGATACTAAGCCCTTCATTTACAGAACCGAGTTTACGCTCAAATCATGGTGCTTTGAAGATGTTGGAGGCGTTTTCTAAAGATGCCAGAAACTTATGGAGCGCATGAATGCCGTGCCTACTTCGTTCAAGAATCAGTCTACGGTCAGACACCAACAAACCCGTCAATGCTTGGCATAAACAGCGAAGACATTGAACCATCATTAGACCCATGCCTACTCAAATTGCGAGGCGTTGGCTCCAGAGACCTTCAAGCCTTGAAGAGAGGACTGCGCAATTCAACATTGAAGATTCTGCATGTCTTGTCCAGCGAGGCACCCATATCTTTCGTTCAACATGCTCAAACGCTAAACAGCTTAAGCCTTCAAGTGCTGTATTACAAAGGCTTGTTTGCCTCGGCAACCGACATAATAAGCCTACTCTACAAAGGCTGCAGAATACACAAACTAAGCGTAGAATGCAGCATAGAAGACATCGTAAAGGCTACAGCCGAGCTTATTGGGCAAACTGTTGAAATAGGGACCTCAAAAATAACAGGAGCCACCTACGCAGACTACGCGGGAGCGGTTTCTTACAACGAAAGCTATATTCAAAGAGGAGCGGGTGACGGCTCAGGCTTAACCGCACTCGAAAGAGTGACAGACTGGAAATTTACAATCGAAAACAACCTCAAGCCAGTGCCAGTAATCCGTAGCGAAGAAGGCTATCTGCTAAAGTATCTTCCAGCACGCCACCGCAACCTGATGGGCGAGTTAACCTTCGAGTTTGAGAGCAAACAAGAATACGACGACATCATAAACGACAGTGAATTCAGCCTCAAATTCGGCTTAGGCGGAACAACCAGCGCCCTTTTCAAGTATTGCAAATGGGAGAAAGTGGCAACTCCAACACGAATCGAAGACCTTGTCGCCTTGAAGGCTTCCTTTGTTTCAAGAGACGTTTACATCAGTTAGGATGGAGGCTTCTGAATTGAGTGTTGAAGTGAAAATCTTGGAGAATTTTGGTCAAGAGGCTGACTTGCGAAAGAAATGGTTGAAGATGTGGGAAACACTTGGAGTTAGAATTCTCAAGCTTCCAAAGTGGATGCAGGACATCGTGCTTGAAGATGTCAATACAGCCATCAGAAACCGTATAGCCACAATGGAGATGATTCAAAACGCAAACAGAAAGCATCGAGCTTGACGAACGATTTGGTAGCGAATTCGCAGGCAAATACGTCTTCAGCGAAATCAGTTGGGCGAAGCGTAATCGCATCATCCAGAAGCACACTAAGTATCACCCGTTAACGGGACAAGTCGTAAGCAGCGACTTCATTGCTATACAAGCTGAAACCATATGGGCTTCGCTCAAAGAACAGCCACAACACAAACCCATAACACTCGAAAAACTGCTAAATGAAGAAAACGGGATTTCAATAGGCTTAGGTGAGTTGTTCAGCCAAATCGTCAACAAGCTGAACAGCGTCACACAAGAGGAAACCGCTTTTTTATCAGAGCGATCCGAAGACAAAAGCCAAACTCAAGCCTCACAGAGTTCCGCCTCTGCAAAGAATTCGGGTGGACACCACTCCAACTTAGAAAACAGCCAGCCAAAACCATCCAGCAATTCATCACGATTCTAAATGAGATGGACAAGCAAACGGAGGAAGAACGCAGAAAAGCGGAGAAAGAAGTAAAATGGCGGTCGAAGTAACATGCGACGTTGAAGGCATTGAAGAGTTCAAGGTTGCCATGCAGATGTTTGATTCTGCGATGCAGAGGCATGTTTATCGCCAGTTGGCAAGTTGGGCTGCAGACGTCAAAGCCTTAGCCAAACAACTCGCTCCTGTCAGAACAGGACACTTGCGAAGTTCCATATATGCCAAGATTCAGGACTGGGTCGCCGAAATCGGTGCAGAAGCCACCTACGCATTATTCGTTGAACTTGGCACACGATACATGCAAGCATGTCCATATCTTTACCCCGCAATCCAAGAGCATCTTCCAGAGCTTGAACGGATAATCCTTGAAGCCTTAGAAGCAGCAAAAGCGGAGGCTGGTTTACAATAAGCTTCAGAGAAATCGCCGTCACCATAAGAGCCGTTAACCGTGCCAGCAGCGAGTTCACGAGAATACAGACAGACGCTGAAGCATTATCTGTTCGAATCAAAAGCCTCGGTGCAGCCATAGCTGGTTTAGGCGCCACTGGAACGGCTATTGGACACATAGCCCATCAATTTGGCTTACTGAATGACCAGCAAGCCAGAGCTTTCAACAGTGCCATGATGGTTGTCACAGTTTTAGGCATGTTCATGAGGACAAGCTGGGGCGTAGCCGTAGCTCAGAAAGTCTATGCTGCAGCCTGCTGGATCGCTACCGCGGCTCAGAACGCCTTGAATATTTCTTACGCCACCTGGCTCGCCTTAACCGGGGTCGGAATCGCAGTTATTGTTGCTGCAGCCGCTGCCATGTGGTATTTCGCAAGTCAAATGAACTCTGCAACCGCAAGCGTTCAAAGCTTCAACGAGGCTGTGGCTGAAATGCCTGAACGTGGACGCAGCATCCGCAGAGTTGGAGAAGAAGAATACTACAGACGGGGGATAGAAGATTGAGCAGCGATATTCCAAAGATAGCCATTGCTTTCGGCGCTGTTGCTCCGCCTCAAGGCGACATCATCGATTTGAGAGTGCACCTAGGCTGTACAAGAGAAGTCAGCAGCTTCGAGTGTCTGCTTCAGAACTGGGACAAGAAATACAGTCCAAACGGTTCCTACCCAATCAACGTGGGAGTCGACGGGCACATTGACATAGGCAGAAGCACGAACGTTCCGCAGATCATAACGTGTCGTGTTGAAGCTGTCAAATATGAATCCACACCTAATGAGAATTATTTGCGTGTTTCTGGCAGGTGCTGGGGCGAACGCCTCTTTAGAAGAGTCGTCACCAAAACGTATGAAAACCAAAAAGGCGAAGCCATCGTCAAAGACCTAATTGACTACTACGTCGGCTTGAGCCATGTCAGAGATTCAAACGAGCTGGTGGAAGACACTGACACCACGTACACGAAGCTGGAATACCAAGACACGCCTGTTTTTGACATTCTAAGCTTCATCGCTGGAAGCGCAGACAAAGCTGGAGTCATAGGCTTTGACTTCCGTTTAGCACCAGACGGAAAATTCGAGTTTTTCCATCGCAACAGCAAAACCTCACCACTCAATCTCAATGACAGAATCGAGTCAAGCGAATACAGAAAAGACATCCACATGATAAGAAACAAAATCACAGTCTACGGCGTAGCTGACAAACCCTTCCCAGTGGATGTTGACGGCAGACCTTGGAGCGACACGCTTACCGAGGATTTAACTGTTAGCGAAGGCACTGGCTGGGGCGGTTCAAACGAACTAATACATGCGGTTTATGGCAAATGGAGCGTTATGACGGGCAGCACAAACCTTGCTTTGGACACAGCCATTAAGTATGCTGGGGCTAAAAGCGTTAAGGTCATTGAATCAGCTTACATGTATTACACAAGAGTTGACTGGATATTTTATGAAGGCCAGACCATAAACCTCAACGAGTTTCCAAAAATCAGCCTTGCACTCATGGTTGATGACAAACATTCTAAGTTCTGCTGGATAAATCTAATCGACATCTGGAACAATAGCGCAACAAAAAGCTTCAACCTCTCCAAAATCAACCAATGGGAAAAAGTCGTCATCAACGCTGGACTAAAATATGCTGACGAGTGGGACTGGGTTGACGACCTCTTCCGCTGGGACTACGTAAAGCAGATAGGCATAGCAGTCGACCAAGAATACGCAAGCGCAGGAAACTGGTGGATAGACCAGTTTCATTTCGGATACGGCAAATGGAAAAGCACACAAGAAGACACAACCAGCCAAACAACCTATGGCTTAAGAGAACTTGTCGAAGTTGATGAGGAGCTTTACAGCGACAACGCATGCACGCTGAGAGCCAAAGCCCTTCTTAACCATCTCAAAAACCCTGCTGAATACCTGACAATAAAAAGCACAGTCATAGACTATGGGAACACGCCTCTTTTGCCAGGCGACAAAATACATGTGACATTGCCAAACGAGAACATAGACGCAGATTTTCGCATCTTAAGCGTTGAATACCGTGTTGACGCCAAGTCGCAGACGCTTGAGGTGACCTTGGAGCTTGGAAGAGAAACACCATTCTTGGCTGATTACCTGTATGCGCTTCGCAGCAAGACAAGCCACTTGAGCAGACATAAAGTAGCAAGGTGAAACAAGGTGGACAAGCAGCTTTTGAAACAAATCAGAAGCCTTCAGATCGGAGCGCTAGTCCGCGTGGATTGGACAGATGCCTCAATAGGGAAAAGCCTCAGCGGAGGCTTAGGGGGCATAGATGTTCCAGTCACCAGTTTTGGCATCTTCATAGGAATACTCGGCGAAAAGAACAAGCACATCATATTGGGTCAGAACCACTTTCGCTATGCAGATGGACTCTACGACATTGACTACACAGCCGTCCCATTGTCATGGGCTGTAAGCATAAAGGTCATCGAAAACCAGCACATGAATTCTGAAGAGTGCAAGCAGCTTTTGAACAGCTTTTTGATGGGTGGAAGACGCGTCTTTCCAAATCGGTGCAGACAACAGAAGGTGAGAAACCACGACAGACTGGATTAGAAAAGCATTAACCAAAACAATACAGCGCAAGGGTTCACGGGGAAAAGAGTACATACTCGTTGTTCAGCCAAACGAGAAGCTTGTCTATGGAGTCAAGTTTGCTATTGCCATGACTGTCTGTCTTTCAGCCTTAGAAATCGCTCACATGTCTTTCTTAGGCAGTTGGAACAGCGAAGTCTTTGCAGCCATAACGGGTTTAATTGGAACCATAAGCGGCATTCTAATCTCTCAAAAAACCTAGAGGGGGTAGGCTTCGAGTGTATAGTCATAGGCTTAGGGGCAAGGTAAGACGTGCTCAAAAGGAAGTTGAGACTGGAACGCAAAGGCTCAGGCAGAAGCTGATAACGCAACTCGAATCAATGTTTGACCTGGCTGAACAGTCTGCAAGAAACGCCAAGACACCCAAACAACGTGAAGGATTCATGCGCATTACAGGCTACATCGCCCAAGTCTTGAACAGCCTCAGCCGCTCTTTCGACGAGGCTCTGATTAACGAGGAACTGGACCGTTTGGAGAAGATGATTGATGAGGCAATCACAAAAGACAAGGATAAAGGAACTGCAACAGCGGTTCAAGGATCATCTGGAAGCTAAGGCAAAGCGGATTCCAGAAGACTTTGTCAAATTCACAGAGCATATGCTGGGCTTAAAGTTAACCGCTTACCAGAAAGAAGCCGCAGAACTTCTGAGCAAGAATGATTCTGTTGCTTTAAGATGGAGTAGGCAATCGGGAAAAACGCATTTGATCTCTGCTTGGCTACTGCACTACGCTCTGTTGCATGATGGTTATCAAATCGCAATTGTGGGTCCTAGCTGGCGCCAAACAAAAATTCCCATAACCAAAATCAACGGATTCCTTACTAGAATTCCGAAAGGCTACTATCATAAGTTGCAGCAGACAATCGTTAGGCTGAAGAACCAGTCAGTCATCCAAGCCTTGCCATGTAGCCCAGAAACCGTGAGAGGGTTTTCGTTAAACTGCGTGTACATGGACGAAGCCAATTGGATTAACCATGATGAGGAGCTGTATGATGCCATATTGTTTACTCTTGCAACCACTGGAGGCAAGTTTATCTGCAGCAGCACACCAGGCAGCGCCGACAGCCTATTCTGGAAAATCTTCAACAGACCACAATTCGCAAGGTTCGCAAAGAGCCACGTCACATGGGAGCAAGCCTTAGAACCTAATGGACCTATGAGGCGGAAGTGGCTTGAAGACCGCAAGCAAGAGTATGAGGGCGACCCATGGCGGTGGAAACGGGAGCTTGAGGCAGAATGGGCAGAAGACGAGAGCGTCTGGATACCACTAAGCCTCATAACGAAGTGCATTGACAGCGAACTGGAGCTTTGGGATTTTGAAAGCCTCCACAGAGGCAAATTCTATGGCGGGCTGGATCTTGGCAAGCATCAAGACTATTCTGCATTCATCGTGATCGAAGATGTCGACGGCAAATACTTGCTGAGACACGTGAAAGTGTTTCCGCTTGAAACAAAATACGCCACAGTCATAGGTTACGTGAAAACCTTAACGGACAGATGGCAGACTTTTGAGAAAATCCGCGTTGACACAACTGGAGTTGGCGAATACATCACTGAGGACATGGCTAATGGCGGAATCGAAAACGTCGAAGCTGTAACCTTCACTAGCAGCAGAAAACAAGAGTTGGCAAGCATCTTGAAGCAGCGGATGCTGGATGCAGCTTATAGCTTTCCCTTTGTCAACATACAAGTCTCACCGAACAAGAGCCTCAGCTATGTCAACGAGCTTAACATAGAAAAATTCGAACTCAGAAAGGACGGGGCACTGCATTTCTCGCACCCGCAAAACCAACATGACGATGTCTGGTGGGCAACAGCATTAGCAATATCCTGCGGAGTAAAACTGGCTCCAGACCCACTTCTAGCTGTAATACCCAGACGAGGCAACAAACTGCAACAGGTTCGCAAAAAACTGAACAAACGAAAGGTTCTGGGAGTTACGAGATGAGAAGGAAGCGCGAGTTTTTCCACATCACTAAATATGCACGTCGATATGATAGAAGAGAAGGCAAGTTTGTGATTAACATAAGCTATGAAACTGCTGCTCCAGAACCAAGTGAGCGGGTTGTTGCTGTTGCGGAAGGCTTCGGGCTGGGGCTTGACCAGTGGCAAAGATTTGTCATTTACGATGATGTTGAACTGAAGATAGGATCTACGGACATTGTTTACATAACAGGTGATTCTGGAAGCGGAAAGTCTGTCTTGTTGAAAGCCTTGGAGAAAGATATACGAAGAGACATGGGAACAAGCTGCATAAATATTGTGGATATTCAGCCTGAACCAAACAGACCGTTAATCGAAACGGTCGGCAAAACAGTTGAAGAAGCATTAGAGCTACTGAGCAAAGTTGGCTTGAATGATGCATTCCTGTTCCTAAGAAGTTATGAACAACTGAGTGATGGACAGAAATACCGTTACAAGATAGCGAAAATGATTGAAAGCAAAGCGCAATTCTGGATCATGGACGAGTTTGCAGCCACACTGGACAGGGACACAGCCAAAATAGTGGCATACAACCTTCAGAAACTCGCAAGACAACAAGGTAAAGCAGTTTTAGCAGCAACAACACATACAGACCTACTTAAAGACTTGAACCCTTCAGTGCATGTTCACAAGCGATTTGGCAAGGAAATAACCGTAAACTACTATCCAAACCAACCAGCCAAAGAATGTAGTCTCGTTAAGCAAATGCAAATTAAAGAAGGCACAACACAAGACTGGAGAAAACTCGCAGGCTTTCACTATCGTAGCCACAAGATAGCTGCGCCCCGAAAAATCTTCTGTCTGAAACGTGGCGAAGAACTGTGCGGGGTAATAGTCTTCAACTATCCGCCACCCACATGCTTTGGACGAAGACTTATCCTTCCAAAAATGAGCATGAAAGAATTAAACGAAAAGCTGAGCATAATCACCAGAGTTGTCATACATCCCAAATACCGCACGATAAGCTTAGGCGCAAAGCTTGTCAGGGAAACCTTGCCTTTAGCCGGGACACCCTACGTGGAAATGCCTGCAGTCATGGCAAAATACAATCCATTTGCAGAGAAAGCAGGGATGAAAAGAATAGCTGAACAGCCACCACCAAAAGAGGCCCTAAGAATTGTGATGACACTTCAACAATTCGGGTTCAACACTCAATTGCTTGGTAGCACTAGTTACGTATCAAGCAAGTTCAAAACTTTAGACAGCAAAGCTGTTACAGAGATAAAGAATGCATTCAAAAGAAACTATCATATACGCTTTCAAAAAGCGTTCACCCACCATTTGCCTTTTGGCAAAAGAAAAGCGTATAATCGCGAAATTGTAGATGCCAGCATCGAGAAGCTAGTACAGTTAACCAAAATCTGCAGTTTCTTAGCCCAAACGAAAGTATATCTTTGTTGGATGGCTTCCACAAAGAGTTCTCAACCAAACTGTCAGAGAATTGGGTACTGAAGTCGGTTTCAATCTGGATATATTTTCTAGAGCGAGATTACAAGGGTAATCGTTTCCGAATAGAATACGGGAAATGCAAGAAGGTGTTGTCACAAGATTAATTTACGCACACCCAAGGAAAACTTATATTCTGATTTGTTATTCCAAATCTTCAGTAGTTGGTGGTGGTCTTATGACCGAGTTTAGTTGGAGAAATGTCGCAAATGAACATCCATATTCAACAGTAGCTTTCTTTCTGGCAATCATAGTTTTTATACTGATTGCAATCTATGCAATAGCTGGAGTGGGCGAACTAACAGGACTTGAAAGACAAGTCTACTTTATGTTTATTGGTGTTTCTACTGTTCTTATTGCCCTAGGGTTCGGACTGATATTGGTTTTTGAGAAGATGCAGCTCAAAGCGGTAGGAACAATATTGGGCGCCTTGCCTAAACATGAAGAGCCTGAAATTAGAGTTATCGCAGACCCCAATGACATATGGAGGCATTCAATAGAGCTGCTTACTAAGCTTATTCACGAAGAAAGAGCAGAGAACAAGCACGCGTATGATGTGACCACTTATATGAATAGGATTCGCTATGAAGAACAAGTTGCCAATGTGCTTGACAACGGAATCAGATTTGATCGAATATTCTGCTACGACGACTCAAGCGACCGTGCAAGTGACCAAGCGATAAAGTGGTTTTCCAACAAGATAATTGAAGGTGGTGAGGTTGAACGTGAGGATATAGAGGATTTCGAGAGTGAAATCGCAAGAGCCTTCAATGGTAGTGGCCAACTCACCGATGAGAACTTAAAAAAACTAAATGAAATAATAGCTAGATTACATGAAGCACGTGCTCAAAAGAAACTCAGAATAGGAACTTTGCGTTACCCACAGCATACTGATTTTGTGGTTGTCAAGTACACGCCTCGAGATGCTGAGACAGAAGTTCACGAAGTTGTGGCAAATTTTAAGACAGACCCAACAGGTTTGACCTATACTATAGGGATTCATGGAACAAAACGAATCGCGCTTGAATACAAGAACATGTTTGAAAATGTGCTTGGTGCTGGTCTATGAAAGTCATCAAAAGCCTTAATGGAGAACCCGTTCCCATTCCTCAGGTCAGGAAGGAATTAGACGAAGCATACGAAATAGATACCAAGTTTGAAAACTCTAGGGTCTTATACTCGATGTGTAATAGTCCCCCTCAAATAGCTAGAGAGGCCCATTTGAAATTTATCGAGGCTAACCTAGGTGATTCGCCACTGTATCCTGGGACTCTCATTTTGGAGAAATCTGTAATTAGTATGATAGGCGGGCTACTTCATGCACCAGATACGATGGCAGGTTCGATACTTAATGGCGGTAGTGAAGCGAACATATTGAGCTTATGGATTGCAAGGGAGAAGAGAAACACTTCAAAAGAGCTTGAAGTTGTGGTTCCGGAGAGCGCACACTATTCGATTGAGGTTGCGTGCAAGATGTTACGTCTCAAGATGCGACCAATACCGTTAGATGAGAATTATGTGATGGACTTTAAAGCTGCCAAAGAGAATATCAAAGAAAACACATGCGCTGTCGTAGGAATTGCTGGCACGACCGAGCTTGGCGTTATCGACCCCATTCCACAGTTAAGCAAATTATGTGAGGAAAGAGGCATTCATCTTCATGTGGACGCTGCATTCGGAGGTTTCGTTTTTCCTTTCCTAGAATTAGCAGGTTGGGAAGGTAAGTTTCCGTTATTCGATTTTCGTCTAATGGGTGTTAGAAGTATTACTGTAGATCCGCATAAAATGGGTAGATCAACTCAACCTGCTGGTGCCTTACTAGTCAGAGAACAAAGTGATCTTCAATACATTAAATTCAATTCGTATTACCTATCTTCAAGCGTTCAACACACAATGTTGGGAACACGATGCAGTGCCAGTGTAGCTTCAGCATATGCGGTTATGCGATCTATGGGGAAAAACGGTTACATCAATATGCTTCAAGGTTGTATGAAGAGAACCAATTATCTTTGCCGTTTGCTAAAAGAAGAAAAATTTCAGCCTGCGATCGAGGAACCTATCGCTCCTATAGTGGTAATAAAGTTTCCGCAAGAATATGTAGAGGCAATCAGGAAAACGCTTCAAGAGAGTCCCTACGATTGGCGAGTTTCGGTGTGTCGTCATCCTCCAGGAATTAGGGTCGTTTTGATGCCACACGTCAGAGACGATATTCTCCCTAGTTTCGTCAATGATCTTAAGCTAGTGTGTGAAAAATTAAAAATTCGCTAACATTCGACTTATTCATAGATGTGCAAATACTAGACAATGAAAAGTAGCAACTAAGCAAGAATGTCCTTAAATCTAAGACCGAAAACCGAACATATTCCTAGAGAAAAGTAAAAAGTGCAAGTGACAATTAATAGGTTGAGTGAGATTATGAGCTCGAGCCTGTCAAATGGAGAGAAACATGTCCTAACAGTTTTGGCTCCACTTAAGAAGTCTATTCCTATTGATGAATTGGTCAAAAAAGCGCAGGTTCCCTTGGATAAGGTTATAATTCCTTTGACAACTTTGGTCAACCAGGGATACATATCGGAAATCCCGGTAGGGTTCTACAAAATAACAACGGAAGGAAGAAAGGCGATTGGTTTATCGGAAAACGCAATCAAAGGAATTACCATAGGCAAGAGATACAAGCTTATGCCTCCTCCAGTAGGTCAAGGGCAATATGGCAAAGTGTATAGAGCCAAAGATAAGAAATTGGAAAGAATTGTCGCAGTGAAGTTACTTCATGCAGGATTGAAGGAGTTTGAGCAACTCAAAAAAGAGGGTCGCGCCTTGGCTCGTGCAGGAAAGCCCGACAGCATAGTGGTTGTTCATGATGTAGGTCGTGACAAGAGGCGTGGATGGCTTGTTACAGAGTTCATGGAAGACCCTACTCTACACAAGTTTCTTAGCAAGATGATCGACGAAGGAAAATGGTTGTCGTTTGATGAAGCTAGGCTTATGATAGAACAGTGTTTAGAAGCTATACAATTTGCACATAGCCAAGGTGTTGTGCACGGTGATATAAAGCCTGCTAATATCTTTGTTATCAAGACGAGTAAAATAAAGCTAGGTGACTTCGGGGTGGCCAGAATTCTTGGAGAGATGAAAAAGATGGTAAAGAAAAGATATCCGATTGGCTACAAAAGACGCTTAGGTTCATCCACCTTTGCCGCGCCTGAAGTCCTAAAAGGTCAGCCGCCACACTATCAATCCGATCTTTTCTCTGTTGGGATATTAGCGTATATTCTGATCACTGGTCAACACCCATTTTGGCATAGATCAGGCTTAATCCCGATCCCTGAACTCATTAAAAGCGAAACCTATAAACCTCGCAAGCCAACTGAATTGAAAGAAGGTATTCCTAAGAAATATGAAGATATTGTAATGCGTCTTCTAGAGAAAGATGTTAAGAAGCGATATCAAAACGCAGATATCGCGCTTAACGAATGGCGAGAGAAGACGATCCAGTGCCCGAAATGCAATACCGAGAATACCTCATCGAGTAGATATTGCTCTCACTGTGGTCATTCATTATGCAACGACGCAAAAGAAAATTTACGCAAGATCGAGAGAAAAAAGTCTTAATTTGCCATAACACTTCTCTTTGCTTAGCCTTGCATCAAAAGGTTTAATCTAAGTGTCAATCAGTTTTGATAACCCTTTTCCATATAACTTAATTCAGACGACCTGCATACTCCACTTAAACTTCACTCTCTAGTAGCACAAGTTATTCTTCCACTATGACTCTTTTAAGGGGCTTCAGAGGGGAACTTTCACACAGCAAAAAAACCCAAAGGCATCTCAATCTTGAGGTTAGGTGGAATAGATATTTCGCAATGGAACATGCCGATTCATTGCATTAAGCCAAATTGTCACAGAGACATTGGGAAGGGCACAACCTCTTTATTTCACTCTAGCAGAGTTAGTGAAGCTTGTAAGGGTTTAGAGGTACGTTATTATTGGAACAGCAACTGTTATCATTTCCAATAAACTAATCTTGTAAATAAAAGAGGAAGTGAAGATGATGAAATTTCAGCGCAGAGTTTCGAGAAAACGTTACTTGAAAAGCAAACGCATATACGAATACGAGCGCATCACTCTAGATATTCCACGAAAATATCACGAAACCATCAAGCCACTACTTAACCAAGATTTTGAAACAAAAGTCACAATAGAAAAAGACGCGATAGTCATCACTTTGACACCCGTTAAAACATTTCGGCACGCAGAAAACATCCCGCAAAAAATAACACAATAAACTCTCCAAGACACACAGTTCTATCATTGAGACTAGAATTTTGTTTATATATCGGCATGCCGAAACATTTTCCGCTAACGACTTTTCTGTCCGCAGAAACGTTTTAGCCTAGTTTTTTAGACACAAAAATGTGTAAATTAACGTGAATAACCCCCTCAGCACATACTTGAAGTTTTTGCCAGTCACGGCTGGTACGCGAAGCCATTGCCCAAACCAAAAACCACAAAACTCCAAGTATTCAAAGGCAGAGAAGCCAAACTCAACCAAGCGATATTCCAAACCCTAGCACTGAAAGGACCACAAACAATCTACGGTATACACAAACAAATACGCAAAACCAGAGGCTTAAGATACACACGATACGCAAGCGTCAACAAACGAGTCAGATCGTTGGAAATATCAGGTTATCTCGAGAAATCAAGCGCCAGAAAGACTAAAGCAGGCTTTGAGACGATGGAATACGAACTCACCGCTAGAGCTTATTTGGCTTTAGCATTTGAATCAATCACGCTGGAAAACTTGCTGAAGCAGATAAATAAAGATGTTGCATTAGATATCTTAGCTGCAATAATCTCCTTGCTATGAATTCACGCATTTAGACAGAACTTTGCACTTTTCTTTTCTGGCATTCAGGCTCGTGTAAGTCATCACTGTACGGATGCACAAATTGGAGAAACACAGGATTATTATACAGGTTTGCACATCAATTTGCTGAGGAGTCAATAGTGGGCAATTCGGAGAAGAAGAAAAAGGAACCAACTTTTAGGAAAATCGAAAACGGCATGATTTTTACTTCAGAAGACAAGATCATTGTTGGGTTTCCAACTGAAGTAGAGACAAAAACCACAGCGGGAGGAAAAGTAACAGTCTTGGGCGGCAAGGCGGGAGGTCAAAAATACACCAAGGTGAAGTACGATTGGCAGGTAATTTCAGGAAGTCCATTACCGAAGAAAGAAATGGAAGAACTAAAAGATACGATAACCAGTACTTCTGGAACCATTGTAGCTTCTCTGAGCAACGCCTCCTTAATCAACGCGATGCCAAAATGTAGAAAGTGCGGCACTCCATTGTTCATAGTTGGAGAAGGCTTTAAGTGCCAAAAATGCGGTGAACCAACCACATGATCTCAGCGCGAGCTCGTCTCAAGTAGTATGAGAGTCACTGTTTATCGTTTTGTGTGATCCATCGCTGTTCATCGGAAGAAAGAAAGAGAACAGCAATTGTAGAGAGGTAGGGCTCTACCTCAACATGATTCGTGCATTGCTGATATGTCCATATTCTGACACTGTTCCTTGGCGGGTTCTCGTAGGGAACACTATTCCTACTAAGGCTCACAGAGGAATACTGTTCCTTAGCGGTGCCAGAATTGTCTTAAAGTCTTGTGGCAACATAGTTTAGAGGTGAAGCGTTTGGTTAATCTTGTTGATACTTGGGAAGTTTTAGAAGAATACGCGGGAGACAAACAAGGCTACTATCAAGTACTAAGCACCGACGGAACAATAGAGATCCGTATAGCCATCGGCAGACTGGGCTTCAAAAAAGAATTCGACAACAACGCCGACCCTCTCCTAACCCGCATCCTATCCTTCTGCAAGACCCGAAAATACATCAGAATAAGCGAAACCGTGAGAGACGAACTCTTCTTCAAATAACACAACCAGAGGCACAAACAATGACCACAGCCATCCCCCTCGGCTCAGCAGTCTACGTCCGCTACAAAGACCATCTTCTGTACAGGAACATCCCCACTCCAGTTGAAGACGCTGCAGAACGCGAAACCATCGGATGGCTAACAAAACAAAACAACGAACTAATACTCATCGAACACGACAGAACATACCCATACGAACAGCTACCAGCAGGCTCAGGCAGCGGACTCATCATCCTGAAAAACTGCATACTAGAAATCCACAAGATACCCTTACAAAATATTCCAAGCGGGTCTATAAATCGCTCCAACACTAAAGAAACTAACGCTGAGTATGCGCCTCAGACCACGAAGCGAAAAACTCAGCCAAAGTAAAAACGAGAACGGAGCGAAAAAACCAATGCAAACAATGACCATAACCCACAGCCCCCTCGGCAAAAAACTCAAAGCTCCAATAGCACTTCAGCTTCCAGAACCGCAGTCGGCAGCAGAAGAGAAACTTCGACAATACGTAATTAACAGTCTAAGCTGGAAAATGCCCGCACTAGTCCCCTTCGCCTTCAACAACGAATCAACCCTACAACTCGCCAAACACCTACTCCGACACAGAACCGCCAGCCCAGGAACACTCTACCAATACCTCTACGGCATCTACCGCTTCTGCAAATGGCTCAACACCCAACCCGACCAGCTAATCAAAAACTGCACAGACCCAGACGGAGACGCCAACCCCAAAGCCATAGCCAAATACAACCGACTCCTCGACGACTTCGTAGGCGAACTCCAAGCCGAAAACCTAGCGCCAGGCACAGTCAGCAACCACATCAAAGGCGTCAAAGCCCTATTCCGCGCAAACAACCTAAAACTCGAACTACCCTACAGCCTACCAAAACGCAGCATCTACAAAGACCGCGCACCAACACCAGAAGAACTCGCAACCATAATCGACATGGCAGACATACGCACCAAAACCATCATCAGCATGCTCGCACTCGGCGGATTCCGCACAGGAACACTCGTAAAACTCCAATACCGACACGTCAAACGAGACCTAGAAAAAGGCATAACCCCAATCCACATACACGTAGAAGCCGAAATCACCAAAGGCAAATACCACGACTACGACACATTCATAGGCCAAGAAGCAGCCGACTACCTCAGACTCTACCTGCAAGCCAGACGCCAAGGCACCGAAAAAATCCCACCAGAAAACATTCACGACGAAACCCCGCTCCTCAGGAACATGCAACTACGCAGACCCGCTCCCCTAACAACCCAAGCTGTACACAGCCTAGTCCACGAACTCTACCAAAAAGCAGGCTTAATCCCACAAAAATCCCTAGGCAGACTCTACGACCTACGCGTCCACAGCATCCGTAAATTCTTCCGAACCCAACTCGCTGCCCTCGGAATGCCCACAGACTACATCGAATACATGATGGGTCACACGATCAGCACCTACCACGACATCCAAATGAAAGGCATCGAATACCTAAGAGGCATCTACACAGCATCAGCACTAAGCATAAAACCCAAAACCCGACTCAGCAAAATCGACGCCCTCAAAGAAATCATACGCGCATGGGGACTAAACCCAGAAGAAATCCTAACCAAAGAAGCCCTAACACGACCCAACACAACAATCATCACCCGCGACCAACTAGAAGAACGCCAACTACACCAGCTCAGCATAGCCCTAAAACAAGAACTACTAAAAGAAATCCGAGAAGAAACACATGCAACAACAAAATAAAAAGTATAAATGTAACCCTAGAGCATGGGCTCTCCCGGGCTACCATTGTACCCTAGCCAGGCATTGTTCAATCTCTCAGCTTAGTAATTGTGTGAGGACTAGGTTAGAGTTCAGTTTCTAATGAGTCGTGACTGCAGTTAACCTCACTTTGTC
>Ga0123519_10001613_pt1 | contig 38538 bp, 38 predicted proteins | sample YelNatPaOPRAMG02_FD_87396 | JGI IMG/M metagenome (GOLD analysis project Ga0123519, IMG submission 87396) | Hot spring microbial communities from Yellowstone National Park - Yellowstone National Park OP-RAMG-02 (version 2) | ecosystem: Environmental > Aquatic > Thermal springs > Hot (42-90C) ...
TGTTTTTCCTGTATGGTCAGTGTAATTGAACTCGACATTGTGCGTTGCTTCCAAGCCGCATCCCGCTTGATAGATTATGCTGATTGCTTCTTCAACTGAACTCGCCCTCTTCGGGATACCTTTTAGCAGAAACTCCATTATATAACTTCTGGTTCAAATTCTTTCTTGTAGTTCCACCATCTTTCGAACTGTTCGGCGTTTTTGAAATTAGGTATCTGCATCACGCCCCTCTACACAACGAATCCGTTTTCTTATTTTATAAGAAAGGATTGCAGCGGTTTTTTCGAGCGATTTCAAGAAAAAATTTTAACACCTTTTGCCATCTAACAGGACTATCACATTGCGCTTACCACAATCAAAAGACTTTGAAAAAGCGTTCGTTAAGGTTAAGTGGTTTTAGCAAGCGATTTGATAAGGTTGCGAGCGATGACGATTCTCTGAATTTCGCTTGTTCCTTCGCCAATTTCGCATAACTTCACATCGCGCAGCATTCGTTCGACAGGATATTCTCTTGAGTATCCATTTCCGCCGAGAATTTGGATGGCATCGCGGCAGACCTGTGTGCCAATCTCGGAAGCGAACAGTTTACACATCGCTGCCTCTTTTGAATACGGGACTTTTTTGTCCTTCAGCACTGCGGCGTGGTAAACGAGATGCTTCGCAGCCTCGATGTTCGTTGCCATATTAGCGAGTTTATATTGAATCATCTGGTGTTCACAAAGCGGGACACCGAACTGTTTGCGCTCGGTTGAATACTTAAGTGCGACCTCAAAAGCGCCCTCAGCGAGTCCCAATGCGAGCGCACCGATACTGATTCTGCCGCCATCCAAAGTCTTCATAAATTGGATGAACCCTTCGCCCTCCTCGCCGAGCCTATTTTCGACAGGGACCTTGACATCCTCAAAAATCAACTCGGCTGTATCGGAACCGCGCAAACCTAATTTGTCTTCCTTTTTGCCTGGCCTAAATCCTGGCATACCCTTTTCGAGGATAAACGAACTGATTCCGTGATGTTTTCGCTTGGGGTCAGTGACCGCCGTTACAGTGGCAATTTCGGCATACGAAGCGTTAGTAATGAAGATTTTGGAACCGTTGATAACATAATGGTCGCCTTTCCAGACGGCGGTAGTCTGAGTTCCGCCTGCGTCGGAGCCGGCGTTAGGCTCGGTAAGTCCGAAAGCGCCTAATTTGCGTCCTGTCGCCAAATCGGGCAGATATTTCTCTTTCTGAGCCTTGTTACCGAAAGCCATAATCGGAAATGTGCCGAGTGAATGATGCGCAGCGAGAGTGATACCCATACTTCCTGAAACTTTCGAGAGTTCCTCAACAGCGATGATGTAAGAAAGAGTGTCCGCATTACCGCCGCCGTATTCTTCTGGAACAGGAATACCAAGGATTCCCAACTCGCCCATCTCTTTTACGACATCAAGGGGGAACTCGTTTTTCTCGTCTATTTCGGCGGCAATAGGGGCGATGCGTCTCTGCGCAAAATCTCGCACCATATCCATTATCATCTTCTGCTCTTCGGTAAACTCCCAATACATATGCAAACCCTCTTATATAAGTTTCAATTAGGATAGCCGCCGCTTAAGGTTTTTCTTAATGAACTCTACAATCTGGCTGATTTCGGTGCCAGGCAAAAAGATTTCGTCAGCAGCGCCCATCTGTTTAAGTTTTTCAGCATCGTCAAGCGGAATTATACCGCCAACAAGAATAAGCACATCATCAAGGCCACGCTCTTTAAGCAGGTTCGCAATGCGAGGTACCAGCGTCATATGAGCACCGCTTAAGATGCTCAATCCCACAACATCAACATCTTCTTGCACAGCCGCTTCAACAATCTCTTCTGCAGTTCTGTGAAGACCTGTGTAAATGACTTCAAAGCCTGCGTCTCTCAAACCCGCAGCCACTACTTTTGCGCCTCTGTCGTGTCCGTCAAGACCAGGTTTACCGACTAAAACGCGGACCTTTCTTCCTTCCATTCTCCTGCACCCCAATTCCACGCAAAACATTTTAATAATATCCAACGGTATGGTCAAATACTTAATACATTCTCAAGAACAGATGAGAAGAGAACAAATACAAACCATAGGTATTAAGACACAGGGTCGGATGAAGGGGTAGGAGAATAAAGAAGCGATGAGATTTCAGACTTCGTAAGTGAGCGAATAGCACCTGAGGAGAGGTTCTTATCGCGAATGGGACCAAACCCAATTCTTATCTGACTGCGTACTTTTAACCCGTATTTTGCAAAAAGCCGTCTGATATGGTTTCTCTTTTCGCCTGACGCAACTGTTACTTCAAGCCAAGAGCCGTCTTTCTCATTCCTTAAAAAACGGATTTCTTTGACGGTCAGTCTGCCATCAGAGGAGAATGCGCCCTTATCTTTAATCTGCCTAATGGCCTCAAACTCTATCTTTGGAATAACATAAATCCGATAGATACTCTCAATGCCGCTATCTGGACGAGAAAGGCGGTTTGCGAGCTCTCCGTCGTTCGTTAAGAGAATAAGCCCTTCGGCGGTTTTGTCAAGTCTGCCGACAGGAATAACCTTTTCTGGGATAAGAGAGAGGAGACGCGCGATGGTTTTCTCAAAAGACTCAACGAGAGTCACAGAATAGCCGCGTGGTTTGTAAAGCAGGTAGTAAACCTTCGGAGCGGATTTAACCCTCTTTCCATCTACACAAACCTTATCGGAGTCAGGGTCAACAACGGTGCCAAGTTTCGTAACAACCCTGTCATTAACTGAGACCCTACCCTCAAGAATGAGTTTCTCGGCGAAACGGCGTGATGCGAAACCAGAATCCGCTATGTACTTTTGAAGTCTAACCTTGTTCACTTTGAAAGTCTACCTCGCTTACAACAAAAGAGATTAAGGATGACGAGGAGGGAGGGGCATAGAAAGAATCGCAGATTCTTCACACGCCTCCACGACTTGCAGGAGTTTGGCAATCCGCTCGCGTTGATAGTCAAAAGCGGCAAGTTTGAGTTCTTTCAAAAGAATAAGCCGTGCTGATGCGTACCTGTCAAGTGCTATAAGGAGCATATCTCGGCGCGATTTGGGATAGTATGTGTTAAGCGCACGCCTTGAAATCTCATCTCCCTCGCTGATCAGGTCAACAGCAGCGTGAAGCGGATGCACAAGTTCTCTATTTCCGCTTTCGGAACGCTTCTCAGGCGCTCCGCACCCGTTACTGAAAAGAATTACCACTACACTCACAAGAACGAATATCCATAAGACACGCATATTCCTTTTCCTTATTCTCGCCTGATTTGCGACATAAGTTCATTCGCAGACTGGCAGTCGTTTTCCCATTTGTCTCTTTCGCCTTCTTTAAGTTGTGGGATTTGCCCTATCTCCCTGAGATAGGCATATATCTTGCGCATAGCCTCGTATATATCCATAGCACACATAAGATACAAAGTGCTTTCATCAAGTACCGCCCGCTTCGGGTCTCCGCCACCGTCTTTTACCTGCACATACTCCTCGTTGTAAATCTGCTCCGCTATACTTTGTAGTTTCAGCGCTTGGTCATGAACAACTTTAAGAGGAATATTCGTTGATTCCTGATAAAGTTTGTCAATTACAGCAACTCCGTCTCCGACTACCTTCTCAATCCGTGGGAGGTTAGTATCTTTTGACATTCTCTTCGCATTAAGCAGGCGCTCCTTGAGTTTCGCCATCATCTCCTCATAAGCTTTGAACTCGGGCGTATTGGGATGCTTTAACGCAGGCTGTTTGTCCTGCGTCCCCTTCATTGTCGAAAGAACTACCACTACAATCACAATAAGCGGTATAAAAAGTAAGAACAAAACCGCCTTTGAACGAGGTTTCTCTTGCTGCTCCGACGGTTCTTTCTGTTCTATTTCATCGTCCATCTTTTATCCCCCAAGGCTATTACTTGTCGGTTAAACCTTTTGAAAAATTGGCATCTTTCTTACGCATCACAAGCAAAGATTGGAGCTCACCAATCTTCGGATATTCTGATATTTCGTATTCGGCTGCAAGTTGATTAAGAATCCTTTCAGCCTTGCTGTACTTCTCCAGTACGGAATTGAGTATTCTGTCGCGCTCATACTGGTCGTCAATGTTTAGCGCCTGTGTGTAAAGTTCGTATCCTTCATCAATAAGAGATTTCGCCTCGTCAATACGAGGATAAGGTGAAGGTTTTTCCGGTTCCTTGGTCGTCGTTTTCGACTGGCTTTCATCGTAGTCAGAAGACGAACCACATCCTGTTATAAGTAAGAGCACAAAAGCGAACAAAACAACATATTTCATAAAGATGCTCCTTAATCACCAACGCCTGCCTGTTTGTCCGCTTCGTGTATGTCACTTTCGAGTTGCCTTATTTTACTATCAAAATTTCCGGGCAACTCACGGTTCGCCGCCTTATACATTCCTTCAACCTGTGTCCAGATACTACGAGCCCTGCGTAAAAGGTCAAGTGCCGCCCTGTATTTAGGGGTAGCCTGAGCTTTGCCCTCCTCGTAGTCAACTCTGCCTGCTTCGGAAAGGAGTCTTCCCCCTTGGTCTGCCAGTGCATCAGCCTCCGATACGAGTTGTTGAACACGCCTTTCATCTACATCATAATAGTTCATTTTTCTTCCTTCTTCCTCCTTGCCACCACCAGAAGAAGCGATTATGATTATCAGTATAAACATTATTCCACCAACTATCCCAAAGATGAATTTCGGGTCTTCAGTCACGCTCTTCTTCTTCGGAGGAATAGGTGGTGCGTACTCTTCTGCTTCGTAGACATCATCCTCGTAGTCAGATTTCTCCATCCTTGAATTCCTATGAGAAAGCGCTTTTCGCCCATACTTGCTCGAATGCCCTCGTCCTCTGTTGTACTTCTGATATTGCATTTTACCAAACTCCCCTGCTCTGACACCTACATTATAGAACGGTTCAACACCAAAATTCAAGTAGTAAATTTCACTTTTTTGAAGGTCTCCCTCTTTTAAGTGCCCGTTCTATCTGACGCCTCGCCTCGCGCTTTCTGATTGCCTCTCGTTTATCATAAGACTTCTTGCCTCTACAAAGCCCCAGTTCAACTTTCATTCTACCCTTATCATTGAAGTAGACCGAAAGAGGCACCAGCGTTAAACCCTTCTCCTCGAGTTTCTGCTCAAGATATAAAATCTCCTTCTTGTGAAGGAGTAATCTTCTGTTTCTGTTCGGCTTATGTTGCTTTTTTCCCGCCGGAGGATATTCGCCGATGTGCATCCCAATTAAAAAGACTTCTCCGTTCTTCACACGGGCGTAACCTTCTTTAAGAGAGATGCGCCCAAGCCTTGTAGCCTTCACTTCAGTTCCCAACAGGGAGATTCCTGCTTCAAACTTTTCGAGGATGTCATAGTCCTGTCGCGCCTTCGCATTCGTCATTATGACACGCATCACTTCATCGCTTTCTCGTTTATTCTGCCTATGATTCTCAAGTTGTCGTATTTAACCGTCGAGCCGATGGCGAAAAGGCTGATATGTCCGCTCTGATACCGAGAGTTTTCAACAGAAAGTACCTGCTCTTCATCAATCCAAAGAGAAAGAATATTTCCTTTCTTCTGAATTTTGATATGATACTTCTGCATAGGCTTCGCCTTCGAGTTCTTTTTTGCTATGTCAATACCGAGGGCGGCGTGCTGATTATATCTTATGACATCCAAAGCAGGACCGAGTTCTACAAGCCCAACTCCGAAGAGGTAGTTGTATCCTTTCTCCCCGTCGTCGCAGATTGTTGCTTGAATGTTCGGACGGCGCGGGTCGGTGGAATAAGCATCGAATTCAAGAATGACATCACCATCAATGATTCCCTTCCAGAGGAAGCCATGAGAACCCGAGCCACGCAGTTCGCCATTTTCAATCTGCCAGACCGAATCATGCATATCGAAGATAGAATACCAATTGTATTCTTTCCAATCTTTGAGTTGTGAGTCTTCAGAGAAATCGTAGAAGACTTCAAAGATACCAAAACCTATGTCAGGGCGCTTAAGAACCCTACCTGCGAAAACGCTTGATGCAACTGTTAAATTCTTCCTACACTCGGCAAGTTTGCCTTCGATTTCAGTACGATTTTTCTTCACGAATTCCGAGTGGCTATGCTGATTCAAAAGTTTCTGGTAGAGGAGAAGCGCCGCTGCATAATCCTTTGCCGAGAGTTTCTCCTCCGCTTCCTTATAGATTCCTTCAACAACATCAGAACCTGCAGGCTGCGCATCACCGCCTGATGAGATTGGAGAACCACCGCTTAAGCGCCCCATCAATCTCCTTATCTCTTCTTGATTAGCACCGGGCCTGCGGAGCGCTTCAAAAAGCGCCTTTTCCGCGTCCTTCAGGCGCCCGCGTTCAAGATAAAGAAGCGCAAGTGCCATCCATGATTCAGGTTCATCCTCTCCCATTTTCCTAAACGCGAACTGTTTGAGAGTGTCGGATGAGATTTGAACAAACGGAAGTGTGAAAATGCCCCTCGTTTGACTTGAAAGCGTTAAGCGCATCTCTTTCACTTCAACAACCTTTCCGTCAACCTTTCCAAGCCGTTCAAGTGAGATGACCATATGTTTATTGATGCACTCTGAAAACGCATCTTCAACAGCCTTATACAGCCGCATCAGCAACCCCAGTTCATTGATTTCCGTCACAACATCAGGATGCGAGTCGACAAACTGCTTGCTTTTCTTTATCTCCTCGTAGAGTTTCATCGCCTCGGGATAGACACGGTTCTGGACAAGCATCCGCGCCATAGAGAGTTTTTGCTCAAGTTCTGACTGCGCCCCGGCAGGCTGTTCTTCCGATGTGGCTTGCTTCTGTGCTGCAATGTATTCCCGCAACTTCTCTCTCACAACCTTGACATAGTCAGGAGGCGCATAACGGTTAATCTCTTCGGCAACTTTGGTCGCTTCATCGTATTTCTTCTGCGCAAGATATGTGTTTATGCGGTCAATATCGTCAGAATAACGCTCAGAGATTACACCCTGAAGTCGTTTCGCTTCTCTCTGCACCTTATCCCAGTAACTCGTGCCCTTGAACTTTTCAGGAAAACTGCGGTAGAGTTCCAATGCCTGATAAAATTTGTCTTCCGCCTTGAGTCTGATAACCTGCTCCGATATCTGAAGGAAAAAGTTACACGCCTGCTCCTCGAGGTTTTCTTCTCCTCTCGGTTGAGTCCCTTCGGAAGCCGTCCTTTGCTTAGCAGACTTAAAAACCTCTATCAATGCGAGAGCAGTATTCCCTTCGTCAGAGTCGGGATATTTACAAGCAAACTGCTCCAAGCGCTTAATTATCTCGTCCGTCTTCTCACGATTGTTCTTGATGAACTCGGAGAGTTCAAGCCACTCACGCTGCGCCTTCGCTTGCACCTCGGCTACCGTCTCTTCGCTTGTATCAGAAGGCCGTTGAACTACTACACTGGGGGTTGGAGAAACAGGGTTCGTCTCGCCCGTAGGCAGACTCTCATTCTGCAGATTCTCACTTCCGCTGCTCGGTATAAGTTTTACAACGATGATAGCAATGACGACCAAAATAATTACGAGTGCAACAGCGGTCGCCATTTTGCCAACAAGAATAGACTGCTGATAGGTTGCGAGTTTAGACTGTCTTGGCACAGGGGCAGGAGCAACCTTCACTTCCGCAGAAGATTCCTTTACAGAAGACTCCTTCGCCGAAGGCTGGATTTGTTGCTCTTTCTTCGCCTCAGCCTCAAATATCGCTCTTTGAATAGAAAGAATATCATCCAACTGTTCAGAAGTAAGATAGCCTTTCTCGACCGCTATTTCGCCGATTCTCTTTTCTGCCAAGCCAAACTTGCGCATCTTCTCTTGAATTCCGAGACATTCGTTAAGTTGTGCTGGAGAAAGGTATCCTTTTTTGAGAGCGATGTTGCCGAACAAAAAATCCTTCTTTTCAGGCATATCATTGTTTCCCTTAAATTTCCTTCTCCTAAATTTAACCCAAAAATCTAATATTTCAACCGCAAAAGTGGAGACATTTTTCAGGTAGCAAAAACAGATGACAGAAAGATGAAAGAGTAAGTATCCTCATCAAGAAAAACGACTCGCTCCAAGCTACCAACCAAAGCGATATTAACTTTCACTCGTGTTCGTTTAAAGGAAAGGTGAGTTAGTCATAGACGAAAGAGATTTGTAGTCGCGAGATGTAAGGTTTGACTCTCTCAGATAGGTTAGGTATTGCCCGCAGTTCGAGCCAATCAAGTTCTCCCGCAACTCTCCAATAGAAACCAACACTTCATAGCCGTAATCTTCAAGTTCCTGAACAAGCGTCCTGTAAGACTCGGGCATACAAGGGTCAACGAGAGATTTCAGTCGGTTTCTGAAAGCATTTTCTGTCGGATTAAGCGGAGTAATCTTAATGAAGAAGAGTTCTGGGTCAAAGTATTTTCTCAGAACAGAAGGCTCAATCGGATATTGGGTCGACGCAGCGAAATTGAGAGTAACTTTTCTATCACCGGTTTTGAACCATCTTCTGCCATATTCAGCGATTGTCTGAAAATCCCATTTCTTTATAGGGATGATTATGTCTCTCGCCGTTTCATCAGTAGTATGAATCGAAAACTGAAGTTGGAAGTTGCCGTCTCGATAAAGGCGGTTTTTAACCTCAACAAGGCGCTCAAAGAAATCGACAGAAGTTCTCGGAGCAACCGTCGAGATAGAAGGAATGATTCGTGATGAGGCGATGATAGATGGAAGCCGTTCGAGAACATCGATAACCGCAGAGTTCAGAGCAGGTTCTCCCATTCGAGCGAACTGAATCTTCAATGTTCTGACAGGAATCTTGAAAGGCGGTTTAGAGAAACCGAAACGGTTGTGAATAAGAAAAAGAATTTGGGCAACAATCTCGTCAGCGGTAAGTTTGCCGAAGTAAGAGCCACCAGCGTCGCACATTGGACAACCAATGGGACACCCATAAAGAGTAGAAACGAGAAGAACCCATTTATAGGAACGGGGATTAGGAGGTTGGACAGATTCAACGCATTCGATACAGTGCTTTAATCCGTCAGTGCGGAGTTTTAACACATAGACTTTGGCGATGTTTTCGTCACCGAACTGCGCAATGAGTTCCATTTCAGCCCCTCCTTTTGGCGATACAAGAAGCAGCAAGAAGCGCGTCAGAGGCGGCAACGGCTATATAACGCTGGTCGGAAGGACGATGAACCGTGCCACAAAGATAGAGACCTTCTATATTAGTTTCAGAAGTCTCAAAGTTGACAGATATGGGCTTGAAGGATTCAAGAAGTCCATCGTTTGGAATGCGTCCTGCAGCGATAAGAAGTCCATCAGCAAAAAACTCCCCCTTGCTGGAGAGGGCTAATACGCCGTCTTCGGAAACAGCGAGTTTTTTAACCTCGACACCTTCGACAATTTCGATACCCATAGCTAAAGCCCGCTCAACTAATAGAGGAAAAGTTCTTGGCGACTTTCGTGTGAGAATTATCGCTTTTTTAGAACGCAACGCAAGAGTAATCGAGTAATCGAAAGCGGCATCTCCTCCACCGATGACCAATACCTTACGCCACTTTTTCGGAGTATGAACGACTTCGTAGAATGCCTTTTTTTGACTGATAAGAGATTCTTCTCCCTTAACACCGAGTTTTCGAGGAACAGTGCCAGTTGCGAGAACAAGGAATTTCGACCGTATAGTCTCTCCATTTGAAAGATATGTAGAGAATCCATCTCGCGTTTTTTCGATGTTCAAGGCTTCTGAAATTCTGGTTGGAACCTGCCAGCGAGCAAGTTGTTTTTTTAGAAGCGTAGCGAAACGGGAACCCGATATTCCGTTTGGGAAAGAGAGCAGATTTTCGATTCTGCTCGCGTTGCGCGCGAGTCCTCCAACTTTCGAGCGTTCGACTAAAACCACAGGGATTGAAAGACGCGCAAGTTGCACTGCACAAGCAACACCAGCAGGACCTGCGCCAATCACCACCACTTCAACTTTCATAAGAGTGATTCCGTAAGCACGATAAGAGCGTAACCGTGTGCGGCAGTCTTCAGCGCAGAGAGATGGAGGTCTTCTGTGGTACTTGCGGTTGCATCCGCCACAACAAACGGTGTATAGCCGTTTAGGAAGGCTTCGCGTGCGGCAGTGTCACAACAAAGGTCGGTCATAACGCCGCAGATGACGACCTGTTCGGTAACAGTCTGTTTGAGAACGGCTTTAACGGCTCTCTTGGAGAAAAGTGAATAAGAAGGTTTGCGAATAACAATATCTTCTTTAAGAACAGGAAGGCGTATGTCAAGTGCGGCAAGAGGGTCAGATGGAGAAAGAACCTTGCTCCAAAAAAGGCGCATCGTTGGCGCTTCGTTTTTGCCGACAGCATAGTAACTAAAGAGCACAGGGCGTCTCTCTTTCCGGAATCTGCCAATAAGATTTATGATGTTTGAGATGATTGGTTCGGTTGCAGGAATATAGGCAGGCGATTCGGGCAAGGTAAAGAATTTTTGGATGTCAATGACAAGTAGAGCAGAGTTTTGGATGCGAAAAGCGATTTTGCGATAAGATGGTGCATATTTAAGCGCGGCTTTGAGCCAAAGTCGTGCTTTCTTTTTCAAGTCTTGTTTCGTGCAATATCGCTCAGCCATAGAAGCAGTACGCCTTAATCAGAAGAGATTTTTCCGTTCTTGAGTCTCGCAGCGTAGACGCGGGTGCGCTCTTGCAAAGAAGCAGGGTCTACGGCTTTTTCCATCATATCTTGGTAACGGATTTTCCCCTGAATAAAGAGTTCAAAAAGAAAGTCATCGAGGAGAATCATACCTTCTTTTTTGCTCGTGACTATGGCGTTAGGTAATTGATATGTCTTGTCTTCACGAATGAGGTTAGCGATAGCAGGAGTAGAAATCATAATCTCAAAGGCTGCGATTCTTCCAGTTCCTTCGGCTTTCGGAAGTAGTTGTTGTGTAATTACGGCGAGAAGTGCGGTAGAGAGTTGAGAACGGATTTGCGCTTGCTGATTAACAGGAAAAGCGTCAATGATTCGGTCAATGGTCTGTGCTGCACCGATTGTATGAAGCGTAGCAAACACGAGATGTCCTGTTTCTGCGGCAGTGATTGCAGCCTGCATAGTCTCGAGGTCGCGCATCTCTCCGATAAGAATCACATTAGGGTCCATACGAAGAACTCTGCGAAGAGCCTCAGGAAAACTCTCGACATCAACATAGACTTCCCTCTGGGTTATAAGGGATTTTTTGTGAGAGTGATAATATTCGATAGGGTCTTCGATAGTAACGATATGTCGGTCCAACTCGGTATTGATGAAGTCAATCATCGTAGCAAGCGTTGTGGTCTTGCCGGAGCCAGTAGGACCTGTAACGAGAAAGAGACCGCGAGGTTTTAAGAGCAGGTTTTTAACCTGCTGAGGAAGTCCTATCTCTTCGAATTTCATAAACCGTGTTGGGAGAACACGAATAGCGATTCCAATAAAGCCACGCTCTTTGAAGATAGAGACTCGGAATCGGGCTTTGTCTCCGTAAGCGAACGCGAAGTCGGTAGTGCCTCGTTCGGAGAGTTCCTGCTGGCAACGGTCAGACGCTATCGCCTTCATAAAGTTAGTTGTGTCTTCGGCAGTGAGAGGCGGACTTTTAATGGGGCGAAGTCTGCCATGAATGCGGAACACAGGAGGCGATTGAACATTAAGATGGATGTCAGAAGCCTCTTTCTCAATAGCCAAATCAAGGAGTTTCTCTATGTACATTTGATGCCTCCTATGGGGCATTTCGTAAACTTAAGTTACAATGTAATGATTTCCTGTGCTGCTGTGACTCTTAAAACCTCTGCAATAGATGTAATACCGCGTCCTGCCTTACTTACGGCGTCTTGCTGGAGAGTAAACATCCCCGCGCGAATAGCAGCTTCGCGAATCTGATGGACAGGAGCCTTCTTAAAAGTCAACTCGCGCAGTGTCGAGTCCATAGTAAGGATTTCGAAGACACCGAGTCTGCCGTGGTAGCCACGATAGCCGCATTCAGGACAGCCAACAGGACGGAAGAAAGTCATTTCATTCGCTTGACTCCTTGAAAGTCCGATTGCTCTGAGTTCAGAGTCTTCTGGAGTATAAGGCTCTCTGCAATGGGTACAGAGGACGCGAACAAGACGCTGCGCCATAATGCCGATAACAGCAGAAGCGACAAGAAAAGGTCTAACACCGAGGTCAATGAGACGCGGAAGCGCAGAGGGAGCGTCGTTTGTGTGAAGAGTTGAGAAGACGAGGTGGCCTGTAAGTGCAGCCTGAATAGCAGTATCAGCGGTCTCTTTGTCACGGATTTCACCGACGAGGATAATGTTCGGCGCCTGTCGTAGCATCGCTCTAATGATACGTGCGAATGTCAAGCCGACTTTTCGGTTGACCTGACACTGATTGATTCCTGGAATATGGTATTCTATGGGGTCTTCGGCAGTGATTATTTTTACATCAGGTCTGTTCAACTCTTGAAGCGCGGCATAGAGAGTAGTCGTTTTGCCAGAGCCCGTCGGTCCTGTCACGAGGAAGATTCCGTTTGGCCGCTTGATTATACGCTTGAACCTCAGATAGTCCTGCTCATTGAATCCCAATTTATCGAGCGAAACCAACCCTTTTTCACGGTCGAGAATTCGTATGACAACAGACTCTCCCCATGTCGCAGGCACCACGGAGACGCGCAAGTCGAGTTCTCGTCCGAACATTTTGAGTTTGATGGAGCCGTCTTGCGGTCTGCGTTTCTCGGCAACATCCATTTTCGACATAATTTTGATACGAGAAACGATAGCACCCTGAAGCCGTTTCGGTGGTGACTCCTGTTCTACGCAGATTCCGTCAATCCTATACCTAATGCGCAATCTCTTCTCAAACGGCTCTATGTGGATGTCACTTGCTCGCCCTTTTACGGCTTCTGCTATGATTGTGTTGACGAGTTTAATGACAGGTGCGTCTTCAACCTTAACCTCTTCTCCCTCACCAAGTGCAGCCTCAGCCGCCTCCTCCATACCGCGTATCGTAACCTCGTCCAATTCTTCGCCCGCCTGTTCAGCCATTTTTTCGAGTTCGCTCGTCTCAGTCGTATATCCGTAATATGTGCGCAAAGCATCTTCAACAGCATCAGGCGAAGCGAGAACACAGTCTATCTCTTTGTTAAGGATAAAACGGACATTGTCAACGCTCTCAAAGTCAAGCGGGTCGCTAACGGCAAGAGTCACTGCGCGAGGCTTGTCTTGAATAGGAATGACCTTGTGTTCAATAGCAACATCCTTAGGAACAATAGCGATAACATTTTCAGGGATGTTGATTGAGGAAAGGTCAATGTAAGGCATACCGAACTGCTTGGCGAGTGCTTGCGTAACCTGTGCAGGGGTTGCATAACCGAGTCTAACGAGTGCCTCACCGATGCGGCATCCCTCTTTTTTCTGGAATTCAAGCGCTTCTTCAACCTGCTCAAAAGTGACAACGCCCATCTCTTGTAGGATAACACCGAGTAGCGCTCGCTTCATAACCCGTCCTCCTATACACAAAGAGGCGCATAATTCCCAAAATCCAAGAATAAGTCTATAGCATCGGCGCACAAAAATCAAGCAACCATTGGGAATAATCAAGGAAAGTTAAGAGAAAGCGAAACGACTGAGATGCAAAACACGGAGAACAAGAAAGAAACAGATAACAAAAGATGATTTGGTTTCAATTGAAGAAAAAAAGCGATAGAATTTTCGTTTAAGAGTTTAGGTTTGAGCGAAGTCTATGGGCTATACTGTAGCGTTTGTAGGGAAAGGAGGCGTAGGAAAAACCACTCTCTCTGCGCAACTCGTTCGGTTTCTCGTCAATAGAAAGGCAGGTAGTGTGCTGGCGGTTGATGCTGACCCAAACAATAATCTTCATCTTGCGCTCGGCGTTAAAGTCCAAAAAACAATCGGAGATATGCGTGAGGAGTTGGCGAAAGATACGCTTTCATCTCCGGGAATCAGCAAAGAACGCATCTTTGAATACAAGTTGCAAGAATTATTGGTAGAAGAGAAAGGGTTTTCGCTTCTTGCGATGGGGAGGCCAGAAGGACAAGGATGTTATTGCTATGTGAACCACATATTAAGGCGGTATTTGGACATTCTACAAGACGACTATGCGTATGTGGTGATTGATACGGAAGCAGGAATGGAGCATTTATCAAGGCGGACAACTCGGAATCTGGATTTGATGTTGATTGTATCGCAGTTAACCGAAGCGTCGGTTTTGGCAACTGAGAGGATTACAGAACTTGCGCGGAGTTTACCCGTAGGCGTAAAGGCAATGGGTGTGATACTGAATATGGTGGTTTCGTTTTCGAACAGTACTTCAGAGAAATTAAGAAACAGAATAAAGAAGATTCCGCTTGAAGTATTAGCGGAAGTTCCGTATGATGAGAAGATGAGCGGGTTTGGAGAGGGAACGAGCGGAGACATCTGCCCGCAGGTTGCAGCATTGTATGAGCGCATCCTGAGGAAGGAACAGTTTTAAGCGGTAGTTCGACAGGAGGGGTAGAAGATGGTGTTATTTGGGCAGATACTCTTAACGACAGGACTGATAACACAAAAAGACTTGGAGTTAGCGATTGAGGAGCAGAAGAAGTCACCACGGTTATTAGGAGAGATTTTGCGGGAGCGCGGATTGTTGAGCAGGAAGGATTTGTGGGAGGCGTGGACAGCGCAGTTAGTACTGAAGACGCCGCAGATAGGCGCTCTTAAGGCGCCGCTTGAAGTGAGGCGGCTTGCGTTCGGCGAGTTAGCGGAACATTACAATGCGACGCCGATTTCAGTCTCCCAAAATGAGACGGTGCTACTGATAAACTCGAAGAATGATTTTCCCATATTAGACGATTTGAATGTGCTTTATGGGATAGAGCAGATAACAGTAGTAGTAACGAGCAAGGAACTTGAGGACGAGTTAAAGAAGACTTATCCTAACGCAAGAATAGCGAAGTGTGCAAAATGCAGTGAGAGTGTAGCATCGCAAACGACAAGGATAATGATAACAGAAGAGAAAAAGGTGCTCTTTGTTTGTGACGAGTGTTATAAGCAGATAGAACGCGATACAGGAATCTTTGAAGAAGAAAATAGGTAAGTTATCAATAGGGGGTTTTATTGATGCCTATACCTGATGTAAAGGAGAAATGGACAGGAGGAATCGTGGAAGTGTGGATAGGCGCGACCTCAAAGGAAGGAGGCACGCGCACATCTACTGTGAGGATAGGTGGTCAAAAGGGGTTGCCATTCCATCATTTTGAAGGAACGAACGGAAACAAACCTGTTATTGCAGCACATATCATAGACATTGAGCCTGAGGAATGGCATCCGCTTTTGAAAGAGCCGTATAGGAATGTATACAGCGATGTAGGTAGATGGGCGAAATACTGCGTTGACGAGTTAAAAGTTGATATGGTGGCGATGAGTCTCGTCGGTTGTCACCCGGATATGGGAAACAAGGACGCAGATTATGCGGTTGAACAGGTAACGAAGTTGAAGAACGCGGTCGGAGTGCCATTGATTATTTGGGGCTGTGGGAATATTGAGAAGGACAATGCGATAATGCCTAAGGTGAGTTCTGCACTCAGAGGAGAGCGTGTGCTTTTGGGTTCAGCGACACAACATAATTACAAGACAATCTGCGCAGTAGCGCAAGCAGACGGACACTGTATAATTTCGGAAGCACCGCTCGATATCAACATCGGCAAACAAGTGAACATTCTTTTGTCGGATATGGAATTTCCGCTTGAGCGGATCGTTATGTTTCAGGCGACAGGTGCATTAGGCTACGGTTTTGAATACACATACTCGATTCAGGAGAGACAGAGGCTCGCGGGCCTCGGTGGGGACAAGTTGATGGCTATCCCAATGCTTGCAACGGTTGGACAGGAAGCGTGGAAAGCGAAAGAAGCGAAAGCGCCCGAAAACGAGGCTCCACAATGGGGAACCGAAAAAGTCCGTGGCCCTCTCTGGGAGATAATCACAGCGGTGGGAATGCTATTAAGCGGCGTGGATATACTACTTATGCGCCATCCTGACGCTATCCGCGCAGTCCAGAAATACATTTCCAAACTCTGGCAGTAGGCGAAAGAAAAATCGTATGAAGGCGACGCAACTTCAGATTAGTGCGGTTTCGTTTATGAACGAATCTAATCAGACAAGTGCGTATAAGAATCTGGTTCGGCTTTTCAACAAGGAATAAAAAAATTAGTAGGAGGAATAAGAAATGATAGCGATTGCGGAGAGAATCAATGGGATGTTCAAGGATGTGCGTCAAGCAATCGCCGATAAGAACAAGAAGGTCATTCAAGACCTCGCCCGTAGGCAGAGCGAAGCAGGCGCGGCATATCTTGATGTGAATGTTGGGACGGCTGCGCGTGACCAAATCGGCGCGATGAAATGGCTTGTCGAAACGATACAGGAAGCGGTCCAAACACCGCTCGCATTAGACAGTCAGAAACTTGATGTAATCAAGGCAGGGCTTGAGGTAGCCGACAAGCCGGTCCTTATTAACTCTTGCCAGGCTGACCCTGAGAAGTTGGACAACTATCTCGCACTGTGCAGCGAGAAGAACGCAAGTCTGATATGTCTTACGATGGACAAAGAAGGAGTGAGCCAAGATATAGCAAAACGCCTTGACAATGCGATGCTCATCTTGACAAAAGCACAGGAGCACAATGTTCCCATCGAACATATATTCATTGACCCTATTTTCTTGCCTGTGAATGTTGACCAGAGACAGCCAAAGATGATACTCGAAGTCATCCAGCAGATAAAACTGATGAATGACCCTCCCCCACATATCACCTGCGGACTTTCAAACATATCACAAGGAACCAAAAACCGTCAATTAATCAACCGCACGGCGCTTGTGATGTTCGTTGCCGCGGGGATGGATTCTGCCATCTGCGATGTATTGGACAAAGAACTGATAGACGCATGGATAACGGCTGAAATGCTATTAAACAAGATGATATATTCGGACGACTACATCAAAGCTGCCATTGCATCAGTGCACCGTTAGCGTGATTGAGATTCACATAAGGCTTTGAAACGCTCTGTATACCTCTACGATAAAGCGGAGTCTTTTTCCCTTCCAACAAGAAAGTCACCGATAAAGGCTTCCGTCGAGACTGGAATAGCACATAATCAATATGAGCAAAATCACCTTTTAAACAGACTTCAGCAAACGGAATTTCTACTAAAAAAAGGCTGTCTCTCTCGATTCTTACAAGAAAGATTGGTATCCTATAAAACGGTCTTGCTTCTTTTAGGAGGAGCAGAATGGACGAGACAGTAACCATCAGCATAATGGGAAAAAAGCACAAGGTGCCTGCGAGTTTGACGATAATGAGAGCAATGGAGTATGCAGGTTATAAGTTGCTGAGAGGATGCGGTTGCAGAGGTGGTTTCTGCGGTGCCTGTGCAACGGTCTATCGGCTACCAGGCGATTACAAATTGAAGGTTGCGCTCGCTTGTCAGGAGACAGTAAAGGACGGAATGTATATCACACAAATTCCTGCTTATCCATCTATCAAGCAGACCTATGATATAACGAAACTGCGTCCTGAAGCGCAAACGATTCTTTACTATTATCCGACGACTTATCGGTGCGTGTCTTGTAACACTTGCACGAAGTCCTGTCCGCAGGATATTGATGTGATGGGTTATGTTCAGGCGGTACTGCGCGGGAACATCACGGAAGCGGCGAACCTGTCGTTTGACTGCGTGATGTGTGGTTTATGCGCAACAAGGTGTCCCGCTGAAATACCACAATTTCTGGTAGGAATCTTATCACGGCGGCTTTACGGAAAGTATATCGCACCGAAAGCACTCCATACGCGCGAAAGAATCGCGGAGATTAAAGCAGGCAAATACGACCAACCGTTAGAGAAGATTATGAAAATGGATACGGCGGCACTTAAGAAACTTTACGAAGAGCGTAAAATCGAGAAGTAGGAGGCAAAAAATGTATCCTGAATCTATGAGGAACTTGATAAAGATAGTTGAGAAGAGTCGCGAGGAGCGGCTGAAGCAACCGATGATGCCATCTTTCAGCGTCGAAGAGAAGAAAAACCTCTTGTCGAAGTTCCATCCGGATTTCAAAAGCGAGAAGATGAGGCAACTATTAGTCGGACCCAACAAAGAAGAGAAAACTCCACACGAGGTTGCCGACCTCATCGAGGCATATTCGCTGGTTAACCCGATGAAATATAAAGCAGGGAAACCGGCATACAGCGTAGATGTGCTTGTGATTGGCGGAGGCGGAGCCGGCGTAGCGGCGGCACTGATGGCTAATGAGGCAGGCGCTCAAGTACTGCTATCAACGAAACTCCGTCTTGGAGATGCGAATACGACGATGGCACAGGGCGGTATCCAGGCGGCAGACCGTCCTGAAGATTCTCCTGTAATACACTATCTCGATGTTATCGGAGGTGGCAGTTTTACAAATATCCCTGAACTCGTCCGAGCGCTCGTAATGGATGGACCTGAAGTAATCGGCTGGCTTGAAGACTTAGGGATGATGTTCGATAAAGACGCGCAAGGGAATATGATTGAGATACACGGTGGTGGAACTTCTATCAAGAGAATGCATTCGGCACGAGACTACACAGGAGGCGAAATTATGAAGACCTTGCGTGACGAGTTTCTGAATAGACGAATTCCATATATCGAGTTCTCACCGGCAATCGAATTGTTTACTGACGGTGAAAAATGCACAGGCGCTCTTCTGTACAATCTTGAGACATCAGAGTTGATTCCCGTGCAGGCGAAATGCACGATTCTTGCGACAGGTGGGAGCGGAAGACTCCATATTCAAGGGTTTCCGACGACCAACCACTACGGAGCGACTGCTGACGGGCTCGTCATCGGATACCGCGCAGGTGTGCCCTTCCTATTTATGGACACGATTCAGTATCACCCAACAGGTGCAGCCTACCCTGAACAAATCTTAGGACAATTGGTGACGGAGAAGGTGCGAGGGTTAGGTGCCCATCTTGTTAATATCGAAGGCAAACGGTTCGTTCGTGAACTCGAGACTCGGGATGCGGTTTCGGCTGCCATCATCCGCGAATGCACCGAGCGCAATAAAGGAGTCGTAACCCCCTCAGGACAGCCTGCGGTCTGGCTCGATTCTCCTGTGATTGACTTATTAAACGGAGAAGGAACCGTCAAAAAGCAGTTGCCTGCGATGTGGCGGCAGTATATAAGATTTGGAATCGATATGGCGAAAGAGCCGATTCTCACATATCCGACTCAACACTATCAAAACGGTGGGTTAAAGATTGACGAGTTCGGCAGGACGCCACTTAAAGGGCTTTATGCGGCAGGCGAGGTTTCAGGCGGTATTCACGGCAGAAACCGCCTGATGGGAAACTCTCTGCTTGATATCCTCGTCTTCGGAAGGAGAGCAGGCAGGAAAGCGGCGGAAGAAGCGAAGACTCTTGAATTCGGCGAATTGGGCTTGAACCACATCAAAAAATTCCACAAAGAATTAAAGGATGCAGGAATTAAACAAGAAAGATATAGTCCGATGATTCTGCCTGATTATCGTCCTGAACATCTGCGCCAAAGAACCGCACCGATTATCCCTTAACCTATACAAACAGCAAGAAGAAAATATATCAGGCTCATTTGAGTCTCTCCTCGACAAGGTAAATCGCGTTCTCTTTCCTTGCAAGATAGTAGAAACTGGTTACCGAATCAAACACGATGCTTTTTTCCCCCAGAGTGTAAGCGAGGATTCCATCGTAGGGCTTTCCTTCTATATCATCCACAACAACGCACCATTTGGTGCCTTCCATCGCTTTATAAACGATGTGCTTTGAGTCAGGACTAAAAAGGAGACCCCCTTCTGCGATAAAATCATACTCCTTGTGTTTCTTCACACCGACTACAACAAACCATTTCACTATATTGGCACCTTTCGCCACATAGGCTAATTGCTTTGAGTCAGGGCTAAAAACAAGCGAGTTTTCTCTGATGAGGGTATACTTTTCCTCCGCCTCTTTTTCGTCTATAACAACAAACCAATCGTCGTTCGCTTTCACGGCATAAGCGCAATGCTTACTGTCAGGACTGAAGATGAGCGCATAGGACTGATGCCGTCGTATTGCTTATGTTCTTTATCGTCAATAACGACACAGGATTTGCCACCTACCCGCGCGACATAGGCTATGTGTCTCCCATCAGGGCTGAAAACCAGGCTGCCTGTTACTATGTCATCGTATTCTTTCCCCTCTTTCGTATCTACGACAACCCGAACTTTATCTGCTGAACGGGCAATGTAAGCGATACGCTTTCCGTCAGGACTGAAAATCGGAGTGCCTGTTTCTATGTTGTAGTATTGTTTGCCTTCTTTCCCATCAGCAACGACGAGCCAATGATTACCGACCTGCGCAACATAAGCAAATCGCTCCGAGTCAGGACTGAAAACGAATGTTCCTACTCCAATTCCTTCGTATTGCTTCTGCTCTTTGCCGTCGAGAACGACGCACCACTTTTCGCCAACTTTGGCAATATAGGCAAGCCGTTTGGAGTCAGGGCTGAAAACGACTGAGCGTCCTATGATGTAATCGAACCGTTTCTCATCCTTCGTATCAATGACCACACAAAACTTGCCCTCCATTTTAGCGATATAAGCGAGCCGCTTCGAGTCAGAACTGAAAACAGGCTCGCCCACAATCTCGTCGTATTTCTTTCCTTCTTCCCCATCAACGACAACGAACATTTTATCGTCCGATTTGGCAACATAAGCGAGCCGTTTAGAATCAGGGCTGAAGACAGGAGCGCCAACAGAATCGTATTGCTTCCGTTCTTTACCATCGAGAAAAATGGACATCTTCTCGCCTGTTTTCACACCATAGGCAAGGTGCTTTAAATCTGCGCTTACTCTTATAGTCTCAAAAACCAATGTGGTGGGGTCGAATTGTGCGATAAGTTTTTCGGAGACATCTCTGTTCGATGAAACCTCCTGCGCAAAAACTATACAAAGAAACACAAAAACCACTGCGCTTAACATAATCCATTTCTTAACCATCCTGTCTCTCCTTATATAGTAAGCGCTTTTATGCATCATAGGCTAATCGATAGAAAAACGCCAGCAACAGAACGCATTTGCAGGATGTTCGTCAGGTGGACAGAAAATACATTCTGTTCTGATTCGCTCATCAATCGCCTTGGCAAAATTCGAGTATTCTACGATTCCAACAGGCTTACACGCGAAATCGGGCAATCCTTTACGCTTACGGGCTTCCTGAACACGGCAGGTATTCATCGTAAATATGAGTGTATTAGAGTCTGGACGTTCAATCGTCTGCTCGTTAATGTTCGCATAAAGGCGAAACTTGAGCGCAAGCGCGAGAGCATCGAGTCCTCCGCCTTGCTTTATCTCGAGTAGTTTCATTATACGCCGCGCCTCGACGACGGAAAACTTCTCCCAAGCGCGCCTGTCTAACTCAATCGCAGTTTCGATTCCGAATTCGTTTTCGACTTCAAGAAACCATAAACCATCGTGCGCAAGCCACCTTTTGCAGAGGTCCTCTATGTAATCGAAAAGTTGCTCTCGGTTAAAATCCTTCGGAGATTCGATAAACCGTTTTTTACTATTCTCTTTTTCCATTGGTTGCATCCTAATTCAAATCTTATTTACAGGAGACATCGAGCGGACACCTGAATGCTTACACCATTAGCGTCATCAAACTTTCTCAACAGCCTCAAGGATTTTTTGTGTGATTTGTGCAAACGACTTGGCGGCGGCGCTATCAGGGTTTTTTAAAACAATCGGGACTCCTTCATCTGAGGCGCCGACAACCGAAGGCTCAAATGGGACTGCGCCAAGATAAGGGAGTTTTTGAGCGTCGGCGAACTTTTTAACCGAATCGGTCTTTCCGAAAAGCGAGACCTCATTATGACAGTGAGGACAAATAAGAATACTCATATTCTCAACGATTCCGAGAATCCGTGCCGACATCTTACGGCAGAATGTGACGGCTTTTTCGACATCAATAAGTGCGACTTCCTGCGGAGTCGTCACAAGAACGACCCCATCGAGTCCCTCTATAATCTGCATAATCGTCAAAGGTTCATCGCCTGTTCCTGGTGGCGAATCCACAACAAGATAATCGAGTTCTCCCCATCGAACATCTTTGATGAATTGTTTGATGGCAGCCATTTTGAGAGGTCCACGCCATATTACAGCATCCGATTTATCAGGCAGGAAAAACGCGATTGAGACGACTTCCAAACGCTCATTGTATTTATACGGAAAAATCTTCTCCCCATCTGAATCAAGCCGCTTACCATCAATTCCAAGCATTTTTGGAACATTCGGACCGTGAAGGTCAACATCCAACAAGCCGACGGAAAGTCTCTGTTCAGAGAGCGCAGCGGCAAGATTGACGGAAACTGTCGTTTTTCCTACTCCACCTTTTCCACTTAAAACGAGTAGTTTGTGCTTGATTCGGCTTAAACTCTCCGAAATCTCTTGTTTCTCCCTCTGCCTTTCCTCATCCTGAAAACCGCTCAACGGACATTTTTCCTCAACCATTTTATTCCTCCTTCAAGATGTAAAACTCCTGTCCACCTGCCCTTCTTTTGATAATCAATCCCTCATTAAGCAAAGAGGAGAGCACTCCTTTCAGTTTATCTGTATCAGCACCTATCGCCGCCTTAAGTTCAACAAAAGTCACAGAGCGCCTTTTTATAACATCAAGAACAGTCTCTTTGAGTCTATCGTTGTCAGAAGACGCCTTTTTCGATTTCTCCTTACGCTCCGGCAGACTGAACGGGAACCCAAGCGATTCACCAATTTCACGCAGCCGTTTAAGCGAGACAGGTTTTACCTGCTTCTCGGAAGGTGGTCTGCGGACGGTATTCATCTGGACCTTATCAGGCTTGATTCTCTCAAGCGCATCTCTGATTGCGTCTATTTCCTTTGCACAATCGTTGAATCCTTCAAGCACCATAAACTCAATCTCAAGCCGCCCTTTGAACTGGTTTTTGAATTCTACATATCCTTCGATTACATCGTTGATAGAAAGTCCTTCAGCAGGACGGTGAATCCTTTTGAAAGCCTCCTGATTAGTTGTCGTCAGCGTGGGAACGACTATATCAGCAGAAAGAAGCGCTTTTCGGACTGAGGGATTAATGAGTAATGCGCCACCTGTAAGTACAACGATAGGCTTATCAGTAAACCGTTTTATTCCCTCAATAATCTCAGCGATATGGCTATTCAATGTCGGTTCACCTGAACCGCTAAATGTGATGCAGTCTAATCTGCCCTTATAAGATGAAAGGAATTCTTTAAGCTCACGGAGTACATCTTGAGCAAGCACATATTCTCGCCGTTCAATCGTTTTCAAACTCGTGCGTCCCTGTTGGCAATAGATACAGTCATAGCAACATGTCTTCGGCGGAATTATATCGAGCCCGAGCGATAAACCCAATCTTGCAGAAGAAACCGGACCGTATAAAAAATGCATCTGGACTCAAACCTCAAACTTTCTTCGTTGAAAATCGTGAACGAAAGAGAAACAAAAATTATTAGGGAAACCCAAACATCGTCGCCTACTTTTTTCTCTCTTTATGTCTTACGCTCAGCCTCGCCGCGTGCAAACAAGGACGCCACGAAGTTCAAAACATCGGTAGCGCAGACCTCGCAGTAACCATAATCGCGAATAAGCCTCGCCTTAACGATGTCAATCTTCTCCTGCGTTTCTTTGTCAATCACAGTAGAAACGAGCGAGGAAAGCCTAATTGTGTCCTTTTGGTCTTCAAACAGTTTCAGTTCAAGTGCCTTTCTTAACCTTTCGTTGGAGGCGAAATCGAACTTCTTGCCTTTAACAGCAAGTGTGCCAATGTAGTTCATAATCTCTCGCCTGAAATCGTCCTTACGGCTTTCGGCTATGTCAATCTTCTCTTCAATAGAGCGCATAAACCTCTCATCAGGCTCTTCATATTCGCCTGTATATTTGTTCTTGACTTTTTCCTTGTTTACATGGGCGGTAATATTCTCGATATATTTGTCGCACATTCTTTGAAGCGCATCCTTGTCGGCGGAGATTGCGCGCTGCACCTCTGTCTTGACCACATTCTCGTATTCCTCGCGAACAACCGCAAGTAGTTCCTTATATCTCTTCCGCTGCTGGTCACTCGTAATCAACGAATGATGATAGAGCCCGTCTTCGAGTTCATGCATCACCATAAACGGGTTAACGCATTTCGTAGCATCTTCACGGACTAATGCGTTTGAAATCTTGTCCTGAATATAACGAGGCGAAATCCCCTCCATCGCCTCATGCTCGCTCTCATCCATTAGTTCCTTAACATGGTCTTCGGTGAAGCCTGGGAGCATCTTCCCATTGTAGAGTTTGAGTTTCTGCATCAGAGTAATCTGCGCGTTCTTTGGCTCTTTAAGGCGCGTAAGAATCGCCCATATCGCAGCGACCTCGATAGTATGCGGCGCAATATGCTTATTCGTTATCTTGTTCGGGTTGAATTCCTTTTCGTAGATGCGGATTTCATCATCAAGCCGTAAGACATACGGAATATCAATCTTCAAGGTTCTGTCTCTGAACGCCTCCATCAATTCGTTATTCTGAAGTCTCTTGTATTCCGGCTCATTCGTATGACCGATGATAACCTCATCGATATCCGTCTGCGGAAACTTCTTGGGCTTTATTTTGTGCTCCTGCGTGGCGCTTAAAAGGTCATATAGAAATGCGACATCCAACTTCAGAATCTCAATGAACTCGACGACTCCTCTGTTTGCGATATTCAACTCTCCATCGAAGTTGAACGCTCGTGGGTCGGAATCGGAGCCGTATTCTGCAATCTTTCTGTAGTTAATGTCACCTGTGAGTTCGGTCGAGTCTTGGTTCTTTTCATCCTTCGGTTGGAATGTGCCGATTCCGATGCGGTCTTTCTCGGAAAGAATAATACGGCGCACCTGAATATGCTCCGCCAATTTCGTCCAGTCACCCTCGTACTTGTTCATAAAATAGCGATAATACCAACGACATGCAGGACACAAATCGCCTTCAACCTCTATTCTGTATCTCGATTTGCCCGTTGCGTTGATTTTCGCGAGAACATCATCACGCACCTGATGCGGAAATAGTTTAAGCGGCTCCTCATTGATAGGGCAATCAAACAGCGTACCGTCTTCGAGTTTCCAGGAGAAGGAGTAAAGTGCTCCTTCTGTCGTCTTCGAGTACGCTTCGAGCCCCTTTTTAAACAGGCGAACAATAGTTGACTTAGAAGAGCCGACAGGACCGTGCAGAAGCAGAACGCGCCGTTCCGTGCCATATTTGTGCGCACCGCTTTTAATGATGTTTACAAGACGCATAAACGCATGGTCAAGCCCGTAGATTGCGTCTTTGCCGTTATCTATCGGGTCATCGAAGAAATTGTAATGGACGATTTTTTCGCGGAACTGTGAATATTCCCGCACGCCATAAGACAAAATCATATCATACAGCCTTTGCCAAGCATTCCTCGCCGCATTCGGGTTATCCATTACGATTCTTAGGTAGTCCGAAAGACTGCCCGTCCAATGGAGTTCCTTAAAGGTCTTCGTATCAACCTTCTCTTTGACGAGAGAAAAAATATCTTCCACCCCTACCTTCTGCTTCTCAGCCTTTGAATCCCCCTTTAAAACCATCACCTATATCTCCTAACGCCAACTCGTGCCCGAAACGAATCCCTTTAAGAATAATAACCTCATAGCGATTCTTTGTCAAGAAAACCTTGCTCACTTATTAGGAATTCGGTAATCAGCCAAGCCTCGCCTTCCACAATACAGGTCAAAGCGCAAATGTCAAAGACTCTCCGAATTTCGAAAAGAGCGAATAGAGAGAGCAACCAAGAATCGATTCAAGACGGCTCTTAAACTCAAGCGTCTTGCGATAATTTTCGTCAACCCAGACCGTGTCGCCATATCTTCTGCGAGCGTCTTCGTAGCGGTTTTCTATGTCAACCAAAACATCGTCCTGTGCCATCGCATCTGCAACACAGACGACAATATCCTCATACGAAAGGTTCACAAAATTACCCTTCCTTAAAATCTTCTTAACGAGATTCTCAGGAAGACTACTTTGTTCGAGAATCTCTTTTTCGGTTCTGCCTTTTAGCCAATGCGTAATACAGTATCTCGCACAAGAGATAAGATTCTTGTCCTTACTCAACAGCAGGTATCCATACCAGCCGTGTAGTGTGCCGACTGAAACCTCCCGCCCTATGTCGTGGAGGAGAGCGCCCGATATGCACAACGCTGGACTAAAAGAGAGACTCTTTTTAGCAAGCGCTTCTGAGATGATTTTGGCGACCGCACCTGTCGCAAGAGAATGTTTCCTCCACTTCTCAAGTTCAGAGAAGTTTTTTTCACCAACAAGCCGCCTAAACGCCACCTCTTGAATATTACTACTCATCATTTTGAAAACCTAAACTGCAATACATCGCCATCATTGACGATATAATCGGCACCTTCAAGCCGCATTTTACCTGAATACTGCGCTCCGTCTCTTCCTCCGCAATTTATGTAGTCATCAAATTTGATAACTTCCGCCTTAATGAATCCGCGCTCCATATCGGTATGAATCTTGCCTGCCGCTTTTACCGCTGATGAGCCCCTCTCAAGCGCCCAGCCACGGACCTCTTCGTCACCGACTGTGAAAAACAGAATGTATCCTCCTTTAAAGAATATGTGCCGTATAAGATTTAACGCAACAGGTTTCTCAAGCCCATACGCCTTCGCAAACTCCCCGCGGTCGCATTCAGCGAGTTCGCATAGTTGAAGTTCAAGGCTCGCCGCCACAAAAAAAGAGTCAAGAGATTCTTTATATCCGCTTTCAGACGCATTCTCCTCAGGGAGATTAACAACCCAGACAAAATTTTTAAGAGTCAAAAAACCAAAATGAGAAAGAACCTTCCGCGACTCGGATGACAGATTGAGTTGCCAAAGAGGAGACCCTCTTTTCAGACATTCAATTGCAGGTTCAAGAATCTCAAACTCATCACGGTCTGTCTGCTGATGAAGTCCACCTTTTACAGAAGCCGCTTTTAACTTCTCATATCTTGGCAACGAGACTTCCAAATCGAGTTGAATAAGCTTGCTGATGAATTCGTCTTTCTGCGCCTTGAACCCATCATAAGAATCGAACTTAAAAACGCAGACTAAAACATCCGCCTGCCGCCATAAAGCAACAGATTCCGCTTCGCTCGCCGCAGAAGTCAGGTCAGTAAGCGTATATGTCGCAAAGACTATTTTCGGACGCTTTGTAAGAGCTTGAAGTCTTCTTAAACGCTCATCCTCGAGAGTAAGAGTAAGAATCCGTTCTTTCTTGTCTTGATAGGGCTTCGCTCCTACCGCAGTACAAAGCATATTAAATAGAGTACTCTTGCCGCTGGATTTTGGACCTGCAAGTACCGCTTTCATTCCTCTCTCCTCACAAACATTTTCACAAGGATTATACCCAACTCAAACAAGAGAATAAGCGGAATAGCAAGAAGTGTCTGGGTTACTCCGTCTGTCGTAGGAGTAAACACCGCAGCGATAATGAAGGCACCAACAAGGAAATATGGGCGGATGCGCTTTAACCAACTTACCGTAACGATTCCCATAGCCGCAATGATGAGCATTACAAGCGGCAGTTGGAAAACGATGCCGAGCGCAAGCATTATGGTTGTGAAAAACGAGAGATAGAAACCGAGTGTAATAAACGGCGCAAGCGTTTCAGGGTCGCCGTAAGCAAGAAGAAACCGTAGCCCGATGGGAACGAGAACGAAATAGCCGAAAACGAGTCCTCCAACAAAAAGCACAAACGAGAACGGCAAAAATGTTCTAATCGCTTTTTTCTCGTGCGAGTAAAGTCCCGCCGAGACGAATCTCCACAACTGGTAGATACCGAAAGGAAGCGAAATAAGAAAAGCCGCCGCGAGGCAGATCTTCATATATGATAGAAAAGCTTCTTCGTATTTCAAGACTGCAAGCCGCGATGGATCCCGCCTTTTGAGTTCATCTTTCAAGGCAATGAGCGCCTCGTAAAGTTCCTTGTCGTTTTCTTTCAATTTTTCAGCAGCCCGCTCAACCTTCACAGCATAGTCTTCTTCCCCTCGGCTTTTTAACAGCCCTTCAGCCGCCTTTCTATGCGGAAGTGTCACGAGCCACATCAACTCGTTCTGAAACACTAATGCGACTACAAAAGAGACGACGAAGAAAAGTAGCCATACGATTATCCGCCATCTCAACTCCTGTAAATGGTACCAGAGAGGCATTCTGTCGTCTTGCGCTTCTGTTGCCAAATCATTCCCCCTTAAGATATTTTTTCAGTCTTTGACGAAGCACATCCCGCGCTCTGAAAAGCCGTGCCTCAACAGATGTCGAAGGCTCGCCAAGAAGTTCCGCCATCTCTTCACAGCCGAGACCTTCAAGATAGCGCATAACGATAACCTCTCGGTAATCGTCCGGCAACGCTTCAATCTCTTGAAGCACCATAGTTCTCAACTCTTCCTCCGTAATAGATGAAGCAGGCGACGAATCGTCAACAGCAGAAATTTCTCCTCTACTCGACTCATTCTCCTGAAACACAGAAAAAGGAACCGTACGCCCCCGCTTCTCCGCCGTTTCCTTACGGATGTAACCAAGCGCTACGGTCTTCGCAGTTCGAGCAAGAAATTGGCGAAACCTTTCAGGCTGCTCGAGCCTTTTCAAATGATGATAAATTCTGAGAAAAGTCTCCTGTATAGCATCCTGCGCGAGGTTGAAATCACCGAGAATACCGTATGCGATGGAACCTACAAGAGAGATGTATCGCTCGACGAGCGTTCTAAATGCGTCTTCATCGTCGCGCTGAGCACGACGCACGAGTTCCGAATCTTTTTCAAGTGGCATATCAGATTTTACCAAACAGAAGGAGAAGAAGTGCCTTCTGCACATGCAACCTATTCTCTGCCTGGTCAAAGACGACCGATTTGGGACCATCTATCACTTCGTCCGTGATTTCTTCACCTCTGTGCGCAGGTAGACAGTGCAAAACTATAGCGTCGGGCTTCGCTGCCTTTAAGAGTTCTGCGTTGACTTGATACGGAGCGAAAATCTTTTTTCTTTCTTCTGCTTCATCCTCCTGCCCCATTGAAGCCCAAACATCGGTATATACCGCATCAGCATCCTTCACCGCTGCAAACGCGTCGTTCATAATACTGATTCTCGCACCTGTCTTCTTCGCCTCTTTTTCAGCGTTTTTAACCACATCCTTAGCAGGTTCATAACCCTTCGGAGCCGCAACAGAAATTTCGGCGCCAACCATCGCAGCAGCCTCAATCAGCGAATGGCACACATTGTTCCCATCGCCAACATATGCGAGTTTTACCCCTTTGAGTTTGCCCTTCTTCTCCTTGATTGTCTGAAAATCCGCAAGCGCCTGACAAGGATGATGCTTGTCGCTTAAGCCATTTATCACAGGAACGCTTGCATACTCCGCAAGTTCCTCGATATCGGAATGACCAAAAACACGCGCCATTATCGCATCACAGAACCTTGAAAGAACTCGCGCAGTATCAGCAATCGTCTCTCCGCGTCCAAGCTGTATGTCACGGCTGCTCAAAAAAAGAGCATATCCGCCTAACTGATACATACCAACCTCAAACGAGATTCTCGTTCTCGTTGACGACTTCAAAAAAATCATAGCGAGAGTCTTCCCCTGCAAAGGAGGCATTGAAAACTTCAACTTCCCTTCTTTCAGCGCAATCGCCGAATCAATGACCTTCAAAACCTCATCTCGACTGATGTCGAACAGCGTTCTAAAATCTCGTTTAGCCATTTCCTTTCTCCTAAAAGCGATGGAAAAGGATTTTAGCAAAATGTAGAACAGAAGGCAACAGCAAGTATCTTCTACCTGACATCCTTCTTTTGCACGGAATCAGCAGATACTCAATGGCGATTTCTCATCCTCTCCTAAATCTTATTCAGCGGAACCCTCTCACTTAACAAACTTACGCTGTTCCTCACATCTTTGATGTTGACCTTCCAACGGAGAGTTCTTATAATAGTTATGAACCGTTTTTCAAGAGGAGAAAGTTTGATGAGGGGGGGAAAAACGCTTCTCGGACTGTTCGAAGATTTTTTACGGGAGCAGAACTGGGAATGGGAACGGGTTGAAGGGCACAATGCGCTGAGATTCGCTTTCAAGGGAGACAACGGCAGTTGGCTCTGCTTTGTAGCCGCAAGAGAGGAAGAGAACCAAATCGTCTTCTATTCTGTTCTTGAAGAGAATGTTCCAGAACATAAGAGGATTGCGATGGCGGAACTACTGACGCGTGCAAATTACGGGCTCGTATTCGGCAACTTCGAGATGGATTTTGAAGACGGGGAGCTGCGCTTCAAGACTTCACTTGATGGTGGTGATGGCGAGATTTCTCCTGAAAGTATCAAGCCCCTCTTGTTCGGGAATATACTCGTTATGGATAAATATCTTCCTGGCGTCCATTCCCTTCTTCACACAGACATTGCGCCGAAGGATGCACTCAAACTCGTAGAAACAGACGAGAATAACGAATATTAGAGGATTAAATGGATGGCTGTTTTCTATGTAACGACCCCGCTTTACTATGTGAATGCGAGACCCCATATCGGGAGCGCATACACGACAGTCGCAGCCGATGTCTTGGCACGCTATCACCGTCTCCTCGGCGATGATGTCTTCTTTTTAACAGGTACGGATGAACACGGACAGAAAATCGAACAGCAAGCGAAGGAAGCAGGTTTAACACCGCGTCAACTCGCCGATTCCGTCGTCGAGGAATTTAAAAACACCTGGAAAACCCTCGGAATAACTTATAGCCATTTTATTCGAACGACGGACGGTTATCACGAGAAAGCCGTCCAGCATCTGTTCGCCAAACTGCTCAAAAAAGGCGATATATATAAAGGCACATATAATGGTCCTTACTGTATACCCTGTGAATCGTATCACAAGAAGGAGGAGTTGATAGACGGCAAACTCTGTCCGATTTGCCATCGCGAAGTAGTCCAACTGAAACAGGAAAACTACTTCTTCAAAATGAGCCGTTACCAGACTCCGCTGATTCGGCATTTCGAAGAGTTTCAGGATTTCGTACTGCCCGAAAGCCGCCGTAACGAAGTTTTATCACGCATTAAGACAGGACTCGAAGATATCTCAATTTCACGAAGCAAGTTCACTTGGGGAGTGCCCATTCCGAATGACCCCGAACAGGTGATATGGGTCTGGTTTGATGCGCTAATAAACTACATCTCCGCGCTCGGATACCCACACGAGTTTGATGAGCACTACTGGGCAGAAGCAACACACCTTCTTGGTAAAGATATCCTATGGTTTCACGCTTGTATATGGCCCTGTATGCTCTTGGCGGCGGACATTGCTCCCCCCAAGCGCCTTTTCGTGCACGGCTGGTGGACAGTCAATGGCGAGAAGATGTCCAAATCGCGCGGTAATGTCGTTTATCCAGATGATGTGGTCGCCAAATTCGGACTTGACCCGTTCCGCTATTTTATGATGCGAGAAATTCCATTCGGCGGAGATGGCGATTTTTCCGAAGAAGCACTCGTGCGGAGAATCAACTCAGACCTCGCAGACGATTTGGGCAACCTGATTCAACGCGTAAGTGTTATGGTAAACAAATACTATGACGGGCGTATTCCCGAAAAGAAGAATTCTCTCGTGTGCGAAGATTCTGTCAAACTCGCGGTCAAGACCGTAGAGAATGTCGAAAATGCTATGAACAGGTTCGCATTTCAGGATGCGCTTGATTCCATATGGGCAATCATCCGCACATTAAACCGCCTCATTGACTACTCCAAACCCTGGGAACTGAAAAAAACAGGCGAGACCGAAAAACTCTCCGCCGTTCTTTATACACTCGTCGAGGGAATCCGTTTCATCTCTTACTTGGTTGAGCCATTCATTCCGACGACAGCGCAGGAGATACGAAAGAGAATCTCGGCGGACGAAGAGGAAGGAAAATGGACCGAACTTCTCACTTGGGGTAGAATAAAAACAGGACAGTGCGTCAAAGTAAGTGAGGTCTTGTTCAAAAAATACAGCGGTTAGGATTTACGCTCTATGGCGGAAAGTTAACGGAAAGGAGGAGAGAATATGAAGAAAACAGTGTTAATAGCGGTTTTCATATTGGCTACATTCTTCGTTATAGCGGAAGATGGATTACAAGGAAAGAAGGTTTTAATGGTGATTGCAAGTTCCAATTTCCGCGATGAAGAGTATTCTACACCACGCCAAATCTTCGAGCGCAACGGTTTGAAGGTGACCGTTGCGTCATCGAAATTGGACGAAGCGGTCGGAATGCTTAAAAAAGAGAAGGTTAAGCCTGATATACTCGTTGCGAAGGCGAACGCTGACGAATACGATTGTGTCCTTTTCGTCGGTGGTGTCGGAGCGAAAGAGTATTTTGCTGACGCATCAGCGCTAAAACTTGCAAAACAGGCTTACGATTCAGGCAAAGTAGTAGCCGCAATCTGCCTTGCACCTGTCATACTTGCCAACGCGGGAATCCTGAAAGACAAGAAAGCGACGGTCTGGAAAGACAATGCGGAGGATTTGAAGAAAGGTGGTGCAAATTACACGAGCGCAGATGTCGAGGTTGACGGACGCATCGTTACAGGTAACGGTCCACAAGCCGCACAGAAATTCGCCGAGCAGATACTTGAAGTTATGAAGTCCTTAAAGGACCTTGACGGAAAGAACGCGGTCATACTCGTCTGTGAGGGTTATTCCGCTGAAAAATTGAACCATTTGAAAACCATATTCGAGAAGGCAGGAGTAAACATAGTACTTGCGGCGGCAAAAAGCGGAAAGGTCAAACTCTCCGATGAAACCGAAATCGAAGCAAAAGGTTTTTCAGAGGTAAAAAAATACGAGATAGTCGGAATAGCGGACGCCCCTGATGCGCTCGTAAACGAAAAGACAGTGGTTTCTTTCCTGAAGAATGCATCGGGGAAGAAAACCTGTGCAGTTGTCGCTATCGGAGTTGGAATCAGACTGCTTGTCGCTGCGAAAGTGTTAAAACCGAAGTCAGAGGTTATTACTCCTGATGATGAAAACTTAAAAGAATCGTTGAAGAAAGAAAAGGTAGAGTTGAACGAGAAAGAGAATATCGTTCGCAGCGAGAATATCATAACCGCGAAAGATAATCCTGATTATGCGCCGCTCATCGCCAGCATAAAAGAAGCGCTCCACGGCAAAAAATAGCAAACGGCAACCGATGATAAAGATTCCGAATGAACTCGCGTCGGAGGTGTCCTGTTGTAGACAAGGATTACGCTTACAAATATGACGAAAATGCGCTATCTTGCAGAGAGAGTTAGGAAAAATATGGTGAAGATGTTGCATTTTTTCGTCTATAATATAAAGTAGGAGATTGTGGAGGAACAAGGTATGCGGATAGTGTTTATAGGCATTTTGTCTCTCTTTTGTTCTCTTCTTTGCGCCGACTTTGCACCGCCGCAGGAAACCGCAGGTAGCGGTTCTCTCACGAGAACGGAAAAAATCAACAGATTAAGGTCGAGCAAGGTTTGGCGAGAAGCTGAGAGAAGTTTGAAAGCAAGAGGCATCAACGAGAATCAGACTTCAAAAGCGCTTGAAGAAATGCCTGATGGAAAACTTAAGAGTCTACTTGTGATGGCAGAAATACCGCAGAGAGGCGGTTTCCTCGACCTGCTTCTCTTCATTCTTCTTGTGGCTCTTATTGTATGGCTCATCTTAATTCTGTTAGACCCTTGGTATTGGCGCTATCGGTATTAGTATGTTTTGGATGCGCATCACCGATAACGGCTGGTTGGCGCACAGTAGAAGGTTCTGAAACAGCAAAGCGATTTGAATCTATCATTTCCGTTGCGCAGACGGAGCATCTCGGTTGCGCCGCTGTCGCGCTTACTTATATTTTTCAATACTACGGAATCGAAACAAATACAGTGCACCTGAACAAGGAGTTTCAAAATCCGTTCGCTGTCCATTTCGAAGAGATAGCGGATGTTCTGCGAAAGTACAATCTCTTCTCCATACTCATCGAGAACGACTTTATGCGTCTTAAAAAAATCGTCAACAGCGGTACGCCCGCTATCGTCTTATGGGGAATAAGCATTTTCGGAAAAGACAAGTTCCACTATTCCGTTCTGTGTGGTGTAGAAAACGGCTACGCGCTCCTACTTGACGGAGTCAACGGTAAACACTCAATTGAAGAGCCTATCTTCGAAAAGATGTGGCGTTCAGCAGGCGCATTAGCGCGGCTCGGTCTACCTCCTGATAAAATCACCTTCGAACTCTCTCCTGACGACAAAGTTTCATTAGGTATCTTCTGGGAAGAACACCACGAGTTCGCTAAAGCGGAAGGGCTTTATCTCGAAGCCTACGACGGGTTCAAAGAAAAGAGGAAGCGCTCAATCGCACTCTCAAATGCAGGCAGAGCCCGATTCCTGACAGGCAAGAAAAACGAGGCCCTTGAACTATTCGAGCGCGCAATTGTTGAAGACCCCACCTATGCGCCAGCGTTCAACAACCTCGCATACGCGCTACTTGAAACAGACGGCGACCTCAATCGCGCGCTCAATCTCGTCAAAGAATCACTCCGCCTCGACCCAGAAAACGAAAAAATCTACAACCGCACACTCAATCAGATAAAGAACTCAATCGAAAAAAAATCCCTGCCTCCTGAACCAACGAACCGCTGTCCGTAGCCTATTCCACTGAGAAAACGGAATAACCTGCGACGGATGCTAATCTCCCGAATGTATCATATGTGAAGTGGACTTGGAGATTGCTGTAGCGTTTGATATCTGTTAACTCTTTTTCATAGTAATAATCAGCACCTTCGTCAACATAGAGGAGTCTGCCTGCGTTGTCGTAGGAGTATGTAGTATGCGGTTGGTTTTGCGTGAGCCGCTTTCGTAGTAGGTGTATTCGGTATCATTACCTTCTACATCTGCTCATATCTCCTTCATACCAGATACGAAACTGGTGTTTCCTTCAAAGAGCCCGGCGAGATACTCGTGGCGTATCATAATGCGTTGTGCCAGTTTTTCAAGTGAATATGGGGTTAAAAAGTGACTGGAACAGTAGTTCATTATTGAATCGCCGCATAGAAACTGAAAGTCACACATTATATATTTTGTCGTCACGGCAAATCGGCATTAAGAGTTTCTCCGTCTTTCAGCTCAATCGTTTTTTTGGAGAAGATGCGTCCATTTTTGAGAAGGAGGAGCCTCCATTCTCCGGGGGGTATCGGTTCTATAATGAGGGTATTGCTGGTCGGCTTGCGTTCAAATGTTACTGGGCGACTCTGAGCAACGAGGCGCACTTCGTAATCGTGAATGTCCTCTATTTTAAGAGAGACTTCAAGACGAGCGGCTTTTCTTAAAACGATTGAGACATTCGCGGAACCTGCGCGCAAATCGGCGAAGTTGCTGATATAACCTTTTGCTTCGGCGAGGACGCGTAAGTCTTCGTTCTTCAGACCAGAAACAGTAAAGAACCCGCTTTCGTCTGTTTCGCCTTGAGAGAAACAACTTGCACCTGATACCGTAATCTTGGCGTCTTTTATCGGGCGCCCGTCCGTGTCGGTAACACGACCTGATATAGAAAGCCCGCGTGTTAGCACGAGTGTGCCAACATCAATCTTCGCATCATCCGCGCATCTGAAAAGTGTGTGATTCGGGATATAGCCGTTTTTGTTTACGCTTACCGTCAGAAAATTTCCCTGTGCCGGAACCTTTTTAATCCGAAACCGCCCGTCCGCATCTGTTGTATCCTGCGCCGCAAGTTGCGCAGGCGGTAAATGGTACATCACGACAGCCTCCGCTCCTTCAATCCCTTTTCCTTGCTCGTCTACAACCCTTCCTGAAACCTCCATCCCCTGCCGTAGGATTATTCTTACATTCTTCATCTCTTCATCAGGCAAGAGTGTGAACTCTTCCAAAGCAGGTGCAAAGTCAGGATGGTGAACAACAAGAGTTACTCTACCCGCTTTCACCCTCGTAAGCGAAAAAAATCCTTCTGCGTCAGTCTCTGTTGTGCAAACCCCGACGCTGACTTTCGCATTAGAGACAGGATTGAGTTCAGTAGAGACCACTACACCTGAAATCGCTGCGGTCTCTTCTTCATCTTCCTCGCTTTTATTGGGTTGCTCTGTTTGAGCAGGAGAAACAGGAGCAGGCATATGTGTATGGGTGTGCGAAAAGTGGAAACCGCAAGGGCATATTCCTTGTGGACCCGATTTCCGATTAGAGTCATCTTGCGGCATAGGGTTCAGAACAACGAACAATATGCAGAGAGCAATGAGAAAAGGCACAAGATATCTGATAAGGACAGTCACCCTCCGCTCCATCTCTTCTTTACCTGCTTTATCTATCAACAATCTCTATGAATGTATCAGGACAACCAGGAACAGTCTTTGTGTGGTCAGCGGTAGGAGCCATTTTAATGTTCGTGAAATGGTCTGTTATCTTTTCCCAACACCATCCTATCTTCTGGGTGCTCAAACAGTTTTGGCTCCAGCACCAGCGCATACAGTTGGCGGTTCCAAGTCCGCTGTACATAACGCAGATATCACAATCGCCTTCGGAACCGTGTTCGTCATACAATTTCAGTTTTGCATGACCCCATTCATGCGTAAGGACAGGCGCACTCCACCATCCTTCACCACCGCCCATAACAATGAAGATTCCCGAATATCCCCAATCACCAGCGTAACCAGCAGCCATTCCAATATACCTTACATACCATTTGTCGAGATTCTCGATGATGTAAGTAACACCTTCCTCACGCGCCCAGCGATAATACATATCCCTATTGCCGCCTCTTTCCTCGTCTCCATTAGGTCCCCACCCCCAGTTATCGGAGATATGTGCGCGAGCGATATACATCTGTCCATTGCTCATATTCCACAAGTTCTGCGAAGCGGTGCGGATTCTGTTTCCCAATCTTTCCATAAAGTTCACATCACCATCGGGGCAAACACGCACATAGATTGCCCATTTGAGAGGAGTGTCGGTTGGGCTTGGATCGTACGGCAGTGGTATAGAAGGCGCGGCACCTTTTTCTTCAACATACAAAGTATATGTCTTCGCCGCCTCTTGTGCAGATGCATCCTTTACCACGACAGTCACATCATACGAAGAGTTGCCAGTACCGATATCAGGCGTTCCACATATACGGAGTTTATTGTTACTCACCTGATACAAAAGTCCGGCAGGTAAACCTTCACAATTCCAACTATAAGGAAGCACTCCACCTGTCGCCTCCACATAAGTCTCGTAAGAAGCCCCTTCCTTCCCTTGTGTCAAACTTTGTGTGCTTATCACAAGTGGTTCAGGTGGAGGTGGCACTTCAACATTTAACTTTAACACCTTTTCGGATGTCTTCTGAGGATTCGACGAGTCTCTCGCCACAACTAAAACATCGTAAGAGCCGTTGCTTCCAGAGGCAGGTGTTCCAAATATTCGCAGTTTACTGTTGCTTACCTGAGTCGTAAGCCCAGTAGGTAACCCCTCGCACTCCCAACTGTAAGGAAGCATTCCACCTGTCGCCTCTACATAAGCCTCATAAGCAGTCCCTTCCCTCGCACTGGGAAGCGCTGTTGTAGTAATAGACAATGGAGTTGCACTGCCTGCTACCACCACCTGCAAAATCAAAGACTTACTGTCGCTCGTCGAAGGCGAAGAACTATCTTTCACCGTAACGGATACTGTATAACTCTTCCCTGCTGTTCCAGAGGCAGGGGTTCCAAATATCCGCATAGCGTTCGAAGCAACACCAAAATTTAACCCGCTCGGCAGCCCGCTACAATTCCAACTATAAGGAGTATTTCCCCCTGATGCATAGACTAACACTTCCTGCCACTCCTTTTCCACAAAGGGAGGGAGCGCTGTCGTTCTTATTTGCAAAGTGCCCGATGAAGCAGTCATTACCTCAAGAGAATATGTCATAGAAGCACTCTGCTTCGATGAATCCTGAACACTAATCAATACCGTATATGTACCTCCACATCCTGCTTTCGGCGTTCCACTTATCCTGATTCCGGTATCCGTCTTCGCATACCCCAACCCTGACGGCAATCCTGCACAGGTCATAGTGTATGGACTGACACCTCCCTTACAGTTCACAAAAGTGCTGTACCACTGCTCCTCAATCGCAGATGGTAGCGATACAGTAGTAATAATCAACGGCTCAGGTGGAGTATATCCCCCCACTATTCCGCCTGTCCCACCTGATGAACCTGTCCTCGAAGAACCACTACTTTCGCCACAACCGACTAATACAATCAATATAACAACAAACGCAACGCTTAACAGATTCCTTTTCACTCTTCTATCCTCCAAAGTATCAACTTCTGGCGTACATTATCACCTATACTCTTAAAACTGTTGTCAAAAAATTGTAAAAAAATAAAATGAAATTGAAAAAATATTCCTACTATGAATCCCACAAAATTAGTTTTGCAACTGAAGAAGTAAATAGAACCCGGACCACAAAGTCCTTTGCTTGAAAAAAAAAAAAAAAAAAAAAAAAAAAAAAAAACAAAAA
>Ga0123519_10001614_pt1 | contig 38518 bp, 27 predicted proteins | sample YelNatPaOPRAMG02_FD_87396 | JGI IMG/M metagenome (GOLD analysis project Ga0123519, IMG submission 87396) | Hot spring microbial communities from Yellowstone National Park - Yellowstone National Park OP-RAMG-02 (version 2) | ecosystem: Environmental > Aquatic > Thermal springs > Hot (42-90C) ...
GCCGGGGGGAAAGGGAGGTGCCCGTACCCCCCTGCTGATGCGCGTGGGCTTGTGGAGAGGCGGGCTCGCCAGAATGGCACGGGTTCGGAGCACCTCACCCATCTGGCATCCGCGCAGCTGTCAATCTGTTCGCGGCCGAACTCCCCAAACCATGAGCCCCGGCCTCCCGCAAGCCTGCCCGGATATCTGCTTGTTGAGCGGATCGCGGTAGCCGCATCGGACCAGCCGCCTCCATCGCCCGCTGCGGTTGATCGCCGAGCCGTGGATGGTGTTGATGCTGAAGCAGACTACGTCCCCCGCCTTGGCGGGGCAAAGCACAGTATCGCTGAACCGGTACTCATCCACCGGCAGATGGGGAGAGCCCTCCATGATGTGGGGAAGCGGGCCCAGCTTGTGGCTGCCAACCAGAAAGCTTAGGCAACCCGATTCGGCGTCGGCGTTGTCCACGTGGATCAGGGCATCCACGTAGGCGGCGTTCTCGTGCGGGTAGAATGGGTAATCCTGATGCAGTGGGAAGGCAGTGCCAGCCTCCGGTGGTTTGGCATGCAGCGTTGTGTGGTGGAGCTCGACGTTGGGCCCTATCAGATCCGACATGGCTTCGGCGAGGCGCGGGCTAACAACGGCGCGGCACCACGCCTGGGAGTAGAGATGGAGGTCATGAAGGTGGATGAGGCGTGAGCGCTCGTTCTGGTCGGCGGTTAGGTACCGCTCTCGCCACGGTCCCTGCCATCCGCGGTCCGTTACGCCCCAGGTCTGGATGAGCTCCTCCAACTCGGCGCTCATCCCCTTGATCTCTTGCTGGGTGAAGACGTTTTCCACCCGCAGGTAGCCGTTTTCGTGATAGAAAGCGATCTGGTCCCTGGTAAGCATGCTGATCAGCCTCCAGTGGCAAAGGATAGCGGGCCGTGGAAGGCGCGTGCAAGCTTTGAGCCCACGGCTAGCGGCGGCTGTCGGGTGCATAGTCTTTGCAGCGCTGACGGCCCCTACGAGAGTCGCCGCCGAGGCGAAGCCGTGTGAGGTGCTTGTGATAGGCACCGTCCACGCTCCGCCATCGCTGCTATCGGATCTGTTCACCCCGGCCCACGTACGCGCCACGCTGGAGAAGTTTCGGCCGACGGCGGTAGGCGTTGAGGCCATGCCGGAGTGGCTAGCGGCGGGCGTCTTTTTCCCCGTAACCTACGAAGCCCAGGAGGTGGCCGTCCCGTGGGCGGAAGAGCATAGCGTGCCGGTGTACGGCATAGATTGGCAGGAGCCGCAGGTAGCGCGCGCGGACCAAACGCCCAGCGTGGCTTCGCCGCAGTCCATCCAAGAGCTGCTGAGGCGAGCCAGGGCCACTGCAAGCAGCCTGCTCCAGCAAACACAAAGCCCCCAGCGCAACCTGTTCGGATGGATCAACGGGCGGGTGGGCCGCAGAGCGATCGGCAGATGGTACCACCCCGGCCCCGAGGCAAGCGACGAGCTACGCGCAGAGGTCGCCGCCATGGCGCACCGCAACGACCGGGTTGTGGAGCGCATCCTTGAGGCGGCCAGGCGACACCCTGGCGGTCGGTTGGCCGTGGTGATCGGCGGTCTGCACAAGCCGGACCTGGATGCCAAGCTGGCTCTGCATTTGGAGGTGCGGGTTGTGCAGCTGGAGGACCTGCCCCCCATAGGAGATGGCGACGTGGCGGCGGCCAGGCGGCCCCGAGACGCCGTCGCGATCGCCAACGAATGCCTAGATGGCTCCGGCTTCTGGGCGAACCCGCGCGGCGTAGATCGGAAGCGGGTTGAGCGATGGCTGGCGTACCTCGCCAGCACATCGCCGAACTCGCCCGCCGAGGAATACTTTCGCGCGCGGCTGCATGCGGTTCGCGGCGAGTACGACGAGGCCAAGGCGCTCCTTCTCCCCCTTGCCGTGAGCACCAACCAAGAGCCGCTGGCATACCGCGGGCAGAACTGGTTCTGGCTGCACCTGTTGGGCGTCTCGCAAAGGGCGCGTGTGGAGATGGGCCGCTTGTGCGACCTTCAGGGGCGCCGCACGGAGGCGGTGCGGTGGTACCGGCTGGCGCTCGAGGAGCTGCGCGCCAACCCGCCCAAACGAATCAGCGCGCCCGCCTCTGCCATGCTGAACTGGTACAACCAGAACCTGCAGCGATCTTACCAGGAAGGTATGGACGTCTTGGCCCTGCTGCTGCGCGAGCCGTATACCAACGAGCTGGACGGCGCCAGGCCGGTGGAGGTGCCACGTGGTCGCAATCTACTCGCCGACCCATCTAGCCAGATGAGCGCGAAATGGCGCCACCGCGCACAGCCAACCGACGTGGCGCGTTACGAGCGCGGCGATGGCACCTCGCTGGTGGTGGAGTGCCGCAAAGACGAGGCCGGCCCGTGCTACTGGGCGCACTCCGTGGCGGTGGCGGGCGAGGGGGAGTACGTCCTGGCTGGTGACATTGAGACCGAGGGCCTCAGCGAGCAGGCCACGGTGGCGTTGTGCGTACAGTGCCGGAACGCCGCGGGCAAGCAGATCGGGTTCGCCAGCACGGCACAGGTGCCCGGCCAGTTCGCACCCAGCCACGAATGGACGTCCATAGGCGTGCGGTTCACCGCGCCGGCCGGAACGGCTAAGCTCGTGACGTTCGCCATGCTGAACGGACGGGGCACCGCGCGGTTTCGCAGCGTTAGGCTGGTTGCCGTGCCCGTTGGCACCGCTATACACCCGTGACCTCCAGTAACGCCCCTATGTCGTCGCAGCCGTACCACGTGATGGCCAAGCCCGTGGGGCCGGCCTGCAACCTCCGCTGCGCCTACTGCTACTACCTCCACAAAGATGCCCTCTTTCCAAACGGAGTACGGCGGATGCCCGATGAGGTGCTGGTTGCCTTTACGGAGCAGTACCTGGCTCAGCAGGCGCCGGCTGTGGGCTTTGTGTGGCAGGGAGGAGAGCCCACCCTGGCAGGAATCGGATTCTACAGGCGGGCCTTTGAGCTTCAGGAGCGACTTCGGCCGCCTGGCACGAGCGTCTCCAACGCCCTGCAGACCAACGGCGTGCTCATCGACCGCGAGTGGGCGCAGTTCCTGGCCGAACGGGGCTTTCTCGTTGGGATCAGCATCGACGGCCCCCAGGAGCTGCACGACGCCTACAGGCGGGATGCATCCGGCAGTGGGTCGTGGGGGCGGGCAGTTGCCGGCCTAAGGGAGCTGCAACGCGCTGGCGCGGAGGTGAACGCGCTGGTTGTGGTGAACCGGCTCAATGCCAAGGAGCCCCGGCGGGTCTACCGGGCGCTGCGGGACGCTGGCATCGCCCACATGCAGCTGATACCATGCGTGGAGCCGGTTGGCGATGGCCGAGCGAGCGAGCGCAGCGTGCAGCCAGTGGATTGGGGGCGTTTTCTGCTGGGGGTTCTGGAGGAGTGGCTGTCGCGAGACGTTGGGCGCGCTTTCGTGCAGCTGTTCGAAGTGATGCTGGCGATGAGGCAGGGCGCGCCGTCGACTCTCTGCGTTCACGCGAGAACGTGCGGGCGGGCGCTGGTGCTGGAGCATAACGGCGACCTTTTCTCGTGCGATCACTTCGTGAGTCCGCAACACCGCCTTGGCAACATCACTCAGGCCTCCCTGGCCGAGATGGTGGATAGCGCACAGCAGCGCGTGTTCGGCGAGGCCAAGCACGCCACTCTGCCGCACCAGTGCCGGGAGTGCGAGGCTCTTCCGTGGTGCCGCGGCGAATGCCCGCGCAACAGGATCTCCACCACGGACGACGGAGAGCCCGGCCTGAACTACCTGTGCACGGGCTACCGTCTGTTCTTTCGAGAGGCGGGCCCGGTCCTGCAGGCCATGGCCGACCGCCTGGCGCAGGGCGTTCCTCCGGCCGAGGCGGCGCGTGTGGGCGCGGAGACCCTATCGCCTCCGCAGGTGAGGGGCGCCGGTTCCCCCCGGCCTGGCCGCAACGACCCATGCCCTTGTGGAAGTGGCAGAAAGTACAAGCGCTGCTGCGGTGCGTAACGATCGCCGGCGGCCCGCGCCGCGAAGGCCCACGAGCGCTTGGCGTGTGTGACGAAAGGAGGTGCTCATGTGAGAAGGGAACGCGGGCCGGAGCACGTTGTGTTTGTGTGCGGCACGTATTACCCGCGCGTCACGGGCGTTGGTGTGGTTGTGGATGGGTGGGCGCGCCGCCTAATTGGACGCGGCATTGGCGCCACGGTGGTGGCGCCCGCGCATCCCAGACGCAGCTACTACCCGCCGCACCGCCCTCCGGAGGGCTTGGAGGTGGTGCGCCTGCCCAGCAGGCCCGTGCCGTTCGCCCCCGGCCTCAGAAGCATGAGGCCTGTGGGTCCGCATTGGAACTCGTTGGTGGCCCGGCTGAAAGGCAAGCGGGTTGTTGTGCACGGGCAGGACGTGCTGAACGCGGGAAGCTGCGCGCTGAAGCTGGGCGCGCGGCTTATGGCGCCGGTGGTGTTGCATATTCACTCGCCTGTGTTCGGCAGGGAGGTTGAGGAGTGGCTACCCGCGGCGTTCCCGGCGTTTGCGGTGCCGGCCATCCACCAGGCGGCGCGGCGGATCGCAGCGGCCAACTGCGCGGCGGCGGACGCCGTGGTGGCGGTCACCACCTTCGTAGCGGGGCTGTTCGGCAGAAAGGGCATCTCCACGTGCGCTGGCGGCAGGCGGCCCATCCAGGTACTGAGCTGCGGCGTGGAGGCTCCGGACCACGATACGCTGGTGCCAAACGTTCGGGGAGAATACGGCATCCCAAGCACCGCGCCGTTACTGCTGTACGTAGGGCGGCTGGACCCCGATAAGGGCGTTATGGACGTGCTGGAGGCGCTGGTCATCCTCCGACGGCGGGTGCCATCCGTGAGGCTGCTGGTGGTGGGAGGAGGCCCGCTTGAGCCGCGCTACCGACGGTCGGCGGTTCGGATGGGCTTGGGCAACAGCGTTCAGTATGCCGGCTGGTGCCAGCATCAGGAGGTGTGGTCCTACTATCGGCAGGCGGATGCGCTGATAACGGGCAACGCTGACGAGGCGCAGGGGCTAATGGCATTGGAGGCACAGCAGTGCAGATTGCCAGTGGTTGGCTACCGAACGGGCGGCATTGGGCTGATGGTGAAGGACGGGGTAACTGGCGTGCTGGCCGAGCCGGAACCAGCCGCGCTTGCGGAGGCGGCCGTGCCGGTGTGCACCAACCCGGAGCTGCGGGCACACCTAGGGAATGCCGGTCCGTCCAACGCCGCACGCTTCTCCGCCGACGCCAACTCCGCGGCGGTGTTGGACATCTACCGGGAGGTTCTGCTTCGGGCGCGCTTGGCGAAGAGCGAGCCGTAACGGCGGCCGGAGGCGAACGTTACTCCACGCACCCGCACCCAACTGGACAGCCAGCAAACCAGGAGCAAGCCACCCGGGATAGGCGAGAACCAAGGAGAAGGGCGCTTCCTCCGTCCCTGCCTTCCTCGTCCCTATGGCATGCGTTTCTGCGATGGATACTGGCCCGTGGCGGCCGGCTTCACTCCAGGCGCCTGCTGCGAATCGCTGGCGTACGCCGCCCTCTCGGACGGGCTGATGCCCTCTTCTAGCTGCACCTGCACCTCTATGGCGCCGTGGTTGGCCATCGTCGAAGCGGCCTCCTCGGCGCGGCCGTCCGCCAGCACGGTGAGCAGGGCGCGGCCGCTTCGAAACTGCTCGTGGAGGTGCTGGGCGTGCTCGTGTGGGATGCCCATTCCCACCAGCGCACCTATCAGGCTGCCGGCGCCAACCCCCAGCGCCACGCCCTCCAGGGCCGCCACCAACGCGCCGCCAGCCACGGCAACGCCAACTCCGGGCACCGCGGCCGTCAGGGCAATCAGCCAGCCCGCGGCGCCGCCAAGAATCCCGCCCGCCAGGGCGCCGCTGGTAACCGCCCCCCCGCCAGCCGCCTGTTCCTTCTCCTGCATCGAAGAGGCCAGCTCTCCGGGCTCGGACGCCACATACCCCATGCTCTCGGCCGCAAACCCCTGCGCCTTCAGCGCCTCTGCGGCTGCCTCCGCCTTCTGACGGTTTGGGAACACGCCCACCACAAGCTCAGCCATGGGAGCCTCCTGCGATGGCCGCAAGCTGCATCATCGCATGTCACGCTTTCCCCGATGTGCAGCGGGCTAAACGGAAACCGGTGGGGCGTCCGCGCTGGAGTCCACCTTCCGGATCAGCAGGCAGCGGGCCTCGTCCACGCTGATGCCGAGCAGAACGCCCACCACCTCGTATGCGCGCGGCTTGACGCCGTCCGCCTCCGACAGAACGGCGCTGATCTCAACTCCGCCGTCGCCGGCCCCAACAACCTCCATCTGGCGCACCATGGGCCTAACATCGATCTGTCTCGGGCCGGCCTTGCCCACCCGCTCGACGATGGCCTTCGGAAGCGACAGGAAGCGGTCCACAAGCCTTCGCGCCGCATCCACAGGCGGCACGTGGCCGTCGCTGCAGGCCAGAAGGCGGTTGGGCACAAGAACAAGGTATCTCTCGGTGTAGGCCAGCGACATGAGCGGCGCCGACGACGTCGGAACCTCCGCGGCGTCCAGCACCCTGAGGCCCTCCGGCAGCGTGGCGTTCATGGCGCTGACAAAGGCGTCTGGCTCCATGCGCGTGTGCAGCAGGATATCCCCGTACTCGCCGGTGCTCTCCATGCCCACCGGCAGGGCGCAGCTGAACGAAACCTTGGGGTGCGGGTGGAAGCCCTGCGAGTAGCAGATGGGCACGCGGGCCCTTCTGACCGCGCGGAGGAAGGCGTTCACCGTCTCCTTGTGCGAGAGGAAGCGTACGGGCCCAACGCGGGCAAGGCGGAACCGCAGCTTTTGGACCGCCTGCCCTGGCGGAAGCTGCCCCTGCGGGGTTGGGCCAGCGGCCTCCGGGGCCTGGCGAGCGGCACGGCGGCTTCGCCTCAGCATCTCAACGCACAGGCTCTGCTCCTCGTCCATCACGCCGCAGCGGTGGCACTTGCTGTAGCGGCAATCTCTGACCACCTCGAGCGCCTGAGCCCGCCGATGCTCCTCCACAAGGAAGCCCCTATCCACCAGCGTGTCGATGTGGTCCCAGGGCAGCGGCTCACTGATGGCGCGCGCCCTCAGGTAGGCGTCCGGGTCGAGGCCCACTTGCGCAAACGCCTGCTGCCAGCGCTCCAAGCTGAACCGCTCACTCCAGGCGTCGAAACGGCAGCCCAGCTTATATGCGGCAAGCAAGACCCAGCCCAGCCGCCGATCGCCGCGGGAGAAGACGCCCTCTAGGTAGCTCATGGCAGCGTCGTGGCGGCCGAACTTGAGGGCGGCGTCTCGGAGGTTGGCTCCCAAAAGGCGCTGTTTGCGCTCCGTTTCCTGGATGGAGATCTGCCGCTCCCACTGGAACGGGGTGTGCGGCTTGGGCACGAAGGTGGAGACGCCCAGGTTGATGCGAGCGCGACGGTTTGCCTGTCGCCCAACCTGGAGGGCCTTGCGCGCCAGCTCCGCGATGGCCAGCACGTCTTCGTCCGTCTCGCCCGGCAGGCCTATCATGAAGTAGAGCTTCACCAGGTCCCACCCCCGTTGGAACACCTGGCCCACGCACGCCAGCAGGTCCTCGTCGGAGATCGACTTGTTGATGATGGCGCGCATGCGCGGGGTGGCCGCCTCGGGAGCGAAGGTGAGGCCGGTCTTGCGCACGGAGCGAACCATGTCGGCTAGGCCTAACGAGAAGGAGTCGAGGCGGACGGACGGGAGTGAGACCGCGGCACCGAGCGGGGATGCGACGGCCGTGGTTTGGCGCAGGAGGTCCGCCACCCGGCTGTAGTCGCACGTGCTAAGGGAGGAGAGTGCCACCTCCTCGTAGCCAGTATTATCTAGCGTTTCCTTGGCAAGCCTGACCAACGTTTCGACCGACCTCTCGCGGACGGGGCGGTACGTCATGCCTGCCTGGCAGAATCGGCACGATTGGGTGCAGCCCCTGAGCACCTCCAGGGAGGCCCGGTCGTGGGCCTGCTCCGTGAACGGGACGATGTAGGCGGTGGGGAACGGGGCTGCGTCAAGGTTGGCCACCACGCGCCTCCGTACGGATGGGGCGCCGGGGGCTGGCACGACGGTGCCATCGGGCAACTGGGTTGTGGGGAACAGGGACGGAACGTACACGCCTGGGATCTGTGCCAGACGCTCCAGGCGGCGGACGCGCGGCAAGCCGCGCGTTTCGGCGATGGCGTCCACCAGGTCCAAGACCAACTCCTCGCCGTCGCCGATTGCGAAAGCGTCTATGAAGTCGGCGAGGGGCTCCGGGTTGAAGGCGCAGGGCCCGCCGGCTAAGATTATCGGGTCGCTGGGCCGGCGTTGGGCGGACAGCAACGGGATCCCACCCAGCTCGAGCATGTTGAGGATGTTGGTGTAGGCGAGTTCGTACTGGAGGGTGAAGCCGACGGCGTCAAACTCCGACAACGGCGTCTTGCTTTCCACGGAGAAGAGGGGAAGGCCCCTGGCTCGCAGCTCGGCCTCCATGTCCAGGGCGGGGGCATAGGCGCGCTCCGCCCACACGTCTGCGCGGGCGTTGAGTATGTGGTACAAGACGAGCAGGCCCAGGTTGGAGAGGCCCAGGTCACACATATCTGGGAAGGCGAGGCAGAAGCGGAACCGAACGGAGGCTGGATCCTTGTGGACGGAGTTGACCTCACAGCCCAGGTAGCGGCTTGGTTTCTCCACGCGGGGCAGAATCTCGTTGTGCACGATGTTGTGAAGGGAAGACATAGCTAACCAGGCAAGATGGATCTCGAATGGGCCGTTGGCACCTGCAGAGTATAACGTGGCGGTGCCATGGCGGTCAAGCGTCTGAGGGCGGCGGTGTGGCGCGAAGCCTCGCGCGGGCCGCCCACAAAGCACGTTGTATGGGCGCGTAGAGGGGGCGGGGATGGGAGCCACGCGCCAGCCGCCCACCAGCTGCAGCTTGGCGCTCGCCCCCGCGCACCTTCCTCTTAGCGTGGCAGACGGCGTTGAAACAGCCGCTGGAGGAACCGCGGTTCTTGCGCGGCGCCGGGAAGGACACCGCCAGCAACGCCCAGAAGCGGTTGCTAGTGCTCCCACCTCCAAGAGCTCGCAAAGTGGAAGAAGCGTCGCGGCCAACCCGCGATTGCCATTGCCACACAACTAGCGGGCAAGGCGTGCGTTCTTCCGCCCAGAAGCGCTGGCAGAAAGGATTGGGCACGAGGGGACGGAGAACAACGCCGCCCCGAAACGCATCGTCCCATCTGTGAGCTCTTGCTGCCACTTGGGGGCATAAACGGCCGCGGCATGCCAGCTCGCGCGCCTGGCGGCCGCAACACGGAGCGGAGAGTATGCAGATAAGGGTGATAGTCTCTGGGGCGGGGGGGCGCATGGGCCGCGAGGTCCTGCGCGCCGTGTCCTCCGCCGACGACATGGTGGTGGTTGCCGGTGTGGACGTGGCCCCGCAACTGGCGGGCAAGTCGCTGGCGAAGCTCAGCGGCGTGCCCACGCTTCAGCTTGCCGTTGAGCCCGACCTAGATGCTGCCCTGGTCAACACTCAGGCGGACGTTTTGGTGGACTTCACAGTGCCGGGCCAGGGCCAGGTGAACGCGCTCAAGGCGCTGCGCCACGGCGTGCGTCCCGTGGTGGGCACCACGGGCATCCCACAGGAGGCCCTTGAGGAGATCCGCGCCTCGGCGGAGGAGCGGGGCCTGGGTGCGCTGGTTGCCCCCAACTTCGCCATAGGCGCCGTGCTCATGATGAAGTTCGCCGCGGAGGCAGCCCGCTACATGCCGCACGTGGAGATCATCGAGTTCCACCACGACGGCAAAGCCGACGCCCCGTCGGGCACCGCGCTCAAAACCGCTCAGATGATTACGGAGGCGGTTGACTTGCCTCCGCGTCCGCGCACGGAGAAGATGGTGCTCAGCTGTGCCCGCGGAGGCGAAGTGCGCAGGTCGGCGAACCAAGGGGAGGTCAACATCCACGCCGTGCGCCTGCCCGGGCTGGTGGCGCACCAGGAGGTGATTCTGGGCGGGCTCGCCCAAACGCTCACCATTCGCCACGATTCGCTGGGGCGGGAGTCGTTTATGCCAGGAGTGCTTCTGGGCATCCGCAAGGTGATGAACGTGACGGGCCTTGTGTACGGCTTGGAGGGAGTGCTGGACTGAGCCAGGCCGCCACCATGTGTAGCCCGCAGCCTCCGGCAGTGGTATAATGGGTCCAACGAGGGGCTCCATGCTGTCCGAGATTCACATCCAGAACTTCGCGCTCATCGACAGGCTCAGCGTGAAGCTGGGACCGGGGCTCAACGTACTCACTGGCGAGACGGGCGCAGGGAAGTCCATCATCATCGATGCGATCGGCGCCATTCTCGGGGAGCGCGCGGAGGCCGACCAGGTTCGCAGCGGCACCGAGCGGGCCAGTGTGGACGCGTGTTTCCGCCTTGAGGGCCAGCCCGTAGACGACGAGGTCGTCCCGGTGGAAGACGGCCTTCTCGTCATCTCCAGGGAGATAAACCGCACCGGCCGCTCTCAGGCGCGGATAAACGGCAGACCTGCCACATTGGGCATGGTACGCGATGTGGCACGCGGCGTTGTGGACATCCACGGCCAGCACGAGCACCAGTCGCTCCTCTCCGTGGAGCGCCACGTCCGCATCCTAGACCATTGGGTGGGCGATGCGGCCTCCTCGCTCTTGCAGCAGATACGCGCCAAACACAGGGCGTGGACCGAGTTGAGGCGCGAGCGCGACCGCCTGCTTACCGACGAGCGCGCCCGAAGCCGTCAGATGGACCTGCTGCGCTTCCAGGTTGACGAGATCGATGCCGCCAAGCTCGCCCCAGGCGAGGAGGAGCAGCTACAGGCCGACAGATTGCGGCTTGCCAGCGCAGAGAAGCTTGCAGCCGCCGCGGCGGAGGCCGCCTCGCTCCTCTCCGACGACGAGACCTCGGCGATAGCCAACCTATCCGTCGCCGCCGCCAGGCTGCGAGAGGTGGTGCGCATCGATCCATCGCTCGCGCGGATCTTGGAGGCCGCCGAGGGAGCTCTGTACCAGCTGGAAGACGCCGCCCGCGAGCTGGAGGCATACCGAGAGGGGATCGAGTTCAACCCCCATCGCTTGAACCAGGTGGAAGAGCGTTTGGACTTGCTGCGCACCCTCAAGCGCAAGTACGGCGATACCATCGAGGAGATACTGGCCTATCGAGACCGGGCGGAGGCGGAGCTCTTGGAGATCGAATGCAGCGAGGAGCGCGCCCAACAGCTTGAGGCCGACCTGCGCGCGGCGGAGGAAGAGCTCGCCGCCCTCTGCTCCGAGATGTCAGCACTGCGTCACAGAAACGCCGCGCCGTTTGCCGCCGCCGTCATGCACCAGCTCGCCGACCTCGGCATGGAGAAAACCAGCTTCAAGGTCGATATCCGCCCTGCGCCAATGGGCCCGGACGGCGCCGATGCGGTGGAGTTTCTCCTCTCGGCCAACCCCGGCGAGCCGCTCAAACCCCTGGCGCGAGTGGCGTCCGGCGGCGAGATGTCTCGAATCATGCTGGCGCTGAAGACCGTGATGGCGCAGACGGATCGCATACCGGTGATGATCTTCGACGAGATCGATGTGGGCGTGGGAGGCGCCACCGGTACCGTTCTGGCCCACAAGCTCCGCGCGCTGGCGCAGACAAGCCAGGTGTTGTGCGTAACCCACCTTCCGCAGATAGCCGCCGCCGCCGACGGCCACTACAGCGTGCGGAAGGAGGAGGCAGATGGCCGTACGCATGTGGTGGTGGAGCGCTTGGGAGAGCAAGAGCGGCTTGGTGAGCTGGCACGCATGTTGGGAGGGGCTCAGTCCGCCGCCGCCATGGAGCACGCCCGCGAGATGAGGGCGAGCTTCAGCCGCTGTTCCCATGCACCATCCGGCCCCCAACGCACCGTTACCGCGGGCGCCGGCCAATGACCGCCCCCATCGCCAAACATCCTGAACGCAGCCCCCTCCAGGCGATTCGTCGCCGGTTTCTCCGCGTCGCCCCCAAACCGGTGTGCCACTCCGGACGCGCTCGCATAGACTGCAGAACCAAGAACCTTGTCAAGCGCCTCCGCAAGGGCGATGTGGCGGTGATCTGCCACGCCGACCTGGATTCCGTGGCCGCCAGGGCGTTGGCTGACCGCGCTCCTGCCTTTGTGGTGAACGCCGCCACCTCTATAACCGGTCGCTATCCCAACGCCGGCCCCGCCATCCTCCTTTCCGCCGGCATACCAGTGCTCGATGCCGTAGGCGAAGAGGTGCTCTCCACCCTGAAGGAGGGCGACCTCCTATCGCTGGACGGGGACTGCCTGTTGCGCGACGGCGAGGTTGTGGCTCGCGGCCACCTGCTAACTACGGAGGGCGTGCGCCTGGCCATGGAGGCCGCCCGCACTAACCTGGCCGGCGAGCTGGGCCGCTTCGCCGAGAACACCCTGCAAAGGCTGGCCCAAGAGGCATCCTCCCTGTTGGAGCCCCTCTCGTTGCCCGCCATCAGCACGCGGCTGGCGGGCCGGCATGTGCTTGTCGTTGTGCGTGGAGAGGGATATCGCGAGGACCTCCACCAGATCATGCCTTACATCGAGGAGGTGCGGCCGGTGCTGCTGGCGGTGGATGGCGGCGCCGACGCCCTCCTACAGTGTCGCCTTAAGCCGGATATCATTCTGGGCGACATGGACTCGGTGAGCGACAAGGCGCTGTTCAGCGGTGCCGAGCTCATCGTACACGCCTACCCAGATGGGAAGGCGCCGGGGTTGGCCCGCTTGCAGGCGCTCGGTTTACAGGCGCAGGTGTTTCCGGTGCCAGGCACAAGCGAAGACGCCGCCATGTTGCTCGCGTACGAGAAGGGCGCGGAGGTCATCGTGGCGGTTGGCACCCACTTCTCGATGGTGGAGTTCTTGGACAAGGGGCGCGCCGGCATGGCCAGCACCTTCCTCGTGCGGCTCAAGGTGGGCTCCATCCTCGTAGATGCTAAGGGCGTAAGCCGCCTATACCGGCCTGGCGTACGCCTGAGGCACGCTGGGCTGCTGGGGCTTGCGGCGCTGGTGCCAATGGCAATCATCGCGGCGATATCTCCAAGCCTAAGCACCATGCTCCAGCTTGTGAGGCTTAAGCTGCTGCTGTGGCGTTTGTGGCACTGGTAGCGGCGGCCGACCGTGGGTCCTGAGTGGCGGCCTTCGTGCCGCTCACGGCGGGATGCACACGGGTGCGCGCGACAGGCGCGTTGTTTCTTCCGTTTCCGCCCTCTCTTCGATCGGAGAGCAGCGCTTGATAGACTACCGATACCACCTAATCAGCCTTGTTGCGGTGTTTCTGGCGCTTGGCGTGGGCGTGCTGGTTGGCAACTCCTTCGTCGGCCTGGCGTCGCTGGACTGGCAGAACCAGGCGGTGGCCAGGCTGGATCGGGACGTGAAGCTGCTGCGCCACCAGCAGACCGTGCTCGCTCAGCAGAACGCGCAGCTGCAGTCGCGCCTGCAGTCCAGGGAGCGCGCCGAGAGGGCCCTTATGCCGCGCACGCTGCAAGGAGTGCTTCAGGGGCGGTCCGTTGCGATTGTGGTGTGCGGCGACCTGAAGGACGAGGAGCTGGTGGGCGCCGCCAGCGCCGCGGTGGGCGTGGGCGGGGGGCAGGTTATCTCCACCACAAGGGTGCAAGACGGCTGGTTGCCAGAGGTGGGGCGCACGCGGCTGGAGATACTGGCGCGGCTGGGCATCTCGCCGGGCGACCCAGACGGAACCGCCAAAGCCACCCGGCAGCTGGCAGTGGCCATCGTGTCTGGGGAATGGTCGCGCGCCATCCACGACGTGGCCCAGCAGAGCCGTGGACTATCGCTGGACGGGGACTACTCCACGCCGGTGGACATGGTGCTGCTTCTAACCGCGGCGAGCTCCACGGAGCGGCTGGCGCGAGCGGCGGAGGGCGTGCTGCCGGAGCAGTATCTGGTGGATGGATGGAAGGGCCGCGCGCGTGTGGTTGCGGCGGAGCCAGAGGTGGCGCCGGTTTCCATGGTGCCGGTGTTCCAGCGCAAGAGCATCCCCACCGTGGATAACGTGGACACGGCAGTGGGGCAGATCGGTGCGGTGCTTGCGCTAGCTGGCGGAGAGACCAACTACGGGGTAAAGCCAACCGCCCAAAAGCCGATTCCTGCCATCTCGGGCCCGGGCTAAGCCGAGGTGGGATTGCCAGAAGGCCGTCATCCCCGGCCATTGAGCAACCGCTGGCCACCTAACTGTAGCCATCCACCAAGCCACTGACCCACATCTCCAGCATTTTCGCCCAGCGCTTTGGGTGAAGGAAAGCCCTCGGCGCCCCTTCCCCCATGGATGGGGGAAGGGGGCGGGGCCTCCTACGGGAACTCCAGCAGGCGCCGCGCTTGGCTTGCCCAACACGCACTGGGCCACCCAAGCGGCTCGCTAGAACAGCACAGCCTTGTTGCTGCGAGACGATGTGTAGATCGCCTCAAGCATCTGTGTGAGGTTGCGCCCATCCTCCACGGTTATGGTGGTTGGCTCGTCGCGGAGGATGGCGCTGAGCCACTGGCTCATGGGCGACGGGAGGCGCGGCGGCAGGTTCGCAGGATCGAGGCCGGCCAGCTCCGACGCGGGCTTGGTGCTGTGGAACTGAAGGCCTTGGCCCGGCGCACCCCTTAGGATGTAGCCCTCCGTCCCGTATATCTCCCACATGTTGGGCCCGTCGCGGTGCACCCAAGACACGTCCAGCATCCCCAGCGCCTTGTTCTTGAACTCCACAACCGCCGCGGAATTGTCATCTATTGGGTAGCGGCCGGACACGTTGTCCACTATGGCCATCACGCGGGCGGGCTGGCCGAGGAACCAGCGCATCACGTCCACGGTGTGGCACCCAAGGTCGAAAAGCGCACCGCCGCCGGCCAGCTTCTGGTTGCCGAACCAAGCGCTTCCGCCCTGAAACCAGCCGTCGAGGGCGGCGGAGTGGGCTATTCGAGCACGCATGAGCGTTACCTGGCCAATGGCGCCCCTATCTAGCACCTGCTTGCAGAAGAGCACCTCGGGATCGGTGCGGCTGGGCAACGAGATCATGAACTTGATGCCGGCACTTCGGACCGCGCGCACCACTTCGTCGGCGTCCTTGGTGGTTATGGTTAGCGCCTTCTCCGTGAAGATGTGCTTCTTGCGGGTCGCGGCCGCCAGCATGATGTCGTGGTGTTTGGAGGTTTCCGCGTTGATGCAGACGGCATCCACGTCGTCGCGGGAGAGCGCCTCCTCGAGGTTCTGCGTGAAGGGCACGCGGTACCGCTCGGCGAAGGGACGGCCGCGGTCGGGGTCGTCGTCCCACACGCAGGTGATCTGGGCGCGCTCGCGGTCACGAGCAAGCTCCTGTGCGTAGCCAGCGGCGTGCACGTGCGCCATGCTGAGGAGGGCCACGCGCACCTTGCGTCCGCCAGCGGGCGCCTCCTGCGCCGCGGCCCTGGCGGTGCCCGCAACGGCCACCCCGGTGGCGATGAGCGCCCCATCTCGCAACAGCTCCCTGCGCGTTCTCTTGTTTGGCATGATGTCAGCTACCCCCGTTCAAGCTACGAAGCTAAACGGTGCCGGACGGCTGGCGATGCGTCGCCCTGGCACCCAGTCTCAATTCTGCCACCGAGGGATAGGAACCTGTCTGGAGGCAGGGATATGGCTTGGCGAATGCAGAGCCGCACGGAGCAATGCTAGCGCAAGGGAGCCAGGAACGGGGGATCAAAGGAGGCGAGGAGTGGCACACCCATTCCGTTTCCTGCCTCCTCCATTCATTGCTTCTTGGTTCCCCTGTGTCTCAGCAGCGTTCGGTGCGCGCTTGCCGCCGGGCGCAACTCGCCGAGAAATGGCATTCGGCCCCGGCAGGAGCGCGTTTGGGCACCGACGAACGCACACCTGGCACGCCCCCAGCGCCGAGGCCTCAATTCACCCTTGGCCGCACCCGGCCGTCTGATGGCCGCATGGGGGGCTTTCCGGCTTATTGTGCAAGCGACTGATCGCTTATTCCGCGAGGATTTGGGCATGGACGGTATTAGCACCACCCAACGCATCTCTCGTCTGCAAGAGCGGTTGGAGGACCTTCAAGCAGCCGCGGGCGATGACCACGATCTGTCGCAGGCGCTCCGCGAGGCGGCCACGGAAGCGGCCGCGATCGCCCGCCAGCTGGCAGAGGAACGCGAGGCGACTCCGTGCTGCCCGCCAAACGGCGGGCGCCTACACCAGATCCTCGATGGCGTGTCGGAGGCCATCATCACACTGGACGCCCAGTGGCGCCTCGTTTACGCGAACAACCACGCGGAGGAGCTACTGGGCATGCGGCGGGAGCACGTGGTTGGCCGCCCGGTGGCAGACGTGCTGCCGGAGGCGGTGAACTCCCCGTTTCATCGAGCCTGCCAGCGAGCGATTGACTTGCAGAAGCCAACTACCGTTGGGGCGTATTTCCACCCCACTCGCCGATGGTACGAAGCGCGCGCATACCCCTCGCCCACCGGAGTTACGGTGCTGCTCCGCGACGTCACCGAGCGCAGGCACACCATTCGGTCGCTGCACGAAAGCCTCCTTCGCGAGCGCGCCAAGGCAGCGGAGCTCGCCGCAACCATGCGGGCTGTACCTGTGGCCGTCCTCATCCCGCACGACCTAGAGGGCCGCGTCATCACCGGCAACAGGGCCGCATATCAGCTTCTCCGCCGGGAGGAGGGCAGCAACGTTTCCATCCTCGCTCCAGAAGCCGCGGATCTGCCTCCATTGCGCTACGAGCGCGATGGCGAACCGCTGGCCCCTGCGGATATGCCGCTGCGCCGCGCCGCCCGCGGCGAGGAAGTGCGCGAGTGCGAGTTCGACATTGTGTTTGCGGATGGCGAGGTGCGCCACATCTTCGGCAACGCGACTCCCCTCGTGGATGACCAAGGCAGCACCGTTGGCGCCGTTGCTGCCTACCTAGATATAACCGATCGGAAACGGATGGAACAACAGCTCCGCGACAGCGAGGAGTGGTTCCGCGTGCTGGTCGAATCGCTGCCCCAGTTGGTGTGGACCGCCAGGCCGGACGGCCAATACGACTACTTCGGGAGCTGCTGGTACGAGTTCACTGGGGTTCCGGCGGATGCTCAGTACGGCCTCAACTGGCTCAACCTGCTACATCCGGATGACAGGGAGCGCGTGGCGGAAGCGTGGCGCCGCGCGGTCGCTGATGGCGCCCCCTACGACGTTGAGTACCGCCTACGACAAGGCGACGGCGCGTACAGGTGGGTCAAGTCGCGCGGGATGCCGGTGAGAGACGCCAACGGCGCCATCCTGAAGTGGTACGGATGTAGCACGGACGTGGATAACCTAAAGCGCCTGGAGGATGAGCATAGGCGCCAGCGCGAGTTCCTCGAGAAGCTGGTGGCCAACTCGCCCGTTGGGATTGCGGTGGTGGAGGGGCCGGAGCTTAGGTACCGCCTAGCCAACGCCGCATACGCCGAGACTCATGGCACCACGGTAGACCGCTTGCTTGGAGCCACTATGGCGGACGCCTTGGGCGAAGATGCCGCGCCACTGGCGGATTACGCACGACGCGCCCTTGCGACCGGCAGGCCGGTGTTCCTGGACCCCCGGCCGGCGCACCTGAGCTCCGCCAACGAGGTGTGGCTCTCCACACAATACGTTCCGCTGCTCGGCCACTCCGCGCAACCGCAGGCCGTGCTTCTCCTGGTCGAGGACGTAACCGACCAGGTGATTGCCTGGCGCAAGGCCGAGGAGTCCGCGGCTAATTCGGCCAGAAGCCTGGCTTTGGCAAGGGCGGTGATGAGCAGCATGGACCAGGCATTGCTGATAGTAGATGCCAACGGCGCCGTTGTGGATGCGAACCGCGCCGCCGCAAGGTTTCTGTGTCCGGAGAACGCAAGCCCCGTTGGCAGGCTGCTGGTGGACCTTCTGGCGGCGTTCACGGCGGCAACTCCGGACGGGCGCAGCCTGTCTCACAGCGAGCTGGCGACGGCAGTGCTTGTGGGCCGCAAGCTGGATGGAGTGGAGTTGAGGTCCTGGCAGGACCCTCCCGGCGCCCATTGGGTTGGGCTTCTATCCGCCGCACCGGTGCAGGGCTCCGAAACCGCCGATCGACTTGCGGTGGTTACCATCACTGACATATCCTCAAGAAAGCAGATTGAGGATGCCCTGCGGCGTGCCAACGAGCGGCTGGCAACGGTGCTTGAAAGCATGGCGGATGCGTACGTGGCCTACGACGCGAACTGGCGCATTCTGGAGGTGAACGCCACCGCCGCTCGCGAGCTCTTCGGATCCGCGGCCGATCAGCTGGTGGGGATGGTGGTGTGGGACGCATGCCCGTCGCTGGCCGACTCTGAGTTTCGCAGGCAGCACGAGGCAGCCATGGCGTCGGCCCGCCCAACCAGCTTCGAGGTACACTCGCCCGTGTTGGACAACTGGTGGGAGGCGCACGCGTACCCACGCGGGGAGTCGTTCGAGGTGTATCTGAAGGGGATCACCGCGCGAAAGCAGGCTGAAGAGCGGCTGCAGGAAAGCCACAGGGTGCTGGATGCCTTGATGGAGCATATCCCCGAAGGCATCACCATTGCGGACGCCCCAAGTCTGCAGGTCCGCATGGTCAGCACGTACGGCGCCGAGCTGCTTGCCAGAACGCGCGCAAGCATGCAGAACACGCCCTTTGCCGAGCAGATCGCGGCTGGCGAGCCGTTCCGGCCGGATGGGGTTACTCCGTACCCGCCGGATGAACTGCCTCTGGCGCGCGCCGTGCGGGGCGAGGTGGTTACAGACGAGGAAATCGTCATCAGGCGCCCGGACGGCCGCGTTATACGGGTGTTATGCAACGCCGGGCCCATAAGAGACGACGAGGGAAACGTGACTGGGGGCGTGATGGCCTGGAGAGACGCCACGGAGATGTCCGACGCCCGCCATCAGGTGCAGATGACCCTCCACCGCGAACACTACATCGCATACACGCTGCAGCAGGCCCTTCTGCCCGCTCGCCCCATCTCCTGGCCAGGATACCAGTCGGCCGCCACCTACCTGCCCGCCAGGTCGCACGAGCTGGTTGGGGGCGATTTCTACGATCTGTTTCAGACTACGGACGGCAGGATTGGGCTGCTGATAGGCGACGTGTCTGGCAAGGGCGTGGAGGCCGCAGCTCTGGCCGCCGCGTGCAGGAGCACCGTGCGCACCCTCGCCTTTGAGGGGCTGGCCCCGGCGGAAGCGCTGAAGCGCGCGGATGCCGTGCTCTTCTCGCAGGCCAACCCCGCGGATTCGTTTGTCACGCTGGTGTTGGCCGTGCTGAACCCGTCCACGGGGGAGATCGAGTACTGCTGCGCCGGCCATCCGCTCCCCGTGGTGGCGAGGTCGGATGGCACGTTTGAGCTTCTGAAGCAAGGCGGACCGCCGCTTGGCATGCCCGGAGCTGTGGAGTACCAGACGTTGAGCGCCCATCTTGGGCCGGGCGATAGCCTCGTGCTGTACACCGACGGCGTGTGGGAGGCCCGCGGCCTTGCCGGCGAGTTTGGCACGCATGGCGTGGAGCGCACCCTGGCTCGCTTCCGAGGCAGCAGTCCCAACATAGTGGCGGCGTGCATCTCGGAAGCGGCGCGAGATTGGTCGGGCGGGACCCTCACCGACGACGTCGCGGTGTTGGTGGTTACGCGCGACGCCGAAGCGCAGGATGCGGAGTTGGCCCCCATGGGATCTCTGCGGCTGAGCATGCCAGCTGAGCTCCACTCGGTACCGGAGGTGCGCAGGGAGGTATCGACAATGCTCAGGCGGCTGAACGTGGGCGAGGATGACGTTGCCAGGGCGCAAGTGATCGTGACGGAGGCGTGTGCAAACGCCGTCCGCCACGCCTACGAACGGGCCGGGCACCGCTACCACGCCAGCGTGGATGCCTATCCGAACCGCGTGGTGCTCACCATCGAGGATGCTGGCAAGGGGTTCGACCCGGATGCAGTGCCAGCCCCACAGGTTGGGCAGATCGGCGGCTATGGGCTGATGCTGATACGCCATACGGCGGACGCGCTCCACGTCAGCAGCAGGCCCGGGCAGGGAACAAGACTGGTTGCCGAGCTGCGGTTCCCGGAGCCCGAAGCATAGTGGCGCACGTCGTTGGTCATGGCTGGCTGGTTAGCCTGGCGGGCTAAGCAGGTTCAGCGCCTCAGGTTCCGTCTCAACCACCGGCATGACCATCGAGATTCTGGCGATGTCTAGAACGCGCCTTGGGACGGCGCTGGCGGGGCAGATCACCACACATCTGCGGCCGCGCGTGGAGAGGACGTGGTTGGTTGACAGCAGCATACCAACCCCGCTCGAATCAAGGTAGGTTACATCGGTGAGGTCAATGACGACGTCGCCGGGACATCTATGCGCCAGGTCGGTAATGCGGCCCCCGATAGATGGCCTATCCGCGATGTCGATTTCGCCGCTCAAGCTGACAACTGTGGTGTCCGGAGGCACCTCGATCACACGTATGTTCGCAGCGCCTGCCATACGATTGCTCCCCTTCGGTGTGCAACACTGGACGCGTGCTGGAGGCAGAGACCGGGCCCAGAGAGCTGGCACCAAGCGGTGTTGCTTACCCATATCTGGTATTCCACACATGGGTGCAACTGCTCCTTCGCTCTGGGCTGCCAAGCTATGGTCAGAGCATTCCAGCGGCCGAACAGGCTCAGTGGGTACTGTACATTCCAGGTGGTCCGCTTGCGCTTCGCCTTCATGCTGGCCTCGGTGCGCTCACCCGCCTGGTGACGTTGGGGGCTATCTTACTAACGGTTGCCAGGCTCTCAGGGGCATGGTCGATACGCACCCGACAGTCCTCCTCGCCCAAGGCCACAAGCAGCACCCAGTGAAGGCCGTTCCCATCCCCCGGTGCGAGCGGATCGCGTGGCCTGTCTGGTTCGCCACCTCCTTCCAGGGGGGCTCCACGCTTCGCTCTCCGACTGTGGGCCTAACATGATGGAAAAGGCGGTAGTTGCCCTCACTCCGACTCTGCCGCCCCTTGTGTGATAGGGGAGGCGCTTCCCCTCAGCGCGGCTTCGCCACCCCTCTCCCCCTTTCGGGGAGAGGGGTGGTGGGAGGAGGGAATCAGGCGTGATCGCATCATGTAAGCTCGTGGCGCGCCGGAGGCTCACCCTCTCCCCAAGCTTGCGCCGTCGGAGAGGAGGCCGGGGGTTTGGGGAAGAGCCCTACGCTCTCACCCTCCTCCTTGCGATCTCCCTCCCATACGTCTAGCTCCTGTCCCTTGGCCGCCCGGCAAGATGCGTCTGCCGTGCCAGCCCACCGTTACGCTTGCTGAGCGACGACAGGAGTGCGGCGCTGCCTCGCCGAACGTGCTTATGCCGGGCCGTCGCCAAGCCCTCAATCAGTTGGCTCAGCGCGTGCCCAGGCTACCGATCGGCTGAACTGGCGCCCGCCGTTTTGGCGCCATAGGAGCAGTAAATGGCCCGTCGTTCGATCGTTCCAGGTACAAGCATAGAGATCATCAACCCCGCCATCGAAACCGGGCGGATACGGTTTGCCTTGTTCGACTTCGACGGCACCATATCCGTCATCCGTGAGGGATGGCAGAGGGTGATGATCCCGTTCATGGTGGAGGAGATCCTCAAGCTGGGCACGGGGGAGAGCCGCGAGGAGATCGCCGCGCTGGTTGAGGAGTTCGTCACCAGGCTCACGGGCAAGCAAACCATCTACCAGATGATCGAGCTTGCCGAAGCCATCCGCGCCCGCGGTGGCACCCCCCTCGCCCCCGCCGAGTACAAACGCATGTACCTGGATCGCCTGTGGGTGCGCATATGCGATAGGGTGGCGGGCCTTAAGTCGGGCCAGATCGATCCGGACGATATGATGATAATGGGCGCCAGGTCGTTCCTGAAGGGCTTGCAGGACAGGGGCGTCACCATGTTCCTGGCCAGCGGAACCGACCAGGAGTACGTGGTGGACGAGGCCGCCGCGCTCAAGCTGGAGTGCTTCTTCGAAGACAGGATATTCGGAGCCGTGCCGGACTACAAGAAGGTGGATAAGAAGGTCATAATCGACCGCATACTTGAGGAGAACCACCTAAGCGGCCCGGAACTGGTGGTGTTCGGCGACGGATACGTGGAGATAGAGGACGGCAAGGCGGCGGGGGGAATCGCCGTGGGGGTTGCCAGCAACGAGCCGGCCCGGTGCGGTTTGGATCAATGGAAGCGGAACAGGCTGATCGGCGTGGGAGCGGACATCATCATCCCGGACTACCGAGACGGCCAAAAACTGCTTGAGTTGCTGTTTGCGCCACCGCAGGGGTAGCGGCAGGCAAGAGACGAAGGACGAGACACCAGAGCAGCACCTTTATGTTGCCGTCTCAGCGCTACCATGCGCCGGGACCCCTTTCGAAGCTGTGGGAGGAAAGACACGACGCGGCGAAGCCCGCCAGGTCCCACTGAATCCAGGAGGCTTGACCATGCCATACCCAACCTTCGATCGCCGCAGGCTCAAGCTGGAGCCGCTTTCGGCGCGCACCCACGACATGACCCTTTCTGACGTGCTCCCACTGGATGCGCCCGTGCCCCCCCACCCCAACCCGGATCTGCACACCGTTGCACAGCGCATGGTTGCCGCCAGACAGCGCGGAGCCCCCGTCATCCTCATGATGGGCGCCCACGTCATCAAGCGCGGACTCTCCAGGTTCGTCGTTGAGGGCATCAGGCGCGGACTCGTAACCCACGTGGCCATGAACGGCGCCGGCGCCATCCACGACTACGAGCTCGCCACCATAGGCGCCACCACCGAAAGCGTGGCCCGCTATATCCGCACCGGCCAGTTCGGCATGTGGACCGAGACCGGCGCTATCAACGACCTGGCGCACGAGAACGCGGACGGCGAGGCCGGCTTGGGCGAACTGATCGGCAACGCCCTGCTGGCTATGAACGCCCCACACTCCGACGTGAGCATCCTCGCCACCGCCGCCCAGCTTCGCGTGCCCGCCACGGTCCACGTTGCCATTGGCCAAGACATCATTCACCAGCACCCCAACTGCGACGGAGCCGCCTTGGGCGCCCTTTCCTACACGGACTTCCTCGTCTTCGCCGCCGCCGTGGAGCAGCTCGAGGGCGGCGTGTTCCTCTGCTTCGGGTCGGCCGTCATGGGGCCCGAGGTGTACCTCAAAGCCCTCTCAATGGCACGCAACGTCGCCAGGCAGGAGGGCCGCGCCATCCGCCACTTCACCACCGCCGTCTTCGACCTGCTGGAGCTGGGCGACTACTCATCGGAAGCGCCCAAAACGGATCCGCGCTACTACTACAGGCCGTTCAAAACCATCCTGGTTCGCACCGTGCAGGACGGCGGCGAGAGCCACTACATCAGGGGCGATCACGCCGAGACGATGCCAACCCTCTTCAGGGCGGCTTGGGAGCGCTTGGAGCGGAGCGAGAGATGACCGAGGCAAGGCTGAGGGAGCTTCTGGCGGCACTACCGCGCGTTCGCATAGCCGTTGTGGGCGATTTCTTCCTCGACCGCTACCTCGTCATCGATCCGAGGCTCACCGAGGTGTCACTCGAGACCGGGCTGGACGCTTACCAGGTGGTGGGCAAGAGGTGTAGCCCCGGCGCGGCCGGTACCGTCACCTCCAACCTTCACGCCCTGGGTGTGGGGACGCTTTACGCCGTGGGCTTCACCGGCGACGACGGCGAGGGGTACGAGCTTCGCGCGGGCCTGCGCGCCACCGGCGTTACAACAGACCACCTGGTGTACGCGCCCGACCGATTCACGCCAACCTACACCAAGCCGATGATGCTGCAGCCCGACGGACGCGAGGTTGAAAGCAATAGGCAGGACATAAAGAACCGCGCCCCACTCCCCCCGGCGCTGGAGGAGGAGATCATCCGCCGGCTGAGGGATGTGACGTCACAGGTCGACGGCGTAATAGTGGCTGACCAGGTGCAGGAGCGAAACTGCGGCGCCATTACGGATGCGGTGCGCCGTGAGGTTGCCCGACTGGCCGAGCAGCACCCAGAGACGGTCTTCTTCGCAGATTCCCGCGTGCGCATAGGCGAGTTTCGCAGCGTGATCGTGAAGCCGAATCGCCAGGAGGCGGTGCGCGCGGTGGACCCAGGCTGGAGCGGCGAGGTGCCACTGGCGCGCGCGAGGGACGCCGGTCGCCAGCTTGCGCGGGCCACGGGACGGCCGGTGTTCCTCACGCTCAGCGAGGACGGCCTGCTGATTGTGACCCAAGACGGCGAGGAGCATGTGCCTGGCGTTCCGGTAACGGGCGAGGTAGACCCGGTGGGCGCAGGAGACAGCTGCACCGCAGGGATCGTATCGGCGCTGTGCGCGGGGGCCACCCTGCCGGAGGCGGGCGAGCTAGGCAACCTCGTGGCGTCGATCACCGTGCGAAAGCTGGGCACCACGGGCACAGCATCGCCGGAGGAGGTGCTGGCCGCGTGGCGCGAGGCGCTGTCCACACCCGGGCAGGATTAGCGGGCAGCATTCGAACTAGGGCAAACCACCCAGAGGCTGATGAAGCGAGGCGGTTTGTGCAAGCCCAGAACCAGCTTCCAAGCCGCCCTTGGCGAGCATACGCATTCTCAGGCGCTCGTTTCCGGGCTGTTTCGAAGATGACCCGCCCAGAAACGGCCTCCCCAGAAGGTGTAGGAACGAAGGGCAGGAGAGACTCAGAGCCCCAGAAGCGCGCGTGGCAGCGAGGTCGGGGCGGCCATCGCACCATCGCGGTTGCGCCGAGCGGCCCGGCTGTGGCTGACGGGCGGCTTGGGTGAACGCCCCGGCCGGCAGGCATACAAGGCCATGTAGGGGCTGTTCCACCTTCTTCAGGAGCTCGTTTCGGCTCTGCGCACGTGCAGGCTGCGCATCCCATTCGGCAGGAAGGACCCTTCGCCAGGACGAAACTACGCAACGAAGGCATGTCCGCTGATGAAAGGGAAGCGGACGCCGCGATCCGCATTGCTGGCTGCGGGTATCACGCTTGGCCGCCTATCTAGAGACGCTAGCACGCACGTTACGATTGGGGGAAGGGACATGGTACGTTTTCATCTCAGAGCAGTGTGGAACGTCGTCTGCGCACTGCTGCTACTTGGGTCCGCCGTCGCAGTGTACGCCCAAGCGCCGGTCAACCTGGCGCTTACCGCAACCAGCAGCTCATCCAGCGACTGGAACGCGGATTTCGTGGCCAGCAAGGCCAACGACGGCGACATGACCACACGCTGGAACTCCGCGGACGGCGACACCAACGGATCCTGGCTCGCCATGAGCTGGTCGGCGCCTCAGGCTTTCAACAAGGTCGTCATCAAGCAGGCGTTCGATCGAATCCGCGTCTTCAGGCTGCAGGTTATGGACGCCGCCACGAAGGATTGGAAAGACGTCTACACCTCCCCGGAGAACATCAATCCCACTGGCAACCCAAATCCCACGTTCACCATCATCCTCAAGCCCGCGGTCAGCAGCACCGGCGTCCGCGCTGTGTTTGACGAGGTGACCGTTGTGCCCTCAATCTTCGAGATTGAGGTGTACAACGCGCCCCAGGGCACCATCACCGGCGTGGTGAAAGACGCAAACGGCGCTCCCATCGAGGGCGCGGGGGTGACGGCTGGCACAAGCACTGCCGTGACGGACGCATCCGGAAAGTACACCCTCTCTGTGGACGCCGGCCAGTACGACGTGACGGCCACCAAGCCCGCCGCCTTCCGCGCGCGTACCGCCAGGGGAGTTGTGGTGGCCGCCGATGCCACGGTGACCCAGGACTTCTCGCTCGTGGCCCTGCCGCCGAACCTGGCCAAAGACGCAACCGCCGTCTCCTCCAGCGATTGGAGCACGGATTACGACGCCAGCAAGGCCAACGACGGCGTCCTAACCACCCGCTGGAACTCCGCCGGCGGCGACGTTGAGGGCTCTTGGCTTGAGCTCGATTGGTCTTCGCCTCAGACGTTCAACAAGATCGCCATCCTCGAGTTCGGCGGACGCATCCAGGATTACAGCCTCCAGCGGTTCGACTCCGCCAAAAACGACTTCGTGGATTTCTACCACGGCACCGCCGCGGGAGCAGGCGTAGACATCACCCATAACGTGTTCCTCGCTCAGCCAGTAACCAGCAAGGCTCTGCGGCTGATGATCAACAAAGCCACCGACGTCCCCTCCATCTACGAGCTGATGGTCTCCAACGCCCCAACCGGCACCGTTCAGGGCACGGTTACGGACTTCGCGACCGGCAAGGGGATAGGCGGCGCCAGCATCGTCGCGGATCCGGCCGGCGTTGTGGGCACAGCCGATGCCAACGGCGCGTTCACCGTAGTCCTCGAGCCAGACGAGTACCTGATGAACGCCTCCGCGCCTGGCTACCTCGCCGGCATTCCGCAGACCGCCGATGTGACCGTTGGCGGCACCGTGAGCGTCAACATCAGCCTGCCCGCCACCGGCGAGAACCTGGCTACCAAAGGCACGCTGTCATCATCTACCGACGACGGCACCAACACCGTCGCCAATCTGGTGGACGGCGACCCAACAACCCAGTGGGTGTCGGATCCGGCCGAGACCAAGAACCAGTGGGTCGGCGTTACGTGGGCCGCCCCAACCACGTTCCGAATGGTCAGCCTCCGCGGCCTCGTCGGCACCATCCAGAAGTCGCAGATCGAGACGATGGACGCATCCGGAAACTGGCAGGCCGTTCCCAATACCGTGTTCAACCCGCAGTTCAGCGGCCCAGACAAAACGTTCCTCTTCGATCAGCCAATCACCGCCAAAGGCGTGCGCTACTTCATCTTCTACACGGATCACGACCTGAACCAGCCGAAGGTGGGCGAGTTCGGCGTGTACAACCCGCCGGTGCTCACGCCGGTAACGCCCGCCCCGGTGAAGGGCGACGCCAACGGCGACGGCAAGGTGCTGGTGAACGACGCCGTGTTGGCCCTCCAGTTCGCCGTGGGGCTGAAGACCCCCACCGCCGGTCAGCTAAAGGCGTGCGACCTGAACGGCGACGGCAAGATCGGCATTAACGAGGCCACGTTGATCTTGCAGGCCGCGGTGGGGCTCAGGACCCTCTAGTCCGCCTTCTTCGCTCGCTCTGCTGCGGGGCATGGAGGTGATCGCCTCCGTGCCCCGCTCGGTTTTGCGGCCAAGCGGCGCGCCCAGCAGGTTATCGCCACCTGGCCGTGAAGTTGGATGTTGGCGGCAACACGCCTAACAAGTGCCTCGCGCACAGCCACCGGGAGGTTGGAATAGCCACATCGTGAACGTATCGCAACTGGCCATTAACTCGGTCTCCACTCGCCACGCGTCAATGGAGGAAGCGCTCTCCGCGTATGCGGAAGCGGGGTTCCAAAACGTGGAGTTCGTGATCCCCCAACTGAAAGGCTGGATGCGGGACGGCCGCACGGTGGCCGACCTGCGTGCGCTGTTGGGCCGACACGGACTGCGCTGCGTGGGAGGCTTTGAGTGCGGGGTGGAGTGCTTCTCCGATCCCAAATCGCGCGCCGCCAACCATGACCTCGTGCTGGCCAACGCGGAGCTTCTCCACCAGCTGGGCGGCGGCGTCCTAGTGGTCGGCACCGATGGCCCGCAGCAGCCATCTCTGCAGGCGTTGGACGCCGTGGCCGAGGTGTTCGCTGGCCTCGCCGGGAGAATGGAGGGGCTCAACGTCAGCGTCGCCATCGAGTTCAACTGGTCGCCGCTCATCAAGAGCCTCCGCAGCGCCCAGTTGGTTGCCGCCAAGGTGAACCATCCCCAAGTGGGCGTCCTGTTCGACACGGCGCACTATTACGTTACACCATCCAAGATGGAGCAGCTCACGCCTGAGGCCGTCGCTCTCATCAAACACGTCCACATCAACGACATGGCGGACAAGCCCGGCGAGCTGAGCAACTGCAACAGCGACCGCGTGCTGCCTGGCCAAGGGGTGCTGGACCTCCCGGCGATCCTGGCACGCTTGGAGGACGGCGGGTACCGCGGGTACTACTCCATCGAGCTGTTCAACGAGGAGCTGTGGCAGCTTCCAGCGGCGGAGACGGCCCGCCGATGTTACCAAAGCCTGCTGCCGTACTGCAAAGACGCGGGGGATCAGAAGTGAACGAAGTCCGCATAGGGTTCGTTGGGGTGGGAAGCATGGGGCAGTGCGCCCACCTGCGCAACTACGTAACGGTGCCAGGCTGCCAGGTGGTGGCCCTGGCTGAGGTTAGGGAGGAGCTCGGCCGCAGAGTTGCCGCCCGCTACGGCATTCCGCGCGTGTACCGCACCCATGAGGAGATGTTGGCGGCGGAGCAGCTCGATGGCATCGTGGCGTCACAGCCGTTCACCCGCCATGGCGCCCTGGTGCCCGAGCTCCTGAAGGCCAAGGTGCCCATCTTCACAGAGAAGCCCCTTGCTGGCTCTGTGGAGCAGGGAGAGAAGATCCTAGCGGCGCTACAAGACAGCGGCACTTGGCACATGGTGGGCTACCACAAGCGCAGCGACCCCGCCACCATGTACGCTAAGCAGGAGATCGATCGGCTGAAGGCAACGGGCGAGTTGGGCAGATTGCGATACGTGCGGGTGCTGATGCCCGCGGGCGACTGGGTGGCCGCGGGCTTTACGGACCTCATCACCACCAACGAGCCGGTCCCGCCCCTCCCCAGCGACCCACCTGCCAGCGATATGGACCAGAAGACGTACGAGGAGTACGTCTCCTTCGTAAACTACTACATCCACCAAGTGAACCTGCTGCGCCATCTGCTGGGCGAGCCGTACCGCGTTACCCACGCGGATCCGTCCGGCGTGCTGTTCGTGGCGCAGAGCGAGAGCGGAGTCTGCGGCACAATCGAGATGTCGCCATATCACACCACGGTGGACTGGCAGGAGTCGGCGCTGGTGGCTTTTGAGAGAGGCTACGTGAAGCTGGAGTTGCCGGCGCCGCTGGCCAGTAACCGTGCGGGGCGCGTGGAGCTGTTGCGAGACCCCGGGGGCAAGGCGCCAGAGACGATGGTGCCATCGCTGCCGTGGGTGCACGCCATGCGCCAACAGGCGATCAACTTCGTGGCGGCCATCAAGGGCGAGCGTCAGCCCCCGTGCGAGGCGGCGGAGGCACTTGAGGACCTAAGAGTGGCACGGCAGTACATAAGGCTGCTGAGGGGTGTGTAGGCCAGCAACCTGACCGGGAGGTGGGAGGAGCGAGTCCGGGGTTACGTGAACCCCAGACGGCATGCTTGGCTTACCCCAACGTATCTGCGCGTGTGCGGGGCGCTCCGCCCGCCCCGCACACGCTTCGTGCTGAGCAGGAGTCACACCCACCCAACAGAATACGGACAGGGAGTGGGGACGTGATCTCGTACCGCTGGAGCAAAGCACTGGATCTGCCCATGCTGGGGGCAACGTTTGCCATAACGGCCTTCAGCGTGGTTATCATCAGAAGCGCTTCCGGAAGCCATAGCTTTTTCTCGGACTACGTTCTGAAGCAGATCCTCGCCATTCTGCTGGGCGCCGCGGCATTGGTGGCCCTTGCCCTGAGCGACTACAAGACCGTTATAGCGGCCTCTCGCCGCATATACGTCGCCAACCTCTTGCTCCTCGTGGCTGTCATGGTCATTGGCAGCGAGCACAAAGGCGCCCAGCGTTGGATACCACTGGGGCCGTTCAACCTCCAGCCATCAGAGCTCGCCAAGGTCGCCGTCATCCTCACGCTCGCCGCTCACCTCGTGAACGCCGGAGATCGCATCCGCACCGTGGGCGGGTTGGCGCGCTCGTTCCTGCACGTCGCGATACCCGCCGGCCTCATCTTCAAGCAACCGGACTTGGGAACCGCCCTCGTGGTGCTTGCCATCTGGTTCACTATGACCTACATCGCCGGCGCCAAGCCCCTCCACTTGTTCCTGTGGCTGATGGCCGGGGGGATTCTGTTCGCATTGGTCTGGCATGCGGGCTCGCCAAACCTGCGCGGCAGAGACATCAAGGCGCCGCTTGCCCTTCTGGAGCAGCTAGAGGCGGGCCGCGACCCCGTATCTGCGTTCCTGTGGGACCAGATGCCCCCCGAAACCCAACGCGAGCTGCTGAGCACCGAGCAATCGGATGCGGCGCTCAGACGTCCCCTCGCCGATGCCCTCAACGCTATCATCACCGCCGGCCCCATCTACGACCGCAGCCGGTTCGCCAACGTGAAGCTTCGCCCGGATACCCGCGCCTTGACCGACGACCGCCTCTCCGACAACGACATGGTCCGGCTCAACCGGATGCTGCTGGAAGACGCCTACCCAGACAAGATACGCCGCGCCAAGCAGATCCTGAAGCCGTACCAAAAGCAGCGCCTCATCTCGTTCATCAATCCTGAGGTGGACCCGCGAGGGAGCGGATATCACGTCCGGCAGTCGCGCATCGCCATTGGATCCGGGCAACTGCTGGGCAAGGGGTTGTACAAGGGCACGCAGAAGCAGCTTCACTTCGTGCCGGAGCCGCATACGGACTTCATCTTCGCGGTAGTGGCGGAGGAGCTCGGGTTTGTTGGCAGCATTGCACTCCTGGCGCTGTACTACGTGCTCATCATGCGCGCCATCCGCATAGCTCGCGTGTGCGAGGACCTACTGGGCCAGCTATTGGCGGGCGGGGTGGCAGGCCTGTTCGCTTTCCACGTGCTCGTCAACATCGGCATGACGATCGGGCTGGTGCCAGCCGTTGGCGTGCCGTTGCTGCTGTTCTCGTACGGGCCCAGCAGCCTGCTTTCGAACCTGTGCGCCATTGGGCTGCTGCAAAGCGTGCACATGCGCCGAATGAAGCTTATGTTCTAGCCACCCGTGCGCCCCACGGGCTTGCCCCGGCGTCCGGCTCGGTTCACACACCCCATTGGAGGCCAGAATGAGGTACCTCGTTCTCATCGCTGCCATTGCCGCGGTACTCTCGCCCCCTCCATCCCACGGCGAAACGGTGCGCCTCCCCGCCACGGCGGACATATGGCTCTCGGACGGCAACGCGCACGAGAGGGACACCAGCGCTGGCAAGGCCCCTCGTTTCAAGCTGAAGAGCATCCAAGAGATGGCCGCCATTCGGTTCGATCCGTCCGCCGCGGCCGGTCGCGAGGTGCGCTCCGCCTTCCTCTACCTTCGCCGGGACGGACCCGACATGCTCCGGTACATCCGCGTGTCCACCGTCAACGGCGACTGGGTGGAGGGAAACGCCGTGCAACCATACAGCCCCGGGGACGGCGCCACCTACAACCTGGCCGACTACGCATCCCATCGGCCTTGGGCGTGGCCGGGCTCACAGTTCTGCGACGTGGTAATGACCTCCGGCAACACCATCGCCACCTGGGCCGAGTGCGAGAAGCTGCCCGACGGCTGGCTGCGCGTTCCGATCACCCCGGACCTGGTATACGCCCTCATTGCCGGGGATACTGACGGCCTCGCGGTGATGGACGGCGGCAACCTCGCCTACTTCAACAACTACATCTACAGCGCCCAGTCGCCCGGCAGCCAGCCATACATCGAGGTTGAGCTTGGTGGGCCGCTAACCGCCGTCCCCTCAACCCCAGCGGTGAAGGCGGCGCCGGCTCCAGAGCGGGCGCACCTCAACGCGGGCGCCCTCAAGCTCACAGTAGCGCCGGATCCCGCGGTCTTCTGTTGGCGCCTTAGGCTGAACGGCCGGCCGGTGGAGCGTTGGCGCGTGAAGCACCCCATCGCCGGCAAGCCCACCGTGTTCTACTTGGAGGACCTCCCCCCAGCCAGCCGCATCAGGCTTGAGGTGGTCGCCGTAAGCCGCGGTGGCCGTGCGTCCCGGCCGGCCGTTCTCACCGCGACATCATCGCCCGCCCTTCCTCCCGGACCACGGCTCGCGCGCCCGAGGCCCGCTCCTGCCCAGCGACCGGCCGTTGTGACAAGCGGCAATCTGCGGGTGTGGCCCTACCCTCCACTGGTGAAGCTCAGCGCCGACCGCCTGGAAGCGTTGAACGCCGACCTTGGCAGCAGCCCCGGGTCGCCCAACGCCGTGTGGGACGGAACCAGCGTCCAGCTTTTCGGAGCGCGGGGGGAATGCGTATCTTACCAGCTGGCGTTGGAGCGTGCCGGCGATGCGCCGCTCACGGGCCTATCGGTCATACCGAGCGCGCTTGCTGGCCCAGGCGGTGCGACGATCCCCGCCAACCAAGTGGAGCTCCAAAGCATGTGGTACGCCCGCAACCAGGACGGCAAGCTCCAGCCCGCCTACTGCGTGCCCGTGCCCCCAGGCGCTCGCCTCGATGACGCCAAGCTTGGTCAGCTCCAGGCGACACAACGGGTCCGCACCGTGCTTGTGGAGGTGTATATCCCCAAGGACGCCCGCCCCGGGTTGTACCGCGGCAGCATCGCGGTCCGGTCCAACGGCAACAAGCCCATCACTCTGCCCGTGAGGCTGGAACTGCTGAGCTTCGCCATCCCCAACCGCCTCAGCTTCTGGCCGGAGCTGAACGCGTACAGCATACCGTCGCCCGCGCTGCCCTACTTCCGCCTCGCCCACGACAACCGGTGTGTGTTCAACCCGTACCAGTGGGCCCCCAAGCTTGAGGGCAGCGGCAAGGAGATCAAGGTGGTGTGGGACGAGTACGACCGCGATGCCGGTCCGCTGCTAACCGGAGAGGCGTTTCGGGATAGCCGCCGCGGGCCCATACCCACCGAGTGCATGTATCTGCCGTACAGAGACGACTGGCCCACCCCGCTTACCAAGGAGAGCTACAACTATCAGGGGTACTGGCCGGGCCGCGGCGACGACGTGAAGCACATCGTCGAACAGGAGATGACCGCGCCCTACATCGGAGACGCCCTCAGCCAAAGCTACAAAGACGCCTTCCACGCCGTGGAGCGCCAGTTCATTCAGCACTTCGCCGAGAAGGGGTACCGCGGCACCGAGATGCAGTGCATCTTCGCCGGCAAGAACACCCACCGAATCAACTACGGCTCCAACCTGTGGTGGACCACCGACGAGCCATACCATTGGGACGACTGGCTGGCGCTCCAGTTCTTCACCCGCATGTGGGTAAGCGGCAGGGGAAACGCCGACCCCAAGCAGTGGGCATCCAGGGCAGACATCTCCCGGCCGCAGTGGCAGGGCACCGTGCTTGACCATCTGGTGGATACCGTGTACTTCGGAGGCTCGTTGAGCGATCCGGTCACCGCTAGGCGCTGCCGAACCCTGGCGCAGGAGACCGGCCTCAAGATAATGACCTACGGAAGCGCCAACCCCGACAACCGAAGCAACACGGAATCCGTGACGTGGTCCCTGGTAACCTGGCTCAACGGCGGCAACGGCGTGCTTCCTTGGCAGGTGCTGGGCAGTGACAAGGCGTTAGACGTGAACGATGCCGGCGCTTTCGGTGGCAACGCTCTGCTGGTGCCAGGCGACCGCTTTGGCCTGCCGGCAGTTGCGGATATGCGCCTCAAGGCCCTGCGCGACGGCGAGCAGCTGATCGAGTACCTGGTGCTGCTCTCCCACAAATACGGCCTCACCCGCGAGCAGATCAAGGCCATGGTGGAAGACGCGGTCCAGCTCAGCGGTGGACGCAGGGCCGGCGCCTCCGCGGACGATGCCGACGCGCTCAGGTTTGCCCACATAGACGCCTGGCGACTGAGCGAGCTTCGGCGCGCCATCGGCGAGCTGGTACAGCGAAAGGCAACCCCGGCGCGCTGAGGCATTGCTACCGCCGCAAACGCTGGCGGCGAACGGGGGCTGCCAGACTGCGCATCTGGAACGCGAGGGCCCACGGATTGAGGTGATGCCTCTCGGGGCGGCGCCCCTCTTCGGCCCCAAAGCCTTGCATGGCGAACCTGACGACAGCCAGCGCGGCGGCTTTTCCCAACGCTTTGGGGGATGGGAGCCATCTCCGCCCGTCAGCTGGGCTGGCATACCAACGGCGAGTTCGCCACAAGGCTTATCCGCCTTCGCGAGCCGTTGCCGTGGGACGAAGCGCCGACGCCCAAACCGGCGGGCCAGGCCCAACACGCTGTCTCGTTCCGCCAAGCAACAGCTCTCACTCGTCGGGGGGGTGTGGGGCGACGTGAAGCACCACCTTCAGCCCTTCGGCGCGCTCCACCAGGGCAACGGCCTCCGCATATGCCTCCAGCGGCAAGCGATGGGTCACCAGCGTCGCCGTGTTCAGCCTTCCATCCGCCAGGTATCCAACCACCTCCGCCAGGTTGGCAATCCCACGCCGCCCCAGCACCCTGGCCGCATGCACCGTAAGCTCCGATGCGAACCACACCTCCTGGTCAACCAGGATCGGCTCCTCCGTGTAGCCGAACAAGACCACCTGCTCCGTCGCCAAGCGGAAGGAGCGCTGTATGGATTCGGCGTTCCCGGAGCAGTCAATCACCACGTGCGGCCGTGCGAGCCGGCCCGCGTCTTCGGGGCTCACGCACAGGTCTGCCCCAAGCTCCGCTGCCACCGCACGCCGTGCGGGCAGTGGCTCAATCCCCGCGACCTCCGTCGCCCCCAGTATCCGCGACAGCTGCACGGCAAGAAGGCCAGCCGGTCCCAAACCGGACACTGCCACGCGCTTGTCCCGCAGATCGCCGGCTTTGCGAACCGCGTTCAGCACGCAAGCGGCCAGCTCAAGCGGCGCGCCATGATCAAAGGCGACCCCTGGTGGGAGCCGCACCACCTCATGCGCAGGACGCACGACGCACTCGGCGTAGAGGCCGCTGCCGCCCGCAATCGCCACGCGGTCGCCAACGTTCCAACCGTCTACCCCCTCCCCCACCGCCGCAACGACCCCAGCGCCCTCATGGCCCGGTTGGCCCGGCGGCCGCGGAAAGCCCCCGCGCCGGTATCGCCTATACCTGCCATAGAAGGTGTTGGCGTCATGCTGGTTGCACAGCGCGCACGACATCACGCGCAGCAGCAGTTCGCCGCGGTTGGGGCGTGGCTGCGGCACATCCACGACGGATGCCACGCCGGGGGCCCTGATCTGAACGGCTTTCATGGGGCCATGAGGAGAGCGCTCACTGGGTGGGCTAGCACGCCGGGTCGTCCTGTTGATGGTTCGCGCCAACCTTGCGAGAGTCCCCCTTGCGCGCCAAAATCGACTGTGCTATAATGCGCGGTGAAGACGGGGAGTAGCGCAGCTTGGTAGCGCACCTGTATGGGGTGCAGGTGGTCGCAGGTTCAAATCCTGTCTCCCCGACCATTGTTGGGCCCGCTGCTTGCGTGGGGCGGCGGGCCTTTTCCGTTCCGGAACGGCTGCTCCACCGCGTTTCCCATCCCTCCCAGCGCCCTCGAGCGGCACCAGTCTGAATCGCCAGCGGTCAATCCTTACCGGGTGAGTTGAGCTCAACTAACGGCGCATCCCCTCGCGGGCCACTGAGCCGTCGTTCGCCCGCGAGCGCTTGGCAAGATAACCCAGACGCCCAAACGGCGCCTTGAACATAGCCTGTGGCAGATACGGAGAAGAGCGATGAAACGCGGCATCAAGACTGCGCTGCTGGGAACCATGCTGGCGTTGGGCCTAGTGGGTCCCGCGGCGCCTCGCGCAATGGCGGACCCGCCGCACCATGCGCCCGCGTACGGGTACCGCGCGCGGTACAACGAGCATCACTACCTGTGGCGTAACTACAGAAGAGACCGGCGACTCCGCCTGGAAGAGCGGCGCGAGGCTCGCCGTCGGTGGAGGATCATCGCCCACAAGAGACATGAGCAGTTCCGCCGCTGGCACCGCGACCGAGATCGCTGGTAGCTCCACAGCGGCATACTCCAGATGACGCAGAATCGGTACACCACCCGGCCGGCCCATCTCTCGCACCGCCGACCGGGTGGTGGTACCCACGCAGACCTCGCTTCGCGTTACCCATCCGCCCAAGAGCGTGCGTCAGGAACCGACCCCACCAAGGAGTGGCCTAGGCACGTGAGGAAACGCTTCGGTCGTTCGACCATCCCACCAGCGACCGACTCCCTCCATTCCCAGCTTCCCGATTCGCTTGTTGCCAGCCGCGCCTTTGCGTGCGCCCTGCAACCTTGCCCGCATATGCGGGATAACGCACGCCAACCGCCGAACCAGAGGATGGTAGCGGCGCGTTCGGCGGCGCGCCCCTGGAGGTACATCAATGCTCGCAGCAGCCATAACCGGAAAGCGCAAATCCCAACTCGTCCAGAAGCCGGACCCATCCCCCAGAGGCGACTTCGTGGTGGTGAAGGTGCACTCTGCACCCATGTGCACCGAGTACACCGCTTTTCTGGACGGCTCACCAAGCGACTCACTGGGCCACGAGGCCGCGGGCGAGGTGGTGGCCGTGGATCGCCTCGCAAGCGTGAAGGTTGGCGATCGCGTGGTGGTGATGCCCCAGTACCCGTGCGGCCAATGCTCCCTATGCCTCGCTGGCGATTACATCCACTGCGAGCACAACGTGGATGTGCCGGCGTTGCTGGGCAGCTCCGCCGCCACCGCCACCATGGCCCAATACGTGGTCAAGCAACATTGGCTTCTGGTGCCCATCCCCGAAGGGATGAGCTACGACCACGCCGCGATGGCGTGCTGCGGCTTGGGGCCGACGTTTGGCGCGCTTCAGCTCATGGCCGCCTCCGCCGAAGACACCGTGCTGATCGTCGGCTTGGGCCCCGTTGGCCTCGGAGGCGTCATCGCGGCGCGCGACCGCGGGTGCCGTGTGATCGGCGTGGACGTTAACCCGTACCGCCTCGCCCTCGCCAGGGAGCTCGGCGCAGACGAGGTGCTCGAGGCTAACGACCCGAACCTTGCGTCGCGAATCAGGCGGCTGGCGGGCGGCAGGGGCGCAGACATGACCATAAGATGCACCCCCGCGCCCCAGACTGAGCTGCTTGCGGTGGAGGCCACCAGGCGCAGGGGGCACGTGGCGTTTGTGGGCTGGGGCGGCCAGGTGCCTGTGAACACGATCATCGGCAAAGGGCTAACGTTGCACGGCGCCTGGCACTACAACCTGAACGACGCCCCCGCCCTCATGGCGCTCATCGCGCGCTCCGGCCCTTTGCTCGATCGCTTCATCACGCACGCGTTCCCAATGGCACGCATTCAGGAAGCGTGGGAGACGCAGGCGTCCGGACGGTGCGGCAAGGTGGTGCTGCATCCCTGGCAGGACTAACAGAACGGCCGGGCTGAACTCATCGCACGCGCGTTGGCCTGGCATCGATTGGGAGAGCTAGATGAGGCTGGAACCCGAAAGCAAGCTGGTTATGATCGGAGACTCGATCACGGACTGCGGGCGCGCTCGTCCGGTCGGCGAGGGCCTGTTCGACGCCCTCGGAAACGGCTACGTCCGATACGTGGACGCGCTGTTGGGCGCCATCCGCCCGCAGATGCGCATTCGCGTTGTGAACATGGGCGTCAGCGGGGATACCGTGCGCCACCTAGACGCCCGCTGGCAGACGGACGTGCTCAACCTTCGGCCACAGTGGCTCTCGGTGATGATCGGGGCGAACGACGTGTGGCGGCAGTTCGATAGCCCTCTCCAGAAGGAGATACACGTCGGGCTTGATGAGTACGAGAGTACGCTGGATCGGCTCATCGCCCAGACGCTTCCCCACATCCAGGGCCTGGTTCTGATGACGCCCTTTTACATCGAGCCAAACCGCCGGGACCCGATGCGCGCGCGCATGGACGAGTACGGGGCCGCAGTCAGGCGCCTGGCCGCAAAGCACGGCGCTCTCCTCGCCGATACGCAAGCTGCCTTTGACGCCGCGTTGGAGCATTACTACCCCGCCACCCTCGGCTGGGACCGCGTGCATCCCAACCACATCGGCCATATGATCATCGCTCGCTGCTTTCTGGATGCCATAGGCCTGCCGCTTGCGCCGTAGGTGATCGGCCTACAACCGTGGGCGCAGAGCCTGCACACCAAGGGGGACCCATGCTCGATCGGATGGTGGAAGAGGTGACGCGCGGAAGCATACACGCGCTTCTGCCGGACGCCGTGCAGGAGCAGATTCGCGCGCTTCCGCTGGAGGCGGTCCGCGTTGGCGCCAGTAATGTGATGACCCGACCACAGCCCGGTGACGTGTCACAAGCGGGAAGGCTGCTGCTGAACCCTTGCCTAGCGGTGCAGTGGCTTGCCACCTTTGAGATGCTGGACCTCCCTCGCGCGCTGCGTGTGTATGAGCCCTGCGCTGGCGCCAGCGAGCCAGTGCTGCTTGCCACCCAGGTGTATTCACGAGGGGCGGGCAGCTATACCACCCTCAACCTGAACCGGCCCCTGGCGGCCCAACTCAAAGCGAAGATCGCGAAGCTCACCATACCCGTCACTGTGATCGAGGAAGACGCTTCCAGCGCCGCCGTTCTGCCCCCCAACAGCGTCGACGTGGCGTGCTTCCACCACGCCGTGAACGACATCCTGCAGACCGCCGTATCGGAGCCTCGGGGCATGGATACGCGCACGGTTGACTGGTGGCCGAACGAGCAACAGATGATCGAATGGCTGGCCGAAGACACCGCCGCCAACCGCCTGGGCGAGCGAGCCAAGCCCGCGCTCCTGCAAGCCGTCAGCAACGCCGTCGACGCCGTGAAATCAGGCGGATACCTGCTGTTTGACCACTGGACCTGGGAGGCGCACCGGGAGACGGATTGGTTCCCCTGGGAGCTTTTCTGCAACCTGATCCCGCTGGCGCGGGAGTGGATTCTGGCGTCTGGGCTACCTGTAACCGAAGTGCCGCTGCCTGGCCGC
>Ga0123519_10001618_pt1 | contig 38480 bp, 23 predicted proteins | sample YelNatPaOPRAMG02_FD_87396 | JGI IMG/M metagenome (GOLD analysis project Ga0123519, IMG submission 87396) | Hot spring microbial communities from Yellowstone National Park - Yellowstone National Park OP-RAMG-02 (version 2) | ecosystem: Environmental > Aquatic > Thermal springs > Hot (42-90C) ...
GGCTGGTCGGAGGCCACGCGCACCTTGAGGGTGTAGCGGAACGTGGCCGGGTAGTTTTTCAGGTCCGGGAACTCCTTGGCGTTGACGGGGCGGAAGGTGAAGGTGACGGTGTTGCCCTCGGCTCGAGCCTCGGCATCAGCCACGCGCCAGCCGTATTTCCACCAGTTGCCCAGCTCCAGCCAGCCCATGTCCGCCCCGCCCGGCTCGCGGTCTTTGGGCAGATGCCGGCCTGGCCACCAACTGCCCCAGTATTCCAGCCGCAGTTTGTCCGGGCTGGGCGGCGCGGCTTTGAAGTGGACGACCACGCGATGGATTTCGCGCGGGTCTTCCCACATCAAGCCATTGCCTTCGGGTAACGGCAGGGCGAATGGAGCTACGTCGAACGGCGTAGCGGCTAACGCTACTGACGCAGGTCCCAGCCAAACGACCCAACCCAATAGGCAAGAGACTTTCCGAGCCATCACGCAGGCTTTCATGCCGGTCATTGTTGGGATGCTGGGCGGATTGTCCAGCGGCCATCACAGGATGAAGCGAGTCTGAACGCGGTTCGACCGGCTGACCTGCGGCAGCCACAGTGCCAGTTGCAGACCGGGCCGAATAGGTAGTATTGTTATCCAGGTTTTGCGCGATGCGGGCATTGTGAACATGAAAGCGAAAGTGTGGTTTGGGCTCGGGGCAGGCGGTCTGTTATTGTTGGTGTTGTGGCGGGGCGGACAGCGGACCGAACCTCAGGGTAGGCCGCTTGCACCCCAGCCCCAATCGCCCGCTTCCTCGGCGGCGGTCGTCTCGCCTGACAAAGTGCCTAGGCCGCAGCGGGCTGCTGGAACTGAGACGGCGTTGGCTCCGGCGCCAGCGGAACTTTGGGAACAGCCGATACCGGAGCTAGAGTTTGCTGCTTTTGTTGACTGGACACGGCGTTACGGCCAAGCGGCCACACCTGCAGCCCGAGCAGCTCTGGAGGCCGAAGGCATTAGGCTAGCGCGCGCGCGGTTGACGGCGTTGGCCAACCTGATCGTCACGCAGCCGGCCCGGGCGTTGGAACTGGTAGTGCCGGAGGCAGTGCGCCGTGGGCTGCCGGAGTCGGTCCAAGCGCTGTTGGAAGAGCCGATCAACACCCGGGCGGATTACCGCGTGGTGTGTGTGCTGCCGCCGGAAGGTCAACAATCCAGCCTGTGGCCGCTGATCCGGTGGGTCGAGATAGACGGGCAGAACTGGCGCGTGTTCACGTTCGGCAAAGGGCTGGAGTACGTGACGCGGAACGGTGTGCCCATCAACGGCATCGCTGTACCGGCGCAGGCTGCTACGGTGCCCGTGCCGGATCCGATCGGGTTAAACCCGGCGCGGCTGTTGGCACTGCACCCCAACCCGGCGCAGCGGCTGGATGCCGCTGAGGCCGAGCGGCTGGCTCCAGGGGCAGCGCTAGCCGTGCGGTTGGGAGGGCAGGTCCACTCATTCGATTCGGTGGCGGAGGCTGAAGCCTGGGCGCAGGACCAAACCGCTGCAGCTAGCCTGGACATGCCGGAGAATCCCCCTACGGCCCAGTCGCCCTACACCGAGGGCCGCAAACGGTTCCTGGTGTTGCGCGTGGATTTTCCGGACTACGAGGTGGATGTATTCCCGACCAACAATGCGGTGCAGCACTTGGTTGATCTGAGCAATTTCATGGCTCAGGTCTCCTATGGCCGGCATGTGATTGCGCCGGTGGGCCAAGGCAGCGATATCACCCCGGTCATGCGCATGAGCCAGCCCACCACGTATTACGAGAACGCTGGCTTGTCCCGACTGTATCCCGAGGCGCGCGAGGTGGCTCGGGACGTGTATGGATACAACCTGGACCAGTATGATTTTTGTTTTGTGTGCACTGGCAGCAAGCCGTCCTATTCGTATGCCGGGTTGGGGTATGTGGGCGGGGTGGGGTACCATCTGGCCAATGGCTACTTCGATGTGCGGACTTCGGCGCACGAGTTTGGGCACAACCTCGGCTTGGGCCACGCCAACTGGTGGGATACCGGCGGGCGGAGCACGATCGGCCCCGGCACTGCCGAGGAGTACGGTGACCCGTTCGACACCATGGGGGGCAGTGGCGGCGGCAACCGGCACTTCAGTGCCAGCTTCAAAGCGCGGCTGGGCTGGATCCCAGCCAGCGACACGCTCACGGTGACCACCAGCGGCGTGTATCGGTTGCATGCGCACGACATTCCCTCGGCCCCGATTGGCTTGCGGGCTATCCGGCTAGATCGGGCCAGCGGCGATCCGTACTGGATCGAGTTGCGGCAGTTGTGGACCGACCGGAAAGCGATGATGAACGGGATCAATTTCCGCTGGGCTGCAGGCACCTCGGTATTACTGGATATGACACCCGGATCGGCGGGCGGCAAAGACGACCATTCGCTGGTCATTGGCCGCACCTTCAGCGATTGGTCCCGGCACTATCACATCACGCCGCTGCGGAAGGCTCATACTTGGCCGGAATCGATTGATGTGGCCATTTACATTGGACCGTTCCCGACCAATCAGCCTCCCACGGTGCTAGTGGAAGCCAGCATGCCCAATCCAGCAGTGGCGCAGTCAGTAACCTTCTGGGCCAAGGCGGCCGATCCCAATGGTGACCAGCTAGCGTATGCCTGGGATTTTGGCGACGGCGACTATAGTGTGGATAACAGCCCCACGGTGACCCACAGCTTTTCCAGTGCGGACAATTATTACGTGCAGGTCACCGTAAGCGACCTGAAGGGCGGCACTGCGCGGGCTGGCTTGGTGGTGACGGTGGGCAATCCCAGCACCTATAGCATCAGTGGGCGGGTGTTGGACCCCTCGGGGCGTGGCTTGGCCGGGATGCGCGTCTTTACCAGTAGCAGTCGCGCTGCCTACACGGCCAGTGACGGCTCCTACATCATCAGCCGCCTGGCAGCCGGCAGCTACACGGTTCAAGCAGTGGACCCGGTAGCTGACGCGTATGTTTTCGTGCAGCCGTTTTTCAGCAATCCCGTGGCTTTGGGGCCCGACTTTGTGGGTGCAGATTTTGTGGGCACCACCAATCCGGCCGCCCTGTATGTGACGGTGGTTCCCAAAAATTCAGCTTGGAAATACCTGGACACCGGCGCCGATCCGGGGACCAACTGGACCCGGTTGGATTACGACGACTCAAGCTGGCTGGTCGGCAACGGGGTGTTGGGCTACACCGATGGCAACGACGTTATCGACACCGTCATCCGCTACGGGCCGGACCCGAACAACAAGTATATCGCCTATTACTTTCGCAAGGCGGTCCTGCTAACGAACCTGGCCGAGCTGGCCGGATTCCGGATGGAAGTCAAGCGCGACGATGGGGTGGTGGTGTATGTCAATGGGACGGAGGTGTGGCGCGATAACATGCCCAGCGGCCCGATTACGCCTCAGACGCTGGCTAGCAGCACTGTCGAGCCAGACAGTTACCTGATTGTGGATTTAGACCGGAGCCGGTTTGTGCAAGGTACCAACCTGCTAGCTGCCGAAGTGCACCAGGCCAATCGCACCAGCTCTGATGTTGCCTTTGACCTGGCGCTGAGCGGCGTGCCGGTCTCCAGCGCCGGCAACCTCACCGTGGTTTACATCAGCAGCCCGCCGCCGGACACCCGGTTCAACCGTCCGACCAACGTGGTGATTGACGCTTTTGCCCGGAGCGGGGCTGGTGCAATCGAGCGGGTCAACTTTTACGCCAACGGCGTGCTTTTAGGCCAAGACACCACCGCGCCGTATGAGTATGTGTGGACCGACCCGGCTGAAGGTGTGCACACACTGCATGTGGTGGCGGTGGTCAACGGTAGCTCGGTCACCTCCAGCCCCGTGCGCATCCGTGTCACAGCACCCGTGCCTCCGGCCTTGGCGCAGACGATTATCGCCTCGAATGCGGTTTGGAAGTATTTGGCTGGGCCCGAACCTGCACCTGGCGGATGGGCCGAGCCTGGTTTTGATGATGCCTCTTGGCCCAGTGGCCCGGCGCAACTGGGCTTTGGCGATGGTGACGAGGCTACCGTGATCCCCGGCGGCCCCAGCAACAACCGGTATGTCACGGTCTATTTCCGTCACAGGTTTTTCGTGAGCGATCCGGCGGCGGTGACGAACTTGACCCTCTGGCTACGACGGGACGACGGTGCGGCGGTGTATCTGAACGGCGTCGAGGTGGTGCGAGATAACCTACCAGCCGGCCCGATCAGCTACTCGACCTTGGCCTCGATTGCTACAGACGACGGGTCATTGTGGCTCAGTTTCCCACTGCCCCCGGACAGGCTGGCTGTGGGGCCGAATGTGGTGGCTGCCGAAGTCCACCAATCATCTCTGACCTCCTCGGACCTGAGCTTCGAGCTGGCATTGGAAGCGCTTTTGGCCACCAACCGACCGCGGGGCATTTGGCTGACACTGCCTAGTGCTGGGACCGTGGTATCCTTGCCAGGCCGGTTGGTGCTTAGAGCCGAGGTGGTGGCCGGGGGCACGCTGGGCATCCAACAGGTCCAGTTCTTTGCCGACGGGTCATTGATGGGCCAATGCGCCCAGCATCCGTACGTTTGGGAATGGACGCAGCCGACTCCGGGCGCGCATGAGTTGGTGGCGGTAGCGACTGACACGGCTGGGCTGAGCCTGACCAGCGCCCCAGTGCAGGTCACCGTCACTGCACCGCCCTTGGGCACGGCGCTCATTTCCTTTGGCGAAGTGTGGAAATATCTCGACACCGGCTCGGACCCAGGCCCGGCCTGGACGCAGCGGACATTTGACGATCGGACATGGAAAGCTGGCCCAGCCCGGCTGGGTTATGGTGGGGATGGCGAGGTGACCACCGTCAGTTATGGTGGCAATCCTAATGCGCGGCACATCACCACCTGGTTCCGACGCAGTTTTGTTGTCCCGAGCCCGGCGGTGTTCGGCAGCCTCCTGTTGCGGGTGATCCGCGATGATGGCGTGGCGGTGTATCTCAATGGCCGGGAGATTTTCCGCGATAATTTGCCGACCGGCCCGTTAGCTTTCAATTCACTGGCTCTCGCCGCTGTGTCCGGCAGGGATGAAACCACACCGCTGGACCACCTCCTGCCGGCAACCGGGCTGTTGGCCGGGACCAATGTGCTGGCGGTGGAAATGCACCAAGACGCCCCGACCAGCAGCGACCTTGGGTTTGATCTGGCGTTGATCGGGCTGACTGCGACCAACCCGCCTCCGGGCATTTACCTCTCCAGCCCGCCGGCCCAGGCGCGGTTCACCACGCCGGCCTCGGTGCCTTTGGAAGCGTTTGTCAGTGGGGTAGCCGATGTCGTTCGAGTCGAGTTTTTCGCAGATGCGGTTAAGCTGGGCCAGGCCAGCAGCAGTCCCTACAGTTGGACTTGGACCAACCCGGCCCCGGGCCAGTACGAGCTCAGAGCGCAGGCCATCCTGGCAAGCGACGACGTGTTGGTAAGCCCCGGCGTCACCATTACCGTCAGCAACCGACCTTCACCTATCCAACCTGTGGTGGCAACGCTCATCCCTGCCCAGTCGGTGTGGAAGTACTGGGATGATGTGAATCCGGTGCCGCTAGATTGGACCAGCACTAACTTTGACGATTCAGCCTGGCGCAGTGGTCAAGCCCGGTTCGGTTGGGGGTTGGATGGTGAGCTGACGCGGTTGACCGAGGGCCGAATCACGCATTATTTCCGGCGCAGTTTCACGGTGCCGAACCCGGGCACGTTGGCCGAGCTGGTGTTTCAATTGGTGCGGGATGACGGGGCGGTGGTGTATCTGAACGGGCGTGAAGTGTTCCGCAGTAACATGCCAACGGGCCCCGTAACGGCATCCACCTTGGCCTCGGGCACGGTGGATACGCCCGATGAGACCACGTGGTTCTTTACGACGGTGGCCACGGCAGGCTCCGGACTGCGCAGTGGCACCAATGTTGTAGCGGTCGAGCTGCACCAAGCGAGTGCCACCAGTTCCGATGCCGGGTTCGACCTCCAACTGGTCAGTTACGGCACTACCGAACCGCGCGTGTATCTGGGCAGCCCAGCGGCTGGGGCTCCGTTACCAGCCAGTGCGCCGGTGCTGTTGGAGGCTTTTGCCTGGCCGCCAGCGGGCGCGACCGTGCGGTGCATCGAGTTTTTTGCCGACGGCATCAAGCTGGGCGAGAGCACCTCAGCTCCTTACCAATGCCTCTGGCACTGGCCGACTTACGGCCCCCATGAGCTGACGGCTCGCCTGATAGCCAGCAGCGGCGCGGTGCTGGACTCAGCCCCGGTGTCGATCCTGATCGCCCGCCAGCAGGTCACCACTACCCTCATCCCCAGTAACAGCGTGTGGAAGTATTTGGATGATGGCTCGGATCAGGGGACCAACTGGGCCCAAGCCGCCTATTCGGACGCCAGTTGGGCCTCTGGACCGGCCCGGCTGGGCTATGGCGGTGACGGCGAGGTCACTGTGGTGAGCTACGGCCCCAATCCCAACAACAAGTACATCACCACCTATTTCCGCCGCACCTTCGAAGTGCCCAGCGGCGTGGTCTATACCAACTTAACCTTCCGGTTGGTGCGCGACGACGGGGCAGTGGTCTGGCTAGACGGGCGCGAGGTATTTCGGAGCAATATGCCAACCGGCCCCATCCACTATCGGACTTTGGCCTCTAGTGCAGTGGGCGGTGCGGCTGAGCAAACCTTTTACGTGACCGAAGTCGCTGTCACCAATTTCGCACCTGGGCCGCACTTGGTGGCGGTTGAAGTGCATCAAAGCTCGGCTAGCAGCTCCGACCTGGGGTTCAACCTCGAGCTGACAGCCACCGGTTACGTCGATGACGGCCCGCCTCCGCGACTGAGCATCGTGGTTGCCGATGGGATGATCGAGTTGTCTTGGCCGGAGCCGGCGGTCGGGTGGCAGCTTTACGCCGCGCCTGAGCTGCTGGGGCCTTCGACTCAATGGACGCCGTTGCTTGAGCCGCCGCTACTGGTTGGTGGCCGTCGGGTTGTCACGGTGATGCCGAGTGGCTCGGCGCGGTTCTTCCGGTTAGGCAAACCCTGAGCTGAGGCCAGATCGACTGGGCTGCACCGACTGAAGCCTGCAGGCTTAGAAACTCCAAGCCTGTCGCCGCCACGGTCGTCAGCGGCACCGGGTCGTCAATCATGCAGCCCTGGGGCACGCCCGGCCCCACAGCCAGCAGCCAAACACGTCGGCAACCTTCGTCAGCCCCGGTGTCGGTGTAGAAATCGCTGTGGTGCACGAACCCCAGGCCGCCGCTCTGCTCCAACTCACGTCCGTGGTCGGGCAGCACCAGCAGCAAGGTTCGGCCGCAATACGCCTCTAGCTCCTGCACCGCCTCCCACAGCCGGGCAGTCAAGACGTCAGTGCGCTGGATGGCCTCGACGTAGCGCGACCAAGAGCCGTAGTGCGCGCAGTCAATTTCACCAAAGCACACCACCAACACGTCCGGCGCGAAGGTGCGCATGCACGCCACAGCACCGTCGGCCAGGAAGGCGTCGTGGCTGGTCGAGCCGTTACCCGCTTTCCACGCGGCGTAAAGCTGTTGAACAAAGGCCCGGGCTGCCTCCGAGCGCAGGCCAGCCAGCGACAGCCGGCTTTCGGCCCGAGCCAACGCGGCGCAGGCTTGGGCAGCCTCGAGTTCTTTGGCTGGGCTACCGGTGGCCGCAGCAGCACGCAGGAGTCGGTCCATCTGCTCGGCGACAGCACGTGGAATGGTCGGCGGCACGACCACATTGGCCGCAAAGGGCGGGCCGAACCCCGGGACCGAACTCTCATCGGCCTTGGCCAGAATGGAGGCATAGACAAACGCCCAGGTCTTCAGATCACTTGCTCCAGTGGCCCGACGCCACAGCTCGAATACGGTCGGATGCGCTACGGGCTTTTCCCAGTCCAAGTCAGCCCACTCCCAATGCCCGGTCAACATCGACCCGGTCGAGTTGGGATGCACCACCTTGCCTTCGACCCGCAAGTTGGTGAACAGCGTGCCGCGCGGCACCAGCTGGTTCCACAGCCGCGGAATGAACCGGTGCTGCGGGTCGCTGATGGTTTCGCTGGACCGCACCCCGCCACCGAACTGGACGATGAGGAGTTTGCGGCCGTGCGGCTGGGCCGCGACCGCCGGCGCCAGCCAGGCCATGGCGCCGGCGGCCAGCAGGGTTCGAAGGAAATGGCGGCGATTCATCCGATCAAGTCCATCGGCCCGTTGCATCGAGTGTAAGGTGCGCCCGGCCTGAGGACTGACCTCAACGGGCTGCTGAGACTGCCTTAGGTGGTAACGCCTGGTCCCAGGCCTCGGCGTCGATGCCGATGAATAGCTCGCCCGTCTTTTCGGTCAGGGTCGCTTCAAACACGTCCCATGCAGGCCTGAAACCCGGCACGATGGGCTCGGGAGCGCCTGGGAGCAGCGCGGTGGATTTGAGGACGGGCCTGAGGGTCAGGTGGGACGCCGGTGTCACTCCAGCCGGCACGGTGACCGTGAGGTTGATGGGCCCGAAGCTGTCCCAGAGCGAGGCCGGATGCAGGAGGTAAGCGAACTGGTAACTGCGGGGTGCGGCGGTGTCCAGATAGGCGTATTGCCGATAGGTCACCGTCACGGTCCGTTGCGTGCGGGGCGGGAATGAGACGTGGTAATGCAGCAGGTTCATTGGCGCGAAGGTGAAGATGACAGGCAGATGCTTCAGCACTCTGTGCCAGGACGCTTTCACGGCTTCGGTCAAGTTAGTGTTCACCTCCAAGTAGTCCACTCGCGCAGAAACCGTCGGGTCGGCATCAAGGCCTGCCCAAAATTCGCGTGACGCGCCAGTGGACTTGGGATCGAGTGCGATCTCGCGCGGACGGACCCTGCCGGTGTGCAAGTCCACGGAGCGTTCCCGCACATCGCCGCCCCAAGCCTCAAAGATCCTCTCATAGCTGTTTGCACTGGCTGGGTCCAGCCGGCCGGCCAACAACGTGAGCCACTGGGTGGCTTTTTGCTCCCCGATGAACGGGGTAGCCCAGGCGGTCTCGCGGACGGCCTCGGCAACGCTGTTGTCCATTCGCCAGTCAATGAACGAAATGCCAAACCGTCTGGCGGACTTTGAGCCAGAGGGCAGTGGCTCAGCCTGCGGGCTGTTGAAACCGGGCGTGGGGTTCGCTGGCCGTAACGAGATGTATTCGACCAAAAGGGCCGCCTGGCTGGCGGTCCAGCCGCGTTGGCTTACCAAGTAGTCGGCCAACGCGTGGCGAGCCGACTCGCGTTCGGTCGGTGCGGCCTTGGCCACGGCCTCGCACAGGGTCCGCAAAACTGGATCGGCTGCGATCATGCGGTTGAGGGTCTCCTCAGCCCGGCGCCGGAGCAGGCCGTAGATGGCGGAGTTGGAGATGATTATGGGGCGCAGCTCGTTGGTGCGGTCCACAATTACCGACACGTCCGGGGCGGGACTCATCGACAGGTAGTTGACGTAGATACCGCGCAGAATGGGAAAGCCGAAGTCCACCTCGACCGGCTCAGCCGTGCGGTTGGTGATGAGGTAGGTGGCAGTCACTCGCACCAGTGGCATTGTCCTTTCTACCGAGAAAGACGGCGTTAGGGCCACCGGCTTTGGCTCAAACCACAGCGCCAAGTCTTCTTTGACCACGGCCAGCCGGGATTCGCGCGCTGGCTTCAGGTCTGGGTCTAGCCGCGCCAGCACGCCCTTGGCTGCCGGGTCGCCTCCGGGGTACTTGACCACAAACGGTCCACCATTAGCCCAAGCCCACGGCCCGGCCCAGACCGTGGCCATAACCCAGGCCAATAGGCCAACGAGGTGGGCGGGCTTGCGCGGGTTTTGGAGTTGCAGCGGTCCCCACGGTTGCGGGGTCTGCCAAATTGGATTGTTTGGTTTCATAGTCAGTGTTCGGTCCATGTTTCGATTGGCGGCTTGATGTTCACCGTTACGACGTGTCCACACGCACTGATCCTAGCCGCCTTTGGGCAGATGTGTGTAAAGGATGCGTAAATTGTTCGGGATGCCGCGAGAGTTGGCTTCCTGAGCCGGGTCCGGCCGCGGTCACGCAGCGGCACCCAGGCTGCGCGCGGGTGGCGGCCAAGCAGCCTCGGCTGCGCAGGGCAAGGCACAGTGGCAGGGCTTGCCAGGCTGCACAGGCACACCTACGCTGCGCGCGCTTATGGAACAAGTTGTGATCATGGGCAGTGGGTGCGCAGGGCTGACTGCTGCGATCTATACTGCACGGGCAAACCTGGCGCCGTTGGTGCTGACGGGCACCCTGCCAGGCGGCCTATTGACCACTACGACCACCGTCGAAAATTTCCCGGGCTTCCCCGAGGGCATCAGTGGCCCCGAGCTGATGGACCGCATGCAGAAGCAAGCCGAACGGTTCGGTGCACGGATCAAGTTCGCCACGGTGGAGGCGGTGGACCTCAGTCAACGCCCGTTTCGGATTACCGCCGATACCGAGCTGATCCAGACCCAGGCGCTCATTATCGCTACCGGTGCTAGCCATCGGCGGTTGGGGCTGGAAAGTGAACGATTGCTGGAATCGAAGGGCGTGACTTACTGCGCGACCTGTGACGGGGCCTTGCCGGTGTTTCGGAACCGGCCGTTGGTGGTGGTGGGCGGCGGCGATTCAGCCTGCGAAGAGGCGTTGTACCTGACCCGGTTTGGCTCGATCGTTTACCTGGTGCACCGACGCGACCAACTGCGCGCGTCCAAGATTCTGGCCAGTCGGGCGTTGGGCCATCCCAAGATCAAGCCGGTGTGGGATTCGGTCGTGACAGAAATCCTGGACGTCACCCAGAACAAGGTGACCGGCGTGCGGCTGCGCAATGTCAAGACCGGGCAGGAATCTCTGCTGGAGTGCGCTGGAGTTTTCATTGCCATCGGGCATGTGCCCAACACGGCCCTGTTCAAGGGCCAACTGGAGATGGACGCTGCCGGCTACATCATCCCGCGCCGGGGCACCGCTACGAATGTGCCCGGGGTGTTTGTGGCTGGGGACTGTGCTGACGCGGTGTATCGGCAGGCCATCAGCGCTGCGGGGATGGGCTGCGCTGCAGCCATCGAGTGCGAGCGGTACCTAGCAGGATGTTGAAAAAGCTCTGCGCTTGAAAAATGCCCCTCAAATTTCCCTAGGAATTCGCCTGTCTCTTGGGCGCAAAAATCACTTTTCAACAGCCTGCTAGCCAGCCTAAACCAGTAGGCGCTTGCCAGGCCCCACGCCAGGCCGTCCAACTGCTGCCCGGTTTAGAACCAGCCCTGAGGGGTGGATCAGGGCCAACAGCAGGCTCCCCCATCGCCGGTCCGGGTTGGGTGACTGACTGGCCCTGCCGGGCGCAGCCGCACCTCCAACTGAAGTGGGCGGAAGCGGCGCCGGGCTCCAGCTCACTGTCGCCTTTCAGCCTTGCCAAGGCGCTGGCCTTGGGGTCAACTCGGGCAGGCAGATGCAAGACGAGAAGATGGAATTGCAGGTGCCGAAGGACTTTGTGCACCGGACCTTGCCTTGGTTGGTAATCGGGGCAGCGCTGCTGGTGTATGGGCTGAGTCTTACTCCCTGGCCCACGTTGTATGGGCTGCCCATCATGGCTCGGCTATCGGGGTGGGATTGGCAGCCGGTTATCTATGGCCCAGTGCATTTTCTGGTCACCTACCCCATCCGCTGGTTGCCGCCCGGGTGGCAGTGGTTGGCCTGGAAACTGTTCAGCGTGGTGTGTGCGGCGCTGACATTGGGGTTATTGGCGCGATCGGTTTCCTTGTTGCCTCATGACCGGACGCCGGATCAGCGGCTGTTGGAAGGGAGCGAATATTCGCTGTTGAGCCTGCCGACAGCTTGGATGCCGGTGGTGTTTGCGGTGTTGGTGTGCGGGCTGCAACTGAGCTTCTGGGAACATGCGGTTGAAGCCTCGATCGAGGGGTTGGACTTGTTGTTGTTTGCGTATGTGATTCGGTGTCTGCTGGAGCACCGCATCGACCAACGCGAGTCGTGGCTGTACAAGAGCGCCTTTGTGTATGGCCTGGGCATGAGCAGCAACGTGGCCATGGTGGGCTTTCTGCCGGCTTGGCTGATTGCTTTGGTTTGGGTGCGCGGCCGGGCCTTTTTCAACCCGCGGTTCCTGGCCCGCATGGCGGGGCTGGGCTTGGCGGGGTTGTTGTTTTACCTGCTGTTGCCTGCATTGGCCAGCGCTTCAGGCGAAGCCGAGCAGAGTTTCGGTCAAATGCTGCGCGCGGTCCTGGGCTATCAACGGGGGGTGCTGTTTGGCGTGCCGCGGTATCTGGTGTTACTGATGAGCCTGACGTCGGTAGCGCCGGTGGCTTTCATGGGCATTCGCTGGCCGACGCACAGCGGCGACATCAGCGTTGCCGGCACTTACTTGGCCAGGTTTACGACGCACCTGATCCACGCCATTTTCCTGGTGGCCTGCCTGTATGTGAGCTTTGACCCGGTGTTGAGTCCGCGGCGGTTAGGAGGTGGGATGTTTGTATATCTGCCGTTCTATTACTTGGGCGCGCTGGCGGTGGGCTATTGCAGCGGGTATTTCCTGTTGGTCTTCGGCAAGCCTTCGGACCCCAAAATCTGGCAACGGCTGGCACCTTGGCGGCGCGCAGTCAACGGGGTGCTGGTGACGGCTGTGTGGGTGGCGTTTGTGGCCGTGCCGGTGGGATTGGCGGTGCAGAACTACCCGCAATTGCGTGCCACGGCGCTGCGCGAGATGAACCTGTTTGCTCAGGCGGCAGCGCGTCAGTTGCCCGACCGCGCAGTGGTGCTCAGCGATGAGACGCCGGTCTTGTACGGGTTACGAGTCGCGCTGAATCAGGTGGGCCGCAAGGCCGACCTGATCTTGCTGGACACGGTGGCGCTGGTGGAGCCGGGTTACCATCGGTGGTTACGGCGCCACCATGCCCAATGGCCATCGACACCCGACCCAGGACCGGGAGTGCGGATGGACCCGCGGCTGTTGGTGCAATTGGTGTCGCAGTTGGCGCAGAGCCGGCCCCTGTTTTATTTGCAACCGTCCTTCGGCTACTACATGGAGGACTTCTACCTCAAGCCTGCCGGCCCGCTTTATCAGATGGTCCGGATTCCGGCTGGGACCGTTTCGCCTCCGCCGACGCCGGTGGCCGAGCTAGAGGCCAGCGCCCGGTTTTGGCGCCAGTTCAAGGCCCAGCATCTGACCCATATGATCCAGACAGTTAAGTCGGCTACAGCAGCCAAGGCTAAACCCAAAGCCAGCCCCCAGACTCAATTGACCGCAGCCACCTTTTACAGTGCGGCGGTGTTCTCGCGCGGGCTGAATTTTCTGGGGGTCGAATACCAAAAGGCCGGTGCACTGGACCAAGCCGCCGAGTTTTTTGCCGCTGCGCTGGAGCTCAATCCGGACAACCCAATGGCCTACTTGAACCAGGAATTCAACGCAGTGCTGCGGGGCAAAGCGCAGCCGCAGCCCGGGCCAAGCGAAGCAGTGCGCAAACGCTTGGAGCCTTACCGTGGCAACTGGGACAACATCCTGAAGCTCAACGGCCCAGCCGATGAGCCGAACACTTACTTTCACTTGTCCAGGGCCTTCTCCAATAACGGTCTTTACCGCCAAGCAGCCCGGTGCCTGGAGCGGACCTTGGCTTTGGTCCCTGCCGATCCGACTGTGCGCCTGGCTTTGGCGAATGCTTACTCGGGAGCAGGGTTACCCGATCGAGCGTTGGAGCTGGTGGCTCAGCTTCGCTCCCAACTGGATCCCAAGCGAACGCCCGAGTCGGTTGAGGTTGCTTTGGCTCAGGCCGACGCACTGGCCTACGGGGCTCAGAAAGACCTGGCCAAAGCCGAGCAGGTGCTGCGTGCGATCCAGGAGAAGTATCCCCAAAACCCCGCCGGCTTTTCCACTTTGGCTGAACTGTATTTGAAGGAGGGCCGGTACAAGGACGCTATCCCGGTCTTGGAACGCCAAATCCGGGTCCAAACCACCAACATCAATGCCATGGTCAACCTGGCCGCCCTGTACATGCGCGAGGGGCTAACCGAGAAGGCCGTCGCCTTGCTGGACCGCACATTGAGCCTGCAACCAGACAACGTGCCGGCCCGAATGAATCGAGCCATTGCGTACATGGGACTCAAACAGTGGGACCAAGCGCAACGCGACTACGAAGCGCTGCAGCTCACGGTTCGCAATCCGGACCCGCGCATCCACTACGGCTTAGGCGAAGTGTATGCAGCCAAGGGCATGCGCCAACGCGCCGTCGAACACTACCGCAAGTATCTGAAGATCGCCCCGCCCAATACCCCCGAGGCCAAATACGTGCGCGACCGGCTCAAAGCCCTCCAATAGTGTCGGCGCCCCAGCTCAGCTCGCCGCTGCGGATCACCCATATCATCACCCGCCTGATTGTGGGCGGGGCGCAGGAAAACACTATCGCCACGGTGCTGGGGTTGCGCAGCCGGCCTGGGCTTGCACTGGACCTGATCTCGGGGCCAACGACCGGACCTGAAGGCTCGTTGGAATCGGCTGTTGCCAAGGCCCCGGGAACCTACACGGTGCTGCCTCAGTTGGTGCGCCCGGTGCATCCGTGGAAAGACGCCTTGGCCTTGATGCGCTTAATCAACCTGTTGCGGGCACGTCAGCCGCATATAGTCCATACCCACAGTGGCAAAGCCGGTTTACTAGGCAGGCTGGCAGCGCGTCGGGCTGGTGTGCCGATCGTCATCCATACCCTGCACGGCCCCTCGTTCGGTCCGTTTCAAGGGCCGATAGCCAATGCGGCGTTCTGGACTGCCGAAAAACTCGCAGCCCGATGCACAACCCACTTTGTAGCCGTGGCCGAGGCCTTGATCCGCCGTTACGTGGAGGCTGGAATTGGCCGGCCCGAGCAATTCAGTTGCATTCGCAGCGGGTTCGATCTGGAGCCGTTCCTGACCGCTCGCAACGATCCGGCCCTGCGCGCCCGGTGGGGGCTTGCACGGGAGCATTTTGTGGTGGGCAAGATCGCTCGGCTGTTCAAGCTGAAGGGGCACGACGATTTGTTGGCCGCCGCTGTGCCGGTGGTGCAGCAGCAGCCCCAGGTGCGCTTTCTGTTGGTCGGCGACGGACCGGGGCGGCAGCGGCTGCAACAGAAGGTTCGCCGCCTGGGCTTGGACCAGCATGTGATCTTGACCGGACTAGTGGGGCCGGCGGAGATCCCCAGCCTCATCGGCATCATGAACGTGGTGGTGCACTTGTCTCGGCGCGAAGGTTTGCCCCGGGCCTTGGCTCAAGCCTTGGCCGCCGGTCGACCTGTGGTGGCCTACGACTGCGACGGGGCGGGGGAAGTGTGTCTGGATAACCAAACCGGTTTTCTACTGGCCCCGGGCGACGTGCCGGGGTTAGCCCAACGGCTGATTCAATTGGCGAGCGACCCTGACCTGGGCCGACGGTTGGGCCAGCGGGGTCAAGAGCTGGTCCGCCAACAATTCAGCTTGGACCGCATGCTGGCCCAGTTAGAGCAGCTTTACTGGCGCTTGGCTGAAGCGCGCGGCCTCAACCCGTGCCATCCGGCCGCAACGCAGCCTCTGGCCCAAGGCCCGTGCATACCCCAGCACGCAGCGGGAACAAGCCTGCGGTGTAGCGTCGGCCAATCCAGCTCCGCATGAGCCCGATCAACCAGGTGTATGTGGCGGCTGTAGCCGCTGGGTTTGCGGTATCGATGTTGAGCCTGTTATTATGGCGCAGGCTCTGTTGGCGGGCTGGGCTTGTGGACGAGCCTGGCAGTCGCAAGCACCACGCCGCGCCAGTGCCACTGGCCGGCGGGCTGGCGATTCTGACCGGCTGGCTCGCAGCTCTGGGGCTGGCTTGGGCTTGGGCGGGCCTACGCGCCGGCGTTGAGCCGCGCATGCTCGATGTTCCGCCAATCGTTCTGGCTGGCGCCTTGGGCATGGCAGCAGTCGGCTGGTGGGACGACCGGACTGAACTGCGCCCGGGCGCCAAGTTGGCTGGCCAAGTGGTGGTCGCGGCAGCCACAGCCGCAGCCGGAATCCGGATTACGCTGTTTGTCCCCAGCCCCCTGTTCAGTCTGGTGGTAACCGTGCTGTGGATCGTGACAGTCACCAACGCCTTGAATTTTACCGACAACATGAATGGCCTGGCCACCGGGCTGGGTGCAGTGGCGGCGGGCTGCGTGGCGTTGCACGCTATCAAACGGATGGAGCCCAGCGTGGGTGTGCTGGCCCTGGCACTGTGCGGCGCGGCTCTGGGGTTCTTGCCTTACAACTTTCCGCGCGCCACCGCGTTTTTGGGGGACTGCGGCAGCCACTTGCTGGGCTACGGGCTGGCCGTGTTAACGATTCTGCCAGACTTTTACTCGCCAGCTCATCGGCAGCCTTGGGCGGTGCTAAGCCCACTGTTGATTTTGGCAGTGCCGCTGTTGGATTTGGCCTGGGTCGTGGCGGTGCGACTATATCTGGGCCGGCCCGTTTACGTGGGCGATACCAACCACCTGTCGCATCAATTGACCCGGCGCGGTTTGTCTCCGACTGCGGCCGTGGTGGTGCTGTGGGTTGCTAGCGCGGTCCTGGGCGCTGCCAGCCTATGGCTTTGAACCGAAACAGCCCCGCCGGACCGGTGGCGGCTAGCCCACGGCTCCCAGCGACCCGGCTGCCACCTATCGAATGCTGTGGATGGGCTGGAGCAGACCCAACACTGCGTGCCACTGGCTTTTTTGGCCGGAGATTTTTCGACCTGCTGGATCGGGGCCGGGGAACAATCCCATGACCCACTGGCCCTGAGCGTGCCCAACGTCCAACTGAACCGACCGATATGAAACAGACATTGCTGGAATGTGTGGTGCCGGCAGGCGAGATTCTTCTGCGCTATTTCGGCAAGAACCCTGCCACCCGCCGCAAGGGCGACCACAGCAATATCGTCACCGAGGCCGACCTAGCAGCCGAACGATGGATCGTCGGCCATATTCGGGCCTTGCACCCGACCCACAGCATCGTGGCTGAAGAGACAGGCTACGACCAACGCGATCCGGAGTTCACCTGGGTGATCGACCCGCTGGACGGCACCTCGAACTTTGCGGCGGGCTTGCCGTGGTTCGGCGTGCAAGTGGCGCTCCTGCACCGGGGCGATCCAGTGCTGGGCGCCATGTATTTGCCGGTGCCCGGCACCTTGTATTGCGCTGAACGCGGCGCAGGTGTGTGGCGCGACGGCACCCGTGTGCACGTGACAGCCGAGGCCGACCTGAAGAATGTGTTGTGCGGGCTGGGCCTGGACCCGGCTGGTAGCCAAATGGAGCTGCAGCGACAAGTCCATCTGCTAACCCAGTTGGTCCAGCACGTGCGGAACTTCCGGGCGACCAATTGCCTGGTGGACATGTGTACCACTGTCGATGGTCGGTTGGGCGCCTTCATTAACCTCAACACCAAAATCTGGGACATTGCTCCAGTGAGCTTGATGTTGCCCGAGGCTGGGGGACGCCTGACCGATCTGGCTGGCCAGCCGATCGTGTTTCGGTTGGACACCGACCCGGTGGACCGCACCTATGCGGTGGTGGGCGCCAGCGCAGCGCTGCATCCGCAGGTGTTGGCTGTGATTCGGTCGGCACTGGCGAATCAGTAACCTGAGCTAAGCCCAGCCACCACCCCAACGCATCCGCCGCAGCGCCACTGCGGTAGAACCCGCGGCGTGGATGGACCGTGTGGGCCGGCACCAGCGCAGGATCACGCTGGCCTGATGCGCATTCAGTGCAGGGCCAGCAACAGTGCCAGGCCCCCTACCGTGGTCAGGATCGTCACTGGGATGCCGAACTTGGCGTAGTCCCAAAAGCCCACCTCACAGTGGCCTCGGGCGGACTCGACCACGATGATGTTGGCGACTGAACCCAGAATGGTGAGGTTGCCGGCAAATGTGGTCGCCAATGCCATCACTTTCCACATCAGCTCGGGATCTGCCAAGTTGGGAACCCATTTACCGGCCACCAGCACGAAGGGCACGTTGGAGAAGATGTTCGAGCCAAGGACCGAAAACCAGGCCAAGTTCCACGCCTGCGTCGAGGCTGTGGTACCAAACAGGCTGCGGAGCCGGTCGTAAATCTGGTTGGGCAGCCCGGTGCTATTGAGGCCTTCGACCACCACAAACAGCGCAGCGAAAAACACCAACAGGTGCCAGTCCACCAGCTTGAGCACCTCATGCGTGTCGCGCCGGGCTAACACCATCACTAACGCTCCGCCAGCCAACGCTGTCCAAGCCAAGTTCAGTCCTGCAACAAACCCGGCAAACACAGCCGCCAACGCACCCAATGCAATGGCTAGCAGCCGACGGTCTAACGGGCGCGAAGGTGTGTCGGTCTGATGGAGTTTGGCCTGGCGAAGCACTTTACGGAACCCGACCCGTAGCACCACATACTCGATGGCCAACCCTAGAACCGCCACAGGCAACAACCCAGCCGAGAACCGGAGAAACGGCATTTTCGACAGGCTACCGATGATCATGTTTTGGGGGTTGCCCACCAGCGTGGCGACGCTGCCCAAGTTGGCGCTCATAGCCAGCGCTAGCAAATACGGCGGCAGCGGAAGCCGGCCTCGCACCATCACCGCCACCACCAAAGGCGTGAGCATCAGACAAACCGTGTCGTTGACCAGCAAAGCCGATAACAGGCCCGACGCCACAATCAGATACAATAACAGCCGCTCGGGTGTCTTGGCCACCCGCAGCACCCAATCGGCTGCCCAGTCGAAAAACCCCGCCAAGAACAGATAGGCCGAAATCAACATCATCCCCAACAACAGCACCAACGTGTCGTAATCTACCGCGTGGTAAGCCTGGGTGGGCGTCATGACCCCGCAGCTCACCATCAGCACTGTGCCCAACAAAGCCGCCGCCGGACGGTTCAGCGGCAAAATCTTCAGCCGCCGACCGCTGATGAGCACATACGTAAAGGCAAAAATCCCAATGGCCAATAACTCCCGTCGAGTGTCCATGCGTCTGAAGAGACAGGCCGCTGCCGAGCCGGTTCAGCAAACAATCGGCTTTGGGCCGACGGCTTGCCAGCGGCTGAAATCACACTCCACTGCAATCCTCACAGCAGCGTTCAACGTAGGCGCCCAAGTTGCCTGGCCTTGGCCAACTGCGCCAGTGGATTTTGCGCCTTGGGTCGCCGCCGGCCAGATTCGTAGACTAATCAGTAGCCGCCGACGTGAGTCGGCGGATTGCTCCCTTCGGATCCACTCGATCCGCTGCCTCACGGCAGCGGCCACCGAGCAAACTGGTAGCCGCCGACGTGAGTCGGCGGATTAGCCCCCGGGCATGCCGCCTCCCCGCCTTAGGGAAGCGACTGGCGCGCAAGTTCGTAGCCGCCGGCGTAAGCCGGCGGATGCCTTGCCAGGGTCCACTCGGTCCGCTGCGCAGATAGGTAGCCGCCGGCGTAAGCCGGCGGGCCGTCCATCGAGGGCGCCGCGTTGCAGCGTGGGATACTCCGCAGACAGGTCCCACCGACGTGAGTCGGCGGATTCGCCCGTCCCATACCCTCGGCACGCCGCACCGACCATGAGGCGTAGGGCGTCGAGCTGGAACATCGAGGCCGGGACCTGGTTTGGAGGATTTCGGCTGGCCGTCGGAAACCTCTGCACCACCGCCCTGCCTTGGCTCCCGGCCAGGCCCAAACCACCACCCTCTACCTACATCACCGGGTTCGAGCCGAAATTTCGATTCGAGAGATTGGACCCAAGCAATCCAACCACGACCAAACATGCTCAACAGAAGGCAACGAAAGGCACTAAGGCGCGAACGCAAACCTTCGTTCCCTTGGTTTGATTGTATGGCATTGCTTGGCCGGCTCTAGCCGACCAACCTCGCTACGGAGACCAGTTCCATTGAGCCGCCAACCATGAACCGCCTCTATCAGACCGCAGAGACGCCAAGCACACGGAGGAATCCCGTGAACCGGCTGCCCTGGCTGTGTGTCTGGCTGCCTCGCGCCGGTCGGGTCACCACTCCCACGTTCGGCACTGTGTCCGCGAGCACCGGCGCACACATCGTCTGCACACTTGCCGACCAACTGATATGGGTGCGCGCGGCGGACCTCAGCCGCCTCCAGTAAGCCCTCTCGTTGTTCATACCAGGGGCCGCCTTGGCCGGATTCCGCGCAACCAGGCCGCAGCCAACAAGCCCAGCCCAACCGGAGCCAGGGTGCCAGGCTCGGGAACGGGGGAGAACTCGATCGAGTCCAACTGTAGGGTGCCGGCGTAGCCGCCAGGCACGGTGAACCGCAATTCCACCTCGCGCCCGGCAAAGCCAGCGATTTCCACGCCATAGAGCGAATAGTCCGCATATGTTGCCAATACGGATACAGGCACAGTCTGCCCGTCCAGGGAAACGGTGAAGATGCCCGGTGGGGCAGAGGGTGCAGCGTAGGCTCTGCCTTTGAAAAGCAACCAACGACTATCCGCCGGCACAAGCCCGGTCTGGCTGATCGCAGCGCTACTCCCGGGATCAAACATTGCCCATAACGAAGCAGTGAATCGGCCCTCGATCCTTCCCGAGACCCCCGTATGGCCAATCGGGTCCCAAAATCCTTACTACTGGGCTGCCCAGAGTGGCGTTATTGTGTAGGACCTCGGTGACCGGTTCATTCGCCACAAAGGCGTTCCACCCAGGCATGCCTTGAGAAGTTGGCACGTAACCGCCGAACTCGCCCCATGGTATCACCGGTAAAGTCGCCTCTTCGAAGTTCAGGTTTCTAAACGGCGCCGCCTCGCCCAGACACCTGCTAGAAAGGCCAGTGCTACCAGGGGCCGGAGCAAGTTCAATTGGGATTGCATCGTTGTTCTCATGGCGGAAATCATCGTCTGACCAGCGGGTCTCCGGTGAGTTGTACGGTCCACCCTGCCGAGCCGTTCGATGCGCAAATGGCGAAACTTTTCCCCTGCGCCCAAAGGCGAAACAGCGTTCGATAATCGATGAAGCACGGGCCGCACGGCTCAACGACGGTTGAGAGCGCGCCCACCGGGGTGTTGGCGTAGTTTGTGCCACGAAAAGCGGTGTTCTCGAACCAACGATGGAAAGTGTACTGCCCGTCCCGGGTCTGTCCCTGCTCGTCGCCCCACTGACCATTCCAGGATTCGATCGCACCCCAACTGTCCACAAAGCCTGCGCCGCCCAAATGGGCCACCCGGTAGAAACGCATCGAGCCGGGCGGGCTGCTGCTGGTGGTCATGGTCTGGCTTTCTGCCGCTTTGGCGCGCCACTGGGACAGCAAGGTTTCCCGGTCAGGGGAGTTGAGCAGCTCCTCGATCCACTTGGGCCGTTCTTCGGGCGGCAGAGGCGGGTATTCGCGCGGGGTGTCCTTCCACTTCTCCAGCAGCGCGGCGATTTCTTCCTCGGACAGTCTCTTGTCCGAGCGGGCTAGCAGCCTGGGCAGCAGCGTGGCTCCGGCCCTCTGAGCCTGAGCCGAGTCATCGGTCCAGGAGGTGGTCTGTCCGGCGGCGGGGATACGGGCGGCGATGACCCGCCAGAGGGTCCAGTCAGCCAGTGCGTCGGCGGCATAGACGGTGTAGAATTCGCCAGGGCGACTGGTCTAAGTGATGGTGAGGTTGCCTTGGCCATCCAGGCCGATAGATAGGATACGCAAGTCGTTGGTGGTCGCGCCGAGCGTGGCCAGAACCAAACCCCATCCGAGGACTGGACTCCAGAGGCGTTTCAACGTTTGCCCTTTCGCTTTGTCTGAGGATGCTCATAGGCCGGTGGCTGAAGGTTGTCAACGGTTTTTCGGGGGCCGGCTCTGGAGGCGCATCTCAGATTAGTGCAGGTTGGTATTGTTGGCACAGCGCAGGTTTCAAACCCTGCTTTGTCCCGTGGAGTATTTGTCTGCGCGGACGGCGTGGATAAGCGCTGGCCATTACTCCAGGAGGCAATTCGTCGCAGTGGCCCGGGCTGGCTGGGGCCGTCGCGCAGCGACGGCGTGAGGGTAGCCGTGGGCTTCAGCCCACGGCGGCTGGAGAGGCCAAATCCATAGCGCGTCGCGGAGCGACGCCTGCAATCGGTGAAGGATGCATTCGAGCGTCGCTCCGCGACGCGCCGGGTTGGGCTGCACCGGAACCGTGGGTTAAAACCCACGGCTAGCATCAGAGCACCGCTCCGCGGTGCCTTGATGCGGCGTCGGGCGGCACCGCTGGCCTTGGTAGCGCACGTTTTCCAGTCGTAGCCGCCGCCGTAAGGCGGCGGACCAAGTTGACCTGGCGGATCAATCCGCCGACTCACCTCGGCGGCTACGCATTTTCCGCCCGCTTAGGCCGGCGGCTACGGAGTGAGTGGGCGGAAAGCAAGAAAATGAGATGCGCCCAGCTCTGCCGTTGTGTGCCCCGGGCTTACTCGAACTGGCAGAGTTGTTCAACGTAAGCGGCTGAGCCGTCGCGCAGCCAGCCGTCCAATTGAGCTTGATCTTTGAGCTGTTGGCCGCGGAGCCGGGGCACCACCACATACCGCGTCTGCACCTCGGGCAAGCCGGTCATGTCCACCCACAGCTTCTCGAACTGGGTCACTGGGAAGATATCTTCTTGGCCGTGGCCCCAGCGTTTCTTGACGTCTTTGAGCGTGACGTAAGTGGGCATTTTAGCGGCTGTAGCGCGCACCGCCGCAGCCACCTTCTCTTCGTTATCCAAGTCCGCCCGGCTTAGGCCAAAGACAACCAGCAACTTGTCCAAGTCAATCCAGCAGGTGTTCGAGTTGTAGTAGCTGAGGCTAAACTCGATTTCCTCACGTGGCAGGGCCAGGCCTTCGACCAGACGCAGTTGGCCGTTGACACGCGCTAATCCGCCGCCCCGGTCTTCGATGCGGCGGGTGATGACCTCGAAGGTGAGGCAAGCGCCGGAGCGGATATGCAGCCCCAGCAGGCTGGGGTGCACATCGGCCCCGCAGGTATCAATGTTATGCAGCATGAGGTAACGCAACTGCGGCCGTTCTGCCAGCAGGTGCCGCAACACGCCGTTGCGGAACAGGTTGGGCACTTCGAACCAGTGCCCCACCGGATGCAAACATTGCAGCGGCACGTTGTCGGTGTAGTCGCTGGCTTCACCGGTGTTCCGAGCCCACTGGATCAGTGCCTGACGCAAGCTGTCCCGGACCTTTTGCTGTTGTTCATCCAGGATTTGTTGCGGCATTTCTTCCCAGGCAAACCGCAGGTCGCGCACCGTCGGCACCAGGCGCAACCCCACCGCCCGACCTGGCGACAACAGCAATGGACCTTGGTAACGGTAATTCTGGTGGCGGGCTAGGAACTCGGCGATGGGGTCATGGGTCAGGTAGCTGGTGGTCACAATGTGCGGCAGCCACACCCCCACTTGCCGTGATATGCGGCGGCTTTTGGCCAAGTGCACCTCTAGAAACGTCCGGTGCCGGCCAGCTAGCTTGCAGAACGGATGCAGCGCTTTGACCACGCCTGCCCCTTGAGTCCAGCGCGACCCGGCACCCGCAGCTAAGGTGATCACTGCCACCTGCCCTGCCCGCAGGGCATCCCAACCGATCTGGAAATGTTCGTCCCCAGCCCTGGGCCAGTCGGCGTTCGGCTGCTGCAAAGGTGAATCCGAACCGCTGTAATCAACCACATCCTCGGACCGAGCATCCTCGATGACCGTGCTGGGCGGCAGGCGGTTTTGGGCCAGACCAATCCGGCCATTCTTGAGGTCGGCTCGGATTTGCTCGTGTTGCGCGCGATCAAACCCGTACTGCTCCAGCAACGCCGAGAGGGACTTGCCCTGGGTGGTTTCTGTCTTGACCCGGGGCAGCATCACCTCGAACAGCATCTGCACCACGCCTCGCAGTTCGGGTCGGGTACGGCATGCGGCGCCGAACTTGTCCAGCTCAGCCCGGCGTTGAGGGGGCAGGCTTTGACGGTCTTGGCGGAGCAGGCCAGGCAGGATCAACGTGTAGTAGTGGGGCGGCATCAGGGCCGCCTCGCCATGGAGCAGGTCGGCCACGGTGCCCCGTTCGTTAATGGCAAAGTCGTACACCACCGGATCCATCGCAAATGGCAACGCGTATTGGAGCTGGCGTTTGAGCTCGGCCATGATCTCTAGCAGGCGGCGTTGGGCCTCGGCCTTGCGTTCAGGCGCAAAGATAAAGCCCATCCCACCGCCCGACATGCCGCCCAGCATCCAGAACCCCCAAAAGTCAGAGCCAAAAGCGGTGCGGACCTGCTGGATGAGGGTTTCGGTGAAATAATTGCTAGCCCAGGGAATGATAGTCTGGATGGGCCCGAAGAAATTGCGCGTGGTGGCCGCGCCGATGCGACGAGTGTCGCCCGCGCGCAAGGCTGCCAGGATTTCCTGCAAAATGCCCAACATGCTTTGGCGCGCCTGCCATTCGGCTTCGCAGCGCAGCAGGTACTTCTCGGTCACCATCTCCAGAATGGGCCCCACGTTTTGCGCCATGCCCCCATGCACCAGCACCAAGCTGTCCTGCAGGGCACGCCGGGTCTGAGGCGACGCGTCGGTGTGGTCCAGTATCCGGTGCATGGGCATGAGCCGGCCCCGGCTGATGCCGTATTCGGGATCGCCTTCCTGAGCCAGAGCGCCCTCGATGAGCTTCATGCTGGGCCATAGCCCGCCGGAATCTTGCCAACCACCGCCTGAGCCACTAAGCCATTCGCCCAACAACGCGCGCGCCAGCACCAGCCGTCGTTCCTCCTCACGCAACGGCCCTTCCAACGACTGCGCTTGGCCGGTCGCCCGCATGCACACCGATACCAACGCAGCCAGCAAGGTGGTCGAGACCGCCAGGCGCGAGCCTTTGGGAATGTCGTTGACGCGGCTGACCAGTTCCAAACCGCGGCCCGGACCGACAATCCGCGCCAACAGCTCGGCCAGACTATGGCCTGAGCCTTCGATACCGGGCGGAACGATGCCGGAGGCAATCACCGCCGCCTTCAACAATCCCAAATAATCCTTGGCAAAATCGAACACATCGGCCAGGTGCGTGATGTCCGCCGCGCAGCCCAAATCCACGCTCACCAACCGCAACAACGGTTCTTGGATCACGCGCAGATACGCTTCCACTGGCGGCTGAGGAACCGGATCGCGGCCATGAATGCCCAGGTCGATCGACACGTTCAGCACCTTGGCACCCTCGGGATAATCCATCGCCAGGAAAAAGATGTCGCTCCAGCCGCAATGCGTCAGGTCCATCCGCACCGGCGTGCGCTCGCGCAAGATCGGGTAGGTGCCGTCGTTGGGGTCGGGCCGCAGCAGGGCCGGTCGGATGCGCAGCGGTTGGTCTAGCGGGTGGCCCATGCGGAACATCCACTGATTGCCTCGGACCGACCGTACGGTGCGCCGCACTTGGTCCGCCAAGGTCTGGAAGCCGAGCCGCTGATAGGCCGCCGCCAAGGCGCTGGCCAAAGGATCGCTGGGCCCGTGAGCCTGTTGCTCTGCCAGCAACAGCTCGATCGCCTCCTCGAACCGCCGCTGCAAGAAATGTTCGTAAGCCTTGAAGGGGATCAGACCGCGCCGCCGCAGCTCCGCCCGCTGCGGCACGTGAAATCGGTAAATCCCATACAGAAAAAACAAGGCGCGCACCCGTTCATAGAGGTTGGTGCTCTGGTGCCGAAACTGCTCCAGTTGAGCACACGCCTCCAATAACTCGCCCAAAGACGCCTGCCGACACAAGCCATCCAAGGACTGATTCCGCACCGCCGGGTCGGTGGCAGTAATGACCTGGATCAAGTTTTGCATCGCGCTGTCAACGCCCCCAACCTCACAAATGCCCACACACCAGTCAATCCCCAGCCAATCCGATGCCAAGCTCAGGCACCCCCGGCTTGGGCCGCACTTTCGATTCCGAGCCGGCCAGCCACTCGCCGAGACCCCAAGTCACCTCTAGCCAGCCAACAAGCCGCCAAGTCCATGAAAAACGCGAGGGGATCTGGTGACCGTCTTTTTCTGCGTTCGTGGCCCCTCGGCGGTTTATGACCGCAGCCCCTGGCGCCTGAATAATGGAGCCCGCCAGTGCCCTGGCCGGAGGCTCTTTCCTAAATCGATCAGGTTGACAGATGAAAGCCAAGGAAACCATGACCAAGCTGTCTCAGAGCCAGGGTCGAACGCACCAGCGAGCTGGCATTGTGCGAGCGTAAGCGCAGGGCGTGGGGCATGGAGCTCGGGTTGGGAGCTCGAAAGCTGGAAGCGCGAAGCCTGGGTAAATGGCTTTCGGCGATCGGTCGATAACGACCAGCCAGGGCCCGGAGCTCCCCATGCTCGTGGTCCCAAGAACCAAGCGGGCCGGGCTCCTTGGCTTGCAGGGCAGGTGGAAGTTGGACTTCTCAATCGATGTTGTGGCTCAAGGCCAACCCGCTAGGCTCTGCCGGCTGTGACAAACTGTGGCACCGGTCATGCGGCCGTCCTGGGTGTTTCGCGCGGCGAGATTGATTAGGCGCTTCGGATTTGGCGCTGTGCGTTCAGCGGGCGCAGTGTCGTTAAGATCGGGGTAGAGCGGCCTTTGAGCTCGTTTTGCGTTTTGCGCGCGGCATCACACCGGCCCTTGCGTCCGGATTCAAGTGAGGCTCCTTGCTAGGTTACCTTGGCGGCTCCCAACAAGCCCATCGGCGGAATGGTCTGGGCTGGCGGCCCGTATCGATTTCCTTGTTTGTGAGAGAGGCAGGCCGCATCTTGCGGTGCGATTTAATAACGATGGAACCTGAAGCAGCCATAGCCGAGCCGGCCATGACGCCGGAGTTGGTGCAACAGCATAATCTCAGCCCCGAAGAGTATGCCCGCATTCGGCAGATCCTGGGCCGGGAACCGACCTACACCGAGCTGGGCATCTTCTCGGTCATGTGGAGCGAGCATTGCTCATACAAAAACACCAAACCGCTGCTAAAAACCTTCCCCACACGCTCAGCTCGGGTCTTGGTGGGGGCCGGGGAAGAAAATGCTGGTGTGGTGGACATCGGGGACGGGCTGGCGATTGCGTTCAAAATGGAGTCGCACAATCACCCCAGCGCAGTCGAGCCGTTCCAAGGCGCAGCCACCGGCGTGGGCGGCATTATCCGCGACATCTTCACCATGGGCGCCCGCCCGGTGGCAGCATTGGATTCGCTCCGGTTCGGTGAGTTGACCGATCCGGAGGTGCGTGGGCTCTTTGGCGGGGTGGTCGCCGGCATTGCCCATTACGGTAATTGCTTCGGTATCCCCACCTTGGCCGGCGAGGTGTATTTCGACAAGAGCTACGCGGGTAATCCCCTGGTCAATGTCTTTTGTCTGGGCGTGTTGCGGCACGACCAAATCGCCCGCGGCACAGCCAAAGGCGTGGGTAACCCCGTCTTTTACGTGGGCCCGGCCACGGGCCGGGACGGACTGGCTGGGGCGGCGTTTGCCTCGCAGGACCTGACGGACGAATCGGCTGAACAACAGCGAGGGGCAGTGCAAGTGGGCGATCCGTTCATGGAAAAGCTGGTGTGTGAAGCGTGTCTGGAGCTGTTGGCCACCGGCGCGGTGGTCGGCATCCAAGACATGGGGGCAGCGGGCTTGACCTGCTCGACCTGCGAGACCGCCGCTCGGGCCGGCACAGGCATCGAGATCGAGCTGAGCAAAGTGCCGCAACGGGCTCCGCACATGACGCCCTACGAGATCATGCTCAGCGAATCGCAAGAGCGGATGTTGCTCATCGTGCAGAAGGGGCGCGAAGCCGAGGTCAAGCGCATCTTCGAAAAATGGGACTTGCCCTGGGCCCAGATTGGGGTGGTGACCGATACGGGACGGATGGTGGTCAAACACCACGGGCGCGTGGTGGCCGACATTCCGGCCAAGCTCATCGCTTCCGAATCCCCAGTCTATCACCGCGAGGCCCGCGAACCGGCGTATTTGCAGGCGGTGCGCGCTTTTGGGTGGGCCGACGTGCCGCCGGGGCCTGAGCCCACTGCGGCGCTGCGCCAACTGTTAGCCTGGCCCACCATCGCCTCCAAAAACTGGGTCTATCGCCAATACGATCATATGGTCCGAGCCGGAACCGTAGTGGGACCGGGCAGCGACGCTGCGGTGATCCGGATCAAGGAAGACTCCCTGCCGCCCGCACCTGCATCGAGTGCTGCCGCCACTGGGTCGGCTCCTGCTAAGATCGAAAAGTACCTGGCCATCACCTCCGACTGTAACGCCACTTACGTGTATCTGGACCCCTACGAAGGGAGCAAAGCAGCCGTGGTCGAGGCAGCGCGCAACTTGGCCTGCACAGGCGCACTGCCTCTGGGCATCACCGACAATCTCAACTTCGGTAACCCCTATAACCCCGAGCTGTTTTGGCAGCTAAAAGAAAGCGTGCGGGGTTTGGGCGATGCCTGCCGGGCCCTCAAAATCCCAGTCACCGGCGGCAATTGCTCGCTCTACAACCAAAGCCCAGCCGGCCCTGTCGATCCCACACCCACCGTCGCCATGGTGGGGTTGATCGAGCGACCTGAGCACATCACCACCCAATGGTTTAAAGACGATGGCGACGCCATTCTTCTGCTGGGTGAGCCGGTCGATACAGCCGACCCACTGCTGGGCTTGGGCGGCAGCGCATATCTGCAGGTGGTGCACAGGCTCAAAACCGGGCGGCCACCTCGATGCGACTTGGACAAAGCCGCCACGTTGCACCTGGCCTTGCGCAGTCTGATCTGCGCCGGGCACGTCAAAAGTGCCCATGACTGCAGCGAAGGCGGGCTGGCGGTGTGCCTGGCTGAATGCTGCATTAGCCAGGTGCAAGCCCGAAACACGCCGCGGCTGATTGGCGCCACGGTGGATTTGACCGAGTTTGGAGACGTGCGAACAGATGCGTTGCTGTTTGGTGAGACGCAGAACCGGGTGGTCATCACCACCAGCGGCGTTCGAGCGGGTCAACTGCTGGCTCAAGCCAAGCTGTTGGGCGTGCCGGCTTATCGGCTGGGCACCGTGGGCGGCCAAACGCTCACCATCAAGACCGCGCAGGGCCAGTGGTCATGGCCACTGACCGATCTGCACGATCTATGGTGGAACAGCCTGGCCCGGCTGATGCAGACGTAAGTCGGCTGGCCAGGTAACCGCCCGGGCCCGGCCTGCCAAACTGGACAGTCGGTCCTGCCCGGCATGCGCCAAGCCCAGCATTGCAGCAGCCGCTGAGACACTCCCAGGCTCAAGCCGTGTGCCCGGGGCAAGGCACATAGACCGCGCGGATCACCGGACGCACGCGGGCTTCTGAAGCTCAACGCCGGAGTGAATCGAACCACGCCTTGGCTGCCAACAGACTTGGCATCGCGCAAGCGCCGTGGTCGCCCCCAGGTACCGGATCGATAAGCTGCACCTGAGTAGCGCCCCGGCTATGAAAACTCGCCAGAGCCACTTGTGAATTGGCCGGCACCACGTCGCGGTCACCCGAGCAATGATACAGCCGCATGGGCGCCCGAGGCGTCCAGGCATACACGTCGTTATCCCGCAAGGCGACCCGAAATGGATGATGCGGATTGCGCTGGAACTCGGCCAAGATTTCCGGCTTCAAAATCAGGGTCGGGTTGGACGGCATCACAGCATTGATCTGGCTGCCGGATGAGTTGCCCAAAAACAGCGGCGGCAAACTCGTCTGCCACGGCGGCGCCAGCAGATCGGCCAAGCTGGGCGCAAACCGGTAAACCGACTGATACGCCGCCAGCAAATATGCAAAGTAGTACGGATTCGGCTGTGGCCGGCCAGACAACGCGTCTTGGGTTGTCACACCCGACAAGTCATACGCGCCGGCCATGGGAGCCGAGGCGGTCACGGTAAACTCGTTGGTGTGATACAACTCCAGCTCACGATGCAGCGCCATGGTAGCGTGCCCCCCTTGGGAATAGCCACACAGGAAAAGCTGGCCGTTAAGCGCCCAGCCATTGCTAACGCAAAATGCGCGCACAGCTCGTAACAGATCAATGCAAGCGGTGGCCTCAGACCGAGCGTGGTGATACGGATGCAAGCCTTCAGAGGTGCCCAGGCCCAAGTAATCGGCCAGCACACCCACATAACCGGTTGTGGCAAAAGCAATCGCCACGAACACTTCCTCACCGCCCCCTGACGAGGGCGCGTCGTTGGTGCGCACGATGGTGCCGTGCTGATAACTGGCCAGCGGCAACGGCACCCCTAAACCCAGCGGCACAGCCAACGTCCCAGACGCCCAAGTCCGTCCGCCCCACGGCCCGATGGTCTCATAGACCAGTTTATACACCTGCACGTCGTATTGGGCGCTGACCGGGATACGCGCCTGATCGAATAACCACTGGATGGTCACCCGGTTTAGCGTGTCCAAAACCGTGCTGGACAGGATCCGGCCCCGCTGCGCTGCCGGAACAGCCAACACACGATAGAACTGCATCGGTGCCCCCATCGGCCCGCTCCATTCAGTCGAGGCAGTCGGCCAGGGTGCCTCCGCAGCGGCCAACACCCACAAACCGTCGCCCAACCGGTCGCGTGCCTGCACGCTATAGGCCAGGGCTGGCCCCAGGCTCGGCCATTGCAACTTCAGCCCTCCCGAAGCCAGACGCTCACATCCGACACGCAGTGCCGGGCCCCCAAACGCAAGCAGCTCTTGCGGCTGGCCTGTGGCCAGTGGGCTGACCGAGCCGGGCTGCACGACTGCGGAGTCCAGTCGGGGCGACAGCGCCGAAGGCCCATCGGCTTGGGCCCACGCTGGCAAGCCCGCACAGAACACAGCAACCGACACCAATAGGCAGCCACAACAGAGTCGATTCATCTCGCACCAAACATACCGCACACCAGGCGGAGACGCTAGCGGCGCTCTTGTTCCGCGGCTTTTTCGGGGCGCGCCCGACCACACCGGCGCTGGGTCGAACCGCGGTTGAGTTGTGCTGCAGCTTGAACCAACCGGCAACAGCCCCCATCCCGCCTCAAGCTAGCGCAGGCGGTCAGCTCAGAGCAACCGCGCCAAGGCAGCCTGACTGTCCGCTAAGATTCGCTCATGCAGCGATTGGCCGTGCGCATCCATGGTCACTACGGCCGGGAAGTGGTGCAGTTCCAGTTCCCACAGCGCTTCGGGTGGGCCGAACTGCTCGAGGAAATGCACGCTCCGGACCGCCTTGATACAATCGGCCAACACCTGCGCTGCCCCACCCACCGCGTGCAGATACACGCACCCGACCTCACCACAGGCCGACAGCGTGCCTGCGCCCATACCGCCTTTGCCCATGATGCCGCGCAGCTTAAACCGCCGGATCAAGTCGGGTTGATACGGTTCGTGCCGGCTGGATGTGGTGGGCCCGGCAGCGGTCACCTTCCATTGCCCCTGGGCATCTCGCATGACCACCGGACCGCAATGATAGATGACCCCTTCGCTCAACTGGATACCGGGCGGCAGTTGGCCACCCGCGTGCAGATACCGATGCACTGCGTCCCGACCTGTGAATACCACGCCGCTGATCCGCACCTCGTCCCCGACCTTTAGCTCACGGACCTGCGCCTCGGTCAGCGGCGTAACCAGCTCAATCATACCGCCACCCTAGGTGCCCAGCCTCGCCGGGTCAAGGCCTCGACCTGCCGCCGGCGCCATCACACGTAACGACCCTGCGCCAGCCAGCTAACGCCCCGGAAAACCCAACGGTGCCGCAAGGGCATGAACCCAGGGCAAGCGCGGCCCCATCTTTTGGATCCAATCCAAAAGACCCCGGGCAGCGCACAGCACTGCGTAATAGGTTTCGGCGGGCCGCGGAAACCGACCCGCCAGCGGCCGGTGCTCCCCAGGTCGAGCCGCCCCAACGGGGCGGCGGTATTCCAGCCCAGGGCAAGCGCAGCGCCGCCCTGGGAAAGGAGCGCCCCGCATTATCTCGAGTCATCCCCCAGGCACCGAAAGCAGGCGAGCCACACGAGCACCGAGCGACAAACGACCGCCCCCAAGGCCAAAGCGGCGGCAGAGCCGCCGCAGTCCAAGACCTACCGCGTAGTCGAGTGTGCCTCGTCGTGCATGGCGCGGACAGCTCCCAACTGCCGCAATGGGTTTCGGCGGGCCGCCGCAAACCGACCTGCCACCGGCCGGTGCTCCCATGGTCATCGCACCCCATACTCCGAACCGGTCGAGTCCTTTGGCTTGGAAGCCTACGTGGACTCGGCTTTCCAAATGGAAATCCCGGACGGAGGCCGAGCTGCTAGAGCATCTGCTGATAGGACGACGGTAGCGCTCTGGTCGTGAGAGCGTTTTGAATTTTGGTCTTTCGAGCCGCGGACTTGTTTCGTACTTCAAACTTCGTGCTTGGGGTTCGGCGTGCGACACCGCAGCGGCCTGGGTAACGTTGGCGATCGATTATGGCGTTCTGCCGCGCGCGACATTGGCAGCCCGATGGCTTTGTTGGTTCGCTTGTGAGGAGGCTGGGGTAACCAAGGCGAGCGTAGAGCGCGTCCTCGAAGCCGTGGTTCGCGCCGCAGGTCTCAGGCCGACAGCCGGGCGCACGCACGATGGAGCCTGCGCCGGCAGGCCCGTGCCCGAGGACGATATGATCTACGGCTGCTTGCGGCGTTGGCTACGACACCGTCCGTGACGGCAGTTGGCCGTGGACCACACCGTTGATCAGTTGGAGGTCAGGTCCAGGCAGACAGCGTGGTCGAGGTTACGACAGTACAACCGGCCGTTCGCCAGGACCGGCACGGCCCAGGTATCGCGTCCGGTCAGGACTTGGGCGCTAGCCAGTTGTTCAAGCCGGTCCGGCGACGGCCGAACGGTAGCCACTTTACCGCGGTCGCTGTAAACGATGAGTGTGCCGCCAGCGATCATGAGGGAGCCTTTGCCGAAGCTCTTGTCGGCCCATTTGACCTCGCCGGTCTTGTAGTCCAAGCACTTCAACTCGCTTTCATCAAAGCCATACAAGTGGCCCTGCCACAGCACGCAACTGTTCACGTGGTTGCGCATGTTCTTGTTCCGCCAGAGTTCTTTGAGGCTGGTGCTGCTCAACTCCAGCAGCGCGCAGCCGTAACCGTAGCCCGAGGAGATGAAGAGGCGGTTGTCTTGGACGATGGGGGTGGCCGCATTGACGCCGTAACTGGTTTTCCAAGCAATCCGCGCCACCTCAGAGCCGTCTTTCATCCGGCGCACCACAAAAGCGTCCTTGGGGAACTGCGCCAGGTAGCGCTGCCCGCCCACCTCGAACGGGACCAGGGACGAATAGGCGGCGCTGTCGTCGCCGTTTTTCCAAATGACTGCACCAGTCTTTTTGTCGAAGGCCACCACTGACGCACCCGGTGCACCGACCTCGTAAAGTACCCAGTCGTTCTCGATCAGAGGCGATCCTGAAAAACCCCAGGTTGGCGCCTTGGCACCGAAATCGCCGGTGAATTTGGTGGACCACAAGACCGTACCACGCGCTGCGTCCAAGCAAAAGAATTGGCCGTCGCGGCTGACGGTGTAAACTCGGTCGCCATCCACCGTCGGGGTGCACCGTGGCCCAGGCCGATCGTTGGGGTCTTTGGCTGAGCAGGGATACTGGTGTTTCCAGAGCACCTGGCCGTTGGTGGCGTTAAAGCACCAAACGATGTCCGTGTCGTCAATGTTGCCCATGGTATAGACCCGACCCTGACTCACGGAGAACGAGGAGAACCCGACGCCCAACTGCGCTTCCCACAGTCGCTTGGGGCCGGTGCCAGACCAGCGGCTCTGCCAGCCGGTCTCAGTGGAGATGCCGTTAATGTTCGGGCCGCGCCAACGCGGCCAATCCTCAGCAGTCGCCGGCCAGCTCACTGCCCACAGGGTCAGCCCGGCTGCCAGGCAACCGAAGCGGGCAGCCCGCCCGTAGTTCAAAAGACCCACATGCTGATGTCGGTTCGCCATAGCGGCCCCTTGCTAATCCAGTTCGGCAGTGGATGTCAACCGGGGAATTTCACGCCCGGGTGGCTGCACTCGCTTCCAGCCTCAGCATCGCGACAGCGGCTGGCGCCGGTTGCCGGCGCCCTCTAACCCAGAGCGAAACGGTGGTGTCAGGGTCTGGACTTGCAACGCCGAGGCACCAAATCCAAAGCCTGAAAGAAATCCCAAACCTCCAAACGGCCAGATGGGCCTCTGCAGTAAGATTCGCCGTCGGAAATCGGATGGTTTAGGTAGGACAAGTGGCGGAAGCCCTGGATGGCATTTGCGTTGCACGCCACCTGCCGCAAGCCAGAGCCCGCTGAACTCCGCCCCGGCAGCGGCTCCAACCCCATTAGCCTCGTTGGGACCACGCCTGCAGCTTACGCAACGCACAGGCACCGACAGCCTAAGTAGGGCCCCGGCCGGTGCGTTCAGGAATCAATAGCTCATCCGCCCCGTTCAGGTTAGGTCGTATTTGCACAGGGAGAAACAATCCTTCAACGCACCCACGGTTCAACTTCCACTGCAGGCGGCCCTTTACCGGTGCAAACACTTCTCGGTTTTTATCGTCCGACCCATCGGGCTGTATGGGCCTGCCTACCACCAAGTGCATCCAGATCGATTTTGGCGCTCAGACAGACCGTCCTGGGCTAGGCTCGCCAGGTTCGAAGCCAGTTCCGGGCTATGACCGGCTGGTGGTGCCCAGTGCGGCATTTTGGGTCGGAGTGGAATACCCGCGGGGATGTTCCGCTACACCCTGCGGCGGGCCGAGTGCGCTGAGAACAGCAGCGGGGTTGGGCACGTCTTCTCAGACTGTGGGTAAGAGTCAGACTGCTGCGACCCTGATGACGGCGGCGGTCCAAGGGGCATGACGGCTGCCGGGGCAGCACACCGCCCGGGTGCTTCGAAGGAGTGAGGACGCGGTTTTCCTGCGGGTATGATCTGAATCGACACGATCGAGTCGAACCGAGGCAATGCGGAGCGTAACCTGAATGCTCTGGGCTCAGGAGGAACTCGTCCTGAACCGGTTCCAGGCCCAAGAACAGGTGGTCGCCACAGCGGTGGAAGCCTCGAACACCAACGCTCCGGTCGTATTCGGAAGCTCTTGGGGCTTTCGGCTTGATCGGACGATCGCAGGGGCGCTGCGCACCAGCTTGGACGCCCCCGAACCACCCATCACCCGCTGGTTCTGCCAACGGCGCGCCTGACCCAGCGCGGGTCTAACGGAGGCCTTAGAAAATTGCTCGCATAACGCCGGGGAGGGTGGATGCGCCTACGTGGCAGAGTCCAATTGGCCCGCTCGCAACCTGAAGCGGCTCAAACTCAGGTTGCAGCATACCTCACACAGCGGCCAACGGCCGGGCTGAAGAATGGTCAAAGTCAAACGACCGAGCTTTCAGCTTGGCGGCAGCAGGATGAACCCCAGCCGACTGATGCGCGGGTCGGCATGCCGCCCCTGGGCTTGGACCCATTGGGATGCAACTTGGGCAGGTATGGCTTCCTACACCTCGGTTGCAAACCTGATCAGCAATTCGGGCGGGCCCATCCGGTGCGTTGCATCCCAGACCAGTAGGACAGGTTTGCCTGCCGGAGGCGCCAGCCGTGGTGTGTTTGGCACCATGACCACCGCATTTGGAAACTGCAGACGCAGGTTGCCGGTCACGCGCCGGTTGTCGCTCAAAATGGTGCCGCCGTCGAAGCCGGCTTGACGAAGCTGCTGAGCCAGTTGGTCGAACGGCACGTTGAGATTACGCGGACGCCCCAGCCAACCCCCCAGGTACGGTGCCGTTGACTGCGACAAACAGGATCACCCCGACTGCAACCGCCGCAGCAAACAGACCCCGTTGCCGCGTCGGTGCCAGTCGCCTCCGGGCGGCATAGGCACACAGGATAGGCAGCGGCACCAGCAATGGTTGCAACCAGCGCGCCCTGACTGAGGTTACACCGAACAGCCCCACAGCGGCCGCGCAGATGGCCACTGCCCAACCGACCGTCCGAGCTAGCAGGATGTTGAAAAAGCTCTGCGTTTGAAAAATGACCCTCAAATTTCCCTAGGAATTCGCCTGTCTCTTGGGCGCAAAAATCACTTTTTCAACAGCCTGCTAGGAGACGCACCTGGGTTGGGCTGGCCAAATCCGGTTCAGTCCACGCAGGCGGTCGCCAGCACAGTAGGGCGAGGATGGCCGGCACGGTGCCGAATTGCACCAGCCCACCAGCAGGTTGATCAACCCTTGAACCGACGCAGGCAAGTGGCTGGTCCGTCGGCTCGCTGCGCCGCTTGGCCAGAGGGATTTGGCCCGCTGTGCCCAAGACCTTCAGTTCAGCCCAGCGGCCCGCCTTGGGCATCCGCCGACAGAATCAGATGGCACCTAAGCCGTCCCCAGCTAACCGAGCGTTTGTTGGATGATGAGGTCCACCGATCAGGAGGCGCTGGAAGCGACCTTCGCGCAGGTGCAGGAACAGACGCATGGTGCTGCGGTCAAGGATGGATGGGGGTGTTCGAGGGCAAACCACCGCGGCAGGTGGGCCGCCTGTCGGTGGTGTTCGGCCTCCCAGGCGCGCAAGACTGCTCGCCAGTCCCCCTCAGCCAACGGGTGACAGGCGGCCAGCAAGCCGTCGCCCCATGAATTCATTCCGGCTGTTCTGCCGTGGGGCCCGTGCACGCTGGTGGGCCTGACCGGCGGCCACCGCGGTTGTCGGAATCGAATCAGTATTGATCCGACGGTGAACCAGCGAAAGGCCGAGTCCGTGGCTAGCATCGGGTCTCGCACCTTGGCCATCAACCCATGGTCTTCCCGAAAAAACGATCTTAGGCAATGGCCGACGACTGGGTCGATCCGGCTTGTCAAGGCCGGGGCTTAAACGGCACCCTAGGGGGCCGTTATGAAAGTCGAGTTTTACGGGCACGTCCGACAGTACCGGAATATCCAGCGCGAAATCGATGCCAACCTGCAGCAGGTGCTGCTCAGTGGCCAATACGTCATGGGCCCGATGCTCAAACGATTCGAGGCTGAGCTGGCCGCCTATTGCGGTACGCGCTACGCCGTGGGCGTCGGCAATGGCACCGACGCTATCTGGCTGACGCTCATGGCCCTGGGCATCGGCCCGGGCGACGAGGTTATCACCCATCCCAATACGTTCTTTGCCACGGCTGAGGCCATTTGGATTGCCGGTGCCACAGCGGTGTTTGTGGACTGCTGCCCCAAGACCAAATGCATTTGCCCGGACAAAATCGAGGCAGCCATTACCCCCAAAACCAAGGCCATCATCCCGGTGCATCTGTATGGCCAGTGCGCTGATATGCTGGCCATCAAAAAGATCGCCGATAAACACGGCTTGCTGCTCATCGAGGATAACGCCCAAGCTATCGGCGCTTACGGACGCGGATTCAAAATCGCCCAACTCAGCGCCGCAGCGACCACCAGCTTCATCATCCAAAAGAACCTCGGCACCTTCGGCGACGGCGGGGCGGTAGTCACTAACGATGCCGAGCTGGACGACCGCATCCGCAAGCTGCGCAACCACGGCTCCAATCAGCGCAATGTCCATTCTTTCGGCTTCAACAGCCGACTGGACGACCTGCACGCCGGTGTGTTGAGCGCTAAGCTGAAGCATATCGATGAGTGGAACGACCGGCGCCGCCATTGGGCTGCCCGCTACACCGCCGGCCTGAAGGATTGCCGGACCATTGACCTGCCGGTCGAGCTGCCCGGCTACCGACACGTGTACCACCTTTACGTGATCGAGACCAAGAAACCGGAGTGGCGTGACCTGCTGCTGAAGCATCTGAACGACTCGGGCATTGATGCCAAGACCCATTACAGCATCGCTATCCACAAGCAAGCCGGGTTCCCCTGGGGCAAAGGCACACGCATCGTAGGCCCCTTAACCAATGCCGAGGCCAATGCCGCTTGCTGCATCAGCCTGCCCATGTATCCGGAATTGACCGAGCAGGAAGTGGACTACGTGATTGAAAAGGTCCGAGAGTGGGACGCCCAGTTTGCCGCCCTAGCCCCAGCCGGCAAAGGCGCGGCCCAATGCGGGCCCACCTGCCCTTCGTGCAGTTGAGGCGGCTGAAGGCAAGCAGCCCACCCTCGGGCTTCACCAGCTCAGACCCGGGCACAAGCCCAGGTTCACCGGGTCAACCGCCGCTCTGGCGCCAGCCTCTTGCACCCGGCTGGGGCATACTAGCCATAGCCGGTGACCAAGCCGCGCAGCCGCGCCATGGCCAGGAGCCATAGCCCAGACCAGCAGTTCATGCGGCTGGCTTTGCGTTTGGCCCGACGCGGCTTGGGCCAGACCTCGCCCAACCCGATGGTGGGTGCGGTCTTAGTTCGAGCTGGCCGTATCTTGGGGCGTGGCTGGCATCGGCAAGCTGGGGCGCCACATGCTGAGATCGAGGCACTTCAGGACGCCCAGCAACGCGGCTATAGCCCGCGCGGGGCTACGTTGTATGTGACGTTGGAACCTTGCAGCACCTATGGCCGCACACCACCCTGCACCGACGCACTCAGAGCCGCTGGCCTCCAGCGCGTGGTCGTCGCCACCATTGATCCTAACCCGGCGCATGCAGGCCGCGGCTTGGACATCTTGCGCCGGGCTGGGATCCACGTCGAATGCGGGTTGTTGGCCGACCAAGCCACCCAACTCAATGAGCCTTTCAACCACTGGATTGTGCATCGGACGCCCCTGGTGACGCTGAAGGCAGCTCTCACCTTGGACGGCAAGATCGCTACGGTGTCGGGCCAGTCCAAGTGGATCA
>Ga0123519_10001620_pt1 | contig 38477 bp, 38 predicted proteins | sample YelNatPaOPRAMG02_FD_87396 | JGI IMG/M metagenome (GOLD analysis project Ga0123519, IMG submission 87396) | Hot spring microbial communities from Yellowstone National Park - Yellowstone National Park OP-RAMG-02 (version 2) | ecosystem: Environmental > Aquatic > Thermal springs > Hot (42-90C) ...
CGCTGACCGGCATGTCACACATGGTGGAGGTGCGCGACGGACTGCTGCGGCGGCATGAGTTTTACCCCTCGGAGGCGGACCTGCCGCTATGCACGCTGGATCAACTGCAGGGCGCGGCGACGGTGGCGGCGAATGCGGCGATGATCGAGAGGATTTTAGCGGGCGAGGCGGGACCGCGCACCGACATTGTGCTGCTGAATGCCGCGGCGGCGCTGGTGGTGAGCGGAGTGGCGACGAGCTTCAGAGAAGGCGTGGCGCGGTGCGCGATTGCGATTGAGTCGGGCGCGGCGCGGCAGACGGTGGAGAAGCTGCGGGCGTTTGGTAGGACGATCGGGTAGTTTTCAGTTGTCAGTCCACAGTCGTCAGTTGTTGGGCGTTCTTGCTGCAGACGCTGGGAGTGGCGTGGCGTAGGGGCGGAGTTTGGGATGGAAATGCAGGTCCCTCCACTTGCCACCCCACGAACGAGGACCTGTTCGTGGGGGCCCCGGTGCACTTCGTTCGGTCGGGATGACAAAGTCGGTGGTTGGCGCGTCGGCCGGGATGGCAAAGGCGTGAGGCTGCTCGGCTGGGATGACAACTCAAGCCAAACCCGGGAATACACTTGCGGCATCTCAAATTGGCAGAACCCACGGTTCCAATTGAGGTAAGGAGAGATGGTATGGCCTTGCGAGTTTCGCAAACGGTTCGTTGGGGAATGATGCTGCTGCTGACGGGTGCGGTGGCCGCAGGCGCGCAGACGATTCAGGTGAGCAAGGCGAATCGTACGCTTGCCGTGACCGGCACCGGCACGGCCAGTGCGATGGCGGATCGGGCGACGCTGAATATTGGTTACGTCGTCTATGGGCCAACGTCAGAGGCGGCTTATGCCGAGGCCTCGAAGACCTCGAACGCGATTGCCGATGCACTGGCCAAGGCCGGCGTGGCCAAGGACCGGATCGAGAGCCAGAACCAATCAGTGAGTGAAACGCAGACGTATGAGAACCAGAATCTGACGCCGGCGGAGCGCGAGGCACGGAAGTTTCGCGCGGAGCAGAGCTGGACGGTGCGGCTGAAGGCGAGCGAGGCGGCGAGCGTTCTGAATGCGGCGGTGGCGGCGGGCGCGAACAACAGTGGGAATGTCGACTGGTCGGTCGCCGATGCTGCGGCATTGCAGGGCAAGGCGGCGGCCAAGGCGCTGGCCAACGACAAGCGCATGGCGGCGGCGATGGCCGAGGGGCTGGGCGTGACGCTGGGTCCGCTGCTGTATGCGAGCAATCAGGCTCCGTCGCGTGCGCCGATGCCGGTTTTTCACGCGATGATGGCAAAGGCGGCGGCTCCGCAAGAGGCGGTGAAACCGCTGAGCATTGAGCCGCAGCGGATTACGGATTCGGCGACGGTGTATGCGGTGTTTGCGATTGAGTGAGGACTGGCCGTCCAGGCGGGCGCGCCTTTGACGCCTTTTGGGTGCCGGGTCCCTCGGCGCTCGCGTTGCTCGCGCGGAAGTGTAAAGCATGTCTCGAAACACAATGGAAAGAATGGCATAAAACTGAACATGCAGTTGGCTTGAATGGGGCCCCCGGGCGGACTGAGTAGGACAAGGCTCCACGTCTCAGGATCGAGACGTGGGGCACCAGGCTTTTTCGGTGGGCAGGTGTGCGGCGTACACTCGTTGGCGAAGGATGCTTATGACGAATCCTGAAGTTGCTGAGCCGCGGCCGACGCGGGAGGCCGATGAGGTCTTTGACCGGTGGATTGCGTTTTTGGACGACGAGTTTACGCGGCACAAGAAGCCGTCGATTCGAGCCGAGCTGGTGCGGGATAATCTGCACCATATTCTGCTGGGGCGGCCGGCGGCGGGGCGGCTGAATTTTACGCTGGTGAGCGAGTTGCCCTACAACGTGATGGAGCTGGCGCTGGACCCGAACAACGTTACGCTGGCGGCCGAGTATGAGCCGGGGCTGGACCGCGAGCGGTTTGCGCCGGTGAAGCCGCTGGTGTGGTTCTGGCAGATGTTTGACCGCACGCCTCTGGCGCTGAACCACTGCCTGGGATTTCGCTTCCGGCGGATGCTGGGGCGGCACATCTTTGCGGAGATGGGCAGCGGCGTGAAGATCTATCACGGCGTGGAGTTTACGTTTGGCTATCACCTGACGCTGGAAGATGAATGCGTGATTCGCCCGTATGCGGTGCTCGAGGACCGGACAGCGCTGCGGATTTTGAAGGGCATGACGGTGGGGAGGGGCGCGGTGGTGACGCCGCCGGGACCATCGGGCACGGAAAGGAGCTGGGTGTGAGTGAGCCGCAGGTGGTGAACCTGAAGGAAAAGCTTGGGAAGTTTGAGGAGCACTGGTCGCCGCGTGTGGTGGCCGAGATGAATGACTACCAGTTCAAGGTGGTAAAGCTCAAGGGCGAGTTTGTGTGGCACCAGCATGAGGACACGGATGAGGCGTTTCTGGTAATCGAGGGCGAGATGGAGATTCAATTTCGCGACCGCACTGTGACGCTCGGGGCCGGAGAGATGTTTGTGATTCCACGCGGGGTGGAGCACATTACGCGGGCGGCCGGGGAGTGTCATGCGCTGATTCTGGAGCCGCGCGGGGTGGTGAACACGGGCGATGCGAGCGGCGCGCTGACGGCAGCCAACGACGTGTGGGTGTAGGCGGGCGGGTTCAGGCAGTGGGGATGGCCTGATAGGATCAGACTGTCCATGAACCAGCAAATTGTTATCAAAATCTTTGAATTTGTACTGCTTCTGTTTGCCTTGAGTCTGCACGAAGCCTCGCATGCGTGGATGGCTTCGCGGCTGGGGGACCAGACGGCGCGCATGCTGGGACGCGTGACGCTGAATCCGGTGAAGCACATTGACATATTGGGCACAATTATTTTGCCGCTGGTGATGCTGTTTGCGCCGGGATTTGGGCAGTTTCTGATTGGCTGGGCGAAGCCGACGCCGGTGAATGGGCGCAACTTCAAGCACTACAAGCGCGATGACATGCTGGTGACGCTGGCCGGGCCGGGCAGCAACCTGGTGATTGCGCTGGTGAGCGTGGTGCTGGTGGTGGTGCTGGCCAAGGCTGCTCCGGGGGGCGAGCTGGTGGTGCATGCGCTGGCGGCGGGCGCGTGGGGACTAGCGCTGGCACAGGGCGGAGCGGTGGTTCCGGTGGGGTTGCTCTTGTACCTGAGCGTGTGGCTGAACCTGATGCTGACGATCTTTAATCTGCTGCCGATTCCGCCGCTGGATGGCTCGCATATTCTGCGGAGCGTTCTGCCCTATAACGCGCTGAAGTTTTATGACTCGCTGGGCGGCTGGATTGGGCTGGCGCTGATTATTTTTGTGGGCGCGCCGGTGATGGACTTTTTCCTGAGTCCGCTGCTGGCGATGGTGAACATGATTCTGCTGCGGGTGTGAGGAGCCGCGGCGGGTATTCTGCTATGCGGGCTTGAATTCGTACAATGAGAGCAATCTTTTTCCTCTGAAGGACCCGAGTGCCGATCTCTACAACCGATCAAAAAAAGCGCGTGCTGAGCGGCATGCGTCCTACCGGCAAGCTGCACCTTGGCAACTATATGGGCGCCCTGGCGAACTGGGTGCGTCTGCAGCACGAGTATGAGTGCTACTTTTTTATTGCCGACTGGCATGCGCTGACGACCGATTATGCGGACCCGAGCCGCATCAAGCAGAACACGCTGGATGTCGCGCTGGATTGGCTGGCCGCCGGACTTGATCCTGAGAAGTGCACGATCTTCATTCAGAGCCATGTGCCGCAGCATGCGGAACTGCATCTTCTCTTCTCGATGCTCACGCCACTGGGCTGGCTGGAGCGCGTGCCGACCTATAAAGAGCAGATGGAGAACCTGACGACCAAGGACCTGACGACGTATGGGTTTCTGGGATATCCGCTGCTGCAGTCGGCGGACATTCTGCTCTACCAGGCGGATTTTGTGCCGGTGGGGCAGGACCAGGTGGCGCACGTGGAGCTGACGCGGGAGGTGGCGCGGCGGTTCAATTCGATGTACAAGTCCTCGATTTTGCCGGAGCCGGAGTCGCTGTTGACGCCGACCCCCAAACTGCCCGGCACGGATGGGCGGAAGATGTCGAAGAGCTATGGCAACACGATCGGATTGAGCGAGTCTCCCATGGCCGTGGCGACCAAGATTCACCGCATGTCCACGAACGGCCAGCGGATGACGCCCTCTGATCCGGGTGATCCTGATCTTTGCCCGGTGGGCGATCTGCACAAGATTTTCAGCAGCGCGGAGGTTATCGCGCAAACCCAGGAAGGATGCCGGAAAGCGTCTCTGCCTTGTGAGTGGTGCAAGATCGAGGCTGGACATTCGGTGGTTGCCGTTACCGGTCCCATTCATGAAAAGCGTCAGAGGTATGAAAGCCGCATTGATGAGACCTGGGAGATGCTGCTGGCGCAGTCAAAGAAGGCGGCTGCCCGCGCGGAAGAGACGATGCTGACGGTGCGGGCGGCCATGGGTGTTACGCATGAACTCGGCTCTGTGCGGCGCTACTTTGGCCTGACCGCGCAGGAGCGGGAGAAGCTTTATCACCTAGAGGATTGCGAAGACTGGCTTGCGCTTGCGAGCGACCGGAGAACGCTCTTTTTACGCGAATACTGGGTGAATAATCTGGTATCGCGTGACGCCCGGCTTTCGCGGGAGGCGAATCGCGTCTTTACCACCCTGGAGCGCGAGATGGAAGAGCCTTACGTGACGGCAAAGAAGAAGCGTGTGCTCGTCACGGCTGCGGTGGAAGAACCGGATGGATGGCATTTCCGGATCCCGGCGCGCTCCTATGAGATATGGACGCTGCTTTGCTGGAAGCGGCCGGAAGATGATTTGTATGACTTTGTGCTTCCTCAGAACGTGTACGCTCAGAATTTTGCGCGGGCCAAGCGGCTGCTTGGAAAAAAAGAGGAACTTCATCTTCGGGTGCGCCGGTTCAGAGACCAATGGCAGCTTCAGTTCGTTGACCTGAACCGGCCGGAAACCTCGGATGACGCGAATCGAGTTCCGGAAATTGAGTTCATCGACATTATGGAGTATCTGCGCAACTACAGGCCGCTTTTGTAGAGAGTGAACTTATTGAACTCCTCTGAGAACAATCCGAAGATCGATGTTGAAGTAATCGCAACGCCGGACGCGGCGGAGAGCGCGATTGCGCCGGCCGCAGAGGCGCAGACGCCCAAGGCGGAGCCAGGCACGCAGGCCAAAGCCGGCAAGGATGATGCCGCAGCCGAGGGCAAGGGGCGCAAGGACAAGAATGGCGGCAAGCGGGATGAGGAGAATGGATTTCCCTTCTCGGTGACGGTGGGGCTGGTGTATGACGGGCCGCTCGATCTGCTGCTGGACCTGATTCGCAAGCAGGACATCGACATCTACGACATTCCGATTGCGAAGATTACGGCGCAGTTTCTGGCCTATGTGGAGCGGCTGAAGCAGACGGATGTGGATACGGCGGGCGAGTTCATTTATATGGCCGCGCTGCTGATTCACATCAAGAGCAAGATGCTGCTGCCGCGGCTACCGGTGGAGATTGCGGGCGATGAGGCGGAGGATCCGCGCCGGGAGCTGGTGGAGCGGCTGCTCGAACATGAGCGCTTCAAGAATGCGGCGCAGATGCTGGCGCAGAAGCAGCAGATTGAGGCGGCGATCTTCTCGAATCCGCAGATCAGGGAGTTTCGCAACGCCGAGGGCACGGAGCAGGAGATAGCCGCCGATACGATGGACCTGGCGCGGGTGTTTCGCGAGATTCTGGAGCGGATCCGGGAGAAGCCGGTTCTCGATGTGGAGGAGGACTCGGTCACGGTGGGGCAGATGATTGACTATGTGCGCCGCCGGATGATGACGGAGGACAAGCCGGTATCGCTGCGGCGGATATTGGCCTCGACGCGCTCGGAGCGCACGCTGATCTGCACATTTCTGGCGCTGCTGGAGCTGGTGCGGCTGCAGGCGGTGCTGCTGTTTCAGCCGGGCAACTTCACCGATATTCTCATCAAGAAGCAGGAGCGGTTTGATGAGGTGTTGACGGAGAGCGACAGCCTGATTCGGGACGACTGGGCCTGAGGGGGAGGACTGGCCGTCCAGGCGTACGCGCCTGCGGCGCCCTGGTGCTTGCCGGGAAAGAGGCGTGCGGCGAGGGTGTAAGGACTGGCACTTGTTTCCCCGGGTCCGAACATATGGGGCAATCTTTGCCCGGGGCTGAAAACACGGGGCTATATTTGCCCGGGTCCAAAAACACGGACCCGGGGCACCCGAGAATATTCGGGACGAGTTTTCCGCAGGGTGTGGGGGCACTCGGGGGCAGGTTCGGTAGTATCGAGAGAGAATTTCATGAGCCTGAAAGCAAGAATTGAAGCCGTTATCTACGCTGCTGAAGAGCCGGTGACCCTGGCGCAGCTCGCGGCGTTGTTTGGCGAGGACGCGCTCGATCAGAAGCAGCAGCGCGAGGCCGAGGCCGCCGAAGAGGCAGAGGCGCGGGCGGAGGAGTCCGCTGCGATTGCCGAAGCCGATGCGGAAGAGGCCCAAGAAGTGATGGCCGCCCCGGCTGAGAGCGAGACGGAAAGCGCGGAAGAAGCCGGGGAGTCTGCCGAAGAGACGGCTGCCGCGGAAACGCCGGAAGAGATTGATGAGAAGAAGCTGGCGCGGCTGCGGGAGCGGGAGATTCGCGACGAGCTGCGGCGGACAGTGGAAGAGCTGATCGCCGAGTATGCGAAGAGCGACCGCGGGATGGAGATTCGCGAAGTGGCCGGAGGCTATCGCGTGGGCACGCGGCCGGAGTATCACGACGCGGTGCGGGCCTTTGTGCGGAGCCTGAAGCCGCCCATCAAACTGAGCCTGCAGGCGCTGGAGACGCTGGCAGTGATTGCCTACAAACAGCCGGTGACGGCGCCGGAGGTGGGCGAGATTCGCGGCGTGGACTCGGCGGGCGTGATTGGCTCGCTGATTGGCCGCAAACTGGTGACGACGGCGGGCCGCAAGCAGGTGATTGGACGGCCGATTCTCTATAAGACGACGAAGGAATTTCTGCTGCGCTTTGGGCTCAAGGATTTGAATGAGCTGCCATCGATGGAAGAGTTTGAGAAGATGGCCGGCGAGCTGAATGAATCGCTTCCCTTTGACGAGGAGCCGGCGGAGAACGCCGCGCCGTCGCAGAACCCTGAAGCGGAAGAAGCCACAGGAGCGCAGGCCGCCTCGGGCCGGCCACGCGTCGAGGTGAAGGTGGCGGAAGACGGCGGAGCGATTGCGGTCACGGACGAGTCCACCGTTTATGAAGATGTGCCGGGCGTCGCGGTGAACCCGGCGGCCGAAGCCGCGAGCGCAGAGCCAGCCGAGAGGATGGATGCCGCCGTGGATGAGACCGAGACAGAGACTGAACGCGAGAGCGAGGAAACCTCCCATGCCTAGTCCCAAGCCGCATAGCGGGAAATTACCATCCGGAAGAGCGAAGACGGCCCCGGAGAAGGCAGAAGAACCACGTGGCGGCGAACGGCTGCAGAAGATTCTGGCGACGGCGGGCGTCGCCTCGCGGCGCAAGGCCGAGGAACTGATTCTGGCCGGGCGGGTGCAGGTGAACGGGCAGGTGGTCATGGAGATGGGCTTCAAGGCCGATGCGGCGAGCGACCACATTCGCGTGGACGGCAAGCTGTTGCAGGGGCCGGAGAAGCTGCGCTACTTCATGCTGAACAAGCCGAAGGGCTACGTCACGACGGTGAGCGACCCGGAGGGGCGGCACACGGTGATGGAGTTTTTTCATGGGCGCGGGCGCGGCGGCGAGCGGGTGTATCCCGTTGGGCGGCTCGATTATGCGAGCGAGGGCCTGCTGCTGATGACCAATGACGGCGCGCTGGCCAATGCGCTGACCAAAGCGTCTTCGCATGTGGAGAAGATCTACCTGGTGAAGGTGAGCGGACGGCCCACCGAGGAGCAACTGGAGCAGATTCGCGCGGGCATCATGATTGACCGGGGACGACCGGGCGAAGGCCGGGTGATGACGGCTCCGGCAGGCGTGCGGATGGTGCGGGACGCGGAGAATCCGTGGTTTGAGCTGACACTGATTGAGGGCCGGAACCGCGAGATTCGCAAGATGTTTGAGGAGACCGGCCACTTTGTGGAGAAGATTCGCCGCATTGGGTATGGCCCGCTGGTGCTGGATGTGGAGCCGGGCGAGGTGCGTGAGCTGAACCCCGAAGAGGTGGACTCGCTACGGCGCGCCGCCCAGCGCAAGCGGCCCCCGAGGGCTGCCGCCGCCCCCAGGACGAAGGCGCTGACGATGCTGCCGAAGGCGAAGCCGGCGCGGAAATCCGCCACGGGCGGACGACCAGGCCGGGCGGGGGCAGCAAAACCGGCGGCAAGCAGGCCGGGGCGCGCGGGACAGGGTGGCCAGAGTGCGCGGAGCGGACAGGGCGGAGCATCCGCCAGCCGGCCGGCGAGGAAATCGGCGCCGGATGGCGCTTCCCGCACGACGGAAAGACCGGGCTCCAGGGCTGGCGCGAAGGCGGGAAGCAAGCCGGTTGCACGGCCAGGCGCGCGGTCTGGAAGCAGGCCGGGACCCAAGTCAGGTTCACGGCCCGGGGCGGGGTCTCGTTCGGGGGCGGGCTCGCGATCGGGCCGCCGTTAAAGCGGCATTTTAACCGGACATTTTTCACGCGCAGGTATAACCAGACTGACCAGATGGTTTTTCCTTCGGAGTCCCAGAGGGCAGTTCCCCGGGTTGCCTACTTCCCCGATTCCTTTCATGAAATCAATGGAGTCGCCCATACGTCGCGCCACTTTGAGGCGTATGCGCGGCGGCATGGGCTGCCGTTTTTGTGCGCGCGGGCCGGGGGCAGACCTACGGCGGTGATCGAAGAAGGATCGCTGACAACGCTGGAGTTGCGGCGCGGCATCTTCTCGGTTCCGCTGGACAAGGATTTGCACCTCGATCCGGTTTTCTTTCGCCACCTGAGGGTGATGGACCAGACGGTGCGGACCTTCCGGCCGGACATTGTGCACATCACCGGCCCGAGCGATGTGGGGCTGATGGCCGCGGCGGTGGCGATTCTGAACCGGATTCCGATGGCGGCCTCATGGCACACCAACGTGCACGAGTATGCGGCCAAGCGCTCGCAGTGGCTGTTGAGTTCCCTGCCCCGGGGGCTGGCGCGCGCGGGTGCGGCGGGCATTGAGGTGTTCTTTTTGCGGCTGACTTCGCTGCTTTACTCGTGGGCGGAGGTGAACTTTGCCCCGAACGAGGGGCTGTGCCGGTTGCTGGAGCGCACGACGGGACGGCCCTGCCACCTGATGCAGCGCGGGGTGGACACGGAACTGTTTTCGCCGGAGAAGCGCACGGAGACGGGCGCGGGCGGTTTTGTGCTGGGGTTTGTGGGGCGGCTCTCGGTGGAGAAGAATGTGGCGCTGCTGGCGCAGATTCAGCAGGAGCTGGAAGCGCGCGGGCTCAGGGATTTTCGCTTTCGGATTGTGGGACAGGGACAGGAGGAAGCGTGGCTGCGGGAACGGCTGCCACGGGCCGAGTTCACCGGCGTGCTGCGCGGCGAGGCGCTGGCACGGGCCTACGCGGACATGGACCTGTTTGTGTTCCCTTCGCACACGGACACGTTTGGCAATGTGGTGCTGGAGGCGCTGGCGTCGGGGGTTCCGGCAGTGGTGACGCGGGATGGCGGACCGTGCTCGATTGTGCGCGACGGGGAGACGGGCCGCGTGGCGGAGGATGGGGAGTTTGCGGGCGCGATTGCGGGGATTGTGGGCAATCCCGAGCGGCATGCCCGGATGCGGCAGGCGGCGCGCGCCTATGCGCTGACGGCCTCGTGGGATGCGGTGTTTGACAAGGTGTATGACGCGTATCGCGGGGTGTTGAGGGGGTAAGCCCCCCTTTTGTGGGCGGTTTTTGGCATGGCTGAAGCCGTGCCCTGATGCTGGGGATGGTGGGAGAAACTTCGGGCAGCGTTTGGCGACCGCAGCATCGCCGGGATTCTTCCCACTCCGGGAACGAAGACCTGTTCCCGGGGGCCCCGGCTCACCGCGTTGCGGTTCAGAATGACGCGGGCTTTTGTGCGGGCGCTTTGGTTGGAGGGCGGAAATTCCCTCAGGGGCTGAAGCCCGTACCCTTCAGGGGCTAAGGCCCCTTCTATGACAGGCGGCTTGTTGCATGGCTGAAGCCGTGCCCTGATAAGGGGTGGCGGGGGAATGGGCGGAAGAAAAGCAGGTCCCTCCACTGCGCTTCGCTCCGGTCGGGATGACAAGGTGTTGAGGGTGTGGGATTCGGTCGGGATGACAAAGTGTTGGGGGTGTGGGATTCGGTCGGGATGACGAGGTGTTGGGGGTATAGGTTCGTTCGGGATGACGAGTTTGAGAATCCGCGGCGAAGGCGACAGGAAAAGCCCCACGCAAGCCAAATTCGGGCTTGCATGGGGCACCGGCTCGAAGGCAGCTTGGGCGGCGAGGGCTGGTGATTTCCCGTTTTGGATTTTTCGCAGTTGCGTGTTGCGAGTGCCAAGAATACGCGCGGGGAATCCAAATGAGGGATTGCCTTTCATGGGTTTTCCCGTAAATTTGGGACCTAACAGCAGGGCTGCCTGCCCTGAGTGGAGGTCGCATGGCTCCTGAGTCGAATGGACTGCAATCCTTTTTTGAAGACGTGGTGACGCACTGCTTTCGCGCGCATACGCCGGTGGAAGACCCGGAGCTGACGGGCTATGTAGCGGGGCTGCTGGCGCACTTTTCAGCCACGGAGCAGCTTTATCCGCTGCAGAATGCCGAGGGCCAGCCAGTGCGGAGCCTGGGCCTGATGCTGATGGCCTCGGACCCGGTGCATGGCCGGGCCAGCTCGTTTGACGAAGAACGCAAGATGCGCAAGCACATCGGGGACTTTGCGCTGTTTTCGACCGGGATGTATCCAGAAAGCACGCACCGGTATGCCGAGGACGCGACATTCACCGAACTGGTGCGGACGGGCAAGGAGAGCTATTACATCGTGTCGCAGTTTGACCTGTTTGAGTATGCAAAGGAAGCAGCGCTGTTTGCGAAGCTGACCGAGCAGTTTGACACCTGCCGCTACGGGCTGACGAAGGTGAGCGAAACGCTCAACCAGATGAATGGGCCGAAGCTGCTGATGTAGGACTGGCCGGGCGGGCGAACGCGCCTGGGGCGCAGCTCCCGATGGCCGCCTGGCGCGCCTGCGAGAGGACATTGGTACACTGGCGGTACTGTGATTGAACTGCTTCCTTCCATATTGGCTTCAGATTTTGCGCGGCTGGCCGATGAGGTGCACGCGGCTGAGGCCGGCGGTGGCACGGTCATTCATATCGATGTGATGGATGGGCATTTTGTGCCCAATCTGACATTGGGACCGCCTCTGGTGAAGTCGCTCAGGAAACATACAAAGCTGCCGTTTGACGTGCACATGATGGTCGAGCGTCCGGATGACTTTGTGGCGGCGTTTGCGGAGGCCGGGGCAAACTGGATGAGCGTGCATTATGAGGCTTGCCCGCATCTGCACCGGTCGCTAAGCCTGATTCGGGAGCACGGGATGGAGCCGGGGGTGGTGATCAATCCGGCGACCCCGGTGGAGGCGATTTTGCCGGTGCTGCCGATGGTGCATCATGTGCTGGTGATGAGCGTGAATCCGGGCTTTGGGGGGCAGAAATTCATCCCTTTTTCTCTGGATAAGATTCGGCAGCTAAAAGAACTTCGCCAGGAGCTGGGGCTCACGTTTAGGATTGAGGTAGACGGCGGGGTGGACGCGGAGACGATTGCCAGCGTCGTAACTGCCGGGGCAGACCTGCTGGTGGCAGGGAGCGCCGTATTTGGCGGAGGCCATGCCGAGCAACAGGCTCGCCGGCTGCTGGAGTTGGCGCGCAAGGCTGCTGCAGCGTAAAAAAGGGTTGGAAGCGGCGCGGACAAGTGCGCGCCGGGTATTGAGGTGTTATGAATCGGTTGGTTAAAGGTGTGACGGCCCTGTGCGTGGGCGCTGCCCTGTGCTGCGCCCCCAATGCATTTGCCAGGAAGCACCACCACAAGAAGAAGACGCGGTTTTCGCAGGTGGACACGAATCCGCTGGCGAATTTGAAGACCAAGCAGCCGGACGCCGAGCTTTTTAACAAGGCGATGAAGTCGATGCGCAAGGGCCGCTACGATGTGGCGCGCCTGGAGCTGGAGACGCTGCTGAATACGTATCCGGACTCAGAGTATGCGATGCGCGCGAAGCTGGCGGTGGCCGATTCCTGGTTCAAGGAAGGCGGAGCCGCGGCGTTGCAGCAGGCGGAGGCCGAGTACAAGGACTTCATCACGTTCTTCCCGAACACGCCGGAAGCTGCCGAGGCGCAGATGAAGGTGGGCGACATCTATTACATGCAGATGGAGCGCCCGGACCGCGATCCGACCAACGCGCTGGCCGCTGAGCAGCAGTACCGCACGATGATTGAGCAGTTCCCGGACTCGACGCTGATTCCGGAGGCGAAGCAGAAGCTGCGCAACGTGCAGGAAGTGCTGGCGCAGGCACAGTTTGAGGTGGGCACGTACTACTCGACCATTGAAGACTGGCCGGGCGCGATCGCACGCCTGCAGACAGTGGCCGATCTGTATCCGCTCTACAGCAAGGTGGACGCCGATCTGCTGCTGATGGGCGACGACTATGCGAACGAAGCGCAGGCCGTGAGCCGCATGCGCATGCCGGCCAAAGCGAAGACGGAGCTGCTGAACTACTACAACGGCCGGGCGGCGGATGCGTGGAGCGCGATTGTGGAGAAGTATCCGATGTCTCCCAACGCGGAAAACGCGAAGGACCGCCTGATTGCGATGGGGTTGAAGATTCCGACGCCGACGCCGGAGGCTCTGGCCGAGAGCGAGGCGATGGAAGCCAGCATGGTTCCGGTGAAGTTCAAGACGCGGGCGCTGGACTTCTTCAGCCGCGCGGGCGCGACGCCGGTACAGGCCGTGCGCGTGGGGAACCCGACGCTGACCGATCCGCCGCAGACGTATGCGCCGGCGATTGCACGGCAGCAGAAGGCGGTATTTATCGCCGCGCTGAAGAATGAACCGCTGCCGACGGCGAACGATGAAAATCAGAGCCCGGTAGAGGCGCAGAGCGGTCCGCACATGGCAACGCCGTCTGAGATTCGCGCTTCAGAGAAGAACAGCAACGGCGAGCAGGCGACGCCCACAGCCTCATTTGAAGATGTGCCGACCGGTAACGCGGACACGACCAGCGATACAACGACGGTGGACGCGCAGGGCGGCGTCAAGACCACGGTGCACCAAGCCCAGCCGGAGAACTCAGAACCGGCGGGGCCGGATCGTCCGGCGGAGATCAACGGCGCGGCGATTGCGCCTGCGGTGAATACTCCGATTGCAGGACCGGTTGGCTCCTCGGGGCCGAAGGCTCTGCCCGCTGCCGAGAAGCCAGCGGAGGCTCCTGAGCAGATCAACGATGTGCCCGATACCGCTCGCGGCCATGCAGTGAATCAGGCCACGAACGGCAAGCACAAGAAGAAGAAAGCGGCCTTCGATGCGAAGGAAGAGTCGTCGAGCAAGCATAAGAAGAAGAAGGGCTTGAATCGCTGGCTGAATCCGTTTTAGAAAGCCGCGAATCAGACAGAGACAAAGGGCCGCCGCGTGCGGCCCTTTGTGCTGCGTGGAAGCGGGAGCGGCACGCTATCCTAGAAAGAAGAACGAAAACCAGAAAGCCGTCTGAGAACTTTTAACCGCATGACAGAGCCCAATTCGCCAGCGACTTCCACAACTGAGAGCCATCCGCAGGGGACACGCCGCGACCTGCCCAAAGCCTATGACCCGACCGCGATTGAAGATCGCTGGGCTGAGTACTGGGTGCGCGAGAAGCTGTTTGATATTCCCCCTGCCGAGCAGAAGCCGGTGGATCCGGCGAATGTATTCACGATGCTGCTGCCACCGCCGAATGTGACGGGCAACCTGCACATGGGGCATATGTTTGAGCACGCGGAATCGGACATTCTGACGCGCTGGCACCGGATGAAGGGCGAGACGACGCTGTGGGTTCCGGGCACGGACCATGCGGGCATTGCCACTCAATTGATGGTGGAGCGGCAACTGAAGACCGAAGGCAAGACACGCCAGGAGATGGGCCGCGAAGCCTTTGTGGACCGCGTATGGCAGTGGAAGGAGCACTACGGCGGGGCGATTCTGGGGCAGATGCGGCGGCTGGGCACGAGCGTGGACTGGTCGCGCGAGTACTTCACGATGGATGAGAACCTGTCGGCCGCGGTGCGCGAAGCGTTTGTGACGTTGCATGAACAGGGGCTGATCTATCGCGGAGCCTATATTGTCAACTGGTGCCCGCGCTGCCAGACGGCGATCAGCGACCTGGAAGTGGTGCATGAGGAGCAGCAGGGATCGATTTGGGAGATTCGCTATCCGGTGATTGAAGAGCCGGGCGAATTTGTAACCGTGGCAACAACAAGACCAGAAACGATGCTGGGTGACGTGGCAGTGGCAGTGCATCCGGACGATGAACGGTACCGGCATCTGCACGGCAAGCGGCTGCGGCTGCCGCTGGTGGGCCGCGAGATTCCGGTGGTGACGGACACGTGGGTGAGCGCGGAGTTTGGCACGGGCGCGGTGAAGGTGACGCCGGCGCATGATCCGAATGACTTTGCGATTGGACAGCGGCATGGGCTCGCCTCGATCAGCGTGATGGATGAGACGGCGCATATGACTGCGAACACTGGCACCTACGCCGGGCTGGAACGCTATGAGGCGCGGCAGCGCGTGCTGGCGGACCTGGAAGCGCAGGGATTGCTGGTGGCCGTGAAGGCGCATGCGAACTCTGTGGGCAAGTGCGACCGCTGCAAGACGGTGGTGGAGCCGCGGCTTTCGACGCAATGGTTTTTGAAGATTCAGCCACTGGCCGATAAGGCGATCGCCGCCGTGGAGCAGGGATATATTCGCTTCACGCCGGAGCAGCATGCAAAGACTTACTTTGAGTGGATGCGCAACATTCACGATTGGTGCCTGTCGCGGCAGTTGTGGTGGGGGCACCGGATTCCGGCGTGGCATTGCGGCACCTGCGAGCAGGTGACGGTGGCACGCGAGACTCCCGCGCAGTGCGCGCATTGCGGCAGCGAGAAGCTGACGCAGGAGACGGATGTGCTGGACACGTGGTTCTCCTCAGGACTGCTGCCCTGCTCAGTGTTTGGATGGCCCCGGCATACGAAGGACCTGGACGCGTTTTATCCGACGCAGCAACTGGTAACGGGCTTTGACATTCTGTTTTTCTGGGTGGCGCGCATGATTATGCTGGGCTGCCACTTCATGCTGGATGTGCCGATGGCCGATGGCAGTGAGCGCACACTGAAGGACGCGGTGCCGTTTCGCCAGGTGCATATTCATGCGCTGGTGCGCGATGCGGACCGGCAGAAGATGTCAAAGACCAAGGGCAACGTGGTGGACCCGATTGAGATTGTGGGCCGCTTTGGCACCGATGCCGTGCGGTTCACGCTGGCGGCGATGGCCTCGCCGGGCACCGATATTGCCTTCAGCGAGGCGCGCACGGAGGGATACCGCGCGTTTGCCAACAAGATATGGAATGCGGCGCGGTTCATCTTTATGAACGTGGAGCGCGCGGAGCAGGCCGGAGTGAATGTGAATCCGGCGAAGGTGATGGCCGCGCCGATGCTGGGCAAGGATGCGGCTCTGGAAGCGCGATGGATCGTGTCGCGGCTGCATGCGACAGCGGCTGACGTGAATCGGGCGCTGGAGGAGTACCGCTTTCATGAGGCGGCGAACCTGGTGTACCAGTTCTTCTGGGGCGAGTTTTGCGACTGGTATCTGGAGGCGGTGAAGCTGCGGCTGGATTTCACTGAGACAGCGGGGCGGCCAGTGAGCCAGTCAGCCAGTCAGCAAGAAGCATTGACAACTCTGCTGCAGGTGTTTGAAGCGGCGCTGCGCATGCTTTCGCCGTTTATGCCGTTTCTTACGGAAGAGCTTTGGCATGCGTTCTGGAATGGCGCGCCGCCGGCGAAGTCGATTGCGCTGACGCGGTATCCCCTGGGTGACAATGCATTGCGCGATGCGCAGGCCGAGAGCGACTTTGCACTGCTGCAGGAGTTGATTGTGCAGGTGCGCGCGGCGCGCAAGGATCTTGGCGTGGAAGAGAAAGCGCTAGTTCCGGTGCGGCTGCGAGCGGAGAGTGCAGCGGCGATTGCCGCGAATGCAGCGATGGTGGAGAAGCTGGCGCGCGTTGCGGGTATTGAGCAGGTGGCAGATGTGCCGGAGGGCACGGGCGTACGATCGACTCCGCAGTTTGACGTGCAGGTGGTCTACGAAAAGAAGATTGACCTGGCCGCGGAGCGCGAACGATTGACCAAGGAAATCGCACGCTATGAGAAAGAGCAGGCGAATGCGGAACGGCAGCTTGGCAATGAGGCGTTTTTGAGCAAGGCTCCTGCAAATGTGGTGGAAGGACTGCGCACGCGCGCAGCCGAACTTGTGGTGCTGCTGGAGAAGGCGCGCGCTGGACTGAGTGAGTTAAAGGGATGAGAACGTCCGGTCAGGAACAATCCCACACAAGCCAAATGCGGGCTTGCATGGGACACCGTAGCATTCGGTGAGTTAAAAGAAGCAATGGATTAAAGGGACACGACAATGGAATGGAAGAGCAAAAAGATTGAAGCCATTCTGGAAGGCGCGCTGAAGGAAGACAAGGCGACGCGAGATGTGACGACGGACATCACGGTGGATGCGGACCTGCGGGCTTCTGCTACCGTGATTGCGCGGCAGGACCTGACGTTGAGCGGGCTGGGATGTATTCCTCGATTTCTGGAGATATTTGCGGCGCTCGATAGCCGCAAGCATCGCCGGTATGAAATTGTGAGTCATCCAGAGATCTTTGACGGCGTGCGTGTCAAGAACGGGCAGGCGATTGCTGTGATTCGTCACAATGCGCGTGTCATTTTGGCCTGCGAGCGGGTGATTCTGAACCTGATGCAGCGCATGAGCGGCATTGCGACGATGACGCGCCGCTATGTGGACGCGATTGAAGGCACGGGAGCACGCGTGCTGGACACTCGCAAGACAGTTCCAGGGCTTCGCATGCTGGACAAGTATGCGGTGCGCTGTGGCGGTGGTGAAAATCACCGGCTGGATCTGTCAGATGGAATTCTGATCAAGAACAATCACATCTCGCTGGGCGGCGGCGTGGCCAGGGTGCTGGAGAGCGCGCACAAGAAGCGGCAGCCAGGACAGACGATTGACATTGAAGTGCGCAGCTTTGACGAACTGAAGACAGCACTGGAATATGGTGCGGAGTCACTGCTGCTGGATAACATGACTCCGGCCGAGGTTAAGAAGGCCGTGGCGATGGTGAAGGAACACGATGAGAAAATTCCTACCGAAGCGTCAGGCAATATTACGCTCGAGAACATTCGCAAATATGCGCAGACCGGCGTGACGTATATCTCAGTGGGCGCGTTGACGCACTCGGTGATGGCGGCGGACATCAGCATGCGCATCACGGCGGAGATTTACTAGCGAATCGAGTAAGCAACAGACCCACTCAAGCCAAAGGCAGGCTTGCATGGGACACCCAGAGCATGGCGGAGATTGACTGACGCGTGGAAGCGCATGCACAAGCCTTTGACCTGAACGCGATGAATGCGGCACTGGCGGAGACGCCGTTCGCGGGCAGGATTACGCTCTTCCCGGCGATAACGTCCACCAACACGCATGCGATGGCGGAAGGGGATGCGGGCGCCGCGCATGGCAGCGTGTATGTGGCCGAGGAGCAGACGGGCGGACGTGGGCGGGGAGCGCATTCGTGGGCTTCGCCGCCGGGCAGCGGACTGTATGTGAGTGTGCTGCTGCGTCCTCAGATGGCTCCAGGAGATGCGCTATGGATCTCACTGGCCGCAGGCCTGGCAGTGCGTCACGCAGTGGAAGAGATGACGACGCTGCAGGCGGACTTGCGCTGGCCCAATGATTTGATGCTCGGGAAGAAGAAGTTCTGCGGGATTTTGACCGAGATGCACGCCGAGGCGACACGCGTGCGGCATGTGGTGGTAGGTATCGGCATCAATGTGCTGCAGATGGCGTTTCCTGAAGGGCTGGATGTGGTGGCGACCTCACTACAGATAGAGACCGGGCTGCAGTGGTCACGGCAGGATCTGCTGATTGCCCTGCTGCAGGCTCTGGATCGCGAAATGTCTGCCCTGGGCGATGCGGCGAAGATGGAAGCAGCGAAGCAGAGCATTCTGGAGCGGATAGAACGCGCGTCGAGCTGGGTGCGCGGCAAGCGCGTCCGCGTGGATGAGGGCGCTGAATTCACGGGCATTACCGATGGATTGAATGTGCAGGGATTTTTGCAGGTGCGCACGCAGGATGGTATTCGCACGGTGCTGTCTGGCGGAGTGCGCGAAGAGGATGGGGGACGATAACGATGCTGCTGGTTTTGAATGTCAACAATACGAATACCCTCATCGCGATCTATAGCCTGCGCGCCGATGGCTCGACCGATGAACTGCGGGCGACATGGCGCATCAGCACGCGGCAGGGGCAGACGGCGGACGAGTATGGCATTCTGGTACGCAGCCTGCTGGCGAGCGAAGGACTAGTATGCGGAGCGGTGCGCGATGTGGTGATTGCCTCGGTGGTTCCGCCGCTGGATTGGACGCTGCGGCAGTTTTGCGAGCGCTACATTACGAGCAAGCCGATCTTTATTGGGCCGGGCGTGAAGACGGGGTTGCCGATTCTGACGGATCATCCTACGGAGGTGGGCGCGGATCGCGTGGCAAATTGCATTGGCGCTTTTCACCGCTATGGCGGTCCGACGATTGTGGTGGACTTTGGCACGGCAACCAACTTTGATGTGGTGTCGCGCAAGGGCGAATTCATTGGCGGGGCGATTGCGCCGGGGCTTAATATTTCTGCCGAAGCGCTGTTTGCGCGGGCTGCGCGGCTGCCGCGCGTGGAGATTCGCAAGCCGGCAAAGATGATTGGAACCAACACGGTGGACAATCTGCAGATAGGGTTGTTCTGGGGGCACATCGGACTGGTGGACTCGATACTGGAACGCATGATCAGCGAACTAGGACAAGGCGTGACGTGCGTGGCAACCGGAGGGCTGGCACAGGTGCTGGCAGGCGAATCGAAGTACATCGCTGAAGTGAATGAGACGCTGACGCTCGACGGACTGCGGCTGGTGTATGAAGCACAGCGCGCAAGCCGCGAGAAGAGCGGCGGAAATCGCGGCGCGTAAAAGCTGTGCAGAACTACTTCAACTACTTCACCGAGATCGAAGAGCACTTTCAGCGCCGGCGCGGCACGCTGCTGCTGCTGTCTACGCTTGACTGGGCGCTGATTGAGACGTGGCGGGAGGCGGGAGTTCCGCTGGAGGCTGTGCTGCGCGGCATCGACAAGGCATTTGACAAGCATGAGACCAAACCCAATGCGCGCACGCGGCGCGTAAACGGGCTCGCCTGGTGTGCGCAGGCAGTGATGGAAGCGGCACAGGAAATGCAGGAAGCTGCCGTGGGCATGGCGCGCAACACGCAGGCGGATAAGGCCGAGCAGCAAGGCTTTGAAAGCGCGCGCGTAGCGGCGTGGCTGATGCGCGGGGCCGATGCATTGACCGCGGCCCAATTGCGCGGGCTGGCCGCCGAAACGGCACAGGAGATTGCGACGCGTCTGCGCGAGATGGCGACGGATTCCGCAGCATGTGCCGGTGATCTGGAAGCGCTGGAGCGGAACCTGCTGGTGCTGGAAGAGAAGCTGATGACCGCGATTGTGGCCACGACCGCTGAAGCAGAGATGCTGGCGCTGAAAGAGCAGAGCGCGCGCGAACTGGCGCCTTATAAACGCAAGATGCAGGTGGCGCAGATTCGACAAATTGAGCAGCAGTTTTTACACAAGCAGCTTGTGGACCGGCATAAGCTGCCACGACTGAGCCTGTTTTACATGAGCCAGGCATGAAGGTACGCATCGAAAAGGCGATCTACGGCGGCGCGGGGCTGGCGCGGCACGAGGGGAAAGCAATCTTTGTAGAGCGGTCGCTGCCGGGCGAACTGGTAGAAGCTAAGATTGTAACCGACAAAGCATCGTATTCAGAAGCGCGTCTGATAGAGGTGCTGGAGCCCTCTGCGGAGCGCGTGGCAGCGCCGTGCCCATATTATGGCGCATGCGGAGGATGCCAGTATCAGCATGCGAGCGAAGATGAACAGTTGCGCATGAAGGCGGCGATTTTGCAGGAGACACTGGAGCGTGCGCGGTTAAAGGATCTGCCTGAGATGCAGATGATTGCGGGAGAGCCGTGGGGCTATCGCAATCGCATTCGGCTGCATGTGGAGACGAAGCCGTTTAGGCTGGGCTACCGGCGTGAGCATTCGCATGTAACGCTGCCCGTAGAGGAATGCCGCATTGCCGCGCCCGTGCTGGTGCGCGCCATGCAAATGCTGGTAGAGCAGTGCGAAGCAGCGCTGGCAGGATGGGCGCGCGAAGTAGAGCTGTTTACCGATGACGCGACAGAACGCCTGTGGATAAGTGTGTATGCCGATGCCGCAACAACGAAGATGCAGGGACGGCTGGATGCTTTATGGGAGCGCCTGCAAGGCGCATTGCCCGAGGCGTCGGGATGCGCGGCGTTTGCGCTGCCGACGGGTAAGGGATTTGCGCGGCGCGTGGCGACGGCGGGAGATCCCTGGCTGACATATGCCGCTGGCGGTTTGGAGTACCGCGTGAGTGCAGGCGCGTTCTTTCAGGTGAACCGCTTTCTGGTGGATCGGATGGCGGCGGCGGTGTGCGAAGCACGCGCCGGAGCAACGGCATGGGATTTGTATGCGGGCGTCGGGCTGTTTGCCAAAGCACTGATGCCGCGGTTTGAGCATGTGACGGCGGTGGAGGCCGCACCAGAGTCGGTCGCGGATTTGCGGGTGAACGCACCGGGAGCACGCGTGGTGGCGGCGACGACACTCGACTTTCTGCGCAAGGCGGCGCAAGAAGCCGGAAAGCGGAAGGCCGCGCCGGAGCTGGTGGTGGTGGACCCACCACGTGCGGGCCTGGGCAAAGATGTGACGGGGCTGCTGGGCAAGATTCGCCCCCGGCACATTACTTACGTTTCCTGTGATCCCGCAACGCTCTCGCGTGACCTTTTTGCGTTGCTACAATCCGGGTACCGCTTCCGCTCTCTGCACTTGTTGGATATGTTTCCGCAGACGTTTCATGTGGAGACGATTGCTCAACTGACGCTCGAATAGACACGGCGGCCGCGGGGGAGAACCGCAGGCAGCATGGCAACGCGAGCAATTCCTGAACAGCACCCGGCAGCCATTGCGGCACGCAAAATCTCTCGCCGGTATTTCTCCGCACCGATGCTGCTGGGCGCACTGGGATTTGACGCAGGAATTTTGTCTGCGCGCATGTGCTGGCGCGCGCCCGGGCTGCTGGGCACGGCTATGTTTGCCATGGCTGCGGTGGCATGGCTGGCTACTTTGCAAAAGGTGCGGCCCCGCGTCGCCCTGACGGCGGCCCTGGCATGCATGGCGCTGGCGGGCGCGTGGTGCTGGGAGATTGCGCCGCGGCCCTCCACGGAGAACGCCGCGCTGCTGGTGCAGTATAGCCACCAGAATCGCAATGGGCGCAAGGTCAGCAGCGAAGACCATGTGGAAGGCATCGTGGCGGTGGCGCAGGCTGTACGCGAGGAAGATTGGCACGCGTTCTATTCGCGCAAGAGCCGGGTGGAGCACAGCCAATATGCCGATCTGCGTGCGGTGCGGATCAATGGCATCGCGCTTCCGGCAGATTTTGGTGTTCGCATCGGGGTCTATGCACCCGAGGATGCGCGCTTCCCCACGATGCGCTGCGGTGACGCGGTTGAGTGGACGGGCACGCTGCATATGCCGGAGGAGTTTCATGATCCGGGCGTGTGGGATGCGGCGGAATATCTACGTGGGCAAGGCATTGGCGCGGAAGGAAGCACGAAGTCCGCAGCGGTGACGCTGCTGCCGGCGCATGCGATGAACTGGCGCGCCAAGCTGATGTGCCGGGTACGCTCATGGCAGCAGAGCGCCGGGGAACGGCTGATGGCATATGCACAGAGCCAGCGGAACCTCGCGACGCCAGCGATGCTGCGAATCTCAACTACAGACGCGACGATGCTGACAGCCATGACGACCGGAAACCGCAGCTATTTGACGGGGCCCACGCGCACGGGCTTTGAGCGGACTGGATCCTTTCATCTGCTGGTGGTTTCTGGGCTGCATCTGGCGATCTTCTCTGGCATGATTTTCTGGCTGGCGCGGCGGCTGCGCATGGGACGTGGATGGGCGACCCTGGCGACGATGGCCCTGTCATGGGGCTATGCGGTGTTCACGGGGTGGGGGCAGCCGGTGCAGCGCTCGCTGTGGATGGTGGTTTTGTATTTGCTGGCAAGGTTGGTTTGGCGCGAGAAGCAGCGGATGAACGCGATTGGGCTGGCGGCACTGGTGATTCTGGCGGCGCGACCGGAGGCCGTGGCAGACACTGGATTTCAGATGACGCTGCTGGCAGTATTTGCCGTGGCGGGAATTGCGATTCCGTTGCTGGAGCGTGGAGTGGAACCGTATCTGCGTGCGCTGGAGCGATTGTGGGTGATTCCCATTGACGCCTCTCTACCACCCAGGCTCGCACAGTTTCGAGTGACGCTGCGAATGCTATTGCAGCAGGGGCACTGGCCATTGCGAACTCGAGTGATGCGATATTTGCTCCCGAGACTGTTGCGTGTTTGCCTGCGAATTGCGGAGCTGATGATTGTAACGGTGGCGATTGAGGCGGCGATGGCGCTGCCGATGGCTGTGGACTTTCATCGCATTACGATTGCCGGACTGCCGGTGAATCTGCTGATCGTTCCGCTGATCGGCATTCTTTTACCGCTGGCGATTGCGACGTTGCTTTGCGTGCTGGTGATTCCTGCGCTGGCGGTGATTCCGGCGGCGGGCACGGCGCTGTTTCTGCATTTTGTTCTATTTCTGGTTACTTATTTTGGTGATGCCCGGCTAGGCAACTGGCGTGTACCGGAGCCGCTTGTATTGCAGTTGGCGGGATGCGTGGCTCTGCTGGCGCTGGGCATGGGGATGTTGTGGTGGCGGCGCATGGGGTGGGTTCCGGGCGTGGCGCTGGTGGCTTTGAGCGTGGCTGTGCTGCTGTGGCCGAGGCCCATTACGCACGACCGAAGAGCATGCGAGGTAGCGGCGATTGATGTGGGGCAGGGTGATTCCCTGCTGGTGATTACGCCAGAGGGAAAAACGCTGCTGATTGATGCGGGAGGGCTAGAGGGCAAATCACCGGACGACCATTTCAACATGGGTGAGGATGTGGTGTCACCGGTGCTGTGGTCGCTGGGGATTCGGCGCCTTGATGCGGTCGCGATCACGCATGGACATGTGGATCACATTGGCGGCATGGCGGCAGTGATTGCGAATTTTCATCCGAAGCAGTTGTGGGTGGGTAAGAATCCGTCTTCGCGGACTTATGATGCGGTACTCGCGGAAGCACGGGCGATGCACGTAGCTGTGGTGCAGCACCTGGCGGGCGATCGCTTCTGGTTTGGCGGCGTGCGTGTGCGCGTGTTGTGGCCCTCTGCTGATTATGAGCCTGGAAGGCACCCCTCGAATGGAGACTCCCTGGTGTTGCGGCTGCAATATGAAGGCACGAGCGCGCTGCTGGAGGGCGATGCGGAGGCTCCGGCCGAGCGGCGGATGATTGCGGAAGGCGGGTTGCAATCGAACTTGCTAAAAGTGGGGCATCACGGCAGCCGCACGTCGACGACGGCGGCGTTTCTGGCGGCGGTGCAGCCACAGTATGCGGCGATCTCAGTGGGGCAGCGGAATTTGTATGGGCATCCCAAGCTGGCCGTGCTGCAGGAGCTGGGGGATGCGCACGTCTTGACCTACCGCACCGACATGAATGGTATGACGACGTTTTATATGGATGGCAAGCACCTGCGCGCGATGACGGAGTAGGCATTCCGAGACGGCAGAGCTAGCGCAGCCGTTGCATGAGCAGATTGGGTGCGCAGCCGAGCAGCAGCGTGAGCGCGGCCATGACGAGGAGCGTGATGCGGGCCAGTGCTGGGGATGAAAGCGGAGTGGCATTCTCTGCCATAGGCGCGACATAGACCTGACGCAGCACACGCAGATAGTAGAAGAGCGCGACCACACTCATCAGAATGGCAAGGATGACAAGCCAGAGGAGTCCAAATGCGGGCGCGGCCTGCAATGCGACGGCGAAGAGCCAGAATTTGGCGAAGAAGCCGGCCAGCGGCGGAATGCCCGCCAGCGAAAGCAGAAAGACGAGCAGGCAGGCGGAGAGCGTGGGGGAGCGGCGGCTGAGTCCGGCGAGGGATGAGAGCGAGTCGATACCATTCGTCTCAAGAACGGCGAGCACGCCGAATGCACCGAGCACGGCTAGCGCGTAGGTAAAGACGTAGTAGAGCAGTGCGGCGAGGCTCTGTGGCGTGTGCGCGATGAGACCGAGCAGCAGATAGCCTGCGTGTCCGATAGCCGAGTAGGCGAGCAGGCGGCGCAGGCTGGTCTGGGCGAGCGCGGCGAGATTCCCGAGCAGCATGGAGAGCACGGCGACGGCCGCGAGGATGGGCATCCATCCTGGAGCGGAAAGATGCCACGCCGCATTACCGGAGGCGCTGGCCACGCCGATGAAGAGCACCTGGGCAAAGACAAAGAAGCCGACTACTTTTGAAGAGGACGCAATGAAGCCGGCGCTGAGAGACGGCGCGCCCTGATAGGCATCAGGAGCCCAGAGGTGGAAGGGCGCGGCGGCGATCTTGAATCCGAAGCCGAGAATGACGAGCACGATGGCCGCGAGGAGCAGAGAGTCGGGCTGCGAAGCCGCGAGCGCAATTTGCTGCAGATCAAGCGAGCCAGAGATTCCATAAAGCAGGCTAATGCCGAAGAGCAGAAAGCCAGCGGACATGCCACCAAACAGGAAGTACTTGAGCGCGGCCTCAGCCGAGGCGCGGCTGTGCTTATTAAAAGCTGTGAAGACGTAGAGCACGAGGCTTAAAAACTCAACCGCAAGAAAGATGAGCAGAAGATTTTGCGTGCTGACCAGGAAGAGTACCGCGACGGTTGCAAATAACAGCAGCGCGAAGAATTCGCCGATGTGGGTGGTGAATGCCGAGGCTTCCCTGCCCTGCTGGACTAACACTGAGCCGGAGAGAAGCGTGACGGCGAGAGTGAGCAGCAGCAGCACGACCTGCACCACGCCCGTGCGGGCGTCGAGCACCAGCATGCCATCGGGCAAATGAACTGGAGCGGTGAGAGGCAGAAGTGCCAGCGCCACCAGGGAGCCTGCCAGCGAGAGCAGCATGGCGATGCGTGCGCGTACAGCTATGGGAGAGCGGCGCAGCAGCATGCCGTCACAAGCCAGCACGAAGAAGGCGGCCACGGTGAGGGCGATTTGCGGCAGTGTGAGGCGCAGCAGTTCTGCGTAAGAGACCGGGTTCATCGCCAGCCTCCGTTACGCAGGGCCGAGAAGAGCGGAGATTGCAGGCTAGGCAGAATAAGTCGCATGAGAATGTGCGGATAGAGGCCCACGATGATGGTTGCCGTGAGCAGGAGCAGTGCTCCGGCGCGCTCGGGCAACGTGATGGGTGGCAGAGGATGTTCGATGGGCGCGGGCGACTCGTCTGATTGCGAAGCTGGAAAGAAGACGCGTGTGAGCGCGCGCCAAGTGAAGGCGACACCGATGAGAATGCCGAGCGCGACAGCGAAGACCATCCACGGCATGGAGCGCCAGACGCCGAGGATGACTTGCAGTTCGGCGATGAATCCGCTGAAGCCGGGCAAGCCAACCGAAGCCATGGCAGCGAGGGTGAAGGTGACGGCTGCAAACGGCAATGCGTAGCTGAGTTGCATGGGGCCGAGAGCGGCGAGATCGCGGGTGTGGGTGCGGTCATAGACCATGCGGCCGACGACGGCGAAGAGCAGCCCCGCGATGATGCCGTGAGAGAACATTTGCAGCACCGCGCCGTTGATGCCGATCTGGCTGAGCGTCATGAGGCCGAGCAACACAAAGCCCATGTGGCTGACGCTGGAGTAGCCGATGACGAATTTGAAGTCGCGCTGGACGAGCGCGACGCTGGCACCGTAAACGATGCTGATGAGCGCGAGCAGGGCGAAGACATCGCGCCAGGAGCCGAGTCCGAGAATATGGAATCCCCAAGGCGCGAGGCCGAGCGGGAAGAGCATCATGGCGACCCGCAGGCAGCCGTAAGCGCCGAGCTTCATGACGACACCGGCGAGCAGCATGGAGGCGGCCGTGGGTGCGGCGGCGTGGCCAGTGGGCGCCCAGGTATGGAACGGCCAAAGGCCGGCGAGCACCGCGAAGCCTACGAAGATGAGCGGAAATGCCCACATCTGGAAGTGCTGTGAGAACGGGTAATGAGCGAGGACGGCGAGGTTGAGGGTGTGAGAGCCCGAGGCGGCCCAGGCGGCAAGAATGCCGATGAGCACGAGTGCGCTGCCCGCGAAGGAGTAGAGCGCGAGCTTCATGGCTGCGTATTGGCGCGGGCGCGTGTCTCCGTTGGGCGCGGAACCCCAGATAGCGATGAGGAAGTATTTGGGGATAATCGCAATCTCATAGAAGACGAAGAGCAGGAATAGATCGAAGCTGAGGAAGACGCCGTAGACTCCGCCGATGAGCACGAGGTAGAAGGCGAAGAACTCGCGGGTGCGATGTTCGATGTTCCACGAAAAGAGGATGCCGGCCATGGCCGCGAGGCCGGTGAGCAGCAAGAGTGTGAGGCTGATGCCGTCGGCGGCGAGCGTGTAGCGAATGCCGAGTTGGGGAATCCAGGTGGAGTCGGCCACAAGGAGCAGCGATCCGGGCTGATACTGCAGCACCGCGCCGAGGGTGAGTACGAATCCGACCACGGAAGTGAGCAGGGCAACCCAGCGGGTGAACTGCGGACGCGAACTCGGCGTGAGCAGCACGGCGACTGCCCCCAGGAAAGAGGCGTAGATGGTCCACGCGAGTTGCGGAGCGGAAGCGAGCGGCTGTGAGATCGTCGTGAGCGGCATCAGCGATGGGCCTCCGTGGCATGAACGGGGTATCCGGAGGTATTTGTAACTGTGCTGGGAATAGTTTGCACCGGCGCGGCCTGCGGGGCGGTCCATTGCGCGACGGTGCCGGTCATTTTGCCTGCGATGAACTGGGGATAAAAGCCGAGCACCAGCATGAGCGCGATGACCGGAGCGAAGGCGAAGCGCTCAGCGACGGTCAGGTCAGGCATGGGGGCCTGCTGCTGTGATTCACGCATGGGGCCAAAGAAGACGCGCTGCAGCACGGCTAACAGAAAGACCGCCGTGAAGAGCAGGCCCAAGAGGGCAAGAGCAGCGGCCCAGCCTGCGAGCGGGAAGACACCTTTGAAGATGAGGAACTCGCCGGGAAATCCGTTGAGCCCGGGCAGGCCGAGTGAGGCAAAGATGGCGATGCCCATGAGTCCGCAGAATACGGGAACGATTTTGCGGAGACCGCCAAAGTCAGTGAGAGCGCGCTTGCCCTGGTTGCGGCGCTCAAGCAACGCAACAAACCAGAAGAGCGCGGCGGCGGTGAGACCGTGGCTGAAGATTTGCAGCAGCACGCCGGTGAGCGCGGCGGATTTCTCAAGGAGCAGGGAGGGGTCTGAGCCTGTGAAGCGCGCGACGACGCAGATGCCCAGCACGCAATAGCCGAGGTGGTTGACCGAGGAGTAAGCGAAGGTGCGTTTGAGGTCACGTTGCGCCCAGGCAGCCAGCGCGGGCAACACGATGGAAGCGAGAGCGAGCCAGAGCAGCGGGGTGAGTATCTGCTGCATCTGCGCGGGGAAGATGGGCAGCAGGATGCGGAGGAATCCGTAGACGCCCATCTTGGACATGGCGCCGGTGAGGAGCATGGTGGTTTCGCTGGAAGCTTCGGCATAGGTGGCCGGCAGCCACGTATGGAACGGGACCACGGGTGTTTTGACGGCGAAACCAAGAAAGACTGCCCAGAAGAGCAGCAGTGCGAGCGAGGAGCCGGACCATCCGGTCCAGGAGAATTGCTGTTGCAGCGCTGCAGTGAGCTGGCCCTGATGCGCCCATTGTGCAAGGGCGAGGAACTCAAAGGTTCCAGCCGCGAGATAGAGCACAAGGAACGCGACGAGGAGCGCGACGCTGCCCACCATGGTGTAGAGAAAGAATTGCAGCGAAGCTTGTGCGCGTTTGGTTCCGCCCCACTGACGCACCAGAAAGAATGCGGGGATGAGCGTCAACTCCCAATAGAGGAACCAGTGCAGGAAGTTGAGCGCGGTGAAGGTGCCGAAGAGGCCACACTCCAGAAAGAGCACAAGCGCGAAGTAAACCGGGCCGTGTGCTGGATTGCGCCACGAAGCGACGAGCGACATGAGCACAACGATGGCTGAGAGCAGCAGTAAGAGCAGACCGAGTCCGTCAATGCCAACGTGGTAGGTGAGCCCGATCGACGACGCCCATGCATATTGCTGCTCGAATTGCATGCCGGAACTTGCGGCCTGGAAATGGACCCAGAGGGCCAGCGCGCCCACTAGCGAGGCCAGAGCAACGAGGATGGCCAGAGCGCGGGCAAGCGCACGATTGCGAGAGAGCGCGAGTACGGCGAAGGCTCCTGCGAATGGAAGCGCCGTAAGCCAAGTGAGTGGACCTGTGAAGATCATCGCCACCCCCACAGGAGCCCCCATGCAACAAGCACGGCGAGCGCGACACCGAGAGTGCGCAGATAAGTCTGCACGCGTCCGTTTTGCCAGGCCGAGAACAATGCACCGCTGCGGTTGAGTTCGCGGCAGCCGAGATCAAAGCCGCCATTCACGGCATGCGTATCGATCGCGGCATCGACGTGGCCGAGCAGGCGCGTGAGGGCTGCGATCAACTGCACTGCACCGCCGAGAATCCAGCGGTCGAGACCATCGGCTATCAACGAAGCGATGCGCGCGAGGCGCAGGATGGTCGCGTCGTAGATTTCATCCACGTAGAAGCGTTGCTGCAACACACGAAAGAGCGTAGGCTGCAGGGTCTGAAGTGCATCAGGATCAGCGGCGCGCTTGATGGGCTTGCGGCCATAAAGCCACCAGCCGAGGCCGAGGCCCGCGAAGACGATGAGCGAAGAAACAATCATGAGCACGGCGAGATCAGCAGCGGCGAAGCGGGTGAGGTCAAGCGTTGCGCGGGTGCTGATGAGGAAGTTGCTGAACCATGGCCATGCGGGCGTGCTGATGAAGCCGAGCACAACGGCGAAGAGCGCAAGCACGACCAGCGGCACCGTCATGACAGCAGGGCTCTCGTGGGGGTCGCGGATGACGCAGGCTTCCGGCGGGCGTGGCGATGAGAGGTCCGCCGTGGCCTCAGGTAAACGGCGCGGACCAAAGAAGACGTAGCAGACCTGGCGCGTCATGTAGAAAGCGGTGAGCAATGCTCCCGCAGCGCCGAGATAGAACGGCCCGAGCGAGATGGGCCAGCCGTGGGCCGCGTGGAGAATCTCATCCTTGCTCCAGAAGCCGGCGAACAGCGGAAATCCGCAGAGGGCGAGCATGCCGCACATGTAGGTCACGAAGGTGATAGGCATGAAGCGGCGCAGGCCGCCCATGTTGCGAATGTCCTGCTCTTCAGTGCAGCCATGAATGACGGAGCCCGCGCCAAGGAAGAGCAGCGCCTTGAAGAAGGCGTGCGTGATGAGGTGGAACATGCCAATGGCGACTCCGCCCACGCTGAGGCCCAGCATCATGTAGCCGAGTTGCGAGATGGTGGAATAGGCGAGGATGCGCTTGATGTCATTCTGCGCAACAGCGATGCAGGCGGCGAAGAAAGCGGTGATGGCTCCGACCCAGGCAACCACCTGCAACGCAGCGCTGATGGTGTGCGGCGTCGCGGTCGCAGCCATGAGCGGATAGACGCGCGCGATGAGATAGACGCCGGCGGCCACCATGGTCGCGGCATGAATGAGCGCGCTGACGGGCGTTGGGCCTTCCATAGCGTCTGGCAGCCAGACGTGCAGCGGCACCTGACCAGATTTGCCTGCTGCTCCGCAAAAGAGAAGCAAGGCAATCGCGGTGGAGACGGCCATGCCTGCAAGGGTGGTCTGCGCGACCATGGCGGCCAGGGCGGAATGCTCGAGGCAGCCCGCACCCTTGTTATAGAAGAGCAGCGTGCCACTGCTCGCGTAGAGCCAGACCATGCCGAGCAGCAGGCCGAGATCGCCAATGCGGGTGGTGATGAAGGCTTTTTTCGCAGCGGCGGCTGCTGAGGGTTTATGGAACCAGAAGCCAATGAGCAGATAGGAGGTAAGGCCGACAATCTCCCAGCACATGAAGAGCAAGAGCAGGCTGTTAGCGAGGACGACGCCGAGCATGGCTCCGGCAAAGAGCGCGAGGAAGCAGAAGAAGCGCGTGAAGTTCTCATCATGCGCCATGTAGCCGAGGCTGTAGATGAAGATAAGCAGGCCGACAAAGGTGACCATCACTAGCATGACGGCGCAGAGGGGATCGAGAATCCAGCCAAGCTGGACCCACTGCGAACCAAATTGCAGCCAGTTGAAGTTGTAGAACTGGCGGACAGGATTGGCGATGGTCTGGACCAGAGCGACGAGCGAAAGCAGCAACGAGAGGCCGAGCGAGCCGATGGCGAGCGCCGCTGCCGCAACGCGACGCTGCCGCGGCATAAGCGCGATGCCCGCCGCCGCCAGCATGGGGAGCGCAGGGATGAGCCAGAGGAGCTTAAGCAAGGGTTCGACTCCGCAAGGTGCAAGATGACATGCGCTACCCCTTCAGTTCCGTGATTTCGGTTACATCCGATGTGTTGGCGTGGCGGTAGATCGCCACGATGAGCGCGAGACCCACGGCGGCTTCGGCGGCGGCTACGGCGATGGAAAACAGGACGAAGAGGACGCCGGTGAGGAGATGATTTGCCGAGGCTGCATGCGGACCGTAGCGCCAGAAGGCGATGAAATTCAGATTGGCGGCGCTGAGCATGAGCTCAATGCCTGCAAGGACGAGAATGGCGGAACGGCGCGTGATGGCTCCGGCGAGGCCAACGGAAAAGAGCAGCGAAGCGACGAGCAGGCAAGCGGTGAGCGGGGTCATGACGTGGGCGCTCCTTGCTTTGAGGGCTTTTCTCGCAGTGCGATGAGCACCGCACCGATGAGCGCGGCGGTGAGCAGCAGGGCCAGCACTTCAAGCGGCAGCACATAGGGCTGCATGAGCGCTTCTCCGATCTGCCGGACCGTGGCCATGGGCGCAATGGGTTGCGCGGGGGCTGCATGCACGAGGCGGCTGGAAATAATAGCGCGCGCGAGCACGGCAAAGACCGCCAGCGCGATGAGGCTGCCGGAAAATGCCGTGCGAGCTGCGGGCATGGCCGTGACTTCACTGCTGCGCGTGAGCAGAATGGCAAAGACAATCAGAATGGCCACTGCGCCGACATAGACGAGTAATTGGGCGAGGCCTGCAAACTCCGCACCGAGGTTGAGGTAGAGCGTGGCGACCCCAGCGAAGGCGAGCACCAGCGCGAGCGCACAGTGAATGAGCCGCGCCATGGTCATGGCAGCAACGGCGCTGGCGAGCGTGAGAAATGCGAGGATCCAGAAAGATACAGCCATGGTTACCTTTCTCCCAGGCGATACCGGAAATCAGAGGCCAAGGCCGCGATGCAAGATGTTTGCAGCGTATTGGCGTTCACTCCTTGTCTTCATACCTCAGGGGCTAGAGCCTTTTCATTTTTGAAGCTCTGAATGGCACGGCTATGGTTATGCCCTAATGCAAAATGATTCAGCGTTGTGGTTGGGCTCATGACTCCTCCGCATAGCGATAGACTCGCTTCTCAATGCGGCGGCCGTGTTCGAGCCCTCGCGCGAGCAATACATAAGGCACAGCAAGCAGCAGTGCGCATGCCAGCCAGCGAACCACAGGCCAGAAGCCGCTTTGCGGGAAGAATCTCCAGATGCCTGCGGAGAGAATTTCGAGCAGCGTCATGGGCAGCATGAATTTCCATGCGAAGTTCATGAGCTGATCCATGCGCAGGCGCGGGAGTGTGCCGCGAATCCAGATGAAAGTGGCGATGAGCACGAGCAGCTTTGCGAAGAACCAGCACCAGGATGGGATCCAGGTGAGAAAGCTGAAGGGAGCGGACCATCCGCCGAGGAAGAGAGTAATGCCGAGACCGCTGACGGCAAAGATTTCGAGGTACTCGGCCAGGAAAAAGAGTGCGAATTTGAAGCCGGAGTATTCGATGAAGTAGCCGGCGATGATCTCGGACTCGCCTTCAGGCAGATCAAACGGGCTGCGGTTTGTCTCGGCTGCGGCGGCTGTCATAAAGAGGAAGAAGCCGGCGAAACCCCAGGGCGTGAAGACATACCAGTGCGGGAAGATTCCGGTGAAGCCGGCCTGCGCCGTAACGATCTGCTCGGGCGAAAGCGTGCCGGCAATCATGATGACGGCCACCGAGGAGAGGATGAGCGGGATTTCATAGCTGATCATCTGCGCGATGGCGCGCATGGCGCCGAGCAGCGAGTATTTGTTGCGGCTCGACCAGCCTGCCATGAAGACGGCGAGCTCAGTTGCCGAGCCGATGGCGAAGAAGAAGAGGATGCCCGCATCCAGATGAACAGCGATCATGTTGCGGCCGATCGGCAGCACGGCGTAGGCCAGAAATGCGGTGCAGACAATGATGACCGGCGCAAGGAAATGAAGCAGCGCGTCGGCGGAGCGTGGGACGATGTCTTCTTTGGTGAGCGCTTTGATGCCATCCGCTACGGGCTGCAAAAGGCCCAGCGGGCCGACACGATTGGGACCGTAGCGATTCTGGATGCGTCCCAGCCCCTTGCGCTCGAGCACGGTGGTGAGCGCGAAGAGGCCGGGGAAGATGGCGAGAATCGGGACGACGATCAACAGGATCGCCACGAGGGGCTGCAGTGGCGCGGGGGTGTGCGCGACGAGCCAACGGTCGAGGTTAACGAAGACCTGATCAACGGAGTGCGCGGAAACGAGAGTCATCATGCGCCGGCCTCTTTCTGCGCGGCAGCGGCGGCTTTGGCCTCTGCCTTGGCGACGTCATCTGCGCGGCGCGCATCGACCTCGGGGGCCTCAGTGGGATGGATCTGCCGGTAATGGCTATTGGGCTTCGCGAGTTTCTCCTTGGTCCAAAGCAGGCCGTCGAAGCGATCACTGGTGCTGAGTTCAAAGGCCGTATCCATGCGGATGGCGTCGAAGGGGCAGACCTCGACGCAGATCTGGCAGCTCATGCAGACCGAAACGTCGATGTTAAAGACGGCCGGATAGAACTGCGGCTTGCCAACGTAATCCGGCTTTTTATCTGTGCTCTTCTCGATGGTGATGCAGCGCGGCGGGCACTCCTTCTCGCAGATGTGGCAGGAGACGCAACGCAGGCCTTTCTCTGCGTCGTCGCCGTCATAGAGCAGGAACGGAAAGACGCGCGAGGCTTCGGGCAGCGGATGCCGCTCCTCCGGATACTGCTCCGTGACGAGGCGATCCTTTTCGACGAAGCTGCCGACGAAGTTGCGGGCGGTTTCGATGAGTCCTTTGGCAATGCCTTCACCGAGCATGTGAGTCTCCCGTTGCCAGTTGCCAGTCATCAGCCAGGCTCGCGAAATGACGGCAAGGATTCACCTGTGGGCTGCTTGCTGAAAACTGAGGATTCGTCATCGGTCCACCTCTCCCATGACGATGTCTACGCTGCCCAGGATCACGACGACATCGGCCACGTTGCGGCCGAGGCACATGTCCTCAAGAATGGTGAGGTTGATCATGCTGGGCGGCCGCACGCGATAGCGGTAAGGGTTCATGGTGCCATCGCTGATGAGGTAAAAACCGAGCTCGCCTTTGGGCGACTCGACGCGCGCGTAGGCTTCGCCGGCCTTGGGGCGCAGGCCGCGTAGCTTCGTTTTGGGATCCTGGATGGGACCGGCGGGAATGTCGCGCAGCGCCTGCTCAAGAATGCTGACGGACACGCGCATTTCAAGAATGCGCATCATGTAGCGGTCATACACGTCGCCGTGATCGCCGAGCGGCACGCGGAACTTCATGCGCGGATAGAGGCCGTAGCCATCCACCTTGCGCACATCGTAGTTGACGCCGCTGGCGCGCAGCATGGGGCCGCTGACGCCGGCATTGATGGCAAGCTCGCGCGGCAGCACGCCCACGCCCTGCGTGCGCGCCATGAGGATTTCGTTTTCGCGCAGCAGGCGCTCGAATTCATCGACGAAGCGCGTAAGACCGGCGACGAGTTGGCGCGTCTGGTGGAGCCACTCTTCGGTGCAGTCAACGCGCACTCCGCCAAAGCGCAGGTAGTTGCACATCATGCGCGCGCCGGTGAGGGCCTCGAAGAGATCGAGAATCTTCTCGCGCTCGCGGAAGGCATACATCAGCGGGGTGCCGCTGACGCCCATGTCCTGCATGAGAAAGCCAACGAGGCCCGCGTGATTTTGAAAGCGTGTGAGCTCGGCGGCGATGATGCGAATGTACTCGGCGCGCTCAGGCACAATGATGCCGGCGAGCTTCTCGACGGTGAGCACATAGCCCCAGTTGTTAGTCATGGAGCAGAGATAGTCGAGGCGGTCTGTATAGGGAATAGAAGCGAGATAGCTCGCGTTTTCGGCAATTTTCTCGTGATTGCGGTGCAGGTAGCCGAAGACCGGCTTGAGGCGCACGACGCGCTCGCCGTCGAGGCGCACATCCATGCGGAAGACGCCGTGCGTAGACGGATGATGCGGCCCCATGGAGACTTCGAGGACGTCAGAGTCGAGGCCGGGCGCAGTAGCGGTGCTGAGCGTCGAGTTCATATTGAACTGTTCCCCGTGCGGGAACCCGCCTGGAACGATGCCGGAACTGCACGTCCCTCCAATGCGCGCTGACGCGCTTCGGCCGGGATGAAAAAGCAGAGATGAAGGAAGAGCTCGCGAGACATCATGCACCCTCCTCTTCTTCGCTGGGGGGCACGTAGTCTTTGCGCATGGGGTGGTCGGTGAAGTTGTCCCACATGAGGATGCGGCGCAGATCGGGATGGCCGTCGAAGACGATGCCATAGAGGTCGAAGGCTTCGCGCTCCTGAAATTCCGCGCTGCGCCAGATGGGCGTGAGCGAAGGCACACGGGTGTTTGCGGCGCGATCAGTCGTGCGCAGACGCAATACCACCGGGCCGTGCTTTTTTTCGACCGAGTAGAGGTGATAGACCGCTTCAAGGTAGCCGGGGATGAGGGTGGTACGGGTCTCGTCCACTTGCTGCTCTGCCGGGCCTTCGGGGGTTTCTACGGTCTTTGTAACTTTTACGGTTTCTTTTCTTTCGGCGTCGAGCCAGTCCACTCCAGCCACGTCAGAGCAGTAGTCGAGGCGGTAGTCCGCGTGATCGCGCAAATAGAGTGCAACCTCGACGGCGTGCGCGTGGTCGAGCACCAGAGAGTGCTGTGCCGAGGGGCTTCCGTTGGGGACCACGGTGACCTGGCAGCCGGGAATGGCGGACTCGAGTGCGGCGCGAAGAGCCTCGGCAGAGAGATAGACGAAGGCGGCAGCGGTGCTCATGGCAGCACCTTGAAGGGACTTTCAGCCTGCGGCGGAAAGACGTCAGCGTTGAGCGTGGGCTCCAGGCCGTGCTCGCCAAACGCGGGCACAGGAAATTCACTGGGTGCGCCGGATTGCAGATGGCGTGGGCGGTCTGAGCCACGGAGGGATTGGGCGTCGATCTTCTTCTGTAGCGTCATGAAGGCGTGAATGAGCGCTTCGGGACGCGGCGGGCAGCCGGGAATGTGTACGTCCACTGGAATATAGCGGTCGATGCCCTTGAGAACGTTGTAGCCATCGCGAAAGGGGCCGCCGGAGATGGCGCATGCGCCCATGGCGATGACGTATTTCGGTTCGGGCATCTGGTTGTAGAGGCGGACGACCTGCGGCGCCATCTTTTTTGTGACGGTACCGGAAACGATGATGAGATCGGCCTGGCGCGGCGATGGGCGAAAGACTTCCGCGCCGAAGCGTGCGAGATCATAGCGCGCCATGGTGGTGGCGATCATCTCAATGGCGCAGCAGGCAAGGCCAAAGGTGAGCGGCCAGACGGAGCTGCGGCGGCCCCAGTTATAGAGCTCTTCGAGCGTGGTGGTGAAGACTCCGTTTTTGCTGAGCTCGACTTTCAGATCTTTCAACTGCTGCGGCGCGAGTGCATGGTCATCCATGGCGGCGGCTTCCTGGATTTGCGCTGAAACTTGTAACCGATATAGTTGCTAGCTCCATGTGAGCACGCCTTTCTGCCATGCCCAAAGCAGACCTTCCACGAGCAGAAGAAGAAAAACAAGCATGGCGAGGCAGGCCCCGGCCGTGAGGCCCGTGAAAGCGACGGCGAAGGGGAGCAGGAAGACGGCCTCCACATCGAAGATGAGGAAGACGATGGCGTAGAGATAATAGGCGGCGTCAAAGCGAATCCACGCATCGCCGTGCGACTCAAGGCCGCACTCGTAGGTGGAGTTCTTTTGCGGGCCGGGCTTTTGCGGAGAGAAAACGACCGCCCACAGGCGTGCCAGGGCCAGCGGGGCGAGGCCAAAGGCGACGGCCCCGATCAGGAGCGCGACTACCGTACGCCACGGATGCAAAGCATCTCCTCCCTTCGTGCAACGAGGACTCACGGCAGGCGGCACGAACACGGTGCGGCCTGTCAGGCGAGATTATCGTCGCACATTCCCGGGGAATCTTAAATGTGATTTGCAACACAAGGGCGAAGAAAAGTGATGAATGGCGGGAGAATTATGCGACGTCTTTGCGCGTGGAAGCAGGCACGGCAGAGAGTTGTAGACCAAGGGCGCGCAAAACATGCATGACTGTGGCCAGCTCTGGATTGCCATCTGTGCTCAATGAGCGATAGAGACTTTCGCGAGAGACTCCGGCCTTCCGGGCCACCTCTGTCATGCCCTGCGAGCGAGCAATCACTCCGAGAGCGTCCGCCACAAAAGCGGGATCACCCGTCTCAAGCGCCTCAGTGATATAGGCCGCGACAGCTTCAGCGTTATCAAGGTACGCCGCCGGGTCAAAGGGCTTCGTGGTTATCTGGCTCATTCGATCTCCTTTGCCAACCTTTTAGCCAATGCGATGTCCTGCTCTTGCATGCTTTTGTCTCCGCCACATAGCAGAATGATGAGCATGCTGCCGCGTTGGGCGTAGTCAATGCGATATCCAGGTCCCGCATGAACTCGAAGCTCGCTAATCCCCTCTCCCACAGGCCGCACATCTCCGGCATTTCCAAAAGCCAGCCGTTGGATGCGGGCTGCAATCCGTACCCTTGCCTGAACATCCCGCAGCGTTCGTAGCCAGTAGAAAAAGAGATCTGTCTCCCGAATCTCGATCACGGAAGAAACGTAGCCTATACGCTACATATACTCGCAGATCACTTTCGTCATCAAGCGAAAGAAAAAAGCGAAATCTTGTGACTGGTGGAATTCAGCTCAGGGTATTCAATGCGATGTGCAGAATTGGAGGCGCGGGTCGGAATCGAACCGACGCATAAAGGTTTTGCAGACCTCTCCCTTACCACTTGGGTACCGCGCCTTTGGGGTCAGAGACCTGTGCAATCTCTCTACAGCCGGCCATGTGAGGTAGGGGCCAACTGGAGCGGGAGACGGGACTTGAACCCGCGACCCTCGCCTTGGCAAGGCGATGCTCTACCACTGAGCTACTCCCGCTTGAGGTACTTTTTGAGTATATCGGGGAGCCCGCTGGTGGTCAATCAAACGGGCTCAGGAAAAAATGGCGGACGGGAAGGCCGCTTGTGGATCGTCCCGGAGAAACGCAGAGGCGAGGCCAAGGCCTGGTTGCGGAGCTACCAGCTATGGCCGGCGATGCGGCCCTGCCCGGGCTCAATGCCGCGGATTTCCCCGTCGCGCATGTGAATGATGCGGTCGCCGATGCAGGCGGCTTCGGGATTGTGGGTGATCATGAGGACAGTCTGCTTCAGCTCCTGGTTGGAGCGGCGGAGCATCTGGAGCACGGCGTCAGAGTTCTCAGTGTCGAGATTGCCGGTGGGCTCGTCGGCCAGCACGATGGCGGGGCGATTGACGAGCGCGCGGGCGATGGCGACGCGCTGCTGCTCACCGCCGGAGAGCTCGGAGGGCCGGTGATCGAGGCGGCCGCGGATGCTGAGCAGATCGGCCAGGTGGTCGAGGAACTTATTGTCGAGCGGGTCTTTGCGGCCCGAGATTTCGTGCGCCAGCTCAATGTTCTGCCGTGCGGTGAGCGTAGGCAGAAGGTTGAACTTTTGAAAGACGAATCCGATTTTCTGCTTCCGGATGCGGGTGCGCTCGGCGTCGCTGAGGGCGACAAAATCAACGCCATCAATATGCACGCTGCCGCTGGTGGCGCGGGAAAGGCCGCCTAACAGATAGAAGAGCGTGGACTTGCCGCTGCCGGAGGGTCCGACGATGCTGACAAACTCGCCGGCTTCAATGCCGAAGGAGACGCCGCGCAGCGCGGTGACCTGAATTCTGCCGGATTTGTA
>Ga0123519_10001631_pt1 | contig 38347 bp, 32 predicted proteins | sample YelNatPaOPRAMG02_FD_87396 | JGI IMG/M metagenome (GOLD analysis project Ga0123519, IMG submission 87396) | Hot spring microbial communities from Yellowstone National Park - Yellowstone National Park OP-RAMG-02 (version 2) | ecosystem: Environmental > Aquatic > Thermal springs > Hot (42-90C) ...
CCAGCCTACGTAGAAACTGTGCGCAAACGTGTTCGCCAGAAGATAGGACTTCCAGAACACTCGTTGCTAATAGCTTGCACTCACACACACTCTGGACCTGCTTCCATGCCTATGCGGGGACAAATGGGGATGGTTGACAACAAATGGCTTAGAACCACGCAGATGCTTCTTGTAAATCTGATCTGCGATCTAATCAAAGACCTAGAGCCGGCACGACTAGCCTGGGGAACGACAACAATTACAGGCGTCGGTTTCAACAGGCAGGATTCTACCAGAGACGTTGATACAGAACTTGTTGCACTCGCAATTGAGCGCCCTGACGGTTCTACTATCGCAACCATTGTAAACTATGCAACACACGCCGTTGTTCTCGGACCACAGAATCTGCTATTCTCGGGGGACTTCCCCGGGGCAGTTGCGCGTCAGCTGGACGAGATAACTGGCGGAGTTGGATTGTATCTACAAGGAGCCTGTGGCGATGTTGATCCAGTCACCCAAATTCAGAAAGGGTGGGGGCGTGGCACTTTTCAAGATTGTGAAGACATCGGCAAACGTCTTGCGCATGCTGCAATTGAATCTTTTAATAACAAACCTCGAACATCAACCGTTGCGCTAGACTCACGGCGCAGGAATGTACAAGTGCCTTTGGATCCGGCGCCTTCTGTGTCTGAGATCGATGCATTGATTGATCAGTTCAAGCATGAAAAGAAGGAAGCCGCAGCAGGCTCTAAGCCGGACCGAGTGAGAGAATGGACTAGCAAGGCAATGCTCGAGTGGGCACGCGCCCTCCGTCTGAAATTACTTAGTGACTGCGTCCCGACCCATCTGGATGTGGAAGTCTACGTCGCGCGGATCAATGAACTTCGGATGGTAGGGTTACCGTTCGAAACCTACACTGACATTGGGCTCGGAATTAAGCAAGGGGTCAAGTCGAAGTTGGGACGCGATGTTCCGGTTATGTTTGTTGGCTACGCCAACGGTTTGTACGGTTATTGTCCAACCACTTGGGCAAAAGAGCAGGGCGGCTACGGGGCTGATGTTTCTTGTCGGTGGTTCGAAGCGCTACTTACGCCCATCGGGCGTGGCGCGGATGATGTTCTTATTGGGGAAGGAGCAAGCCTGGCTTCCGAACTATAAGCAGCGATGGGTAGCCTCTCCTATCCAAACTAATACTTCTAACCAGGTGTGACCGATGAACAACACGGATGAATTGACGTACGATGTAGCGATAATAGGTGGGGGTCCGGCTGGGCTGTCTTGCGCCATATACACTGCCAGAGCTAAGCTGCAAACAGTTGTGTTGGATAAATCTCCGTCGGGTGGTTCACTGGCGCAATCGACCAAGATAGCAAACTACCCAGGTGTAAAAGGACCTGTCCCCGGATCAACATTGTTAGACACTATGCGGGAGCAGTCCATAAGTTTCGGTTGCGAGTACCGAAAAACAGCGGTGATAGCAGTTGATTTCCATTCGGAGCCCAAAGCACTGTACGCAACAGATGGCGTATTCCGTGCGCGCGCTGTCGTAATAGCTACTGGTTCAAGAGGACGAGCAGAGAAGATTGAGGGAGAAGAAAAGTTTCTTGGCAGAGGGGTTGGTTATTGCGCAACGTGCGATGCAGCGTTTTACGAGGGGAAGACTGTTGCTGTTGTCGGTTATGATGACATAGCCGTGGAGGAAGCAATTCTTGTGGCCAGATTTGCAAGACGAGTTCTCCTCGTTTGTCCAAAAAGCCAGTTGAATGCCTCAGAACATTTATTGAATGAGCTTTCTGCGGTTCGGCACATTGAAGTACTATTAGGTGCGAGTCCGAGAAGAATAATCGGGGACCAGTTTGTCACAGGTTTGGTTGTCAGAAGAAGATCCCACGGGGAAGAGGTTTTGCCGGTCGATGGAGTGTTTATGCTATTAGGTGGAACCGCTCCCGTAACTGATTTCTTGGGCGATGCTGTTCGCTTGAGCCCAGAAGGTTGCGTAGAGGTTGATTGCAATCAATCAACGAATATCGCCGGTGTATATGCTGCAGGAGACGTCACTTGTATTCATCCCAAGCAAGCTATAATTGCCGCAGCCGAAGGGGTAATCGCAGCGCTTCAAGTCGATAAATATCTGCGCGGTGCAGAAGCTGTAAAGCCGGATTACACCTGATGTCTAACGAAGTTGACCCTCGCAACGAGCTCAACGATTTGCCAAACACTGAGTGGATGATCCATACCAAAAGTGTTTGGTTTAGCACACCGCCGCAACGGGATAAGCAAAAGCGGTTGCATCCGGCTACATTTGCTGAATCAGACATAGTTCGGTTAGTTGAGTTTTTTACCAAACGCGGCGGGAGGGTTCTTGATCCTTTTGTCGGAACCGGCTCAACGTTGGTAGCTTGCGCACAGTGCGGTCGAAACGGTGTCGGTATAGAACTCATTCCGTATTGGGCAAATATTGCGCGAAATCGGGTAGCCCAACGAGACTTTCTAACCGAGCAGACCGTTATGTGTGGCGATGCTCGCGAGATCTTGCCTACTCTCCAAGATGAATCGTTCGATTTTATTGTGACTAGTCCTCCTTATTGGAACATCCTTAGAAAGGATGATGACCACAAAGCAAAAGCAGAGCGCAAGTCGAAGGGTTTGTTCACGCGCTACAGCGATCACGAAAAAGACCTGGGTAATATAGCCTCCTATGAGGAGTTTCTGAATGAACTTGGGCTTGTGTTTGAAGAATGTCGTCGGGTGCTAAAGAGAAAACGCTATATGTGTGTCATAGTCTCGGACTTTCGCCACGAATCTCGCTTCATACCATATCATGCGGATTTGTCTAGAGTTATAGAATCTGTCGGTTGCAGCCTAGAGGGGATTACCATTTTAGTACAGAACAACAAGAATCTATATCCTTACGGCATCCCTTATGCGTTTGTATCAAACATCCACCATCAGTACGTGCTCATATTTCGCAAGACCGAATAGCGGTATCTTATCAGTTGGCGAAACTAGACGGACAGATAATCGTGTGCAAGAGAGACCTTCCGCCTTATTCGACCCAAGGCGTTGTCTACTGACTTAGCCTTGCAAGCCAAACGGCGTGCAATTTCGTTGTAGGAGCGCCCTCGGCTGTATTCTTTTAGAACTTCCCACTCGAAATCGGAAAGCATTTTTCGGATCAAATCTGACATGATTCTTCTATTCTCAGCTTCAATTACCATCGCTTCCGGGTCAGCGATTTCCTCAGACGCGACAACTTCCGAAAGTGTGCATTCCGATTCAGTATCTTCCACATATTGATTCAGAGACAGTGCACTGTTAAGCGGTCGTTGCTTGTGTCTTGTTGCAGCTTTTACAGCTGAGATGATTTGGCGTTCAACGCAAATACGTGCGAATGAAAGAAACGAGACGTTCTTTTCGGGGCAGTAATCTATGATGGAGCGCCACAGGCCTATCATGCCAACCTGGATAATATCTTCCCTGTCAGCACCGAGCAAAAAGTAAGAGCGAGCTTTGTTCCGAACCAATCCGCGGTATTTGTAAAGCAAGTACTCAGCAGCCGAATGATCGCAGCTTTGGGCGAGCGCCACCACAGTGTTGGCAGGGAGCATTTCGTACTTTAGCCATTTCCTGGGACGAGTTCTCAATCCTATCCTCTCCTTAGTATTTCCTTACAACGCGAGCTTTGGAAGCTAGCCAATTCTCAAATCCTTTACGACCGAACTCTTCATTTATTCATCTAGTTTTGCCTGCCAAGCATAAAGGCTCTCGGCTTCTTTCTCTTGAATTGTATCCCCGATTTTGGGCATATTCAACTGGGAGTTGTACTTAAAAAGCGCCCGCGGTCTAGTAGATTTCGCCTACGCTCGTATCTAGTGTTTGGCCAAACGCTCCCACGCCAAAGTCTTGAAATAGTGGAAAAGCTTTTATGTGGAGAGTGAAAGTAATGCCCCGACTTCTATAAAACCCACCCCGGTTTACGAAGGCTACTGAGGCTTCCCAACAATGGAGGTCTCTTGTAACCATAACACTCGTGTAGTCAAATTCCTTCGTGAATCCGTTGTAACCAGCGTTCGCCTGCAACCGCCAAAGCCGTCCAATTCTCGCATCTAGGACGGAGCGTGCCATGGCAAGCCTTGAAAGCTGCGTATCATAGCGTGTGCCTATGTCCAATTTGAACGCACAATCTTGTCCAGCAGCAGTATCACTGCCACTATCACTGCCACACCCGCCAGCACGTATGCGTAGTTGATTTATCAGAGTGCGCCATTGCGAACGATTCAAATCGTAGCCTGTAGCAGTGTACAGTAGCACACTTCGTGTCGGTTGAAATGCCAGGCGTAAAGTGATGTCTTGCCACGGGCTATCTGGTTGGTTAAAGTTGTAGCCTGTCAGAATACTGAATCGAAACCTCTGGTTGTCTCGGTAGTTTATATTTAGGTTAGCGATGTTATAGCGGGGCATATAGTCAAAGCGAAACGGAGCAAAACCTGACACCTGCTGGCGTCGATACACAAAGTCCATTGATGAAGTGGGACCTAGGCGCTTCGATATGTTTGCAATTGCATCCAAGCAGTATTGAGCGGTGCTATCGGTGTATACGTATTGTCGAAAGCCCACCCCCGTGTCCAGAGTCCAGGTGTTACTTAGTGAATATCTTCGAACCGGAGTGGTCGCTTCGAAGTATGCCCTGCCAAGTCCTATTGGCGAAGGTAACTCGGAGTAGTTACCATAAGTGAGCTTAAGATCCAAAGGAACCCCAATTCCCAGACGATTGCTATCGCTAACGAAACCAATTTCGTGCAGCTTTTCGATTCCGCCGAAGACTCCTTGACCGATGAACGCTTCGTCACTAAGATCCTTAACTCTCTGTACTGATAGATTCCAATCGAAATGTTTGGTTTTTTGCTCAAAGGTTGCTTGCGGTGTAATCCTTGCCCGTGTCTGATCGAACGTGTACGCGGTGTAGTCGATACTTGCGTTTAGTGATGAACTTTGCCCAATGCTCTGTCTATGCGCGAGAGTGGCAGTAAGTCGGGACGTACGCACATAAGCATTGTTGACATTCTGACTTATCAGCAGAGTAGTAGACAGCTTGGAACTTTCCCGGCTCAAAGAGAGCTGATTGGCAAAGCTCGAGCTTTGCGGAGCGTACAAGTAACTGTTAGACCTAAAATCACTCGTAAGGTTCAGACGAGTCGAACCAAGTGTCTGCGTATGGGAAAACTTGCCTGTCAGAGTGTTTTCTTTTATTGTGCGATCGTAGACGTGGTAAACCAGCAGGCTGCCGAGCGTATTTCCTCGTTGCCAACTTTGCTGTAATCCCTTTCCAATCCCTTTTCTGCTCATCAGGTCTAGGAGCACTGAACCGGTCGAAGAACGCGTAGCCAGATATGAATAACTTGTCTTGATGAATAAGCCTTCTTCCTGGTTTTGTCCAACCCTGGGGATTATGTTCGGGTTCCTTTGCATCTCCCGAAGAGGGACTGTTAACTGAGGCAGGGTGAATATGTGGCGTCCAAGAGCATATATGGCTACGTTACGAAATACGGCCTTGTCATTGGCATAAATCGCTACAGATTGCGATACAAGTTCGTAGTGCGGTATGGGCAAGTCGCAAGTAGTTACCTTAGCGTCCCGCAATCCCATGTAGTTGCTGCCGGTACCAAACACTGAACTGCTTTCAGCAAATACCGGCGCCAACAGATACCCCTTTGCAACCTCTGGCGTGATACTGGTTCTCAGGGATTCCGCTTGCCACTCGCGGGTGTCCAGATTCACACGTAGCGAACTACCCCGAATCTCTTGGCTATGTATTCTAAATACCACGTCCTTGTGGAAATCGGCCGTTTTCGCCTTCCAATCAACTACTGCCTCAGCTGCCGTAACAAGAACATCCTTGTAGCGCAGTTGGACGTTACCTTCGGCTGATGTCATTAATGGTTTGCCCTCGTCATCGAATACCGTTCTGGCAAAGCCGGCTTGGATCTCAGCATACTCCGCAGGTGTGTCTGCGTTCCATACTTGTGAAGCTTTGTCGCTTGCGGCAAGTCCTTCGGGATTTTGTGGGGAAGGCGTTTTATCTAATGATGGATCCGAGTTCGACTTCTGATTCAGAATCGCAGTATTCGGCCCAGGTTGCTCTTCGAGCGTCCTTTCGTGAATTGCGGTTGCGCGATCCTCTAACCCATTTGTTGCCGCCGAATGGGCGAAAACTGCGAGGCTAAACGTAGCGATGATTACAGGGATAAAGATTTCGCATTTCATTGCGAGACCAATTCAAGTGCGGTACCACATGCCGCCTTTTACTCGACCCTCCACATCAAAAACAATCCAAGCAAGGTGAAGATAATCACTTCGCTCCAGCCAGCTAGCACAGGCGGTAGCCCACCAGTTTCTCCCAGAACGCGGCTAAACAGTATCACGTTCCAATAAAAGAAAAGCACAACTATACCAATTAGGACTCCCATGAAACCACCGCTCCTGCCAAGTTTTAGACTGAGAGGAGCCACACAGATAACGAGTACCAACGAGCTGAGGGGTATTGCCAATTTGTAGTTGTATTCCAATTCGTAGCTTTTAGTATCAAGACCGCTTGCGGATAAAAGACCAATCTGCTGTCGGAGTTCCGCAATAGACATTCCCCTTGGAGACTTTTGTCCTTCAACGAGGTATTCCGCGATAGGACGCCTGAGATCCAGCTTCATTTTTCGAAACCGCACAACGAGTTTGAGATCCCCATCTTTATCCACACGATAGCTGGTGCCATCTTGCAAAACCCATACGCCGTTTTTCATCACTGCGGATCGGGCGGTTGTCAGGCTGGGATAACCTATCGACACGGGATTTTCGTACACCATTACGTCTTGCAAAGTGTAACCGCCGTTTGTTCGGCTCACGTTCCCAACGTAAAAATAGTAGTTGTCGGCTTTAAAGAAAACATTGGCTTGGATTGCTGGCGTGCCTGGAGTTGCCCAGAGCCGTCTCAATACCTTGACACTTTCCTTGTCAGCCCAGGAGATTACTCCTTCTTGAAATGCATAGGATATGATACTTATCAACGCTCCTACAACAAAAACTGGCAGAAAAATGCGTCGCACGCTTATTCCTGCCATCCGCATCATCGTGATCTCGCTATCTCGGGTCAATCGACTAACAGCGAGCGAGCATCCAAATAGGGCACCAGAGGGTAGGGACAGTACTACGAAGTAGGGCGTTTGCAGTAGTATATAATAAAGAAGGTCGGGCCACTGCTTGATCTTGGCAACTATAATGCCTATGTTGTTGTATACAATGTTGCCGACCAACAGGACTAATACCACGAGGAAGCCGGCAACTAGTGGTACGACCATTTCCCGCATGATATATTTGTCAAGTGTCTTCATCGCAGGCACTGAATGATTATAACATTACGGCTTCAGCTCAAGCACGACTAGCCGCACCGACGTAAGGCGCGAGCGCATAACGAAAGGAGGTAGGTCGCCAATCGTTGCACCCACCCGACTGGGAATGTATAATAACGGGGTGGAGTAACCTGGGCGATGATTCGGTTTGAGAATGTCAGCGTGCAGTACCCTAATGGGGTACGAGCGCTTAACGATATTAGCATACGTGTGCGCAAGGGGGACTTTGTCTTTATCGTAGGACCGACAGGCAGTGGCAAGTCCACCCTGCTGAAGCTAATCTACCGCGAGATCGTGCCTACTAGTGGCACGGTTCTGGTCGATGGTGAAGATGTCGGAACACTCAAACCATCTCAAGTACCCTACTTGCGACGTAAGCTTGGGATAGTGTTTCAGGACTTCAAACTCTTGCCCCAAAAAAACGTATGGGAGAACCTCGCATTCGCTATGCGTGCAATTGGTAAGCATCCGCGAGAAATACGGCGTCGTGTATCTGAAGTTCTTAATCTTGTTGGTCTAAGTCATAGGTGTGATGCATTTCCCCACCAGATGTCTGGTGGAGAACAACAGAGAGCAGCTATCGCGCGGGCACTTGTCAATTATCCGACGGTGTTACTAGCTGACGAGCCTACGGGAAACCTTGATCCGGAGACTTCTTGGGACATAATGCAGTTATTAGAGCAGATCAATACTCACGGCACGACCGTGCTGGTAGCAACTCACGACAGCCAGATAGTAGATCGCATGAAGAAGCGAGTGATCCAGTTGGAATCGGGGCGTGTTGTTCGAGACCAAGAAGAAGGGGTTTATCAACACACTAATCTGACTGAGGATCTGTGCTGTGGGGCTTAGAAGCATAGAGTATGTTATCCAAGAAGCCTTTACCGGCATTCGACGAAACGGCTTAATGGCGTTTGCGTCGGTTAGCACGATTGCACTGTCCCTTGGAGTTCTTGGGACGTTTGCTTTGCTTGCTCTTGCTGCCAATAGATTTGTTCTCTCGCGCGTTAACCAATTCGAGATAGCCGTTTTTATTGAAGGTAAGACCTTGGCAGATATAAAGCCGGCACTTGAACGCATCCGAAGCATCCCCGGGGTCGAGAGTCTGAGTGTCAGGGACCGCATGAAGGAATGGGAGGCGTTCAAACGTGATAGACCAGATTTCGAATCAGCTGGTGTACCGTTTGATGTCCTTCCTTTTGCAGTTGATGTCAAGGTCTCAGATCCGTCGCGTATAGCTCCCATCGCAGCTGAGATACGTACGATCAAAGGTGTAGACCGAGTTAATGAGAGCAGAGAACTTGTAGATCGCGTGTTGGCAGTTCTGCAAGTTGTGCGAGTTTTGAGCATCCTGGGTGTTGGCGTATTATTGATAACAACCGCATTTATCATAAGCAACGCAATTAGACTCACGCTGTATGCGAGAAGGTTGGAGATTAAGATAATGCAGCTCGTGGGCGCGACAAACCAATTCATAAGGCTTCCTTTGGTACTTGAAGGCATTGTTTTAGGATCTGTTGGTGCAGTCGTAGCCTGGCTATTCTTGGCACTGGGTGGCCGATATGTGTCGGCTGTGGCTGAGAAAATAGTTTTCATTGGTCGAATCAGTAGCGGTGTGGACCGAGCTGAGCTTGCGCTTGGTCTCGTGATCCTGGGTGCGTTAATTGGCGCCGTGGGGAGTCTTGTTTCGATACGTCGGTTCCTTCACGATTAGCTTACAATAGCCACAGGTGATGCAGTGATTCCCTTTCGCAGCAAGAAACTGATAGTCTTATGGGTCATTGCCTCGGTATTTCCGCTTTCAGTGTTGCCGGTGCGTTGTGCTACGAGCACAAGGTCACAGCTTAACTCCAAGCTCGCAAAGGCGAAGAGAATAAATGAGCAAATTCGCGCTGTCAAGCAGAAAATCAGGGTAAAGGAGCACGAGAGGAAAACCGTTATCGGTCAGCTGTCATTGACCGAAGCACGGTTAGAGGCAGCCCAAGATAATCTGGCACGCAACAAATTAAGGCTATTGGACGCCCAGAGCGATTTGGATGCCACGATGAAGCGGCTAGCGCGAACTCGCAAACAGTTGGCGCGGCGAAGGGCTCTGTTAGCTCGTCGAGTCGTAGACATTTACGAGGGTGAAGACTTGGGTTATCTGAACGTCTTACTGGGCGCCACGGATATGTGGACATTCTTGACGCGTGCCTACTATGTCAAGCGAATTCTGGACTCAGATACCAGACTAATTGCCCAGATAAGAGCTGATGAGGCCGCAATAGAAAGGGACAGACAGCGTCAAGCACGTAGGTTGGCAGAGATACGAGCACTTCACGCACGGCTGGTTGTCCAGCGCAACGAAGTTGCAAGCCTGGTTGAAAGCAAGCGTAGGCAACTGATGGCAATTGAACACAGCAAAGAGCTGTATGAAAAGGCGCTGGACGAGTTGCTCGCGCAGTCGCAGAGAATCGAGGAGGAAATAAGACGTATTCAGAGCACACCTGCCGGTCGGGCAAGATATGCCAGAACGTTTAGGGGTGGTCTTGCTTTGCCCGTGTCAGGCAGGATTACTTCCAGGTTTGGGTACCGTGTTCATCCGATAACCGGTGTATATAAGCTCCATACAGGAGTAGACATCGCTTGCTCTTGTGGAACACCAATCAGAGCTGCCGCGGATGGGGTAGTAATAATAGCAGGCTGGCAAGGGGCATACGGCTACACGGTAGTTATTGACCATGGGGGCGGCATTTCAACGCTCTACGGGCATTGTTCTAGTATTCTTGTTGATGTTGGCGAGGAAGTTCGTAAGGGGCAAGTTATAGCCCGGGTTGGAAGCACTGGACTTTCTACGGGTCCGCACTGTCACTTCGAGAAACGTGTCAACGGAAAACCGGTTAATCCTCTCTAGAATGAATAGTCGAGTCATTTTAAATTCCCTGAGGAAATTCTGTGGACTTAGTACAGCTATGAACTTGACGAAACTCCTCATACTATTCCAGATTTGTTTTGCAGCGTGCTGCGTAGGTTATGCAGCGAAGCCGCAAGTCCGAGTTACGGGATATATCGGGTCTCACAGGGTTACTTACGAGGCTTTGTCAGTATCCAAAGAAGCCGCGTTTGAGTTGAATGGACCTGCAGAATTCGTTGCGATTACAGAGGTTTACCCTGACACTCCTATGCCTGTGAGCTATAGGTATCGCGTGTTCGGTAAAGGTATAGGCACGTATGAACGCTGCCACAACAGTTTGGGCTTTGGCCCTGTTACGTATTTCCTGAAGGTAACTGGTGGGTCTGTTGGAACGCTGAAGATTGTGAATCATAAATCTAATGGCTCCAAACCGGGACCTGTCTTGATCCGCTCAGTCAAGCTGGTGAAACGATCTGAGCTTGAAGAACTTCTGGCGCGGGATACATTCACAATACTGGGGCTTATTCCGGATGGTAGTCCAACTCAACGTGAGCAATGGTTGACACTTCTCGCTGCAAACCTCAAAGGGATACCGGAATATGGGATAGATGTGGGTTTCAGTTCGGAAATATACTATGCCAATCGGGATAGCACAAACGTTCGGCATCAGATTGAGCAGTGCTTTTCTTTGTCAAGGAAGTTCCGTTTGCCAGTCCTGTTGGGTCTAGTATCTTGGTGGGCTGGTACTCCGGTTTGGGTCGATGATGGCCAAGGGGGTAGGTTTGGCGATATAAGTTACCAGCAAATTTGCTACTTCCCGGATAAAGAACTGGAAGAGAATGCAGAACTACGTAAGCTTCTAGGTGAACACTACGATAGGCACTATGGACTTTCAATACCTAACCAGTGGTCAAACTGTCCTTGGCTAACAATGAATAGCTCTGTGTTGAACAAATATCGATACCAGCGTTTGGGTGAGGCGATCGCGCATTTGAAGTCAATAATCGATAACGGTCAGAAGTGGATAAAAGGTATATACTTGGAGAACGAGCCTCGATATTGGGATAGTGACTGCGAGGCAGGTAATCCAAGATCGCAGGGAGGACCCACCGTTTGGGCGGATTTCAATCCTCTAACAGTAGCCGCGGCAGCTCAAGATGGTGTGGTATTGAACCCTGCCGATGGCCTTTCCACAGAGGAACTATCGTGGCTACACAGGAACGTAGGCAAATACGTGCAGGACACTGTGAACGTGACACGAACTTTGCTTCGACAGCACGGATTCCCAGAGCACTTACCGCTTTACACTCACAGTCTACAGCTTCGTAATCTTTTCCCTGGAGGACCAATTAATCATCCTGCTTCGGAGTGGGCTTATGCAGATGGCGCCAGAACTGGTCTTGAAGGGATGTGGTCTCAGCCATCAGACTTTTATCGCGTGCGTGAGTGGGGAAGATGGTGCAATCTGAACAGAGAAGAAAACGATGGCCGTGACATAGACTTACACCTTTGGGATCTTAGAGTAGCGTATGCGCTGGGTGCAGATTTATACAACAGTTACAACTGGCATTCGATCGGCGCAGAAAGGTTTTTCGGGTATGTGAAAGAGTTTCTGCGCGAGTTCCCTGTGGTTACATTGCGCCCAAGTGATGTCCGGTACTGCGGTAGAAATACTCTCAAGATAAGGACTCCTATGAAGCTCCAGGCTTTTAGTGAGCTTGAAGTTCAGGTGAAAGTGAACAGAAAACTCACAGGATATGCTTCCGTAAACATTGCCTTTGGTAACGGTCATCGTGTATGCTCCCAACAACAAGCGATCCAACTGGATCCAGGACTAAGAAGTTTGAGGTTTCAGTTTCCAACGGTAGCCGAGATTCCTTATGACGAGGAGGCAACTGTTGTTTTATGCATACTTGATATGAAGGGGAGACCCTTATTAGATGGGGTCGAATTTACTGATGACTCTGCAGAATCCACCAAGCTGTCACTGGACTTGTGCACACAGCGTGCGCTTAGTCTATACACAATAAAAAATGCAAAAAGAGGTGTTGAGGAGCAGGTTGGTTGCAAATAGAAGTAGTGAATCCTAGATTCAAAATAGGAAAAATCTGCTCTGCGCTCTTTGACTTCGACGGCACTATTTCAGTAATCAGGGAAGGGTGGCAGGATGTGATGGTGCCAATGATGGTTGAAGAGCTGATGAAAACCCCGAACCATGAGCCGGAATGCCAACTCCGAAGGTATGTTTGTGACTATGTGGATTTGCTTACAGGCAAGGATACTATTTACCAAATGATGCGACTAGCTGAAGAGGTGCGAGCCCGTGGAGGTACGCCGCGAGATCCGTTAGACTACAAACGAGAATATCACGCCAGGCTGTGGGAGCGAATCGAACGCCGAGTGACGGGGCTTAAGTCGGGCGCAATTCGACCTAGTGAAATGGTTATCGAAGGCTCAATAGAGTTCCTCAAGGAGATCAATCGGCGAGGAGTAATCATGTATTTGGCTAGCGGAACGGATCATCAATATGTTGTGGACGAAGCTCGCGCGCTCGGCATAGATGCTTTCTTCGGCGACCGCATTTACGGAGCGCTCGATAACTACTGGGAGCGTTCAAAAGCCACTGTAATTAAACATATCCTTGAGTCTAACAACCTAGGGGGAGACAGTCTGGTGGCGTTCGGTGATGGGTTTGTCGAGATCGGAGAGTGCAAGAGAGTAGGCGGATTAGCAGTCGGCGTTGCTTCAGACGAAGTTGCCAGGAAAGGGATAAACGAATGGAAGCGCGAGCGGCTTATCAGTGCGGGTGCCGATATCATAATACCGGACTATCGCGATCCGGAGCCATTAATCGAGTTGCTTTTTGGCGAGTCGACGTAGTGGTAGTCTGTCGCCGCCCTTGTTGAACCTACTTCGATTTTGCTGTTGTGTCTTATGGGAGTAAAAGATGCCTTACAGAAAGTTTGACAGAAGTAAACTAATCCTTGAGCCACTGGCACAGCGAAAGCATGACATGACATTGGACTATGTGCTTCCTCTTGGTCAGGTTGATGAACCATTTGAGGATCCCAAGCTTGACCAAGTGGCAAAGAAGATAGTGGAAGCGCGTCATTCCGGGCGCCAAGTTATTCTTATGATGGGTGCTCACGTCATAAAACAGGGGTGTTCAAGATTTATAATTGACCTCATGAAGCGTGGGTTTATCACACACGTGGGGACAAATGGAGCGTGCGCAATTCACGATTTTGAGCTTGCAATGATTGGGGCAACAACCGAAAGCGTGGCTCACTACATAAAAACAGGCCGCTTTGGAATGTGGCAAGAGACGGGTATGCTGAATGACATTGCTGTTGAGGCCGCACGCGAGGACATTGGATTTGGAGAAGCGGTAGGACGCTGGATTGAACGCAATAACTTTCCATACGCCGACGTCAGTATCTTCGCAGCCGGATACAGATTGGGAATCCCAGTGACCGTGCACATTGGGATCGGTCAAGACATAATTCATCAGCATCCAAACTGCAATCCCGAAGCCATCGGTAGGGCTTCATATAACGACTTCCTGGTCTTTGCCAATTCTGTGGCTCAACTGGAAGGCGGTGTATACATCAATTACGGAACTGCAGTTATGGGTCCTGAGGTATACTTGAAAGCTTTGTCTATGGCAAGAAATGTTGCCAGGCAAGAAGGTCAATCTTTGTCTAGGTTTACTACCGCAGTGTTTGACATGATAGACCTGGGAGAGAACCTATCGCAAGAAGCGCCAAAGTCAGATCCTAGATATTACTATCGACCATTCAAGACTATCCTAGTTAGAACTGTTGCTGACGGTGGCGAGAGTTTCTACATAAGAGGCGACCACCGGGTCACTTTACCGAATCTGTGGAAGAGAGTTATTGGCATTAGTGAGTTCGGAGCAGAGCAAGGATAGGAGGCAAGGTGAACAGAGAAAAACTAGAGCAAATATTAGAACGACTTCCCAAGCTAACCATTTGCGTTGTTGGTGATTTCTTTCTCGATAGGTACTTCATCATTGAACCGTCGCTAGCAGAAAAATCAGTAGAAACCGGTCTGACTGCTCACCAAGTTGTCGATAGGCGGCTCGCTCCCGGAGCAGCTGGCACTGTCGTTTCAAATTTACGAGCACTCGGTGTCGGACGCGTAGTCTGCATAAGTGTCATAGGAGATGATGGTGAGGGTTTTGAGCTAGAAAGGGCGCTTTATAGAATGGGCGCAGACGTTGGCTCTCTGATTAAACGCGAAGACCGCTTCACTCCGTGTTACACGAAACCAATGATGCGCGAGATGGATGAGGAACGGGAGTTGGAACGGATCGATATTAAGAATCGTAAACCCATGGAGTCGGAGGTTGAGAAGGAAATCATTAATCGCCTTCGATTAGTAATCCCCGAAGCCAACGGCATAGTGATAGCAGACCAGGTTCAAGAGCGCAATGTAGGAGTAATAACTGACCGCGTGCGTGCGGAAATCTCAGCACTTGCAGAGGAATACTACGAAAGGCCATTCATAGCGGATTCTCGAGCTCGGATTGGAGAATATCGCAACATAATCTTGAAGCCAAACAAGTTTGAAGCAGTCGATGCTGTGAAGGGCAGAGCAAGGCTTGATCTCGGCTTACTTGATCCATCGGCGATAGAGCTTTCTGAGGCTAAAGCCTGCGCTGCTGAATTGAGCAAGCGTACTGGCAGACCAGTTTTCATGACCGCTCAGGAGGAAGGGATATTTGTAGTCGACGGTGGCATTACTCACATCCCTGCAGTCTCAGTAAGCGGACCAATTGATCCAGTCGGCGCAGGGGACAGCTGCACGGCAGCTATTGTGTCTGCACTTTGTGCTGGTGCGACTCTAGAAGAAGCTGCGCTGTTGGGCAATATAGTAGCATCTATAACTATCCAGAAGCTTGGGCAGACAGGCACTGCGACTCCACAAGAAGTACTAAATCGCTTCGAAGAATACATCAGTGCTCAGTGAAGCAATTATTTCCCAGGATCTTGGCACAAGATCGCGAATAGTTGCTTTACCTCGGCATAACCACCTAGCCTAGCATCCTTCTCTTATTCCCTGCTCTAATCTAGATTCCCTGAGAGTTCAACGCATGGCTATTGGTATGCAAGGGTGAAAACAGATTTTTAACTACGTGGGTAAACAGGTTCTAATGTTTTGCGCAGTCCTGGTCGATAAGTGAGATGGACAAAAATTGGCAGCTTTGTTTGTACTATACAACTCTTTAAAGTCGGAACAGAGAACACCTGGGGGTTCAAGGAGGAATACGAAAAGTGAGTCTGAAGATTAATCTGAATACTGCCGCACTTACAGCGCATCGTGTCTTGAGCGGTACGGACCAGAGCCTTAGCAAGACCATAGAAAGGCTGTCTTCCGGATTTCGAATCAACAGTGCATCAGACGACCCAGCAGGTCTGGTCATATCGGAAAAACTGCGAGCACAGGTAAGTGGACTTGAGCAAGCAATTAGAAACGCTAGCGACGCAGTCAACATGGTGAAGACTGCTGAGGCTGCGCTAAACGAAGTAAGCCGGTTGCTTCGGTCGATGCGTGACTTGGCGGTGCACGCAGCTAACGCCGGTGCAAACGACCAGGCCTCCGTGCAGGCAGACCAAGCCCAGATAGCTAACGCCATTGCGTCGCTGAATAAGATTGCAGCTGAAACAATGTTTGGGCAGAAAAAGCTTTTGGACGGATCTGCCGGGATAAAGGCAAATGTGATAGGTGACAAGGTTATCTCAGCAGATTTCTCGCATCTTTCGCAAGTTTCCGACGGAGCGCAGGTTACGGTGCAAGTAACCTCAGCGGCGACGAAAGCGGTTTTATACTCCCAAGACTTTGGCTCCGAAGATGCGACAATCGGAAAGGCGGGCACGTTCTACATAAATGGCGTGGCAATATCATATTCCACTAACGACACGGTTGCCGCACTGAGGACAGCAATAAATGCTGTGTCTAGCGAGACTGGTGTTGTTGCTGTTCAGACCACTGCGGGAATCATTGATTTTATGACCAGAAACTATGGTCACGAGGCAAGCATTGCGATTACAAATGGCGGTGACATATTGGACGGGGTCATCTCTGCTGCTGCTATTGGACAAGACGCAGCGGCACGAGTTAGAATCGGTGGCGTAGACGTCTCAGATGCCTTATGGACATCCGGTAACGGTTTGATCTTGAAGGATTCACTGGGAAACCAGATTGTGCTGACCGAAGCTGGAGGTACGGCTACCGGTAATCTAGGCGCCCAATTCCAACTTGACGTGGGAACTCTGGTGTTCCAGGTTGGAGCATACGCCGGTCAAACAAGAGAGCTGAATATACCCTCTGTTTACGCCCAGGACCTTGGTACTGATGCCGTTGCCGGCGAGAATGTCTCCACCATTAACCTGCTTACAGCAGAGGGCGCACAAAACGCCATACTTATCTTGGACGCCGCAATTCGTCAAATATCGTCCGTAAGAGCAGCCCTCGGAGCGACGCAGAAAAACGTATTTGAATCGGGCATTAATTCTTTAACGATCGCCAAGGAGAACATAGCAGCATCGGAATCTACGATTAGAGATGCTGACATGGCTTCAGAGGTAATGGAGCTTACCAAGGCTCAAATTCTTGAACAGGCGGGCGTAGCTATGCTTGCCCAAGCGAATATGACGCCACAGACTCTTCTCAAACTTCTACAATAATCCTTTCGCATAGCATTGGTTAATATTGCTTTGCCAAGCCAGCGGCAGGTCGTATTGGGTCTGCCCTGGCTTTTTTTGTCGGTTCGTGATTCAGTGTTTTGCGCCATAAAAAACATCTTCAATTCTGTATCAATTTACAGGGTAGTGTATGGAAAAACCGCAAATGGAGGTGAATGCAAAGCTCAACGGACAACCGCTCGAACTAGCTAAGCCTGCTCAAGTTCGCAGCTGGGATGTCGATACGTAATTTGGAGCTGGTACCGAGGAAACCGAAACACGTAACTAGCGCAACTATACAGACTCTTTCCCTCGCGATCCAGAACCAAATGAGATCGACAGACCGGCAGTGTCTGAAACGGCAAAGCGCAGGTTCGAGTGAGGAGTGGTCCGTGAAGAGCTTCGGCGAGAAATCAAAACAGGCCAGGGATTGGCCGGGAAATCTCAAGGAGGAATCGAGAAATGAGTCTAAGGATCAATCTCAACTCTGCAAGCCTGACAGCACACAGAACACTGTCGGCAACGGATGCCGCGTTGGGCAAGAGCATAGAGCGCTTGTCCTCGGGCTTCCGCATCAACTCAGCTGGGGATGACCCTGCAGGGTTGGTCATCTCCGAAAAACTGCGTGCTCAGATCAGCGGATTGGGGCAAGCAATTCGCAATGCCGGTGACGCGGTGAACATGGTGAAGACTGCGGAAGGTGCTTTGAACGAAGTGCATAGGCTTCTTCGCTCTATGAGAGACCTAGCTGTTCACGCAGCTAACACAGGTGCAACGGACGCCGCGTCAGTTGCTGCTGACCAAGCTCAGATCGAAAATGCTATTCAGTCACTAAACAAGATTGCGGCAGAAACGATGTTTGGTCAAAAGACACTGCTAGATGGTTCTGCCGGAATTAAGGCAACAGTGATCGGCAACAAGGTTGTGTCAGCTGACCTTTCTTATGTAACCGGCCTTACTGATGGTGCCCAAATATCTATAAACGTTACTACCGCGGCAACAAAGGCTGTCTTGTACTCTAAGGAGTGGACAGACGAAGATGACACCATAGGAGCGGCTGGCACGTTCTACATCAATGGAGTTGCCATCTCGTACTCCACCGATGATACTGTTGCCCAGCTCAGAACAAAGATCAACGCGGTTAGTGGTGAGACTGGTGTAATAGCTGCCCAGACAACAGCGGGTACCATTGATTTCACCACCACGAGATATGGTCATTCAGCGACTATTGCAATTTCTAACGCTGGTGACATTCTGGACGGTGTTGTATCCGCAGCTGCTGTAGGAACCGATGCTGCTGCGCAGGTCACGTCGGGAGGTAGTGCTATATCTGACTCGTTATGGGCTTCTGGTGACGGCTTGGTTCTTAGAGACTCGCTAGGTAACCAGATTGTCCTGACAGAAGCAGGTGGAACAGCGACTGGCAACAAAGGCGCGCAGTTCCAGGTGTCTGTGGGAACGTTGATTTTCCAGGTAGGCGCATACTCAGGTCAGACTAGAGAGCTTAACATACCTGACGTCCATGCCTACAACCTGGGAACTGCGACCTATGCTGGTCAGTCGGTTGCAACCATTGACGTAACCACTGCAGAAGGTGCGCAGAAGGCGATCGACATCCTGGACGAGGCCATCTCGACCATATCTACAATCAGAGCGAACTTGGGTGCGACCCAGAAGAACGTTCTCGAGTCTAGCATCAACAGCTTGACAATCGCTAAAGAGAATATCGCAGCATCTGAGTCTACGATCAGAGACACAGATATGGCTGCCGAGATGGTGGAGTTCATGAAGTACCAGATCTTGCAGCAGGCTGGCGTAGCTATGCTTGCTCAAGCGAATCAGACTCCACAGGCACTGTTGGCGTTGCTCAGATAAAGCAAAATAACGCAATGCGGGGCGGCAGGCATTCTCCGCCCCGCACTTTAGAATTATCGGCGAGTGAAACAAAGTACGGCTTTTGTGAGCGCAGTAACCTTAGTTTTGGATCTTGGTTGTCTGCGCTCATAGCTGTAGGTTAATGGGGGAAACAATATGCCTGGCATGATGTCTATAACCGGTTTGAGCTCTGGGCTCAAGACTGACGAAATCATCGCTAAAATAATGGAGTACGCTTCTCGACCTAAAGCCAGGCTGCAACAACAAAAGTCTGAAGCGCAGACAAGGCTCGCCGCTTGGCAGGATATAAATACTCGCCTCCTCGCACTAAAGGTCAAGTCGGAATCCATTGCTGACTTAACCGACTTTCAGGCAATGACCGTTAGCAGTAGTGATTCATCTTTGCTGACTGCTACTGCTTCTACCAGCGCCTCGCCGGGGACATACTACGTCAAAGTGGTCTCGAGAGCGCAATGCCACCAAGTTTCATCCCAATCCGGTGTCTACACAAGCCTTAATGACGTAGTAGGCACAGGAACAGTGAGCATAACGCTGGCGAATGGCACAAGCTTTCAAGTGACTATTGATTCCTCGAACAATACGCTCACAGGATTAGCTAATGCGATAAACAAGGCAGACAAGGGAGTCAAGGCAACCATAGTGAATGCGGGCACCGAGTCTGCTCCCGACTATCGTTTGATACTTACTAGCAGGGAGGCTGGACCCGAAAACGAGATAACTTCGGTGGACACCAGCGGACTAGAAGGTGGAACCGCACCTGTATTTGATTTGGACAATCCCTTACAAGTGGCATCCTCTGCCGTGTTGGAACTAGGAGAGGGCAGCGGCAAAATAACAGTAGTAAAAAACACAAATACTATAACTGACTTGATACCTGGAATTACTCTGAACGTTTTATCCGCGGATTCTTCCAAAACCATTAAGATAGAGGTGTCCGCGGACACAACTTCCATTCGAAAAGCAATTGAGAGCTTTGTGGAGCAGTACAACGACCTAGTGAAGGTAATCAACGGCCAATTTACTTACGATGTAGATACGGGAGACACACCACCACTCTTTGGTGATTTCCGACTGCAAAGCTTGCAGTCCGACATAATCAGCACTTTGGCTGGTAAGGTTTCGGGGTTAAGTTCGAGTCTAAATGCGCTTGCAACGATCGGCATAACTCAAGACACTACTGGTCAGCTTGTAGTCGATTCTTCGACATTGGACTCGGCGCTACAAAACAATCTTCCCGGCGTTGCTCGGCTATTTAGTGCCGGCATTGATTCTTCGAGTTCGTTCGTAACTTTTCTGGCTTCTACTACAGACACCAGGCCTTCAGGTTCTGCGGGATGGGTGGTTGAGGTAACGCAACCAGCTCGTCGCGCTCAAGTCACGGCTGGCGTGGCTATGACCGAACCACTGAGTGCTGATGAAACGATCTATGTCAATGGTCGATCCATTGGCCTAACAGCAGGAATGGACATAGATTCAGTGATAGCCACAATTAACAGCTATTCCAGCCAGACGAATGTGATTGCCGTGAAGACCGGCGCAAACGGCAGCGGCGAGGGAAACTACATAACTTTTCGTCATTTACAATACGGCTCTGCGTATAAGGTCTCAGTCGTCAGCAATAGATCCTCGTCGTTGGTAGGAACTACCGGAATAGGCAATGTGCTTGCAACGTCTGATGAACCTGCCGGTGAAAGTGGTTCGGGACAAGGACTGACAGGACTTGACGTATCAGGAACTATCAATGGCGAGGCGGCTACGGGCAAGGGACAGATTCTTACACTTAGAAGCAACAGTGGCAATGCCGCGAATGGCTTGTCACTTCTTGTTACCGCTAAAGAGCCACTTAGCAACGTGAGAGTAGTATTCACAAAAGGGGTAGGTGCTGCTATAAGGGATTTACTTAGCGCGGCGACGTCAGTCACAGGAACGGTATCCCAAGCCCAAAAGTCGCTCAATGATGCTATTGCTCAAATAAATGAGGATATTGCGAATTGGGAAACTCGGTTGTCAGATCAAGAAGCAAGGCTCTACGAACAGTTCAATAGGTTGGAGGTGCAGTTATCGAAGCTCCAACAGCAGGGCAACTATATTTCCGCACAGCTAGCTGCTCTCAACAAGAAGACTTAGTCCGACCGAAGTGGGTTCGAGCAGCATCTATCAATACAGTTCGGGTGTGCCGACTTTGCAACAAGTCTTTCGCGATTGAGAGGTAGATTGAAGAAGTGTCAATCGACGGGTATGCTCAGTATCAACAGAATCAATTTCTAACTGCTTCACCATCCAAATTGCTTCTCGCTGCTTACGATGGCGCTATAAGGTTTTGTCGGATTGCCAGCGAGAAGATGAAAGAGGGTAAGCTGGATGAGCAGAGCGTGAACATAAATAAGGCAATGGCAATCGTTTGCGAATTGCTCTCAACGTTGAGAGATGATGTAAGCCCGCAGTTGGTTGCGCGTTTAAAGATGCTTTATACCTATGTAATTGAAAAGCTCGCCCACGCAAATCTGAACCAGGACCAGGATTCTCTTCAAGAGGCTATTCGGATCCTTTCTTCCCTTCGTGATACTTGGGCGAAGGCAGACGAAATACTTCAGCAGCAACAGGGCAACAGCGCTGCAATTTCGGAGGGTTTCACAAGAGGTCAGGAGGAAGTGGCTTGACTACCATGCACGACCCTTCGCTCCACTGGATACAAGCTCTCGAGGAACAAAAAGAGGTGCTTGCTCGTCTTCTGGCAACGACTTCCGCAATAAGAGATTCGCTAGAAGTGGGTGAAGATGTCTCCGAGCTTTTGGAAAGTCGGGATATCGACTGCAAGGCTTTAAAGCGTGCATTTGAACGAGTAGACTCGCTGCAATTTGAAATCGCGCGCGGCGATGGGAGCGAGCTGCCAAAAGACATCGCAGAGCGCACGAATCGCTTGGAGTGCGAGATAAAACAACTTGGCCAACAGATTGCGCTCGTACAATCTGAATGCGAGAACATTATGAAGACCCGATTGCAGCTTCTTGCCAATGCATTGAAGGAGTCTGCCCAGCGACGGCTGATGGAATCGACTTACGGCCCCGCTTGTAGCGCGACTGACACTCCTGTCTTTATCGACAAACATCAGTAAGACAGCCTGGAATACCCATGCGATTTCCTACGATAAGGTGGTTAAGGTCCTTTCGCATACGCATATTGATTGGCGTTCTGCTCTTTTGTTGGTCTCCTGCTTCTTTCGCAAGAAATTCTTACGACGAGGCAATGGTCAGAATCCGAGCATTTTCCGGTTCCCCCTACGTCCGTTTGCTTCCGTTTGGCAGATCGTTTGAAGGGCGCAACGTCCCGGCTTATCTGATCTCCGATTTCGCCAATGGTTCACCAAAGAAGATCAGGATTCTCGTACTGGCTGGTCAGCATGGCGATGAGCACAATCCCATTTGGTCGACGATCTCAATCTCAGCAAAGCTGGCTTCTGGAATTCACCGCGATTTGCTCAAGCGCTGCTTATTTCTGTTTATTCCGATCGCAAATCCGGACGGTTTTATCCGCCATAGCCGTCAAAACGCGCAGGGTGTTGATCTGAACCGCGACTGGAAATCGCTTGGAAGTCCAGAAACACGCTATGTAGATGGTTTGATCAGGATTTGGAAACCGCACCTGTTGCTTGATTTGCACGAATGGACAGCAAATGGTCTAGTAAACGGAAACGAAATAGAGGTTCCAAACGCTGAATCACTCGTGCGCAGGCAACATGCTAAGACATTTGCACAAAAAGTGGCTTCTAGGTCAGGTTTGGCGGTGGTGCAAAGCCACGCAAAAGGCAACTCTACACTGTTTCATCGTCACTATAGTGCAGAGGGATTTGCAGCTTTCCTAATAGAAACCTCTCCTTATACGGACCCCAGTCATAAGCGGAAGCTCTACGGAGACGTAGTTACAACGGCCGCCGCTACGGCATGCGGGCTTGGCGCGATTTCTTTGATGTCTCCTTCTTCTAATGCGTTCTCAATATCCGCTGTATCGGCGTATCTCAGGAAGCCATCCTCGAGCTTGAGCGCCTACGATCGCTGGGGAAGACAACTCTCTATCTTGATCTGCTTGGTTTTTTGTGTCTTCATATACGCCATAAAAATCTCCCAATATGACAACGTAATCGGTGAGCGCGCAGGACTTTCTCTTCTTGACAGATGGCGGTACTGCTCTCCTAACTGCTTCCGCACAATAAGCGAAAAGCGCAGATTTGTCCATCAACCAACCTCTGGCTTCCATACGAATCCTCAATGCTACAAGTAAAATCAGGCAAGCGCTAGTATATCCCTTCCCTGAAGAACAGATCCACTGGCTAACGGCGTTGCAAGCGTCGTTGAAAAGTGATATCCTCTCGTAGGAGGTTAGCAGGTATGACGACCAAGGGTCCTGGATTTGACACATTAGCACTGCACGCAGGGCACGAGATTGATCCGACCGGTTCCCGAGCTGTGCCGATATATCAGACTACTTCATATGTATTTCGGGACACAGAACACGCAGCAAAGCTTTTTGCACTAGAAGAAACCGGCTACATATACTCAAGGCTTCAAAATCCCACAGTGGACGTACTTGAAAAACGGATTGCTGCTCTCGAAGGTGGAGTGGCAGCTTTGTGCACGGCGTCTGGCCAGGCGGCAGAAACTCTTTGTGCCTTGAATATTGCGAAGGCTGGCGATGAAATAGTATCGTCTTCTGCACTGTATGGGGGAACTTACACACTGTTCAACAATACGCTTCGGCGTTTGGGAATTAACACGATATTTGTTGATTCGACTGATCCCGAAAACTTCCGCAAAGCGATCACACCCAAGACGCGATTCTTGTATGCCGAAACTTTGGGAAATCCCAAGCTCGATGTTCTCGACATTGAGTCCGTTGCCAACATTGCGCACGAAGCAGGCATTCCGCTGGTTGTTGATAATACGCTTTGTACTCCTTACTTGTGCCGTCCGTTCGAGTGGGGAGCAGACATAGTTATACATTCGATCACTAAGTATATGGGCGGACACGGTACTTCGCTTGGTGGTGTGATTGTTGATTCTGGAAAGTTCGACTGGCGCAACGGCAAGTTCCCTGAGCTTGTCGATCCGGATCCCAGCTATCACGGTCTATCTTACGTGGAAGCATTTGGGGAAGCTGCATTCGCAGCAAAGGCACGCGTTATTGCCATGCGTGACCTAGGTCCTGCGATGAGTCCTTTTAACGCGTTCCTGATTCTACAGGGTATAGAGACCCTTTCGCTGCGGATGGCTCGGCACAGTTCAAATGCTCTCAAGGTGGCCGAATTCTTGGCATCGCATCCCGCTGTAGGTTGGGTTAACTATCCAGGACTGCCCGGTCACCCGAGCCATAATCTCGCTAAGAAGTATTTGTCGCGAGGATGTAGTGGTATAATAGGATTTGGTGTGAAGGGTGGATATGAAGCCGGTGTCAGGTTCATAAACCGTGTGAAGTTGCTTTCACACCTAGCTAACGTCGGCGACGCCCGTTCGCTTGTGATTCATCCCGCCAGCACAACACATCAGCAACTCTCGAGGGAGGAACGCCTCGCAGCGGGGGTAACAGACGACTTTATCCGCCTTTCTATCGGCCTCGAAGACGTAGAAGATATTATCGCCGACATTGACCAAGCGTTGCGATAAAGGGCGCGGTTACAGATGCAATTAGTCGGATCTTACCAGGCAAGCTTTTTCTTGTATACAAGGTGTGATTTTGTATGTCGAGTGTTCAGGAACCAGGTTCGGTTGGCATCGTTGAGACAAAATACTTTACGTTTGCTGAGCCGCCAAACGAGCTGCAGCTTGAGTCGGGCAAGAAGCTGGGACCTATAACTCTTGCCTACGAAACTTACGGCGAGATGAACGAGGATAAGTCAAACTGCATACTTATCCTCCATGCTTTGTCGGGCGATGCACACGTAGCAGGTAAACATCATCCGGATGACAGAAAACCGGGTTGGTGGGACAGCATGGTCGGTCCGGGGAAGGCATTCGACACAAACAAATACTTTGTCATTTGCTCTAACGTGATAGGTGGATGCAAAGGCAGTACCGGACCGAGCTCTATAGACCCAGCTACGGGCAAGCCGTACGGATTGCGATTCCCCGTGGTGACGATATCTGACATGGTCAATGCACAGAAACACCTGATCGATCACCTCGGAATTAAACAACTGTTATGTGTTGTGGGCGGCAGTATGGGCGGAATGCAGGCGCTCCAGTGGGCTGTCTCGTATCCTGACATGGTCAAGCTTGCCATACCGATTGCAACGACAGCACGCCTTTCAGCGCAGGCAATAGCATTCCACGCCGTTGGTAGGCACGCTATTATGGCGGATCCCAACTTTGCGAATGGCGACTACTATGGTAAAGCTATTCCGAGCGCTGGTCTCAGAATCGCTCGAATGATTGGTCATATAACCTACCTGAGTGACCAAGCTATGCATCGCAAGTTCGGCAGGGGACTTCAGGACAAAACTGCGCCCTCGTTTGACTTCGTAACTGACTTTCAGGTGGAAAGTTATCTAAACTACCAGGGCGACGAGTTTGTCAAGCGATTCGATGCTAACTCGTATCTTTACATTACAAAAGCGATGGACTATTTTGATCTTTCGCAGCCCAGCGGCGATCTAAGGAGAGAGCTTGCTCGCGCAAAAGCAGCTTTCCTTGTCATCTCATTCAGTTCGGACTGGCTTTTCCCGTCGTATATGTCGAAAGAAATAGTCACTGCTCTGCGGAGGAATAACATTGACGTGACGTATACCGAAATACAATCCGATTCCGGCCATGACGCCTTTCTCCTGGAAACTGAAACGCTTACTAATCTCATTGTGAATTTTCTGGAATATGCCAATCAGCGAGACAATGACATCTAATCCAGTAGACCTTGAAAACTACAGACGCATTTTTGATGAGCGTCCGGAATTTCGTTACATTGTGGACATGATACGTCCTGGTAGTCGCGTACTCGATCTGGGATGCGGCGAGGGACACCTACTCAAGGTTTTGCAGCTCGAGAAGCGAGCGCGTGTTCAAGGAATTGAGCTTTCTGAACAAGCAATTCAAGCCTGTGTTGCCAAGGGATTATTTGTATACCATGGCGACCTTGACGAAGGTCTTGCAGACTTCAACGATCAGAGTGTGGATTATGTGATCCTTACGAGTACTATTCAGGTGTTGCATCGCCCTGACTTTCTAATTCTCGAAGCGGCAAGGGTAGGGCGAGAATGCATCATATCACTGCCGAATTTCGGGTACTGGAAGAACCGACTGCAATTGTTCTTTCTTGGGCAGATGCCGAAAACCAAGACTTTGCCTTACGAGTGGTACGATACACCGAATATCCACCTTACAACTATTCGCGATTTTGTCCGTTTCTGTCGTGAGCGAGGTCTCGACATTTTGGAAACGGTTTTTCTGGTAACAGAGCGACTGCCGTGTAGGCGAGTGAAATTTTGTCCAAATTTGTTTGCCGATTACGCAATCTTTAGGCTGAGAAGGCGGGAAGGATCCACATCGGGGTAGAAGTTCCTGCCGGTGTTGTTGGATGTTCGATTCGAAATAATGCTACTTAACGATTTACCAGGTTACTTGATTGACGAATTGGAGTCCTGCGCTTAGAATAACGAGTGGCTAACACGTGCGATATCATTGGGGGAGGTGACTGCAATGGCTTGTGAGAACCTAAATATCAATCTCAAAAAGTGCAATTGCAGCTATCCTGGCTGTCCTCGCCATGGAAAGTGCTGTGAGTGTTTGCATTACCATCTTTCAATGAACCAGCTGCCGGCGTGTTGCTTTCCGGATGACGTAGAAAAGACCTATGATCGTTCGTTTGCCAGATTCATTGCGTGCCATTCGAAATGAGCGACGAAAACCTATCAGAAAAGCGAGAACGCCTTCTCAAGATAATCGAAATCTTGAAGCGGGAGTATCCTGACGCCAAGTGCACCCTTGATTTTAGGAGTCCGCACGAACTGCTTGTTGCGGCGATCTTGGCAGCGCAGTGTACCGATGAGCGCGTAAACCAGGTTACTCCCGGCCTTTTTGCTAAGTATCCAAGCATCGAGGCATTTGCCAAAGCTGATCAACACGAGCTTGAAGAAGCGATTAAGCCCACCGGATTCTTCCGCAATAAAGCCAAGGCAATCATTGAATCGGCACAAGTGATTTGTGAGCAATACGGCGGGAAAGTGCCAGACACCGTCGAAGAGCTCATAAAGATTCCAGGTATAGGTCGCAAAACTGCTAACCTTATTGCCGGAGTTGCTTACGGCAAACCGGCTGTGATTGTAGATACACACGTGCGACGTGTGACTGCTCGCCTGGGATTTACGAAAGAGACAGACCCAGCGAAAATCGAATCCGACCTGTGGGAGTTACTTCCGCCGGAAGAAGCGACACACTTTAATCATCTTATCGTAGCACACGGTAGAGCGGTATGTAAGGCACCCAAGCCGCTTTGTCACGCTTGTGTAATAGCCGAGCTTTGTCCCGAAGGAAAGAAACGTCTGAGCGAGCGTTTTGCCGTGTAACTTACCGGGGAAACTCGAGGTTCCGTCGTAGCGGCTTATGATTAGCTTCCTGGTGGAGGAGAAGGCTGGGGTTTGGGGATATACACGACCACCGCGTAGTTTCCCAGATATTCCTGAGCGACGCGCTGAATGTCTTCGACTGTAACTTTTGAAAAGGCATCAGGCAGTCTGTAGACAGCGTCGTATCCGATACCCACGCTTTCGAACCACGCTGGTAGAAACGCTCGATCAACCAAATGTTCCTGCAATCGGATGAATGTACCGATCGTGTATCCTTTCGCTCTTTGCAGATCGGCGTCCGTCAGTCGTTTCTCTTTCAGCGCTTGCACTTGCTCTAACACAAGCCTCTTAATCTCCTCCAATACCAACGGTCCCTTTACCGAAGGCAGGACCTCCTTGTAAGCGTCAGTTATCACATAAGCTACAAGATGGCTCTGGTATTTCAGTCGCGGGTACAATATGCCAAGATCATATGCCATGCCGCGCTTCTGCCTAATTTCTCTGAACATCAAAGACCCCTTACCGCCTCCCAACGCGTTTGCCGCCACTGCAAATGCGGCATAATCGCGAGATCTTAGTGAAGGGGCTAGCCAGCCCATAAGTATATATGCCGCTGGTATGTCCAATTCCCGGGCAACGTACTTAGATCGCTCCAGCTTTTCGTCGGCGATTCCTCGATCCAAGGGAAGCTTACCTGGTGGCACCCCTGCGAACGCCTTCTCGACTGCATCCAGCGCTTGTTCGGTAGTCACATCGCCTGCTATGCTGATAACCATATTGTTCGGAACATAGTATGTAGCATAAAACTTGCGCAGATCCTGTGCCGTTGCCTTTTGGATTACTCTTTCGAAGCCCAAGGTAGGCCTGCGATAGCCACTGTCTTCATAGATTAGTGTTCTGAGTTGTGCGTAGGATTGTTGCAGCGCGTTGTCGTTTTCCGCGCGTAGGTTCCGCAGGATCTCAGTACGAATTTGCTCCACCCACTTATCTTCGAATACTGCATCAGTTAGGCATTCACCGATCAAAGCCATTGCTCGCTTGAACATATCCGCAGTGGTTACTGCTCTGATTTCGGTAAAGTCCTCACGCCAGTAAGCGGCGATACTACCGCCTACCTGATCTGCTATTGCGGCGACCTCTTCAGCTGAACTCTGTCTTGTACCAGCTAGGAGCAGTTGTGCTACAAAGTTTCCGAGCCCCGCGTTTTGTATGCTTTCTTGTGCTGCACCGGCGCGCACAATTGCCACAATTGCAACAAGCCCATTGCCCTTTTCGGGTTTGACAATCACTGTCAGTCCGTTGTCGAGAACGTGTTTGAACATGCTTGGCTCAGCTGCCGCAAGGGTTATGTTGAGGGACGTCAGCAAGAAAAGTGCGGTGGCTAGAACAAGAGAGGCTTTCGGTGTCGGCTTCATTCGACACCTCCTTCCTTGGGAGCCAGAAGCATTATTGCCGCTCGGTCTGGGTCAAGATACTTCTGCGCGACCCGGATTATATCTTCGTTTCTAACAGCCTGAACGCAATTCACGTATTTCACGGCAAACTCCGGTTCGGAAACGGCAAAGTAGAACCCAAAAGAATTGGCAATGCCTTCGACTGTTTCGTTCTGGAAAGCATATCTGCCTAGCAGAGATCGCTTGGCGAGCGCTAGCGATTCATCGGGAATCCCGCGGGTTCGGATTTCGGTAATTTTGTCGAATACAAGATCGCGGACTTTCTCAACGTTAGCTTGGGTGGTTGCTGCAAATATCGTAATCATTCCCCGATCTCTCTGAGTAAGAAAGTCGGCTGAGACGGCGCTAGCTAACCCCATTTTGTTCATCACTTCATCTTCGAGCCAAGATCGATAGCCGTAGCCAAGGTATGACAATAATACATCCGTCGCACAAACATCTTCATAGTCACTACCTCGCGGTCCTAAGAAGCCTATTGTGAGATAGGTCTGCTTGAACGTTCCCTCTACTCGCTTGACTACGCGTTCATTAAGCGGTTGAGCCTCGGGGAGCTGTGGTTGCGGTTTAGTCGAGGCAGACCATCCCTGAAATGCCTTTCCAACCTCCGATAAAGCCTTCTGCGGATCGATGTCACCTACAAGGACTACAGCAGCGTTATTAGGCGTATAATACTCGTGGTAGTAATTTAGGACATCTTCGCGTGTTATAGCTTTTATGGAATCCGTGCTTCCTTGAATTGGTAGACCATAAGGATGCGCACCGAACACCATCGATGCAATCGTTGTCTTACAGACTTCGACAGGATCGCTTTCTAATCTGCGAACTTCATCCAGCAATACGAACCGTTCTCGCTGGATCTCGTGTTCTGGAAACTGAGCGTTCATCATCGCATCGGCGAGTACATCGAGAGCCTTCGCGAGATATCGTGAGCTGACAGTTGTGCTGAAATGTGCCCAATCACGAGAAGTCCTGGCGCTCAGCACCCCACCTATGCTTTCCATCTCAACGTCCATGTCGCCCGGGCGCCGCTTGAGCGTGCTGCCAAAGACCAGGTGCTCGATGAAATGTGACACGCCATTGTTCTTGGGAGTCTCGTTTGAACTGCCTGCCTTTACCCATATATCGACGGCAACAAGCTCGCTTGAGTGGTTTTCTAGCAGGATCACGGTCAGTCCGTTGCCCATTTTAGTCACAACTGGTAATGCCAGTTGAGCATAGCACGCGCTTGCCATCGTTACCGAGAGCACAACCAGGAGCAATAGAAAAACAATTAATCTCCGCATTGCGACCTTCTTTGCTAAGTTGAGTTGTTGGGTAGCCGTTTATTGACCGTAAACATTATAATTGTTCGGAGCCAACTTTTCGACAAATCCGACTATGATAGAGCGCAGACACATACGCAATTTCGACCTAACTCTAGCACTTACCGCGCTAGCTATATTGGGCTTTGGATGTATTGCCATTTACAGTGCGTCCAGTACAAAGCCGACTCACTACGTTGAGCGGCAGCTTATCTATGCGGCAATCGGAGTCATAGCTGCGATCATTTTTGGTTCAATTGACCACGAGATCTACCGCCGTTATGCAGGCAAGTTGTACGGTTGGACAGTCGTGCTTTTACTGGTGGTGCTCAAGTTTGGTCATCAATCTAAGGGAGCCGTGCGGTGGATTGGCATAGGTCCGTTTCAGTTCCAGCCTTCAGAGTTCGCCAAAGTAGTCATGATCATTTGCCTAGCTGTGTTCTTTGTCTCACGGCAGGACGAGATAAAACGTCTCAAGACAGTGGTATTATCACTAGTTTACCTTGCCGTACCAATGCTCCTAATTTTCAAGCAGCCAGACTTGGGAACGAGTCTTACATTAGTGGCTATATGGGTTGTGATGGCTTTTGTGGGCGGAGTTGATGCAAAGCACTTGATTGGGTTCGGGGTATTTGCCATACTCCTGGGAGTTACGGCGTGGTGCGTGCCGGGCATTATGAAGGATTATCAGAAAAACCGTCTTGCAAGTTTCATCAATCCAAGCAGGGACCCACTAGGCAGCGGTTACCACGTAATACAGTCACGAATAGCTATTGGTTCGGGGCGATTTCTCGGAAAAGGTTACCTAAAGGGCACGCAGCGAAAGTTGCGTTTCATCCCGGAACAACATACTGATTTCATTTTTACCGTGGTGGGGGAGGAATTTGGCTTTGCTGGTGCGGTAGGATTAGTTGCCCTGTATTTCCTGCTCATTTGGAGAGCGCTCAATATCATGTTTGTGACCGAAGATGCTACCGGTCGACTCATTGCAGCCGGCATTATCGGGATGTTCGTTTTCCATATCTTTGTCAACATTGGTATGACTATAGGTATCATGCCCGTGACAGGTGTGCCGCTGCCGTTGTTCAGCTATGGCGGCAGTAGCCTAGTAACAGCGCTGATAGCCATTGGCATACTGGAAGGTATCAGTATTCGCAGACACAGGATAAGCTTCTGATGTTATGATGCTTAGTCCTATGTGTTTGGTTTAGAGAACGCATTTATCAGATCAAGCTTTGGAGAAGATGTCAGCACTTCTGCGCCAGACTCTGTTACTAAAACGTCGTCCTCGATTCTAATCCCGCCCCATCCTTCTATATATATTCCTGGTTCTACCGTGACTACATTGCCCGGCTCCAAGATCAGATCGCTCGTTTGGGAGAGCGCAGGACCGTCATGCACTTCTATGCCGATCTGGTGTCCTAATCCGTGTCCGAAATTCTCACCGTAGCCGCGGCTGGCAATGTATTCCCTTGCGACCGAATCTATCTCACGTCCCGACTTACCTGGGGCAATCGCATCTATCGCCATAAGCTGTGCATCCAGAACTATCTGGTACACTTCCTGCTGTTTGCGGCTGGGTTCGCCTAAGACAACAGTTCGCGTGATATCACAGTTGTAGCCTCGCACGCGTGCTCCGAAGTCTAGTTTGAGAAGCTGACCTGGTTGGAGAACCGTGCTTCCTGGTTTTGCGTGAGGACAAGACGAGTTCGGTCCCGCCGCTGCTATGGTGTCAAAAGCCTCTTTGTCGGCGCCAAGCTTTCGCAGGTGCCAGTCGACCAACAAGGCAACCTCTTTTTCGCTCATTCCCACCTTCAGTTCGCTAATAACTTTTGCGAATGCCGCGTCAGCGATCTTTGCAGCTTCCCGAATCGCATCAATTTCGTGTGCGTCTTTTACTCTTCGAAGTGTTTCGACTAATCCAGTAACAGACCGCAGACGACATTTACTGTCAATCGACCGTCGCAAGTTGCGATACGTTGTTACCGACGTATGATCAGTTTCAAATCCAATACTAGCCGGCTGAATCTCGTTAACAAAGTCTGCGACTGCCTTGATGATCGAAACAGCACTGAAATCTCTAACTTCTGCATGCGCGCAGTCTTGCCTGGCCTGAATCGAGTACCTTGGATCCACAAGCAACACACAGCGTTCTAAGGTTACGACCAAGGCTCCCGATGAACCAGTAAAGCCAGTGAGATAGAAAACGTTGGGCATGTGCATTACAAGAAGCGCGTCCAAACCGCGCTTTTGCATCTCCGTTCTTGCTTTGCCAAGCCTTGCACTATGCATTCTCAATAATCTCCTTCAAAGCACGAATGCCCAACAAGTAGCTGTTGCTGCCAAAGCCAGTTATCTGTCCGCATGTGACAGGTGCTATAACAGATGTCTTGCGGAACTCTTCGCGAGCATATACGTTGGACAAATGAACCTCTACCGCGGGCAGTGCGACCGCTGCTAGGGCGTCTCGGATGGCGTAGCTGTAGTGCGTATATGCGCCTGGATTAATAACGATTCCGTCGAAATTTCCATGCGCATAATGGATTAGCTCGATGATTTCGCCCTCGCTGTTTTTCTGAGCAATTTCCACTTCGATGCCCAGCTCTTCAGCCAACGCTTTGCATTTCTCGTTTATTTCGTTGAGCGTTTCCGTGCCGTAGACATGTGTTTCACGTGTGCCAAGCATGTTTAGGTTTGGACCGTGTACCACAAGTATCTTCAATTTGAGGATTCCTCCTGATCCTGATGAGCTGCAATCAAATAATGCTGGACGACTTCGGATGGATTTCCGTCAGCCCGCACAACACCGCTGTCGAGCCATACTGCACGCGTCGCTACCTCGGAAGCAACGTTCAGATTGTGGGTCACCAGCACTATTGTCCCGCCGTTCTCCTGAAATTCGCGAATTCGCCTGTGACATTTCTCTTGAAATGCAGCGTCTCCAACTGCCAGCGCCTCGTCCACAAGCAATATATCCGGATCAGTCTCAACTGCCACGGCGAAACCTAGGCGCAAGAGCATGCCATTAGAATACGTTTTGGCAGGTGCGTCGATAAACTTATCTAGTTCAGCGAATGCGACTATCCTGTCAAACTTGCTTTGGATTTCTTTGGAGGTCAAACCCATTATGGCGCCATTAAAGTAGATGTTTTCACGCCCAGTGAGTTCTGGCTCGATTCCCGCACCTACATCAAGCAATGTTGATATTCGACCATTAACGCTGACCGTACCGGCTGTTTGACGATATACGCGAGCTATTATTCTAAGAAGCGTGCTCTTGCCAGAACCGTTCCGACCCACGATTGCAACGGTTTCTCCTCGGCGCATGGAAAGCGTTACGTTGTCTAGTGCAACGAGTGTTCGCATTGGAATCTTGCGGAACGAGAGTACCGCAGCCTTCAGCGATGTCTGCTTTTCGCAAGGTAGTTCAAAGACTTTTGTTACACTTTGCAAATCGATAGTACTACACATCAGGGACTATACTCTCTCCGCAAATATCCACTTCCGCTTGTTAAAGAATGCATATCCAATGATTCCAACTAAGATACACAATATCCCAGCCCCGGCAAGTGCGACGTAGTCCAGCGGCAAAGCTTGAACTTCGGCGCCTCTAAGTCGCAAATTCGTTATTGGTAGCAGGGTTTTCCGGTAGGCATCTGTAAGAGCGTTCATAGGAAGCATCAAGTATGCTTTGTACAAAATGGGTTTGTATACTTCCGGGATATTCCATTTCTGTAGCCAAACACGAATGAGCTCGGCTGGGTACATAACAGGTGTCAAGTAGAAAAATACATTCAGTAAAACTGCAAGTATGTATTTGGTATCCTCATAGAAAACATTCAGGCAGGATACTATGCAGGTCAACCCTATAAGCAGCAAGGTCTGTAACAAGATCAAAATAGGAAGCCATAAGGCAGTAACTAAGATCCCGCTTCCGTGTAAAATGAGATGTATATAAAAGATTATATAAGCGAAGAACACTACAAGCGCGAGTGCAAAATGAACCAAGTTCGACAGAACAGCCGACAGCGGCAGTGCCTCTCGGGGGAAATAAACTTTTCTAAGCAGATCGCGGTGCGCAATCAGAATCTGACTGGAATCCAATAACGCCATTTGAAAGAAAGCCCAAGGCAAGTATGCAGCTAAAAGATAGGCCGAATAGTTAGCTATCTCAAGTCCCAAAATGTACTTGACGACGATAGTGATCGTGGCAACTTGAATAAGAGGATTCAAAAGCGACCAGAAGAACCCTAAAACAGAATTCTTATAGCGAATCTTTAAATCGCGCTTAACAAGTTGTTTGACGAGATCCTTGTATCTCAGGAGTTCTCTAATCTCAGCAAACATGTTCACTGCCAGGTAGTGCCAAGGTTGTCGCCTTGAGTATAGATGCGGTCAACTCAAAAGTCAACGATGCCTATTTGATAAGGCGCTTGCCATACTACTATGCTCGTTCGTGATTTGCAGCTGCTTTGGGGTTCGGATCACCGTTCGTCGGCAGATTTCTAGGAGGCAGAAGTGAGAAGATTTGGCGTTGCAAAAGCAGACGTAATGTTTGACGCGTCCTGGTGGTTTACATACTACGGGATTGCCTTTGACGAATCATATGTGCGTGGACACCCATCATACCGAGCCGAGCTTGAAGGCAAAATGCGTCGTGCGCTTTATGACCGGTTTGGTAGTGTCGGTCTGGGTACGGAAACAGCAGAGCCGGTGCCAGTTATTTCAACTCAGATGACGCCTTTGAACTACCTAGTCGGAGAAGTGCTCGGATGCGACACTTACTTCTCGCCGGGCAGCACACCTTGCACCATACCTCGCAAACTTTCTCGAGAAGAACTCCGCGCTCTGGAAATGCCCAGCGTTATTGAAACGCCACCAATGCGGAAAGTCGCAGCCGATATCGAGTGGCTTGAGCAGCACTACGGTCGCGCCATTGGCGATATAAATCCTCAAGGTGTGCTAAATAACGCGATGTGCGTCGCGGATGCCGAAATCTTCGTTCTCTTTATTGAAGAACCACCTCTTGCAAAGCGCATACTGCAGATTGTGACTCAGACGATGATAGAAGTCATCCGATTTATCCGCAAGCGCACGGGGACAAGCTCAATTGCTGTTACGAACATAGTAGAACAGATTGATCCACAGCTCTTTGTGACATCGAACTGCAGTACCACAATGATCTCGCCTTCGATATATCGACACTTCCTCCTAGAGTGCGATCAGGCACTTGCAGATGCTCTGCCGCCATTTGGGATACACCACTGTGGCTTTGATCTTGAGAGGATGGCTCCGGAATACCGCAAAGTCCGAGGGCTGAAGTTCTTGGAGGTCGGATGGGGGTCTGACTTACGTTTTGTGCGCAGTTTGTTCCCAGACGTTCACCTCAACGCGCGGTACAGCCCTGTCAAGATGAGGGATGCTTCGCAAGAGGAGATAGAGCACGACGTCGCGAAGCTTATCGAGGCAGGAAAGCCGCTCGAAAAGCTTTCCATATCCATTTTGGGACTAGATGACAAAGTCCCTGACGAGAATGTTATTGCCTTCTTCAATGCCGCCGACAAGTATTGGAAGTGAAATGTCTTCTGAGTGAGTACTTGGGTAAGATTAGGAGGCCTTAATTTGCAACACGAGGTTGTATTCCGAGACGAACAGATATATGCTAGTCACGCGAGTGCCTGCTTGGCAGCCAATGGAGATGTGTTGGTTGCGTTTCGTCAGGCGCCATTGGAGCAAATATTTGCCCACGTTCATCCTAGGGCAACAGTGGGATTGATACGTTCACACGACCAGGCTCAAACGTGGGACCGCTCGACCCATGCGACGATTTTCGATCCTGGCGAGGGTACCAATCTCAACGATCCGTCGCTTACAACACTCAGTGACGGCACCATCATTCTGAGTGTATTTACTACGCCTTGTCCCAGGCAACCGGGAGAATGGGGAGACAAAGCTCTTCCCGTTCGTGGAAACGACTACTACTACGTTCCCAGCGAGCGTCGAATCCTAGTTTGCCGATCGGTTGATCACGGTCACACCTGGGAGGGTCCGTTTGAAGTCCCGTTTAAGGGCGCTGGAGTTTTTGGTGCCGTAGTAGAGCTTGAGGATGGCAGCATACTGATGCCGATCACGGCAAAGCTCGAAGATCAGGAAGCTGCCTTGCTCATTCGATCGACTGATCGCGGTTCCAGTTGGGAATACTATTCCACGATTACAAAATGGAATGGCGGAGAACAAGGAGCCCTCACATTTGGTCTCCCATCTGTGATCGCATACGACGATAAGCATTTTCTCGCGGTGGGATGGACTGTCGCGTCGTCCGGCACGCTGATCACAGTATCTCACGACGGTGGAAAGACCTGGGAGGAAGTACGACCGTTGCATACCCGCGGATCCTGCATGCACCTGTGCTTGACATCAAGAGGTACAACGTTAATGAGCTACGGCTATAGAGAAAAGCCGTTCGGAATCAGAGTCCTGCCAAGTTACGATCAGGGGCGAACCTGGGATGTTGAGCAAGCCGCGGCGTTAAGATCAGACGGAGCAATGAGGGACTTAGGTTATCCCTGGACTATTGAGCTTCCAAATGGAAAACTTTGCTGCGTTTACTACTTCAACGTACACGAAACCAGCAAACCCTATTATGACGAGAAGACTGCCTTGGCTTTGTGTGAGAAATGGAATCTGGATCCAGACCTATACACCTACCGCACGGCTGGTTTGAGGTTTATTGCAGCTACAATCTTCGACGAAGAAGAACTGAAATCCCTTGCCGGGACAGGCGCTCCTCGGGAGATACAAGATGTCGAGGGACCTACGCTGCTTTAGAAATCCTTATGGACTGTAGTAGTTCCAGGTCATCTTGCTTCGACGGTAATGGTTTTGAGTCCAAAGGCGCTCTCGTTTCGGATTTGGATTGGCAGATGGATTGTGGTAAATGTGTATCTCTCGTCCTGAGCACACGATAATTTCTTCTCGCCAATCGCCCGATACATCAGCTACGTATAGCCTGTCTGCCTTTTCTTTGAACCGTTTGATGAACTTGCCTGTTATTGGATCAAATATGCATACGTCTCCGGACTTATGGCGCTCCTTGGCAGCTGCCAGTTGTTTTGGCTCACCGGTCCAGTCGATTGTCCATATTTCTTCAACGCCTTTCGTGGTCCATCCCTCGGGCGCGACTTTATCCATCTCGTAATCTGCAATTACATTGCCTCGCGCATCGAACACAAATGGCTTCTGGTGCTCATCATATCGACTGCGACACCAGATTTCCAATCCACCCCGTTTCAAATCGAATTCTCCTACGGCTGCGTTCTGAGGCTCTTGGTGCTTATGGTGTGACTCCCAAAGCAGCCGTTCCTTGTTAAAGAGAAACACCCGCTGTGGGCCACCCTCTTCGAGCGCCACTATTTCCAATCCTGGTATGTCAGGACGGATGTCCTTTACAAATATGGAATCCAAGTGTCCTTGAACGTCGACAATGCGTTTTATCGTGCCATCGTGGTCTATAATCGTAGCCCCGACTACCTCATCACGACCGTCACCGTCAATATCGGCTATCCTTGCTCCCGTATGAGCGCAGCCCAAATATTGGCCTGTTTGCCATAGAGGCTTACCGTCAAGTTTGTCTGCAGCATAAGCAGCTAGAAACTTTCCCATCCTATATCCTTCGCGGTTTGTGGCTTGCAGTATGAGATCTCTATCGCCCTTGCCACGCAGGTTCGCTATTATAACGTGCTCCCAGCGTTCCGCTTCGTCGGGAGCTGGTAGTTTCTTTCGAAGCTTGATTTTACCAGTAACTCCAGTTACAACGTTTAGAAATCCGTCCTTGGTAAGGAAGACTGCCTCGATCTTTCCATCTCCGTCTATATCTCCAGCTTGGACTCCTGGAGCGTGGATCCCGGGCAAACCGTATGTTTCAGAAGATTGAGAGACCTGAATGTCTGTCTGAAGCCACCACAGCCGTTTGCCGTAGTGAGAATATGCTCCAATGTTTCCAGGGCTTGTGACTAGATAGTCCATAAGTCCGTCGCCATCCAGGTCGGTAGCTACAATCGAACCGGAGCTCTCGGCTTCGTCAAACCCGAAGTCTATCTTGATCACGTACGGATTCTTATCGTATTGGGGCCACACGGTGGAGCTACTCCTAGATACTGAGATCTTTGC
>Ga0123519_10001637_pt1 | contig 38248 bp, 31 predicted proteins | sample YelNatPaOPRAMG02_FD_87396 | JGI IMG/M metagenome (GOLD analysis project Ga0123519, IMG submission 87396) | Hot spring microbial communities from Yellowstone National Park - Yellowstone National Park OP-RAMG-02 (version 2) | ecosystem: Environmental > Aquatic > Thermal springs > Hot (42-90C) ...
CTGCCCTGAGCTCTCCCCTCAAGGCACGGCGGCAAATCTCCGCTACCCCAGGAGCCGCCCTCACCCCCATCCAGGCATCCACTTCCGGCATCTCCCGCGCCAAGGCCTCCCCGTACCGCTGGGGGAGACAACCCACCACGATCAAGGCCCGGCAACCACCTTCTTTCTTGTAGCGGGAAAGCTCCAGGATGGTCTCGATCGATTCCTCTACGGCCGACCGCAAGAAGGCACAGGTATTGACCAGCAACGCCTCCGCCTCCTCGGCCCGGTCGGTAAGGACAAAGCCTGCACTCTGCAACTGGGCCAGGATCATCTCCGAGTCTACCAGATTGCGAGGGCAACCGAGGCTCGCCATCCCCACCCGGATCCCCTCGCTTGTTCTTCCAGGGGGACGACAAAAGGAGGGCGAGGCAGCGGGGATCGTTATCCCCCTTTTCCGTCGCCCTCCCCCTGTTTTTCCTCTACAGTTCGGATCTATTTTCTCCCTCCTACCCTTCCTCAACCTGTCTGACCTCTTCTCTGAGCTCCCGCTTGAGCACCTTGCCGGTCGGGGTCATGGGCAAAGAGTCCCGGAACTCCACTATCCGCGGCACCTTGTAGCGGGCCAGCCTTTCCATGCAAAACCGCTTGATCTCCTTCTCGTCAGCCTCCATCCCCTCTTTGAGCACGATGTAGGCCTTGGGGACCTCGCCCCGGTGACGATCGTAGACCCCCACCACCGCTGCCTCCGCCACCTTGGGATGAGAATAGAGGACCTCCTCCACCTCGCGTGGATAGACATTGCATCCACGGACAATGAGCATATCCTTCTTGCGGTCCACGATGTAAAGGTAGCCGTCCTCGTCTATTCGCCCCAGATCTCCGGTGAAGAGCCATCCCCCGCGTATGGCCTGAGCCGTTGCCTGGGGCTGGTTGAAGTAGCCCAGCATCACATTGTTGCCCCGCACGATCACCTCTCCTACCTCTCCCGGGGCAACCTCCCGCTCCTCCCCGTTGACCACCTTCACCTCCACTCCGGGGAGGGGAAGACCCACCGATCCTGCCTTGCGCGTGCCCAAGAGGGGATTTACCGATACCACGGGGGAGGCCTCGGAGAGGCCGTAGCCCTCCAGCAAGGGCCGGCGGAAGGTGCGCTCGAACTTCGCCAACACCTCTCCCGATAAGGGAGCCCCACCGGAGATATAGAGCCTCACCGGATTGAGCCACCGGGCCAGGAAGGAGATCTTGGCCTGGGACATGAAATTGTAGAGGGCAGGGACGGCTACAAAGATGGTAATCCGGTAACGGGTTATGGCGCGCCTGATCTCCCTCCGGTTCACCCCTTCCAGCATCACCACGGAGCAGCCCAGATAGAAGGGAACCAGCATGCACACGGTGGCGGTAAAGGAATGAAACAGGGGGAGGAAGAGAAGAAAGCGGTCCTTGGGAAAGACCTCCAGCGCCTTCCGACAGGAGATGACATTGCTGATGAGGTTTTGGCTGGAGAGCATGGCCCCCTTGGGCTTGCCGGTGGTCCCCGAGGTATAGATGATCACCGCCAGGCCCGAAGGAGACGCCCTCCTCTCCCAGTCGGGAAGGGATGGGCCCTCCAGCAGAGAGGAAAAGGGAACCGTATCCTCCTTCAGCTCCTCCTCCACCTCTCCCACTAAGACCAGCTGCCTCAGCTCCTTGAGGTCGCCCCGGTGGGGCAACACCGAACGGGCATAGGAGGAGTTGGTGATCAGGGTGTGGACCTGACAGTCAGAGAGAATGTAACTTACCTCCGTCCCCTTCAGGAAATTATTGACGGGAACGATGACCCCCCCTGCTCGGTTGATGGCGTAATAGGAACAGACATATTCAGGGCAATTGGGCAGGAGGATCCCCACCCGGTCCCCGGACCTGATACCGATCTCGCAAAGGCCGCCCGCCATTCGCTGGACCTGTCCCCACAGTTGGTTGTAGGAGATCTTCTTTCCCTTCCAGATAAGGGCCGTTCGGTAGGGCCACTGCTTCGCCGTTCTCTCCAGGCTTTCGGCCAGGGTGATCCCATCCTCGCTAAAAAGGTCGGCCATCAAGGTTCATTACCCTCCTTTCTCCGGGGACCCCTCTGGCCTCCTCGTCCCCGGAAGACCCTCGATCACTCTGGTTCCCGGCGGAGGAACGAAGGAGAAGAGGCGGTCATCGAGGCCCGAATTTATTCTTACCCGTTTGAAGGTGAGGATAGTGGTGCTGGAGAGGGTATCCCGCAATATCATCCTCTCCACCAGAAAGGTTTGGGGGTGGATCTCCATCAGGATCTCCTGAATCTGGGCCGAAGGGTCGACCGGTTTCAATTCCAGCAGCAGATTTCCCTTGTGGGCCTTCTTTTCCGGCCTTCCCCACTGGATTCGGAAATCTTCGGCCAGCTTCCCCATGCCCGTCAGGAAGTTCAAGCCCAAAGGGGCGAAGGCCACTGGCGCTTCCTGGATCACCACTTGCCGCTCGGCTGGAAAATACAGATAGAGCCACCGGCCGTCGGAGACGATCAGCCTTCGATCCGGACTCCGGTACTCCCAGCGCATCTTCCCTGGCCTCTTCATCATCAAGCTCCCCCGACTCTCTTCCCGAAAACCGGAAGCCGGCTGGGTCGATAGCTGGTGAAACTGGGCGGAAAGATCCTGGATCTTCTCGTAGGTAGCCTGGAGCTCTCCCACGGTCCTCTCCAGGTCCTCGACCTGCGCCCTTGCAGCGGACGGAAATAACAGCAAGACCGCTGCCAGGATGAGCCAGCCTCCACCTTTCGCAATCATGCCGAATGAGGCCATCCTTCCTCTCCTCTCCGCACCAGGACCTCGCGGCCCTTTCCGCTTTCCAGGGGGGAAACTATTCCCTCCTCCTCCATCCGCTCGATCATGCGGGCGGCCCGATTGTAGCCAACCCGGAGCCTCCTCTGAATCAGGGAGATCGAGGCCTGTCGGGTGGCAATGACCAGTTCCACTGCTTGTCGGTAAAGACCATCCTCTTCCTCGCCCGCTGCCTCCCTGACCTCCCTCCTTTCGAACAGATCGAGCCTCTTCCATGGGCCCTGTTCCTGGCGCAGGAACTCCACCACGGAGGCGATCTCTTCCTCAGAGATGTAACAGCCATGGATCCGGATCGGCTTGGAGCTACCGCTGGGCAGGTACAGCATGTCCCCGTTTCCCAGCAACTGCTCGGCCCCGTTCATGTCCAGAATGGTCCGCGAGTCGGTCTTGGAGGAAACCTGAAAGGAGATACGGGACGGGAAATTGGCCTTGATCAGGCCGGTGATGACATCGACCGAAGGCCGCTGGGTGGCCATGATGAGGTGAATTCCCACTCCCCGCGCCATCTGGGCCAAGCGGGTCACCGCGGTCTCTACCTCCGCAGAAGAAGACATCATGAGGTCTGCCAGCTCGTCGATGACCACCACCAGATAGGGCAGGGTAGAGGAGATGGCGGTCGCCGGATCCTGGCCCCGGGCCTCCGCCTCCTCCTCGATGAGGCGGTTATAAGCAGCGATGTTCCTCACCCCGCGGGAAGCCAGCAGTCTGTACCTTTCCTCCATGTGATATACGAGCTGGCCCAGTTTCCGGGCCGCCTCCCGGGAATCGGTAACCACCTCGTCCGCCAGATGGGGCAGCCCGTTATAGGCCGAGAGCTCTACCATCTTGGGATCGATGAGCAGGAAACGCACCTGCTCCGGGGAGGCCTTGCACAACATGCTGACGATCAGCGAATTGATGCACACGCTCTTCCCGGCCCCGGTAGCTCCCCCGATGAGGAGATGGGGCATCTGCACCAGATCCACCACATAGGGTGATCCCGCGATATCCTTCCCCAGGGCTAAGGTGAGCCAGGAGGGCGAGTTTTGGAATTGAGGCGAGGAAAGGATCTCCCGAATGAAGACCATGGATCGGTTCTGATTGGGGATTTCCACCCCCACCACCGCCTTCCCTGGAATGGGAGCCACCACCCTTACGCTCAACGCCTTGAGGGCCAGGGCCAGATCGTCCGCCAGGCTCACAATGCGCCCTACCTTGATGCCCGGGGCTGGCTCCAGTTCGTACCTGGTTATGACCGGGCCGGGGTGAACCGCGGTCACCCTCCCCTCCAGCCCGAAGTCTCGCAGCTTTCGTTCCAGGATACTGGAATTGGAAGAAAGCTCCTCGGCTGAGATCCCTCCTGCATCTGGGGGCGGGGACTGAAACAGGGTGAGGGGAGGCGGACGATATCCCGCGAAGGAAGCTACCGCTTGTGCCCTCTCCTCCGCCTCTCCTTCCACCTCCACCCGTCTCTCCTCGAGGGGAGGGCGCATGGCCCTCGCTTCTTCCTTGGCCACCTCCAGCTGCAAGGCTCGGTCGGGCCTTACGGTCACCCTCTCTTCCCTCCCCTTAGCCTTCGACCGTCGCTTCCAGATCTCTCCAAGGGATCGGATCGCCTTCCCCAGAGAGCTACCTATCTCCCCCACCGAGCGCGCGGACAGGAGCAGCAACCCTACCAGAAAGCCGGTGGCGGCGCTCAGGTAAAGGCCGAAAGTGCCCAGGGTGGGGGAGAGCCAGGCCACCAGCCCTTGCCCCACCAGACCGCCTGGTCGGGAGAGGTGAAAGCCGTAAAGGCGAACCTCCGACCAAAGGAGGCTGGCAAGCAAGCTGAGGCATAGCAAGAGCAGCGCCACCCCAGCGGTCTTCAGACCCCAGAGCGGCAGGTTACGGTGGCGAAACACCGCGCAGCCAAGGCCGAAGAGGATCAGGGGGAGAAGAAAGGAGGAAAGGCCCAGCAGTTCCAGCAAGTCCCCTGCCAGATGTGCCCCCACTCTCCCTCCCAGGTTCTTGACCTGGCCCCCAGGAGCGGTCCGGAAATGAAAGAAGGAAGGATCTGCCGGATCGAAGGAAGCCAGGCTGGCCAGAAAGAGGATAGAAAGGGAAATGAGCAGCACACCGATAACCTCTCGGGATTTGGGATGGCTTAGGATCGCCCCGATCCTTCCCTTCGCCGTCATCGTTTCCCTACACCTCCATGATCACGGGCAGGATCATGGGTCGGCGCTTGATCTGCCGGTAAAGAAACTTGCGCAGCACATTTCGGATCCGGGGCTTGATGAACTCCATCTCCGTCTTCTCCTCCCGGTTGCATCCATCCAGGACGGAAAGGACCAGAGCCTTGGCCGCCTCGAACAGATCCTCTGACTCCTTCTCGTAGACGAAGCCTCGGGAGATTATCTCCGGACCCGAGATCACCTCCCCCGACTGTCGATCGAACCCCAACACCACGATTACGATCCCGTCCTGGGAAAGGTGTTGCCGATCTCGGAGAACCGTCTCTCCCACATCCCCGATCCCCTTCCCGTCCACCAGGACCCTTCCCGCCTGAACCCGGCCAGCGCGACGAGCCACCTGGGGGCCAAACTCCAATATCTCCCCGCACTCGGGCACGAAAATCCGCTCCTCCGCGATCCCCACCTCCATGGCCAGCCGGGCATGGAAATGGAGATGGCGGTACTCGCCGTGGATGGGGACGAAGTAGCGCGGCCGTACCAGGTTCAGCATGAGCTTGAGCTCATCCCGGGCGGGATGACCCGATACATGGACGGGAGCGATCTGATCGTAGATCACCTCCGCCCCGCGCTTGAAAAGGTGATTGATGGTATGGGCAATGGACTTCTCGTTGCCGGGAATCACCTTGGCCGAGATGACGATGGTATCCCCCGGCTGGACCTGAATCTGCTTGTGCTCTCCCATCGCCATCCGAGAGATAGCCGAAAGCGGCTCTCCCTGGCTGCCGGTGGTCAGGATCACCGCCTTTTCCGGGGGAAGATTCCGAAGCTCTTCCAGCCGCACTAAGGTCCCTTCGGGGATGCGAATGTATCCCAGCTCCGAGGCGATCCGAAGGTTGGCCACCATAGTCTTGCCATTGACGGCCACCTTCTTTCCCAGCCTGGCCGCCACCTGCATGACCTGCTGGATGCGGTGAGTGTTGGAGGAGAAGCAGGCCACGATTATCCTCTTCTTAGCTTGACGGAAGATCTTATCCAGGGCCTCCCCCACCTTCTTCTCCGAACCGGTGGACCCCTCCTGGTCAGCGTTGGTGGAGTCGGAAAGGAGAACCAGGACGCCCTTCTCGCCCAGATCGGCGAAGCGATGGAGGTCGGTAGTCTGTCCATCCACCGGCGTCTGATCTAGCTTGAAATCTCCGCTATGAACTATCAGCCCGGCCGGGGTACGAACGGCCAACCCCACCCCATCGGCGATGCTGTGGCAAACGCGGATGAACTCTACCTCCATTGCCCCTAGGCACAGGTGCTCCCGGGGCCTGATCACCCGCATGTCCACCCTCTCCAGGACTCCCGCCTCCCGTAGCTTCTCTGACACCAGGCCCAGGGTGAGAGGTGTCCCGTAGACAGGGGCCTCGATCTCCTTCACCAGGAAGGGAAGGGCCCCGGTATGATCCTCGTGCCCGTGGGTAAGGATGATGCCCCGGATCATATCCCGGTGTTCGATCAGGTAACTCAGGTTGGGAATCACCAGATCCACCCCCAGCATTTCCTCCTCCGGAAACATGAGTCCCGCATCGATCACCAGGAGATCCGATCGGTACTGTACGGCCATCATATTCATTCCGATCTCCCCTACCCCCCCTAGCATGACCAGGGAGACCGTTTCCGTTTCCAAGCCCGAATGATTCATGCCCTAGCCTCTCCTGTTCGGGAGCGGAGGTGGGTCAACCCTTCCTTGGCATCCAGGCCGGGGCCAACCGAGGGTGGAAGAACCAGGGCCCGTCGCAGGACTTCCTTCATCTCCTTGACCAAGATGAATTCCATGCCCCGCCGCAGATGAAAGGGCATTTCCTGGAGGTCCTTATCGTTCTGGGCCGGCAGGATGATTCGCCTGATACCGGCGCGACGGGCGGCCAGCACCTTTTCCTTGATCCCCCCGACCGGGAGGATCTTCCCTCGCAGCGTGACCTCCCCGGTCATCGCCACATCCTTCTTGACCGGATGGCCGGTCAGCAAGGAAACCAGAGATGTGGCCATGGTGATGCCGGCCGAGGGCCCGTCCTTTGGGACCGCGCCTGCTGGAACATGGAGGTGGACATCTATTCGGGAAAAAGAGTCCTCCTTCATTCCCCAGCAGGAGGCGGTAGCCCGGGCGAAGCTCCAGGCAGCCTGGGCCGATTCCTTCATCACCTCGCCCAAATGCCCAGTGAGATTCAGGTTCCCTTTGCCCCTCATCTGGGTTGCCTCCACATAGATTACATCTCCGCCCGTCTCCGTCCAGGCCAGACCGGTGGCCACCCCCACTTCGTCCCGCTCTTGCTCCAATTCGGCAAGAAACCGCGGAGGACCCAGATAGCGGTGAAGGTTGGAGGGCTTGAGACGGATGCGGCCACCGTTTCCCTCCGCCACCCGGCGGGCCACCTTCCGACATATGCTGGCCAGCTCCCGCTCCAAGTTGCGCAGCCCTGCCTCCCGGGTATAACCGGAGATGATCTTGAGGATTGCCCGGTCGCTGATGGTCAGGTGAGAGGGAGCGAGGCCATGTTCCTGGAGTTGGCGCGGGAGGAGAAACCGACGGGCGATGACCAGCTTTTCCTCTTCCGAGTATCCGGGGATATGGATAATCTCCATCCGATCCTTCAGGGCGGTGGGAATCGGATCGGTGAGGTTGCCGGTGGTGATGAACATCACCCGGGAGAGGTCGAAGGGAACGCCGAGGTAATGGTCGGTGAAGCTCGCATTCTGCTCCGGGTCCAGAACCTCCAGCAGGGCCGCTGCCGGATCTCCCCGGAAATCCATTCCGATCTTCTCGATCTCGTCGATCATGAAAACGGGATTATTAGACCCCGCCTGTCGGATTCCCTGGATGATCTTTCCCGGAAGGGCTCCGATATAAGTCCGCCGGTGCCCCCGGATCTCCGCCTCGTCCCTAACCCCTCCCAGGGAGATGCGGACGAACTTCCGTCCCAGGGCGCGGGCGATCGAGCGACCCAGCGAGGTCTTCCCTACCCCCGGGGGGCCGATGAAGCACAGGATGGGTCCTCTCATCTCCTTCTTCAGCTTTCGCACCGCCAGAAACTCAAGGATACGCTCCTTTACCTTTTCCAGGTCGTAATGATCCTGATCCAAAATGCGAGAGGCCCGCTCGATCTGCAGCCGGTCCCGGGTCTGCACCGACCAGGGCAACTCGGTCAGCCACTCCAGGTAGTTGCGGACCACCGTGGCCTCGGCGCTTTCCGGATGCATCTTCCCCAACCTATCCAATTGCCTCCTGGCCTCTGTTTCCACCTGCTTCGGCATCTTGGCCTGTTCGATCCGGGCAGCGAATTCCTGGATCTCCTGCGCCCGCTCGTCCATTCCCCCCAGCTCCTTCTGGATGGCCTTGAGCTGCTCCCGCAGGTAGTATTCCCGGTGAGTCTTTTCCATCTCTTCCTTGGCTTGACTTTGGATCTCCTGCTGAACCTTCAGTACCTCCAGTTCCTTGCGCACCAGTTGCGACAGGCGGCGTAGCCGGGAGATTGGCTCCACAAGGGAGAGGATCTCTTCGGCCTCGGAGACCTTGAGGTCGAGGTTGGAAGCGACCAGATCGGCCAGCCGACCGGGGTCCTCCAGGCCGTTCACCACCGCCAGCACATCGGGCGAGAGGGACTTGCCCATCCCCGCCGCCCTCGCCACCAGCTCCTTCACCGACCGGACCAAGGCCTGGGTAGCCAAAGAGGGGGACGGAATCTCGATCTCGTGAATCTCGGAGATGCGGACCTCGAAATAAGGCTCCTGGCGCACGAATTGCTCGATACGGGCCCGACCGATCCCCTGCAAGAGGACCTTGATCCGTCCATCGGGCATCTTGAGGATCCGCATGATGAGCCCCACTGTCCCTACCTCGAAGATCTCCTCCGACCCCGGATCCTCCGCCTCCGCATCTTTTTGCGCTACCAAGAATATGAGCCGATCCCGGGACAGCGCCTCATCCACTGCCCGGATCGACTTCTCCCTCCCCACGAACAGGGGGACGATCATGTAGGGGAAGACCACAATATCCCTCACCGGCAATAACGGGATCAGGTCGGGGACCTTTCTCTGCCCTTCCGAATCCTCTCCCCCCAACCTCTCCCCTTTTGCGCCCGTCTTTCCCTTGGTTTTGCTCATCCTGTCTCTCTTTTCAGATCGATTATGGATTATGCTGATGCCAATCCGGCATCCAGGGCGGAACACAGAGCCTGGCAGCCCTTCCGACCAGCCCCACCCTGATCATCGCCTCCTTCAGCGGGACATCTCCCAGTCCCAGTCCTACCTTTTCCTGCGGAAAGAACCACCGCGTCCCCGACGTCCCCACGGGCCCTCCTCCCACCGAGATGCCCGTCTCTTCCTGATCTTTTCCTGTTTCGCCTCTTCCTCCCATTCCCAGATTTCCCCTTCCGGATCTTCAGCGGCGAGCGGGTCCGTGAAATCCTCGTGCATCTCCTCCTTGTAATCCTCGCCGTCCAACTCCTACCCCCCCTTCCTCGACCTCTACTCCTTTCCCCCGGCCGGGGGCGATGCGATGTCCAGATTCCTGAGATAGGCGGCGAAATCCCGCGCCAGGTCTTTTCTCTTGAGGGCGAACTCCACTGTTGCCTTCAGGAAACCTAGCTTGTTGCCGGCATCGTACCTCTTGCCTTGGAACCGATAGCCATAGACCTTACGGCTGCGCAGGAGGGCGCGGAGGGCATCGGTGAGCTGGATCTCCCCCGAGTCGTCAGGAGCGATAGCGGAAAGGCTAGCGAAGATCTCCGGAGGCAAAATGTAGCGGCCGATTATCGCCAGATTGGAGGGCGCCGATTCGGGCAATGGCTTCTCCACCAGGTCCCTCACCTCGAATATGCCCTCGGCCACCTCTGCTCCCTCGATCACTCCATAGTGTCTGACCTCTGGTCGCGGAACCTCCTGGACGGCCACGATCGCCCCCTGATAACGCTCGAAGACGCGCAGCAGCTGGGCTAGACAGGGAACTTCCGAGTCGATGATATCGTCTCCTAGCAGGACCGCGAAGGGTTCATCTCCCACCAAGTTGCGCGCCACCAGGATGGCGTGCCCCAGGCCCAGGGGCTCCTTCTGCCGGATGTAGCAGATCGAGGTAAGCGAGGAGATCTCCCTTATGGTAGCCACCAAGTCCTCCCTCCCCTTCTGGAGGAGAACCTGCTCCAGCTCCCACGAGCGGTCGAAGTGATCCTCGATGGCATTCTTGCCCCTGCCGGTCACGATGATCAGGTCTTGGAGGCCGGAGCTCACCGCCTCCTCCACCACGTATTGTATGGTAGGCTTATCCACTATGGGCAACATTTCTTTGGGCTGCGCTTTGGTGGCCGGAAGGAATCGGGTTCCCAAGCCTGCCGCGGGAAAGACTGCCTTGCGAACCTGCATGACGCCTCTCCTTTTCTCGAGATGGAAATCGACCTTCTGCTGTGCTATGTTAGGGGCCACGGGAAATCGATCAGAGAAGCCTCACCACCTGGTTCTGGACCAGAGCAGAAGGAAACAGCGAGAAGGGCACGACCATAAAGGAAAGAGGTGGGGGGCAGGCATTGTTGCCCGGGGGAAAAGAGTGGAGGTCATCCCCCGCTGAAATCTGCATTCCTTGCAACCCTAAGTATGGACCTCTGAATCGCGCGCCGGAAAAGATCCCCGGCAGCAACCTGCAAGGGGCGCTGGTGATCATGGTGGATGCTAATCGATCCGATCCCGAAAGTCAACCCTTAAGTGGCCGCAGAGCACTTCCTCCTGCAAGGGAAGGCAACCCTCGAGTGGCCTCATGACCGAAAAATCTATCCCCGCGTAAAGGAGGTAGACCATGACCTTCATCTCCTCTTCTCAGGCCGCGGAGCAAGCCATCCTCAATGCTGCCCATCTCATCGTAGCCGCCGTCACCACCGCGCCCAAGGCCCGGGGGGTGAGCAATCTGTCAGCAGCGATCCTGCAAGGAGAGGAAAAGGACAGATTGGCCCAGGCCATGGAGGAACACCAGTTGCGGAAATGGAGAAAACTCGACTTCATCCTTCGCGATGCTACCAATATCCGTCAGGCAACGGTGGTCATCCTCATCGGAGTGAAGGGAACGCAGCCCAAAAAACCTGAATCCCCCCTCAATTGCGGGGCCTGTGGGTACGCCACCTGCGCCTTGTTCATGGCAGCGGAAAAGAGAAAGGGGGAGGACTTCCAGGGGCCCCTCTGTGCTTTCCAGGTCCTGGATTTGGGCATTGCACTGGGAGTTGCCGCCAAGATGGCCTCCGAACTGAACATCGATAACCGTCTTATGTATTCAGCGGGAGCGGCCGCCCGCGACCTCGGCTATCTGGAGGCGGACCTGGTCATCGCCCTCCCCCTTTCGGTGAGCCCCAAGAACATCTTCTTCGACCGGCCCTGAGGGAAAATGGGCTCACCAACGCTCGTAGCGGACCAGTTCCGGCAGAGGACGCCGTTTCTTCTCCCGGGGGGTATCCGCCGGATAGCCCAACGGGGTGAAGGCTACCGGCTCCACTTCCTCGGGCAATCCCAATACCTGGCGCGCCGCAGTCGGATCGAAGGCAGCGACCCAACAGGTACCCAATCCCAAATCGGCTGCCGCCAGGATCAGATGGTCCATAGCGATCGTGGCGTCCACTTCCGCATAGTTCTTCCCGTCCGCACGCACCCAGGCCTCCCGGGGGAGGGCACACATGCAGAGGAGCAGAGGAGCTTGGACGAACCACTGCCGGCCATATATCCGGTTCAGCTCCTTTTCTCGGCCCTGGGTGTGGATCACGATCAGCCGGAACGGCTGGCGGTTGGCCGCGGTAGGTGCCAGCCGAGCTGCCTCCAACACCCGCTGTAGCTTCTCCTCTTCCACCGGATCTGCTTTATAGGCCCGCACGCTGTAACGCTCTCTAATCAGGTCACTGAACTCCATCGATTCACCTCCTAGAAGGATTCCCCCGCTGCCATCCCGCATCCAGCCACGGCGGAAGCAGGGCCCGGTCCTCGAAGGTCTGGGGATCTATCCTCACCTCCCCTAGGCGCAATGCGTCCACCTGGGCCAAATCATGCGAACTGAGCGGGGTGAGGAGAAGGGCTTTCCTGGCCCGATTGTCCACCTCCTCCACGATCGCCAGACCCAAGACCAAGCCCCTGATGTCCTCCAAGGACAGCAACCGCCCCGGCTGGAAGGAGACTTGCGGCAATACGGGAAAATCGTTCCATCCCACCTGATGCAAATGGGCCCCCCCAAAGTACTGAGCGAACTTCCTGGCCCGGTGGGCCCTTCTCGCCTCGGCATCGCGGGGCCTTCGCGCCGGTGAGGGCGAGACATCCACGACCCTGACCCTCTTGGTCCGTCGGAGGGGAGAGAGGAGGGGCTCCAATTCGCCATCCTCTTGCAGGGCAAAGACCGTATCCGGCCTCAACAGATCTATCTTGGCCAGCTTGAGGGTCAGCCCCCCCTGGGCCCTATCGATCAAACCGGTGGTATCATAGACGATCCTCCCCGCTCCCGCTTCCCGGGCAACTGCCACCAACCGGGCGGCGCCGGTCAGGATCTGCAGCATGTGCCCCCGGGGAGAAGTCGCCCCCACGAAGTAACTCCAGGTCCCGCTCCGGGGAGGAAAATCGCCATCCTTCGCTCCCCCCACCGCCACCGTCATGGTGCAGGGAGGCCCCAGGGTACTCTGTCCCGGATCACCATCCAAGAAGGCAACCGGACCTGAATCCGCGGCCAGCTCCTGGTAGAGACGACGGGCGAAAGTGGTCTTCCCCACATCCGCCTTCCCCACCACTATCATCACCCCGAGGGGTCGGATCTACCCATTGCACCAGCCCTGCTCCCTGCAGAGGCCATCTACCTTCTCTTTCCACTCCTGGTCCTGGTTCATATCCGATGCGATCCGAGGACTGGCTGAAATCCTCCCGATTCCTCGGCGCCCGGATATGGTCCCTATCTCCCCTGGGTCCCTTCCGCAGTAACGATGACCAAGATGAGCAGCAGCCCTTCCGGCCCTGGGGGTCCCTTTTCCCCTTCCGCCTCTGTATAGCGGCCTGGGAAAGGTGTCAACTTCTTCCTCGTTTGGTGTCGAGGTAGGTGGTACTGGCAGCGTCGAGGTGGCGCTCGATTGGGCAAAGATCGCCCCCGGGGGTCTCCCGGAAAAGGGGGGTAGTGTTTACGCATCGAGCGGTAGGCAGGAATCACTGCCCTATCGTTGGACTGCCGACTGCAGAAAGGCGAGCAATTTCTGCCGGTCTCCGCTATTCCCGAAGACTCCCTTCGCCTGCTTTCCTCTGGCCGTCAGGTGATATAAAAGGCTCCTTGGTGCTCGATCCTAAGCCGCCCTACCATCCTGTTTGCCTTTTCTCCTGGCCATGAAGTCGAAGCCCGCTCTCGGTGTCGAGCCATTGGCAACCATCGCTCGACTATCACCGACGGAGGGCTTTGTCAAGTATGTAGCCCTGACCCCCCGAGGCGGGTCAGGGCCAGTCGGGCCGCGGAGGCAATGGAATCGACATCGATTCCCTGGGCCCGGTAGAGCTCAGAGCGCGAGCCTACTTGCCCGAACTCGTCCGTCCCCAGACAGATCATGCGGGATCCGAAGGCACCACCTATGAAGGAAAGGGTATGAGAGTGGCCGTCCATGACGGTCACTATGGGTGCAAATCTCTCCACCGGGGGAAGGAGCCGGCCCAGATGGGATTTGACCCGCTGGCCGGGGGCGGATAGTTCCATCCGCCGGGCATGGCGATAGCCCCGATAGAGCATGTCCGGGCTGGTAACCACAAAAACATTGGCATAGATCCCCTCCCCCCTGAGTCTGTCGCTGGCCTGCAAGGCCTCAGGAACCATCACCCCGGCGGCGAAGATGTGGACCACGTTCTCCCCTGGCCGGTAAGCCGGTCGCGCCGAATAATCCCTGAGGCGATAACCTCCCAGATTGATCTGATCCCGTAGCTGTCTGAGTTGGTCCTCCTCTTGGGGCAAGATGGCTTGGAAGGGAGACTGGTCGATGGGTTTGGTCGAAAGCCGGAGGTAGACGATCTGCCCCTTCTTTCGATCCAGCAAGTTGCGGAGAGAGGACAAGAGGATCCATTCCAGCTCCTGGCCGTAGGTGGGTTCGTAGTAGCTCACCTGGGGGAGCTCCAGGCCGACAGCAGGAGTGATCAGCGATTGATGGGAGCCACCTTCACGGCTCAAGCTCACGCCCGAAGGGGTCCCCACAAAAATGAATTTGGATTGGCTATAGGCGGCATAGATCAGCGAGTCCAGGCCCCTACACACGAAGGGATCGTACAGGGTCCCGATAGGCAACAGGAGATGTCCGGTGAACTCGTAGGAAAGGCCTAGCATGGCCAAGAGGAGGAAGAAATTGTTTTCCGAAATGCCCAATTCCAGATGCGATCCGGTGGGCCCTTGCCTCCACTCGAGAATGCGGGCCAGCTTGTGGCGCCGGAAGTAATCGATAGCCTCGCTGTGGGCGTAGACCCCCACCAGATTGATCCACCCTCCCAGATTGGTGGAGATCGCCACATCGGGAGAAACCGTTACCACATGCCGAGCCAGCTCTGGCTGTCGCCCGATTGCCACCAGGATATTGCCAAAGGCCTCTTGGGTGGAGGTCACCGTGGAAAAGCGAACCCCCAGGCTCTCCGGAATGGAGAGCTGGGGAGGGCGAGCAGCCCTTTTCCGTTCCTTCCTCTCCAATTCCTCCAGCTGCTGCGCTATATATCGCCCCTCCGGGCTGTCCGGGGGAAAGCCCGCTAGCTCTTCCCCCTTGGCCACTCCCAGCTCGGCCTGGAGCCTTTCCATTTGAGCCGGGGTGAGGAGGAGGGAATGATTGAGAGGATCTCCGGCAAAGGGGAGGCCCCATCCCTTGATGGTATAGGCCAGGATCATGACCGGTCGGTCGGTCACCCGGTCCGCCTCGGCAAAGGATTCCAGGATGCGGCGGAGGTCGTGTCCCCCCAGGTCGAAGATGAGCTCTCTCACCTCTTCCCCGGATCGGCCCTGCAACAGGGCAGCTAGCTCCGAGGAAAGGGTAGGATCGCCCTCGATCAGCTCCTGCCGGATCCTCTCCCCGTCCAGTTGGAGCAGGGTCTGGTACTCGGTATTGCTCATGTCATCGATCCGCTTCCGCAAAGCAAGCCCGTGGGGGAGACGAAAGGTGGCCTCCAGCTTCGATCCATACTTGAGGTTGATGACGGACCATCCCTGGGCGGCAAACAGAGAACGGATCCGTTGGGCCTTTCCTTCCGGCACCACCCGATCCAGGCTCTGTCGGTTCAAATCCACGATCCAGAGGATGTTCCCCAGCTTGCCGATGTAATCCTCTCCCAGCGCTTCCCAGATGTTCCCCTCGTCCAGCTCGCCGTCACCCACCAGGGCGATGAACCTGCCGGGTGGACCATCCCCGAAATGATCCAGGACATACTGCTCGCTAAGGGCCGCGAAATTAGGGGCAACCGCCCCCAGACCCACCGATCCGGTGGAGAAATCCACCTGATCGGGATCCTTGATGCGGTGAGGGTAGGATTGAAGCCCACCAAAGGCGCGCAGCGTCTTGAGAGCCGCAAAGGGAAGCTTGCCCCTCAGGGCCTGAATGGCATGGAATACCGGGGAGGCATGGGGCTTGATGGCTATGCGGTCTCCGGGTCGAAGGTGCTTGAAGTAGAGGGCGGTGAGGATGGACACCACCGAGGAGGAGCTGGCCTGGTGACCGCCCACTTTGGTCCCGTCCGGGTTGGGCCTGATTTCATTGGCATAATGGATGGAATAGGTGGCCAGCCACAGTACCCGCCTCTGGATCGATCCCAGGATCTCGAGCTCTTGCTGGTCCCAGCTAACCGGCGTCCTACTTCCCTTCATGACCAACCTCCCCTCGCTCGATCGATCCTTGATCAATCCATGTAGAGCCCACCGTTCACATCTATGGTCGCTCCGGTGATATAGTTACCCCCGTTGGAAGCTAGAAATACGGCCGCCTCGGCCAGATCCATAGGATCGCCCAGTCTTTTCAAGGGGGTGCTAGCGATCGTCTCTTTCCACTGTTCTTCCGTCCGCCAGCGGAGCATTTCGGTATCGATCAGGGCCGGGGCGATGGCGTTCACCAATATGTGGTAAGGGGCCAGGTGATGGGCAAAGGATTTGGTCAGCCCGATCAGCCCCGCCTTGGAGGAGGCGTAGGTGGGTCCGGCGATCCCCCCTGACTTGGCCACCACCGAGGAGATATTGATAATGCGTCCGCCCCCCTGTTTGACCATAGTATCCAGGACTGCCCGGGAGCAGAGGAAGGCACTCTTGAGATTCACTCTCAGGACCCGATCCCAGTCCTCCTCCGTGGTCTCGAAGGGGGTAGCGATGTGGGTGATGCCGGCGTTGTTGACCAGGATATCGATGCGTCCCCACTCCGTCAATGCCATCTCCACCATGGCCTTGACCTGGCTCGAATCGGAGACATCGCCCTTGAACAGCAAAGCTGAACGACCGCAGGCCTGGATCTCCCGCTGGGTTCGACGGGCTTCCTCGTCTCGGCTGAGGTAGTTGACCAAGACATCCGCCCCCTCCCGGGCAAAGGCCAAAGCGATCGCCCTCCCGATACCCCGCGAAGCTCCGGTAACGATGGCCTTCTTGTCCCTAAGCCTCATCTATCATTCACTCCTTTCTTGTTTCTCGGCGGAGAAATCTGGGGGATGGCATCCCCTCTTGCTCTGCTCGGTGGCAGATGGTAGCATGGCGCCGGAGATCGTGTCCATGAAAAAGGCCCTTTTCCCCCTCCTGTTCCTGCTCTTGCTGGCCGGGCTTTTCTTCTCGGAAATCCGCAGTGCAGTCCTCTCCGGGCTGATAATGCTCGATGTCATGCGCTACGGAAGGCCCCCCCTCTTGCGCTATGTCTCCCCCGACCCTATGGTCAGTGTAGTCCGCTATTCGGGAGGGGGAAGAGAGATGGAGGCCGATCTATACCAAGCAAGGCAGGGGAGGGCGGGCCCTGCGATCGTCCTGATTCATGGGGTCAATGAGCAGGGCAGATCGGATCCCCGCATCAGATGGGCAGCCCAGATGCTGTGCCGGGTGGGATTCCAGGTACTGGTGCCCGACTTTCAGGGATTCAAGTCCTTGCGGCTCCGACCCTCCGACATTGCAGAGATAGCCGACAGCTTCCTCTATCTGTCCTCCCGTCCCGACCTGTCCGGAGCCAGCCGCTTAGGCATGGCCGGATTCAGTTACGGGGCAGGGCCAACCGTGATCGCCGCCTGCGATCCCCGCATTAGGGAGAGGGTGAGTTTCTTGATCTCCTTCGGAGGATACTACGATCTTTCCAATGTAACCGAGTTCGTCACCACCGGTCATTATTCCTACCAAGGCCGATCCTATATCCGTCCCCCCAACGATTACACCCGCTGGATATTTCTCCGCTATAACCTGGACCTGCTCCAGGACGAGGGGGATAGGCGGCTCCTCCAAGAAGCGGAAGGATGGAAAGTCAAAGGGGAAGAGAGACAATTGCGTCGCCGCCTCAGCCCCGAAGGGAGGGCTGTCTATGACCTCATCACCAACCGAGACCCGGCTCAGGTCCGGCGGCTCCTGTCGCAACTGCCCCTCAGGCTACAGGCCTATGTGCAGGCCCTCTCCCCCTCCCACTACCTCAAGGACCTGCGGGCTTATTGCTTCATTATCCATGGAGTGCCGGACGACTTCATCCCCCATACCGAGAGCCTTCGCCTCGCCGATGCCCTCTCTGGCCCCGACCGCAGCCGTCTGGTCCTTTTGCGGATCTTTACCCATGTGCGCCCCACCCTCCCTCCGCCTACCCTCTCCAACCTCCTCTTCATCTATATCCCCGAGGGGATCAAGTTCTTCTCCCTCACCTACCACCTCCTCCGCCTGGCCACCTGAATCCATCTTGCTGCTTACTACTTCTCCTCGATGCTCTCCTTTACCCTCATCCCGAAGTGACGGCCCTCCCCTTCCAGGGCCACCAGGACCTCAACTGCCGGCTTCAGCTCCACCACCGAGATGGGATCTCCAGCCGGGCTCACCAGACGAATGGTCTCCGCATTCTGGAGGATAGCGGAAAAGGTCTTTCCCTCTGCCTCCGCCTCCACCAAGAGCATAGGCCTGCGCTCGATCTTTGCTCGACCCACCACGGCCCTCTGCGTGTTCCCCTGGAAGTTCACCACCAGAACCTCCGAGCCCGACCGCAACTCCGAAAGATAAACGGTTCTCCCCCCCGGAGCCCGCACATAGGCGTGGATGGCCCCTGCATTCACCCGGAAAGGTCGAGGTTCCACGAAGGGATTCTCCACTGACTCCGCATGAACCAAGAACAGGGCCTGACCGGAATTGCCCACCAGCATTCCCTCTCCCTTCCCCATACGGGTGCAGGTATCCACGCACACCCGATCCCCCAATCCCAAGGGTACCACCCTGATGATCCGGGCCGGGGTCAAGGAGATCCTCTCCGCGGATTCTTTCAAGGCCAAGATGGCGGACCGCAGCGAGGAAGGGTCGGGCAGATCGAGCAACACCCCGTCCACCCCCTTCTCCAGAACGGAGAGGACGGTGCGCGCCTGCTCCAGATCGTGGACCTCCACCACCAGGTTGTCGGTTTGGGCCACGAGGTTCTCCAGGGGAATGATGGTCCAGTCTCGGCAACGGACAATGACCAGGCAGTTACGACTCCGGCGAAGGATCTCTTTTTCGTCATCTTTGTCCCGTATTTCCCATTCCACTACTTCCTCTCCCAACCGTAGATCGCCCTCGGGAGCCACCACCTGGATCAGCCCCATCCGCTTGACCTCCTGCTCATGGCCTCCAGGTACCAGCACCGCATCCGCACCCGCCTCCAGGGCAGCCGCTACCATACCGGCATTCCAGGGTACGATCTTGGCCCATACCTTCTTCATCGCTACCCCTCCAGGACCTTCAAAGCCTCCTCCACCGAGGCCCTTTCGTGGACGATGGAGCTGATGGCCTTCACGATCCGGGTCGGATCCCGATGCTGGAAGGCATTGCGGCCGATGGAAGCCCCACCGGCACCAGCTTCCATCGCCCCCTTCACCATTTCCAGGATCGCACGGTCACCTTCCATCTTCGGTCCTCCAGCGATCACCACCGGCACGAAACACCCCTCCACCACCTGTCGGAAGCTCTCGGGGCTTCCAGTGTAGTTCACCTTTACGATATCGGCCCCCAGCTCCGCTCCCAGACGGGCCGCGTGCTTCACCATCTGGGGATCGAATTCGTCCCTCACCCGCGCCCCCCGGGCATAGACCATAGCCACCAGGGGAAACCCCCACTCGGAGGCCTTCTGCGCCACCAGGCCAAAATCTCTCAGCATCTCCTTCTCGTCGCTGGCCCCCAGGTTTACATGGATGGAGACCGCGTCCGCTCCCAGCTTGATGGCCTCCTCCACCCCGCATACCAGGGTCTTGGAGTTGGGGTCCGGAGCCAAGGCAGTGCTGGCCGAGAGATGGACGATCAGGCCGATATCCCGTCCCTTGCCCCGATGGCCGGCGGTAACCACCCCCTTGTGGATGATAATAGCATTGGCCCCCCCCGACGCCACGGCATCCACCGTCCTTTTCATGTCGATCAGCCCCGCGATGGGACCCATGGTTATGCCGTGATCCATGGGAATCATGACTGTCTTTCCCGAGTTGCGATCGATGATCCGTTCCATCCTGATCTGTTTTCCGATCATCTCCTCCTCCCTTCTCCAGGCAACATGGGAAAAAGAAAAGCCGCGGAAGTTCATCTCCCACGGCTGAAGGAAAACAAAAAGGCCGTGGGTTTTACCTACCCACGGCCCCAAATCTCGCGGGCGCAGGTAGGCTCAGCTATAGTAATAAAACCAAAAGCGATAGCCGAGCCCTAGAGTGAAAGCCGAGTCTTCCATCTTCTCTCCAGCCCCACCATAGCAGAAAGCCAAAAGCTAATCGGGGTCCCAATCTAGGCTGATTTTAGCTTATAACCAAATCCGGATCGAACTGTCAACACAAAAACCAGGGGGCAGGGCCGATTCGGACCTTTTTTCTTGACACCCCAGCGGCGGCTGCTGCATCCTTAAATTAGACTCTTAGGTCTGGATCTTGCCTTGTTCCTGGTGGGCCCGCAGGCAAGGTGGCTTCTCTCTGCGACGATATGGCCCCATTATGAGGGAGAGGGAAGAGAAGGGGACAGAAAGGAGATGGAGGTGGGAGAAAAGAGGGAGAAACTGGAGCTGCTGATCCAGGGAGGGAAGGTACTCGATCCGATCAGTGGCCTGAGGGGACAGTTCGACCTTGGCATCCGAAGCGGGCGTATCGCCTGCATCGAGAAAGATGTTCCCCCCTCTCGGGCCCGGGAGGTGTTGAAATTGGATGGGGATTGGATCTTTCCCGGCCTGGTCGATTTTCATTGCCATGTCTTCTGGCCCGGCACCATGGTCAGCGTGGAGCCTGAAGGCCTGGCCCGCAGTTCGGGAGTGCTCACCCTGATCGACGGCGGAAGCGCCGGGGCCTGCAATTTCCTTTCCTTTCGCAGATCGGTGATAGAACCTTCCCCTTTCCACATCCTGGCCTTCCTGAACCTCTCCTGCATCGGGCTGGCCACCGAAGGGATACCGGGCCTCAACCTGAAGGAGCTGGATCACCTCCCTCTGGCCCATGTCCCTTCTGCCCTGCGAACCATCGAGGAGAATCGCGACCTCATCGTGGGCATCAAGGTGCGGGCTTACCACGGCCTTCCCTCCCTAGCCCCCCTGCGCTTGGCTCGACAGCTCGCCGACCAGACTAATCTTCCTCTGATGGTCCACCTCGCCCCCTCTCCCCCCTCCCTGGGCCAGATCCTTCCCTTCCTCCGCGAAGGAGATATCCTGACCCACATCTTTCACCCCCAACCCGGCTCCCTCCTCGATGGCAAGGGCAAAGTGAGACCGGAGTTCGGCGAGGCCCGCCAAAGAGGGATCTGGATGGATGTGGGATTGGCCCGTGTCCATACCGATTTCTCCATCGTCAGGGGGGCGATCGAGGAGGGGTTCTTACCGGACATAATCAGTACCGATCTCAGCTCTGGGAACCGGGAGGGAATGGTCGTGGATCTGCCCACCACCCTCTCCAAGTTCCTGGCCTTCGGCTTGGAGCTGGACGAGGTCTTGCCCATGGTCACCCGTACCCCCCTGGCCGTAGCCGGAGGGGGAGATCGGATCAAGGGAATAGCGGTGGGGAAGTCGGCCGATCTGTCCATCTTCAGATGGGAAGAAGGCCCGGTGAGCTTCCATGACCACTACGGAAATTCGGTAGAGGGCAAGGGAAGGCTCTCGCTATCATGCTTCCTGCTCCAGGGCAGGAGGGTGGATGCACCTTCCCCTACCTGATTTCGCATGAATTTGGCTGGCCTCGAGGCTCTTTGCCTAATCCGAAAACCGCTGAATCGCTTTCCCAATGAGGAGGATACACCCCATGAAAAGACACCCCCCAATCCGCAGTCAGATCAGGCTGGGAACGATGGCACTTCTCTTCCTTTCCCTCTGCCTCACCGTCTCCCCCTGCTTCGGGCAGAAGGCATCCCGCCCCCTGGGTCCCGGCGACCCCTTCCCCGATTTCAGCCTTCCCAACAACCTCAGCCTGGAGGAATCCTCTTACCTGGGGGTGCCGGTAGGGGGGGAAGTTTCCGTTTCGGCCCTGAAGCCAGAGCTGCTGCTTATCGAGTTCCTCAATGTCTACTGCCATACCTGCCGGGAACAGGTACCCATCTTCAATGAGCTGCTCGCCCTTCTTCAGAAGGACCCGGTAATGTTCGCCAAGGTCAAGATCCTGGGAATTGCGGTCAAGGGAACCCCGGAGGAGATTCGCGAATTCAAGCGGGAATTCGGAGCCGCTTATCCTATCCTTTCCGATGCGGAAAAGAATGCCTTCGCCGCCATCGGCAGCCCGCCAGCCACCCCCCACACCTACCTCGTAGGCCCAGCAGAGGGAGGAAAGCGGTTCGTCCTCGACTATCATCGGGGCGGGGTGGAGTCCCCCCAGGCCTATCTGCGAGAGATCCGGCAGGCCCTGAAGGGTGAGCTGGGCGGCTTCGAGCCGGGGAATGCTATTCCTGACCTCAAAGTCGTCGGCGCGGATGGCTTGAGCCGCTATCGCGGGCGTTATCTCCTCCTCTACTTGCCCCCCACCACCACCTATCCAACGGCGGAGGATCTGCGCAATGCCACCAACCAGCTCCGAGAACTGGAGAAGGCGGGAGAGCAACTCAAGGACGAAGTCGTCATTCTGGCCCTGCCTTCCCGCGATCTATCGGAGCCGAAAATCACGGCTGCTCTCAAAGGCCAGGTCTCCTTCCTCTCCGACCCTGACCAGGACCTCCGAACCCGCATGGGCGCCCCACAGGACCCCTTGATCTTGGTGGTGAACGAAACCGGGAGGATCTCCTTCCGTGGTCCTTCCATCACCTTCGCATCCCTGCGCGAGCTAGTCCAGGGAAAGCTCCCCCAACCGCCACGTCTCGATCTCTCCGAGGGGGAGCTGCACCAGATCATCCTGGGGAAAATGACACAGATCAATCCTCGCCTGGTATCCCTGGAACCGGTCAAGCTGGAGAATGGGGAGACCATATGGGTGGGTACCCCGCCCCCGGGCGAGAGATCTGGCCATCTCTTCGCCAAGCTGGTGAGCAAGAGCACCCTGTGCGATGTGTGCCACGACACCCACTTTTTCTATGTCGTGGATCAAGAGGGGATCGTACGGGCCTTCGTTCCCCTATCCATCACCAAATACGGAAACGAGGAATGGGACAAAGGGGACATCGCCAAGATCGAGAGCCGGATAGTGGGGAAGTCCCTTTTCTCTTCCTTCCCCTTCGATCCCCGGGTAGATGCCGTGGCTATGGCGACCATGTCTTCCAGCCTGATTTACGAAGGGCTGGCCGAGGGGGCCTTGGTGTTCGGCGAACTCAAGAAGTTCGATTTTCGGGCGGAGCACTGGAAGCGGATCTGCTTCCAGAACATCTGTCGCCTCAAAGAGGCCATGGAGAAGGCCAAAGCGGCTAGTCCCGGGGAGTGGGAGTTCGATCTCGAGGCGATCATCCCTTACCTGCCCGAAAAGAAGATGCCCCTTTGCCCGCTGGAGGGGATGTATGTGGAGTACGAGGGGGATATCCTTTGCTCCTATCATGGCCTCAACCTAGATGGCTGTCGTTAAGCCGAAAGGAGATCTCGTGAAAGGAATTGCGGTAGCGATCAACAAGTCCAAGATCGTCAATGACGACCGAAGCCGGAGCCTGATGATGGAGGTGGGACCGCGGGTGTGCATTACCACCGCCTCCCACCCCGGTTTCCTGGGATACCAGAACAGCATTCAGGTAGGGGTCGCGCCCCTGGCTGGAAGGTACGGCGGGGCGAAGATCGATATGGAAAAGGAGCTGAACCCCATCGCCCTGCACCAGTATACCTTCTGGAAGAGCTGGCAAGACCATGAAGACTTCCACCAGAAGGAATTCGACCGTCTTTTCGAGCTCTGCGGCCGTTGCCTCTCCATGGTGGTGGAAGGACCCTGGGAGCCCTTGTACGAGATCGTGGCTCACCGAGTGCCTGCCCCCTTGCCTCCGGAAGGGGGCGTGTCCGCCTCGCCAGCCAGGTCCCGGACCACGGTGGTGGTGGAGGCCGAGCATGCAATCCGGCCGGGGAAGGAGAGGGAGTTCGAAAAAGGGATGATCCAGGTCCTCGAGCTGATCTCGAGATCCCCAGGTTTCTCCGGCTTCCTGTTGTTGAAGCAGATAGGCGTCTCCCCCCTAGGCAGCTTCCAATTGACACCGGGTGGGGTGATGGAGGCCCTGCAGACCTTGGGGGCCCATCCCCCCGGCTCCAAGAAGGGAAATTTCCTTCCCCTGGAGGCCGCCCCCAAGCCAGCCGAGTATCTGGTGCATTCCCAGTGGGAGGACGCCGATCTGGCTCAGAGTGCCTTCGCCAAGGTGCTGGTAAACCACGAGATGCGGCAATTGCACAGCGAGAAGGTGCTGGCCCATGTCCTCCGCGGTCCCTATCTCCTGATCTTCAGGCCGATGATGGAGGATGATACCTGGAAGAAGGTCCTGACTAGTGTTTCAGGGACTTGAGGCCCTGATAGGACTCCCAGAGGATGACCTTCAGGAGGGCTGTGAGGGGTACCGAAAGCAGAGGGCCGAGGGGGCCGAATAGGTTCGCCCCTGCGATGACGGCCATGATCACCACCAGGGGATGGAGTTGGACCATGCGCGCCATCACCGCGGGAACGATCACGGTAACGGAGACGATCTGGGCCAGAATGTAGACCAATATCACGGGGAGGATGGTCTTTCCTCCCTGTGATACCGCCAGGATCAGCCCGGGAAGCGTGCCCAGGACGGGTCCGAAGAAAGGAATCAAGTTGGCCAACCCGTAGGCTATCCCCAGGAACAGGGCATAGCGGATGTTCATCAGGTGAAGTCCCAGGGCCGTGATTGCCCCCACCGCGAAAGAATCCAGCAGTATCCCCCGGATGTAGTTGCGCACCTGCTGGTTCAGGCGATACTGAAGCAGAAACACCAACTCGAAATAGCGGTTAGGGATCAGGCGAAACAGGGCCTTCCGGAAGGTGGGGCCGTCCCGGAGCAGGAAAAAGGTGAGTAGCGGGACGAACAGGATGTGGGGGGTCATGGTGCGAGAGAGATAGGGTAACACCTGGAGAAGATGTTCCCGCAATCCCTGGCGGAACGCAGCCAGGCGGGCTACCATGTCTACTCGCGCCAGAAAAGGATAGGTGGGAGCCAGCGTCGCCTGCCAGGAGAGAATCTCCCTCTCCAGGCTCCACAAGAAGGCGGGAAAATCGGTGTAGAGGAGCTGTAGTTCGCGGATCATACCTGGAAGGAGGGCGACGACGAAGAGGGCGAAGATCAAAAGGAGCCCTCCGAAGAGGGAAAAAATCGCCAAGCTGCGTCTGATTCCCGCCCTTTCCAGACGATTGACAGCGGGGTGAAGGAGATAACTGAGCAGGAGGGAGAGGAGGAAAGGGGCCAGCATGATGTAGAGGAGGTGGACCAGCCATCCGGCCAGAAGGAGGGTTCCCACCACCAGTGCGGCTACCCGTAGCCACAGTTTGATACCCCCTCCTCCCTGCACTGGAAATCCTTCCTCCCTTTAGCCCTCAGGCCCCCGCGAGGGAGGGGGGACGGTAGCGGGCCACGCGCAGTTCCTCGTTGGTGTGACGCAGGCGGGCGGCCAAAACCTGTGATAGCCTGAGGATTATCTTGATCCCCCCATTAGGGTGGCGATCCAGGAAATCCAAGAGATCCGGCTTCATCAGTCCCAGCAAGCGGGTCGGCTCCGTGGCCACCGCAGTGGCGGTGCGCGGTCCATCGTCGAGCAAGGCGATCTCCCCGAAGAAATCTCCCTTTCCCAGCCTGGCCAGCTCGATCTCCTCCGAGGCGGAGGAGAGGGTATAGATCCTCACTCTCCCCTCCCAGATGAGATACATCCCTGCCCCCATCTCCCCCTCGCAGAAGACTATCTCCCCCATCTGGTATGTCCTCTCGTGCATGATCCGGCACAGCTCCGAGATCTCCTTTTCCTTCAAACCCGCAAAGAGAGGGTGGGAACGCAAAAAAGAGGGCAAATCTTCCCTTTTGCTGTCGCTCCACAAAAGGTTGACCCAGAGGCTATCCGACATCATGCCTATACCCCCAGGAGCCTTACCCTCAGCTCGCGATCCGCCAGCAGCTCCTGAGCCGTCCCGGAGTGGACCACCATTCCATTGTTGAGCACATAGGCCCGATCGGATATAGCCAAGGCGAGGTCCGCATTCTGTTCCACCAGCAGGATGGTGGTCTCGTTCTTGATCTCCCAGATAACCTTCCAGATCTCCTCCACGATGGCAGGAGCAAGCCCCTCGAAGGGCTCATCCAGCATCAGGAGTTCCGGGTTTCCCATCAGGGCTCGCGCGATGGCCAACATCTGCAGCTCCCCCCCGCTCAGGGTATCGCCTCTCCGCCCCTTGAACCTTTCCAGTTGAGGAAACAACTGGAAGATCTGTTGCAGGCTCCACTTACCCGTTCCATCCCGGCGGGACATCTGCAAGTTTTCCAGGACCGTCAAATTGGGAAAGATCCTCCTCCCCTGGGGAACCCAACCGATACCCAACCGGGAGATCTGCTCGGGCGCACAGCCACCGATCTCCTGGCCCCGGTAGCGGATGCTTCCACTGCGAGGAGGAACGAGTCCCATGATGCTGCAGAGGGCGGTAGTCTTTCCCGCCCCATTCCTCCCCAGGAGGCAAACCACCTCGCCTTCTCCCACTTGCAGGCAGACATCATGGAGGATGTGGGACTTGCCGTAATAGGTGTTGATCCCTTCCACCGCGAGCAGGGCCTCTGTCGGCCTTCTCTCGCAGCTTGCGGGGGCAGGGGCTGCCTCCTCCAGCGATAACCCACCACCGATCTTGAATCCGCCCAGATATGCCTCCTGCACCTGATGGCTCTCCTGGATCTCGGCCGGCGTCCCCTCGGCGATCACCTTTCCCTGGTGGAGAACGGTGATGAAGTCGGAAAGGGCCAGCACCCGGTCGATGTCGTGCTCGATCAGCAGGATGGTATAGGTCCCTGCCAACTGCCGGATTAGCCCGGCCACCCTCATCCTTTCCCGAGCCGAAAGCCCGGCCAAGGGTTCATCCAGAAGCAGGAGCTCCGGCCGGGCGGCGAGGGCAATGCCGATCTCCAGAAGCCTCTGGTCACCATGAGAGAGGCTGCTGGCAGTCATTTCTGCCTTCTCCGCCAGCCCCACCTTCTCCAAGATCGAGCATGCCTCCTGGTTGAGGTCGTCGAGCTTCTCCGTCCGGGAAAGGAGGTCGAAACGGTGCTTGCTCTTGGCCTGAATGGCGATACGCACATTCTCGAAGACCGTCAGCTCCTTGAAGATGCTGATGATCTGGAAGGACCGTGATATCCCGCAGCTCACGATCTGGTGCGGCAGCATCCCGGTAATCCGCCTTCCCTTGAAATAGACCTCCCCTCCGTCGTGGGGGAGCAGTCCGGAAAGGACATTGAAAAAGGTGGTCTTCCCCGCCCCGTTCGGGCCAATGATGGAACGCAGCTCGCCTTCCCTTACCGTGAGGTCCACCCCGTTCACCGCTACCAGCGCCCCAAAGCGTTTGGTAACGCCCTTGACCACCAGCACTTCCGGCCGCTCAGCCCTTGCCCCAGCCTTCCTTGCTCGGGCCGCGGAGTAAGGGTCGGGATTCTCGTCCTGCAGCCCTGAACCCGCGGTAGCGATCTCTTTTCCCACTTGCAAATCGAGGATCATATCTTCCCTAACCGCAGCTTCCCTCCTGGCCCACCTGCTACGGGCCTTCTCCGCTAGAGCCTGGCCGATCCCCACCATCCCGTTGGGCGAGAAGAGGATGAAGGCCATGAACACCAGCCCGAAAACCACCATCCAGTTCTCGGTAAGGGTCGATAGGGTATCGCGAAGAAACACGAAAACCGCCGCCCCCAGGAGAGGACCGAAGAAGCTGCGCATCCCCCCCACCACCGTCATGGCCACTATCTCTCCGGAGAAGGTGACATGGGTAGCTTCCGGATAGCAGAAATAAAGGAGGAAGGCGTAGAGGCTTCCCGCCAAACCGCCGAAGAGGGTGGAGAGGACGAAGGCCAGGAGCTTGTACTTCTTGGGGTCGTAACCCACACAGGAAGCCCTCTGCTCGTTCTCCCTGATCGCCTGCAGCACCCGACCGAAGGGGGAGTGGACGATCTTCCAGATCAGAAAGGTGCAGAGCAGGACGAAGGAGAGGACGAAATAGTAGTACAGGAGCTGATCGTTCAGATCGATCCGCCATCCCCCAGGAAGGGTCAAGGGAAAGCGCCTTATCCCTCCCAGGCCGTTTTCACCACCGGTGAGGGCAGTCCAGCGATACACGATGTAGAAGAACATCTGGGTGAAGGCCAGGGTGAGAAGGGCGAAGTAGACCCCCCTTTTTCTCATCAGCAGAAATCCGATGATGAATCCCAGCAGGGTAGCCACTGCTGTCCCCAGCAGGATGGGAGAGACCATCCCCGCGATGAAGTGCTTCTGGATCAAGGCGGCTGCATAGGCCCCGATCCCGAAAAAGGCACCGTGACCGAAGGAGAGGAGGCCTGTGTATCCCAACAGGATATTGTAACCGAGGGCGAGGAGGGAAAAGATCAGGATCTCGGTGGCTAGGGAGACGGTGGAGCGGACCTGGACCAGGAGGAAGGGCAACACCCCCCACAGGGCGGCCACCAGGATCAAAGCATGACGCAGCAAATTGGAATAGGCCGTTGCCTGGCGCGAGTTCTTCATCAATCGAACCTCTCCCATTTCTCTCCCCATAGCCCCCTCGGCCTCAGCAAGAGGACCATGATCATCAAGACATACATAGAGGCCTCAGCCATGGGAGGCCAGACCAGGATGCTGAGGCTGATAACCTCACCCACCAGAAGACCAGCGACCACTGCCCCCCAAAAACTCCCCAAACCACCTATGGTGACGACCACGAAGGCGGCAGTGCCCACATTGGTGCCCATGGCCGGTTGGACCCCGGCCAAAGGAGCCGTCAGAACGCCGGAGAGGGCAGCCAGCGCCACGCCCAAGCCGAAGACAAAGGTGAATATGGGCTTCAGGCTGATGCCCAGGGCCCTCACCATCTCTGGATCGCGGCTTCCGGCCCTAATTATCATCCCGTATGGTGTCTTCTGCAGGAAAAACCAGAGGCCCGCTATGAGCAGAAAGGAAAAGAGCAGGATGAAGAGGCGGTACCGGGAATAGGTGAAGGGTCCGAAGGACCAGGAACCAAAGAGGAGGCTAGGAATGTCGAAGGGAATCCCTGTGGGTCCCCACACCATGCGCACCAACTGTTCCAAGACCATGGCCAGGCCGAAGGTGAAGAGCAGTCCTATCTCCGGAGCTGCCCGATACATGCGGCGCAGGAAAAGGGCCTCGATCCCCATCCCGATCATGCCCACCAGGACCGGAGAAATGGTCATCCCACCCCAGAACCCTAAGTGCCGCTTTAGGACCAGGGCCCCGTAGGCACCCAAGGTATAGAGCACCCCGTGGGCGAAATTGACCAGGCCTATCATGCCGAAGATGAGGGAGAGGCCGATGGCCATGACCACATAGAGGCTCCCCAAAACGAAGCCGTTGACGATGAACTCCAGCAATTGGGTTTCGCTCATATAAGCTCTGCCTTTCCTTGGGCTGCGGCTGGGTACTGAACCTCTCCTCCTGCCCTGAAGGGGTCGCCAGGCGATCCTACCCCAACAGGCAGAGGCCTGGAGACAAAAACCATTCCAGGCCTCTACCCTCCCGCTCCCCGCCGATCGTCCCTGAAAGAGCACCTAGCTCGCCTGGTAAGCTCCCTCCCTGGCCGAAGAATACGATCTTCCTTTCCCGCGCCTTGTCATCCCTTTGCTCAGTCCAAGGCCTCCAGGTGGCACTCGCTGTCTTTTCGGGAAAGGGCTATGGATTCCAGCGATTCTTTCCTGGAAGGAACCTCTTCCAGCACCTCCCAGATGTCCCACTTGTCCTTCATGGCACCTTTCTTCTTGGGCCGGACCACATACATTGGTTGCATTAACTGATGATCCCAGTCCCGGAAATAGAGGGGACGCCCCTTCATTCCATCGAACTGGAAGTTCTCTAGGGTGCGGACCAGATCCTTGCTCACCGTGGATCTGGCCTTTTCCATCGCCGCGGCGATCACTTTTACCGCCACATAGTCACCCCAGGCCTGGTTTTCGGGGGGCTTTCCGAACTTCTTGCTGAAGGTCGCGGTGAACTCGGCGCTTCCCTTGGCCCCGATCTTGTGGTACCAAAGCAGGGGGAACACCCCGGTCATGGCATCCGCCCCCACCGCCCAAGCCTGAGCGGTGTCCATGACACCTCCCGAGACCTCGATGGTGAAACCGAATTCCTTGTACTGCTTCAGGAAGTTGGTGATATCGGCCCCCGCTAGATTCATGAAGACCAAATCAGGCTTGGCATTGCGGATCTTGATCATGTAGGCGGAGAAGTCGGTGGTGCCGGTGGGAATCAGATCGTTGGCGATCTCCTGCCCTCCATGTTCCTTCAGCAACCTTCGGGAACAGCGGGAGAGGTCATGGCCGAAGGCGTAGTCAGCGGTCAGGACGTACCAGCGATTGAGCTTCTTGGTCCTTATCAGCCACTGGCCGATGGCGTTGACATATTGGGTATTGCTGCCTTCCAGGCTGAAGGTATAACGGTGGCAGCGGGAACCGCGGATCTCGTCGGAATTGGAGCCCGAATTGAGGAAGAGGATCCGGTTCTGCTGACACACATCGCTTATCGCCAAGGCGCAGGCGCTACTCACCGTCCCGAAGACGGCGCAGACCCGATCCTTCTCGATCAGCTTTCTGGTCTTCTGCACTGCCACCCCCGGATTGACTTCGTCCTCCGTGATCATCTCCAGGGGTCGGTCCATCACTCCACCCTTCCCATTTATCTCCTCCACCGCCAGCTTGGCCCCCAGATCGCCATAACTGCCGGTCATGGCCAGGAAACCGGTCAGCGGAACCACATGCCCTATCTTGATCGGCTCCGCCCCCCAGGACCAGGTAGGCAGGAAGAGATCGCGGCTACCTCCCAAGGTAGCTGCCAGGGTGAAAACGCTGGCCGTCTTCAGGAAGTCCCGCCGCGTTAGCTCTACGGGTATCCCTTTCCCTTTCTCCTTATCCTCCATTTTCGCCTCCTCCTTCTTGGCTAGCTCGTTTTCCCATCTCGGTCAAGACTCAACCACCATCATCTCCTCGTTCCACTGCCACCTCCACCGCTATTCCTCCACGGACCCTCTGGGTCACCAGGCGAAAATCCTCGAACAGCTCCTGACACCGCTCCCGACCCGCACGATCGGACTCTCTCACTTCCGGACATAGCCTGATCCTGACCTCGCCCCCGGGCAGCCGCGCTTTCTGGCTCCGCACCAGACCAACCACAGCTTGCTCCTTCATCCCCCGATCTGGGCCCGGGCCTTGCGCGGGCAAAAGAGCAGGCCATCTGCCCACCAACTGACGACTGCACCGCAGCCGCCAGCAAGCCCCCCCGCTTTGGGGCCGCGCCCGCTGTCCAACGGTGCGTCCTCGCTCACCATCTGCCCGAGCGGGCCCCGGACCCCAAAGCTGATCTTCTGCTGACAGCCCTCATCAGCTCCAGGCTCATCTCTGCTCGCCCTTCCCTCCCCTATGCCCTTGACCTTTCTTGTCCTTCCCTTCAGGGAAGCGGTGGCGCCTCCTCCAGGATCACCTCTACCTCCTGCACCCTTCCCTCTCGATGCAGGCCCAATCGCAACCCCTCCCCCGGCCGCTTGGCCTCAACCAGCTCGAGAAGGGATTCCATCTCCCCTATCTCCTCTCCCTCCACTGCCACGATCAGATCTCCCCCTGCCATCAAGGTCTGGTTCAGGAATCGGACAGCCCTGAGGCCGCCTTTCAGCCCCGCCTTGTCGGCCGGACTTTCGGGGATTACCTGGCCTATCAGGATCCCGCGAGGGACCGGAAGCCCCAGGAAGGCAGCCATCTCCGGATCGATCTTCAGTCCTGAAATCCCCAACCAAGAGCGGGTGACATGGCCTTTTTCGATCAGTTGCGAAACCACCCTCCTCGCCGTGTTCACCGGGATGGCAAAGCCGATCCCGATATTGCCACCGCTCTCGCTGAAGATGGCGGTATTCACCCCGATCAGCCGACCGTCGGTATCCAGCAGGGGACCACCGGAGTTTCCCGGATTGATGGCGGCATCGGTCTGGATTATACCCCGCATCAAGCACCCGTTGGGGGCCCTCAGGGTACGATGCAAAGAACTGATTATACCTGCGGTCAGGGTGTGATCCAGCCCGAAGGGGTTGCCCAGGGCCAATACCTTCTGTCCCACCCTCAGGTCCGCTGAGTCTCCCAGGGGAACCACCTGGAGCCTTTCCGGGGGCGCCTCGATCTTTATCACCGCCAGGTCGGTCTGCGCATCCGTCCCGATCAGACGCCCCAGAAACCTGCCCCCATCGGCCAGCGTTACCTGGATGGAGCCAGCCTTCTCGATCATATGGCGGTTGGTCAGGATATGACCCTCCCGGTCCAGAATCGAGCCCGAGCCGCTTCCTGCTCCCGGGAGCGGGCGGGAAAAGAACTCCTCGCCCCTAACGGATGCGGTGATATTCACTACTGCAGGGGAAAGCTCTTGGTAGATCAGGATCTGGATCTCTTCCTCCGGGAGCAGGGCCCAGGCCTGCGTCAAGGGAAGCAGGATCAGCAGGCTCAGCCAGAAGAGCATCCTGCCTTTTCCTTCCCTCCCCCTTTCGCCATCGGCCACAAACCCTGCCAATCGCCTCAGAGGCGCTGCAGGTAACGCCGAGCGGAGAGGGCGGCCAGCGACCCCTCGGCTGCGGCCACCACAGCCTGTTTCAATTCCTTGCACAGCACATCCCCCGCTGCGAAGACCCCGGGCAGGCTGGTCTCCATCAGGTGATTCACCCGAATGCATCCCTCCTCGCCCATCTCCAGGGCCTTTCCCAGGAACTCCACCTCCGGACTTCTCCCCTTCAAGTAGATGAATATCGCCTTGACCGCAAGGTCCAGCTCCCCGGCCGGGCTCGCCACCCTGATCGCCTCCACCCGATCTCGCCCCCGAATGGCTACCAGTCGTGTCTCCTCCTTCACCTCTATTTTCTGCTCTTCCCGCACCCTCCTCACCAGCTCGGGATCTCCCTGGATCTGCTGGCCGGGGATCAACAGGTAAACTCTCCGCGCATGCTGGCACAGCGCCAAGCATTCTTCCAAAGCCAGATCCCCTTCCCCCGCCAAGGCTACCTCTTCTTCTCGGAAGAAGGCCCCGTCGCAGGTTGCGCAATAGCTCACCCCCCTGCCCAGCAACTCTTCCTCCCCGGGGACCCGCTCCCTCCTGGCCATGGAGCCGGTGGCCACGATCACCGACCGACCCTGATAGGTTCCCCCGCTGGCGAATACCTGCTTGGGATCTTGCTCCAGCTCCACCCCGAAGACCCTCTCCTCCAGGAATCGGGCGCCAAATCCCTGGGCCTGTCGGATCATGCGCCCCAAGAGTTCCTTGCCCGAGATCTCGCCCAGAGTGCCGGGATAGTTGGCAATGCGAGGTGCCCAAGCCAGCGCACTCTCGGAGAAACCCTTGTCCAGAACCAGGGTCTTGAGCCGAGCTCGGGCCGCGTAAATTGCAGCCGCGCACCCGGCAGGACCGCCCCCGATGATGATCACATCGTAGATTTCGCTCATCCAACAGCTCGATTTGGCAAGAACAGATCACAAATTATTCCCCTCCTTCAGCCCCTGTCAAGGAATTTTTTGTCCGATGGCAAGGGGCAATTTCGCTCTCTTCTTGACAGGGGAGGGTTTAGGAGCTATGTTTGCTAGCGATTCTTTGCGACCCCACAAGGAGGGTGAGATGCGAACGGTTCAAAGCGAACAATGCATCGCGGAAGGATGGGAAGGCAAGCTTGCAGGTGCCTCCTTGATGTCCAAGGCATCGAGGGTGATCACCCTCACCCTGCTCACCATCTGGGGGGCCCGGCTCGCCGTCCCCTTGCCCTTCACCCCTGTTCCCTTCACGCTTCAAACCCTCTTCGTCCTCTTATCTGGGGCCTGGTTGGGCAAGGAATTGGGGGCTTTCTCCCAGGTCATCTATCTGGTGCTGGGGTCGGCTGGCTTTCCGGTCTGGGCAGCGGGGGCAGGAGGGATCTCTCGTCTCTGGGGTCCCACCGGCGGATACCTGATCGCCTTTCCCATCGCTGCCTGGATGGTTGGCTTGATCCTGGAGGGGGATGACGGTCCGGTCCGGACCAGAATCTGGCCCGCCCTGGTAGCAGGTTTGGTGATCATCTACGCCCTGGGCCTCTTCCAGCTCTCCCTCTGGCTCGATTGTGGAGCCAAGAAGGCCTGGGCGCTGGGGGCCATGCCTTTTCTGCCCGGGGATCTGGTCAAGGCAGGTATCGTCGGCTTCCTCTGGCGCAGGTGGAACCCTTCCCTCCCTTCCCGAGCCGGGGATAGCGTTCAGTGATGGATAGCCAGAGCGATCTGGAAAAAAGGATCAGGGAGGAGATCGAGAAGGTACCCCTGATCGATACCCATGAGCACATCACCCCCGAAAAGGAGAGGAACCGCCAACCGCTGGACCTTTTCTCCGCCTGGTTCCTTCACTATGCCTCTTCCGATCTGGTCTCCTCCGGGATGAGCTTGTCCTCCCTGCAAAGGATGCGGGAGCTCGATCGTCCCCTGGAGGAAGGGTGGAAGGAATTCGCGCCCTTCTGGCCTCGCATCAGGACCACCGGTTACGGAAAGGCCCTACTCTTAGCGGCCCGCGATCTTTTCGGGATCGAGGATATCAACGAAGAGACCTGGAGGGAGCTCTCCGCCCGGATCGCGTCCGCCAACCGAGCCGGCTGGTATCGGGAAGTACTCAAGGAGAGGGCGGGGATCGAAGTGGCCCTGCTCGATCCCATCTATTACGAGACCTACCCGGTGGACTACGAACTCTTTGCCCCGGTTGCGCGCTTCGATACCATCGTCTCCTGCCGCACCCGCGCCCATTTGGACGCCCTGGAGGAGGCGACCGGCCGCTCCATCCACTCCTTATCAGATCTGGACAAGGCGCTAGAGGCCGCCTTCACTATCGCCCGACAGCGAGGGATCGTAGCCGTCAAGACGGCCCTGGCCTACTTTCGGAGCCTCGACTACCGAAGGCCCACTTACTACCAGGCGGAGCGGGTATTCAACCGCATCGTTTCCCATGTGGATTCCCTCCGCCTTCGAGTCCACCCGGGTGGGGGCGAGGGACCGTCATGGGAGGAGTGTAAACCGCTCCAGGACTACCTGATGCACCAGGTGATCCGCCTGGCCCTGGAGCACGATCTGCCGATCCAGGTCCATACCGGTCTCCAGGAAGGGGTGGGAAACGCCCTCACCAACGCTCATCCCTTGCACCTGACAGAGCTGCTCTTGGAGTACCGGGAGGTGAAGTTCGACCTCCTCCACGCCGGCTACCCGTACAGCGGCGAGGTAGCCTGTCTGGCCAAGAACTTCCCCCATGTCTGGGCCGATCTCTGCTGGGTATGGATCATCTCCCCCACCGCCGGGAGGCGCATCCTCTCCGAGTGGATAGAAACCGTCCCAGCCAACAAGATCCTGGGGTTCGGGGGCGATTATCGTTTCGTAGAGGGGGCGTACGCCCATTCCCGCTTGGCCCGAGAGGGAACGGCAAAGGTTCTGATCGAGAAAGTGAAGGAGGGCTATCTCACCGAAGAGGAGGCCCGGCGCCTGGGCTGGATGATCCTTCGGGAAAATGCTTGGAACCTCTTCCGGCTGGGGGGGAGAAGGACGGTCTGAAAGGACAGTCTGAGAGGACCATCCTTCCCCTCTGCCCGAGACACCAGGGCCTTTCGCATCAATCCAGTGGCTCCAGGTGGCATTCGTTCTCCGCCCGCGACAGGGCAATGCTCTCCAGCGATTCCCTTCTGCCGGGGACCTCCTCTTCTACCCACCAGATATCCCATTGATCTTCCATATCCGCCTTCTTCTTGGCCCGGACCACATACATGGGCTGCATCAGCTGATGGTCCCAATCCCGGAAATAGACCGGCCTCCCCTTGAGGGCATCGAACTGAAAATTCTCCAGGGCCTTCACCAGGTCCTTGCTGTTGGTGGATTTCGTTTTTTCCATGATACTGGCGATCACCTTCACCGCCATGTAATCCCCCCAGGCCTGATTTTCAGGCGGCTTACCGAATCTTCTCCGAAACGAAGCCACAAACTCCTTGACCCCTGGGGCCTTGATCTTGTGCACCCAAGGAAGGGGAAAGACGCCGGTCATGGCATCGGGACCAACCGGCCAGGCCAAAGCCGTATCGATGGCCCCGCCCGCCACCTCGGTAGCGAATCCGAACTCTTTGTACTGCTTGAGGAAGTTGGTGATGTCCGCCCCCGCCAGGCAACTGAACACCAGGTCGGGCTTGGCATTGCGGATCTTGATCATGTAGGCGGAAAAGTCGGTGGTCCCGGTGGGGATGAAGTCGCGAGCTATCTCCTGTCCCCCATGGGAGGCGAGCAGCCTCCTGGTGCAGCGATAGAGATCGTGGCCGAAGGCGTAATCGGCCACCAGGATGTACCACCGATTGAGCTTCTTCCTCTGGATCAGCCAGTGGCCGACCGCACTCACGTATTGGGTATTGCTCCCCTCGATGCAGAAGGTGTACCGATGGCAACGAGCAGCACGGATCTCGTCGGAATTGGATCCGCTATTGATGAACAGCAACCTCTGCTGTTGACACACATCGCTGACCGCTAGGGCGCAGGCGCTGTTCACGGTGCCGAAGAGGGCCTCGACTCGATCCTTCTCGATCAGTTTGCGCGCCTTCTGGACCGCTACTCCAGGATTGACATCGTCTTCGCTGATCATCTCCAGGGGGCGGCCCAAGACTCCCCCCTTCCGGTCTATCTCCTCCACCGCCAGCCTGGCCCCCAGATCGCCGTAGCTGCCGGTCATGGCCAAAAAACCGGTCAGGGGGATGAGATGGCCGATCCTTATCGGTTCGGCCCCCCAGCTCCAGGTAGGCAAGAAGAGTCCCCTCCTCCCCCCCAGGGTTGCGGCCAGGCTGAAGATGCCGGCTGCCTTCAGGAAATGGCGGCGGGTCGTTGCGGTCCTTGGTTCCTTCTCGCTTTCCTTCATGGCAGAGCGCTTCCTTTCTCGGAGAGATATGACATTACGCCCTCAACAAAAACCAAAAGCTCTCTCCAAGGTGCTGGAGAGAGCTTTTTGCGAATCCTCGTCTCCCTCTGTTTTTATCTTTTCGGCCGATGGTATTCCGAATCTATCCTTTGTGGTCCGATTCTTTATCGGATAGCGATCCCATCCCCGGGGCTACCCGTGGCACCTTCGAAGGGCACGGGAACAAAGATCCAGAGGAACTCGTAGGCTCCATCCTTCGCCATCTGCTTCATTACCTTGTCATTGCAGTTCTCGAGGTACCAAATCCCGTTGACGGTCTGCATGAAGTTGTGGATATCGAAGGCCCCCTCCTTCGACTCCCCCGGGATCACATCGACGGGCTAGGTATCCGCTATCAACATGGAGACATTCTTGGCAGCGAGATATCTCGCGGCTTCGATCCCGATACCAGGGCAACCCGCGTTATATGTCTTGGGATCGTCCCAGTACTTGCCCCAGCCGGTGTGGAAAACCACGGCATCGCCTGCTCCAATCGGGGCGATACCCGCCTTCTTGATGCAGGCCTCGATGTCCGCCACCGTGATAACTTCGCCCATCTTCAAAGAATCGACGCCCTTGAGGCCAGCCACATCGATCAGAACCCCCCGGGTGATGCAGGGCCCCAGCTTCTCCACCCCATTCTTCTTGAAACCATATACGTGCTCGGAGGTGGCCAGCTCGGCCCCGTTGTACCAGCGCATCTTCCCGTCATAGGCAATCATGCCCACATGCCCGGGACCGTCGAACTGGGTCCCCACCTGGCCCAGCTCACCTACGATGAACTCGTCGTTCCAAACGAGCTGGTTATCCCCGAGAGGTCCGCCCACTGGGAGGCCGGGGATATGGAGAGCATAGGTACGGTTTCCAAACTTGGGCATCACATTGGTATAGGGTCGGCCGAGGCGGTAGACCTTTCCCGTCTTGGGGATTTTCAAGGCCGACATTATCTTGGAGGGCGTGATGGTGTTGAAGCTCCCTTTTTCATCATCCGGACCCCACTTGGAGGGCAACCACTTATCTGGCCACTATTTGGCGGCTAGCGATGGGGTGGCGAGGGCCAATACAAAGGCAATTGCAATCAAGATCGCAACTTGCTTTCTTATGGCAGCCTCCTTTTCACTCGAGTTGGGTGACAAGGACTCGCAATCCGGGTTTACCTTATGCGAGGGGATCCCCCCTGTCAAGGGAAATCAAAGGGCCAGGGACGGTGCCCCGAGGATTATCCCGAAGACCCCTTGGACCTCTCTTCGAGCTGGAAGATAGCCTGTTCCACCTTCAGTTTCAGGACCGGATAATGGACGAGGGGGGAGTCCGGGTCGTCCGGTTCGGAAGGTTCCGGCTCCCTCTCGCTCCACTCTTCCAGTTTCGACCTTAAAAAGGACAGCACTTGCTCGTACGCCCCCATGGCCAATACCTCTATGGCGGCCACCATCGCTTGATGGTCCTTGCCTCGTCTCAAGATGTCCAGAAGGCGGTCCAACAAGTGGGGATCGTTGAGCGCGTTGAGGAGATAGGGAACCTCCGATTTCTTTAGCTGATC